>VOFC01003403.1_pt1 | contig 31160 bp, 25 predicted proteins | sample 5384161 | NCBI WGS metagenome assembly VOFC01 (sample SAMN12384722, study PRJNA508395) | human gut metagenome | isolation source: healthy gut B | host: Homo sapiens
GGCGGATGCCGTTGCCGGTGGCGGCCAGATGGGGCGGCCAGTCCCGCACCACGGCATGGATGATGACGGTCAGGGAACAGGTCAGCACGGAAAGTGCCAGGAAGACCAGCCGCCAGCCCACCCAGTGGTTGGCCAGGGAAAGCGGCGTGGTGGCCAGCAGGCCGCCCATGCCGCCCGCGATGAAGAACAGGGTGCAGAGACGGGAGAAGGTCTCTGGCGCGAACCAGCGGCTGAACAGGGTGAAGGACGAGGACATGACCCCCGCCATGCCCAGACCGTTGAGCAGGCGCCCGGCCACGGCCTGGGGCAGACTGTGGGCCGTGGCGAACAGGAAGCCGCCCAGGGCCGCCACCAGGAACTGGCAGCTCAGCAGGCGCCGCGGGCCGAAACGGGTGGAGAGGATGCCGGAAAAGACCTGGGTGAGGGCATAGGCGTACAGGTAGGCGGAACCCAGCAGGCCCATGTCGCCGGAGGAGAGCCCGAGGTCCTGCATGACATCGGGAGTGACGACGGTGATGGCCACATTCTGGATGAAAACGACCAGATAGGCTGAGGAAAGGACGAAGAACAGCCATTTTTTGTAGGAGAGATGCAAAGACACGAAAGGCTCCACGAAAGCGTCCTGCGGCGCTGCTGTGATGAGATTGTTTGTTGCGTGAGCAACATCTATACGGCAGCCGCAAGAAAATCAAGAGAAGGTGTTTTAATTATTTTTTTATTTTTCAGTAATTTATCATATTTTTGCACATATTGACACAACGAACATCCCTCCGGGGGGCCCGGCAGGGGCCCCGCTGTCCTCGCCGGCCGGGCCCCTTGCTGGACAACTGACGGGCGCGCAGGATATATGCCATACTGTTTGGAGTGTACCGCATGAAAAAAACAGGACTCGCAGTCTTTTTCGTCCTCGTGATCCTCCTCGGCCTGCTGGCAGGGCAGCTGGGCATCGCCCACCTGCCCGGGAGCACGAAGGATGCAGATACGGCGCCCGGCCCGGCCGTGACGGAACAGGCCGCGGAGGCCCCGGCCCGGGATGGGGAGGCGGAGCTCCCCGAGGCGGGGACGGAGGGCGCCGGGCAGGAAAATGCTCCCGCCGCTCCCGATGGAGAGGCCGCGGCGGACCAGGAGGTCCAGCCCGCGGTGCCCCTGCCCGAAGGGGCAGAGATCATCAACGGCGAGGCCGTGGTCCACGGTACGGTGGAAAAGGGCGACACCGTCAGCAAAATCATCGAAGGCAACACCGCTTCCGGCTCCCATCCCTATGTGAGCGCCGCCCGGCAGGTCTTTTCCATGCGGGCCTTCCGCACCGGCCAGCCCTACACCATCGTGGTGGACCCCGCTTCCGGCCAGCTCAAGCGCTTCGAGTACGAGATCGACGCCCGCCGCCGTCTGGTGGTGGAAGGGGTGGAAGAGCCCGTGGCCCGCGTGGAGGCCATCGAATATGTGACCACCCTCGCCCAGGTGGAAGCCTCCATCGATGACAACCTGTTCCAGGCCGTGGCCGACATCGGCGAAAGCCCGCAACTGGCCCTGGCCCTGGGCAACCTGTTCGGCTCGGAGATCAACTTCATCCGCGACCTCCAGCCCGGCGACAGCTTCAAGGTGCTGGTGGAAAAGCGCTACCGCGACGGCGAGTACAAGGGCTACGGCCGTGTGCTGGCCGCCCACTTCACCAACAAGGGCACCACCTATGAGGCCTATCTGTTCCGCGACGGCACGAACCGGCCGCAGCATTACAACGCCAGGGGCGAGAACCTGCGCAAGACCCTGCTCCAGGCGCCGCTGGCCTTCACCCGCGTGACGTCCCGTTTTTCGCACAACCGCAAGCATCCCATCCTGGGCTACAGCCGTCCGCATCTGGGTGTGGACTACGGCGCGCCCACCGGCACGCCGGTCAAGGCCGTGGGCGACGGCGTGGTCACCCGGCGCAGCTGGGCCGGCGGCTACGGCAACCAGGTCATCATCAAGCATTCGGCCGGGCTGGAGTCCATGTATTCCCATCTGTCCGGCTATGCCCGCGGCCTGCGCAACGGCCAGCGCGTGCGCCAGGGCCAGGTCATCGGCTTCGTGGGCAGCACGGGCCTTTCCTCCGGGCCGCATCTGGATTTCCGCCTGCGGCAGAACGGCAAGTTCGTCAATCCGGCCAAGGCCATCAACCCGCGCGGCGAAGGCGTGCGCAAGGCCTCCCTGGGCAGGTTCCGCAAGACCGTGGAAAAGGAACGCGCCCTGCTGCTGGGCCATACGTCCCTGCTGGAATATGATGTGGACAGCATCGTGCCCCCGGACGATGTGGCGCCTTCCGCCAGGTAGCGGCCACGATGCTTTTTGGGCAGTACGCCGGCAGGAACGCCCCGTGCCATGCACGGGGCGTTCGTTTTTGGGAGGAAGGTCCCCCATCCCCCTCCAAATGCAATTTCTCCGGGGGGCCTGTCCCGCTCCTGAAAAGCAAAAGCCCCTGTGAAGGGGCTGTGTGCTGGGGCAGGGGGCCGTAGCCGCAACGGTGGTAGAAACCCGGGGGAGGAAGTCTTCCCCGGGACGGTTTCATGTGGTTACTGCCCGTCTCCGGGAAGACTGAGATCATAGGGGATGCCGGAGAAATAGCGCGTCAGCAGCTGGTGGAGCTGCGGATAGAAGACGGTGCGGTTGTCCCCGGCGTCCAGCAGCTGATCCAGGCGGTGCACGCCGGTGGAGACGCCCGGCCGGAGCTGGTCCGGCGGCGGCAGGGTGATCCAGCGGGTGCCCTGGAGCTTCCGGCTGCCGCCAAGGCCCTGTCTGTCGGTATTGATGAGCATGTGGATGCTGCCGTCGAAGCCCATGTAGACATCGTGCGGGGTGAAGGCTCCGGACAGGCGGTCGGCGAGGAAGCGCAGCAGCCGGCTCTGTCCCCGGCTTTCCTGCACAGGGCGCAGGGCCGCCAGGAACGCGTCGATGGCGGCCTTTGCCTCGCCGTGCTTGCCCCTGGTCCAGCGGTCGCCTTCCAGCAGGCCGTACAGGGCCGTGGCGGCATCGTCCCGGCCGGATTCCAGGCAGACGGCCAGCTGTTCCGCCACATGCGTTTCCTTGTGGATGGCGTTGTCAAGGAGCCTGCCGCAGGCCACGGCCGCGTCCCTGCCCTTTTCCAGCAGCCGCAGGCCGTCCCGCAGGGCCGCGCGTGCCACCACGCCGCCTTCCTGGTCCGCCAGACCGTCCAGGATGCGTTCCACGCTCTGCCGCATCAGGTCGAGGCCCTCCCGGGCGCCGCTGGTGTCCAGCCCCCGCGCTTCGGGCTGGGCGCTGTGCACGGTGGGGTTCTCGGTCTGCATCCGGGCCAGGGTCAGGTTGGCCATGAAACGGGCCACGGACGTGCGCAGCTCCGTGACGGCCTGCTGCCGGTGTTCCGGCTCGCGCGGGCCGCCGGTACGCAGGCGCAGGGCCAGACGGCTGATCTGGAGCCCCTGGGAGATGAGGCTGTCCGCCTGCGGCAGCCGGGCACGCTGCAACAAGCGCTCCCGCGTGGCCCACCACCTGATGCAGGGCGCGTGCCTGTTCAAGGGCGTCCAGGCGGCTTTGGACCTGGCCTGTCCCGGCCAGCTGGAAGACAGGGCGGTCCATGGCCGGTTCGAGATGGCGCAGCAGACCGGCCCGCCCTTCCTGGAAGCGCCGGCGCACGTCTTCCGGCATCCGGTCATCTCCTGTCCTCCGGTCGAGGACGGACAGGGCGTCCCTGACGGCCCAGGCATCCGCGGCGGGAGAGCGCAGGGCCTCGATGAGCGTGTCACAGGCCCGGCCCCATTCCTGCCGGTCCATGTCCGGGGGCAGGTCGGTTTCGGCCAGCCCGTGCAGCAGCAGGCAGGCCCGGCAGCGGCTGTCCCGCTGCGCCAGCTCGTCCAGACCTTCGGTCAGCTGGCCGTACAGGCGGGAGATGTCCCGTATCTGGCGGCGTGCCTGCCGGATGCCCTGCCGGAACGGGTCCGCGTCGGGGATGGCCGCATCCGCCGGGGCGCTGTCCCCGGTGGCGGGCCGCTGGCCGCGTTCAAGGGCGGCCAGTTCCTGCCGGACGAAGTCCGCGTCGATGCGGCGGAAATCCTGCCCCTCCTGTCCCGCGCTCTCCGGCGTGTCCAGATGACGCAGGGCCAGCGCGCAGACATCGTCCAGGGCGCAGCGGATGGCCCGGCGCATCTTTTCGTCCACCTGATGCTGGACATGGGCAAAGCTGTCCGCATCGGCCGCCAGCCTGTCCTGCAGGACGGCGGCCACGGCTTCCAGGGCCGCTTGCGTGGAGGCCCGGGCCTCGCCCGTGAAACGGGCCAGCGTGGCCTGGCGTTCCTGCAGGGCCTGCCGCGCTTCTGCCTTGAAGTCGAAGCGGCCCAGGAAGAAGTCCCGCAGGGCGGCGGGGCTGAAACGGGAGCGGTAGGGCTGCGGGGCCGTTGGGGGCGCCGTGACATCGAGCGGTGCGGCGGGAGCCGTTCCCAGGTCGGTGGCCCGGGCCTCCACGCGGGCGGCCATGTCGTCCGCGCCGGTGTGCAGGGCATCCCGGATCAGGGCCAGGTCGGCGGCCATGTCCGCCTGCCCGGCATCGAGGTCGGCGATGACCGCATCCAGCAGGCCGCTCGCCTGCAATTGCCGCAACTCCTGGGCCCGCTGCGGGTCTTCCTCGCGCAGGATGGCCATGTTGCGGCGCACACGGGTCTGGAGCAGTCCGGCATAGTCCGTGCCCCGGCTGGTCATGGGGCGGGCTGTCCGGCGCAGCCCGGCCAGCTCCCGCAGGGCCGCTTCCAGATCCTCCCGGCGCCGGGGATCGTCGGGCGCACCGGCAGCGGCATTGCGCAGATGGCCCAGGATCCTGCCCGTTTGGGCGCTGAAGTCTTCCAGCCCGCGACGGAACTTGCCCTGGGCACGCCAGCCGGAAGGGGTGAGGCTGTCCAGCAGCTTGGCGAACCAGCGTCCCACCGTTTTGGGCGGGCCCGGGATGCGGCCGGTCTGCCGTGTGCCCGGCTCCAGCACTTCCATACTGTGCCTGCCCAGACGGCCCATGCCGCCCAGGGCGTCATAGCCGAAATCCGTATCAAGACTGATGTAGCGCGTCTGCGGTGCCTGCACTGGTCCTGGCATGGCGTCCCCCTTTCTTCGTGATGATGGCGGGCAGTGGTGTGGCGGGCCCGGCCGCTGCTGCCGGGCAGACAGCCGTGGGGCTTCCTGCGGCTGCCTGTGGCCCGTGGCTGCCTGTGGTTCTGGTCCGGCTTCCATCCTGCGGAGTCCCGGGCCCCGCACGGCCCCTGAGCGGAGATCCCGCCGGAAGATGCCCCGCGACCCGCACGCGGAGCCCCGGCCGGGGCCCTCCGGCATCCGGCGCCGGAACACGGCGTCAGGGCGCCGGCCAGCGGCCCTGCTGGAGCTCGTCGGCCCAGTGGGCCAGGACATCCAGAAAATCTTCCAGCGCGGTGAAGAGCGTGTCCTCACCAGCCCCGGCCGCCACCACGCGGGCAAAGGCCATGAATTCTTCGCCGTCCAGGCCGAAACGCGTGTTGCCGCTTTCCCGGCCCAGGCAGTGGGCCCGCATCATCCGCTCCATCAGCGCCCTGCCCGGCTCCCCGGCCGGGAGCGGCCCCAGACGGGCATAAAGCCAGATAGCGTCCTCGTCGTCCGCGACTTCAAGGTCCACGATGAAGCGGCCGTCGAAGCGCAGGCGGCACAGGCCGTCCCCGTTGAAGGACAGGGCTGCCCCGGTCCGGCGTGAAAGCGCGTCCAGCATCTCGTGCGGTGTCATGGTCTGCTCCGGTCGTTGAAGGTCATGAAGGTTCTGCCCGGACTGTCCGTATGCCTGTGCGGGCAGATGCATCAACAGTGCCAGCGGCCCCTGACAGAGGAAAGGCCCGACGGGCCGGGCGACCCGGGCAGCCGGGCCGGAAGGGGCGGGAACGGGGGTGGGAAAAACGCTGTCCTGCCCGTCCGCTGCCGTGAACGCTGTTGGCATCCCGGCCGGGACGGCAGGTCCGCCGCCTTTGCCGGGAAGGCTGCCCTCCCGTCAGGGAGAGGAACGTACTGATAGTTATTCTTTTTATTAAAAACAGGATGTTGCGTATGTTGCGCACATCCCCGGGCCTGCATCAGGCGTGGCGCAGCAATTTGGCGGCAAAGGCCGCGGCGCCGAAGCCGTTATCTATATTGAGGACGGCCAGGCCGGGCACGCAGGAGCAGAGCATGCTGTGGAGGGCGGCCATGCCGCCCGCGCCCACGCCGTAGCCCACCGAGGTGGGGACGGCCAGCACCGGGCAGGGCACCAGACCGGCCAGCACGCCGGGCAGGGCGCCTTCCATGCCGGCCACGGCGATGATGAGGCGGGCGGCGCGCAGATCCCGGATGTGCGGGGCAAGGCGGTGCAGACCGGCCACGCCCACATCGGTGAGGAAGCCGCAGTCATGGCCCCAGAAGCGCAGCGCTCCGTAGGCTTCGGCGCCCACGGGGATGTCGGCCGCCCCGGCCGTGACCACCATGATCTCGCCCCTGCCGGGCCACGGCGGGCCCAGTTCCGGCACGTCCCGCCCCTCGCCCCCCAGGCAGAAGAGACGGCATGACGCCCAGTAGCGGCCCGTGGGGAATTCCTGTTGCAACAGGGTCCCCTGCGCCTCCGAGGCGCGGCTGACCAGCACGGGGGCGCCGTGCCGGCTGAGGCCGCGCACGGCCCCCACCAGGGCCCCGTCGGTCTTGCCCTGGGCGAAGACGACCTCGCCCAGGCCGGTGCGCAGGGCGCGTTCATGATCCAGATGCAGGCCCTGCAGGCTGTCGGCCGCAGTGGCGTCTCCCAGATGCCGCAGGGCCTGTTCCGGCGGGATGTCCCCCCGGGCCACGGCCTGCAGCAGGCATTCGATAGCGGTATGATCCATCCCCTGCATATAGGGCAAAGGGCAGCGCTTGTCAGCAGCGGGATGGAGGGGCCGTTTTCCTGCCCTTCTTGAGTTTCTGCCGGAATGCCCCTATAGTTTCCCGTTGCCCGGATTCCTGCGGGCAATAAATTCCGTGCCTTTTTTCGGAGTGCCCATGCTTGATTATATCCGTTCCAATGCCCAGTCCTTTGGCGTCAAGGTCGCCTTCGCCATCATCATCCTCGTGTTCATGTTCTGGGGCGTCGGCAGCCTGACCGACGGCGGTTCCAGCAATGTGGTGGCCAAGGTTAACGGTGAGCCCATCACGGCCCAGCAGTTCGAGCAGGCCTACCAGCGGGCCGCCGAATACGCCATGCGCAATGATCCCTCCCTGACCCGTGAGGCCCTGGTGCAACAGAAGCTGGGCCGCCAGGTGCTCAACGAGCTCATCAGCGCCCAGCTGATCCGCCAGGAAGCCGCCCGCGTGGGGATGACCGTGAGCCCTGAGGAGATGCATTATGTGGTCTCCAGGCTGCCCGCGTTCCAGGACGCCCAGGGCAAGTTCGATCCCGGGGCCTACAAGCGTGCCATCGAAGCCCAGCGCATGAGCGTGGCCGAATACGAACAGGGCCTGGCGGACAGCATCCTGCGCGACAAGGTGATGCGCACCGTGGCCGGCAGCGCCTGGGCCGCCGGTGATGAAGCCCGCAAGTACTATGATTTCCTCACCCAGCAGCGCACGGTGGAATACCTCTATCTGCCCGCGGCCGATTTTGCCGCTTCGGTGAAGCCCACCGGGGAAGAGATCAGCGCTTGGTACGAGGCCCACAAGGCCGAGCTGGCCAGCCAGCCCCGCGTGGAAGTGGAATACGTGGCCGTGGCGCCCGAGGCCCTGGTGCGTCCCGAGAGCGTGGATGCCGGGGCCGCCCGCAAGTGGTACGAAGCCAACCAGCAGCGCTTCCGCCAGCCCGAACAGGTCAAGGTGGCCCACATCCTGGTGCCCCTGGCGGAGAACGCCTCCGAGGCGGCCGTGAAGCAGGCCATGGAAAAGGCCGCCCGCATCCGCAGCGAGGCGGAAAAGGGCGACTTCGCCGCCGTGGCCGATGCCAACAACGGCCCCAATGCCGCCGGTCCCGGCGGCGAGCTGGGCTGGATCCAGCGCGGCCAGACCGTGAAGCCTTTCGAGGATGCCGCCTGGGCCCTGCAGCCCGGCCAGATCTCCGAACCCGTGCGCAGCCAGTTCGGCCTGCACATCATCAAGATGGAAGAGCGCAAGGACGCCAGCGTGCAGCCCTTTGCCGACGTGGAAGCCGAAGTGCGCGCCACCCTGGCCAAGCAGGAAGGCGTGGAAAAGGTCAACGACGTGCTGGACAGCCTGATCGGTGACAACATCAACAACCGTCCCCTGCAGGAGAGCGCGGCCCGCGCCGGCAGCTACAAGGATGCCGACGGCAAGGAACAGCCCCTGCTCAAGGCCGAGCGTACCGGTCTGGTGGGCCAGGACGAACTGCAGAAGGCCCTGGGCGTCAGCGACGAGATGGCGGCCAGCCTGATGAAGGCCCCGGCCAACTCTCCTGTGGACACGGCCCTGGAAGCCGGTGACCGTTATCTGGTGGTGCGGGTGCTCGCCTCCGAGCCGTCCACCACGCCCAGCCTGGAGCAGGCCCGCGACCGCGTCATGAAGGCCCTGGTGGCGGAAAAGTCCCTGCAGGCCGCCATGGAAAAGGCCACCGCCATCCGCAAGGCCATGACCGGCGGCACGCTGCCCGCTGAAGACGCCGCCCGCGTGCGGAGCGCCGACCTGACCCGCGACGGCGCCCTGGCCGGCTTCGTGCCCAACCCGGCCATGAACCAGGTCATCTTCCGCGCCGCGCCGCAGACCTGGATCGACCAGGCCTTCAGCGTGTACGAGCAGGACGACAGCAGCAAGGGCGGTGCCCTGCTCTGCCGCGTGACCGCCGTGGAACAGCCCAAGGCCGACGGCTGGGCCGGCATGGCAAACCTGCTCACCGAGCTGGTGCAGCGCAAGCGCGTGGAAGGCATGTACCAGACCTTCATGCGCATGCTGGAACAGAAGGCCAAGATCGAAGTCTACAACAGCCGCGTGCTGGAAAGCGCCGGTATCTAGGAAAGATAACGGTTGGGGGAGGAAACCCCTTGCTTTGCTGTCGATGCCCGCAGCTTCCTTCGTCGCAACGGGCACGGCCCTGCAGCCGCCTTCGGTCGCTGCTAGCGGCAAAAAGGGGTTTCCTCCCCCAGCCCCCCCAAAAAAAACGTTCATCAGAGGCTGCCTGCAAAGGCAGTCTCTTTTTTATTGTATGACATTGCCGGGCATGGCCCGAAGTCACGGGACCATAAGCACTCGCGGACGGTTTGCCTTTTTTAGCCTGCGGGAACAGAAAGGCAGAACAGGCGTTGTCGGGCGGCCATGCCGGGTGGACCACGTTTTCTTTTTTCGTGGATGCAGGGGCGGGTATCCGCCCTCCCGGCCTCCTCTTTTGGCGGATACTTGCCGGGCCGGGGCTTTACTGACAAAATAGTCGTTCCCTGAGGCATTTCTCCCTGCTTTTTTTCGGGCGCGGTGCGTCCCGTAGGCAGGGATTGCCCTGTGGGGCAAAACAGCATATGAGCGGTTTTTGGAAGGATGGGGAGTTTGAGGGGGAAGGGAACCTTTTTTTCCGCCAGGAAAAGGTTCCCTTCCCCTCAAAGAAAGCTCCCCTTTCCGCCATCCCTTATCGCATAGGAGGTCACCATGTGTGGCATTATCGGATATGCCGGGCACCGTCCGGCGGTGCCTGTGGTCATCGAGGGCCTGCGGCGCCTTGAATACCGCGGCTATGATTCCGCGGGCGTTGCCTGGGTGCAGCGCGGCGAGCTGTGCATCACCCGTGCCCAGGGCAAGCTCTCCGCCCTTGAGGAAAAGCTGGCCAAGGAGCCCGTTTCCCTGGCCACCTGCGCCATGGGCCATACCCGCTGGGCCACGCACGGCGTGCCCGCCGAGCGCAACGCCCATCCCCATGCTTCCAACGACGGCCGCCTGGCCATCGTGCATAACGGCATCATCGAGAATTATCAGGAACTGAAGGAAGAGCTGCTGCAAAAGGGCTATGTCTTCCATTCCGAGACCGACACGGAAGTGCTGGTCAACCTCATCGCCGACTGCCACACGCAGGAGCCCGACCTGCTCAAGGCCTTTGCCGCGGCCCTGCGCCGGGCCCGCGGCGCCTATGCCGTCTGCCTCATGAGCCGGGAATACCCCGGGGAGATCTGGGCCGCGCGCATGTCCGCCCCGCTCATCTTCGGCATCGGCACGGGCGAGCACTTCGTGGCCTCGGACATCCCGGCCTTTTTGCCCTACACGCGCACGGTGGTCTTTCTGGAAGACGGCGAGATCGTGCACGCCACCAATACCGAATACGAGATCCTGCGCCTGGCCGACCTCTCCCCGGTGGAGCACGAGCCCCAGACCATCCAGTGGGACATGCAGGCGGCCCAGAAGGGCGGCTACCGCCACTTCATGCTCAAGGAGATCTTCGAGCAGCCCCAGGTCATCGTGGACGGCCTGAGCGGCCGCCTCAATGCCGCCCGTGACACGGTGCTCCTGCCCGAGCTGGATGCCCTGCCCGTGCCGCGCCGTCTGCATATCGTGGCCTGCGGCACGTCCTACCATTCCGGCCTCTGGGCGCGGCACCTCATCGAGCCCTGGGCCAAGGTGCCGGTGCAGCTGGAGATCGCTTCCGAGTTCCGCTACCGCGAGAGCCTGCCCCTGGACAAGGACGACATGGTGCTGGTCATCAGCCAGAGCGGCGAGACCGCCGATACCCTGGCCGCCCTGCGCATCGCCCGCGAACACGGCGTGCCGGTGCTGGGCCTGTGCAACGTGGTGGGTTCGTCCATCGCCCGCGAGTCCTCGGCCGTCATCTACACCCAGGCCGGGCCCGAGATCAGCGTGGCCTCCACCAAGGCCATGTGCAGCCAGATGCTCATGCTGGCGCTGGTGGCCCTGTACTGGGGCGGCCGTCAGGGCATCATGGACGCGGCGGCCCGCGCCCGCCAGATCGCCCTGCTGGAGTCCCTGCCCTCCCAGCTGGATGCCGCCCTGCCCGCCATGCATGAAAAGGCCCGCCAGCTGGCCCGTGCCTATGCCCAGGCCCGCAATTTCTTCTATCTGGGCCGCGGCCACTGCTACCCGCTGGCACTGGAAGGGGCGCTCAAGCTCAAGGAGCTTTCCTACATCCACGCCGAGGGCTATGCCGCCGGCGAGATGAAGCACGGCCCCATCGCGCTCATCGATCCGGCCTTCCCCACCTTTGCCCTGGCCCTGGACGATGCCCTCTTCCCCAAGGTGAAGTCCAACATCGTGGAAGTGCAGGCCCGTCAGGGCAAGGTCATCGCCCTGACCAATGCGGGCATGGACCTGGCCGTGGACGATGTCTGGGAGATCCCCGCCCTGCCCGCTCCCCTGGCCGGTTTCATGGCCCTTCCCGCCCTGCAGCTGTTCAGCTACGAGATGGCCGATTATCTGGGCAAGGACGTGGACCAGCCCCGTAACCTGGCCAAGAGCGTGACGGTGGAATAGGCCCGCTCTTCCTTCCCTGACATATGAAAAAGGACGCCGTGAGGCGTCCTTTTTTGCGTCCGGCCCCATGCGCCCCCCGCCGGTGACGTCCGCCCCGGGGCTCAAGGGAACTTTTCCCCTGCCGGCGGGGCGGGTCCAGCTGGGGCCGTCAGCACAGAAAGATCACAGGTGTGGCGCCGCCTGCCACTCTTCAGGATAAAGCGCGTTTGAAGGAGGACGGGGGCCTTCCCCCAAAGAAGCACGCGCCCCTTCCGGGCATTGCCAAAGCATTTTGGCCTGTGGCATAGTCTCTGGTGCAAAATTTCACGCCCGCCGGATGCCCGCGCATCGCCCCGTCGCCGTGGACGGGAAAGGACGGGCCTGCCTTTCATCGCCATCACGGCACAGCACAGACTACGCAGGAAGCAAGATGATCCAACTGAGCGACAAACCGGTCATTGTGCAGGGCAACACCCTGATGGAACAGGAAGAAGCCGCGGCGCGCGGCATCGATTGCGCCGCTGCCCGTCAAAATACCCTGGCCTGGAACATCCTGGCCGCCCACAACACGGCTGCCGGGGACGACCCCACCCTGCGCCTGCGTTTTGACGCCCTGGCCTCGCACGACATCACCTATGTGGGCATCATCCAGACGGCCCGCGCCAGCGGCCTGGAACGCTTCCCCATGCCCTACGCGCTCACCAACTGCCACAACAGCCTGTGCGCCGTGGGCGGCACCATCAATGAGGACGACCACCTCTTCGGCCTGACCGCCGCCCGCAAGTACGGCGGCATCTTCGTGCCGCCCCATCTGGCGGTCATCCACCAGTACGCCCGCGAGATGATGGCCGGTTGCGGCAAGATGATCCTGGGTTCCGACAGCCATACCCGCTACGGCGCCCTGGGCACCATGGCCGTGGGCGAAGGCGGCCCCGAGCTGGTCAAGCAGCTGCTGGGCAAGACCTATGACGTGGCCCGCCCCGAAGTGGTGCTGGTCTGGCTGGAGAACGCCCCCCGTCCCGGCGTGGGCCCGCAGGACATTGCCATCGCCCTCATCGGCGCGGTGTTCAAGAACGGCTTCGTCAAGAACCGGGTCATGGAATTCGCCGGTCCCGGTGTGGCGGGCCTTTCCGTGGAATACCGCTGCGGCATCGACGTCATGACCACCGAGACCACCTGCCTGTCCTCCATCTGGACCACGGACGACAAGGTGCGCGATTACCTGGCCCTGCACGGCCGTGCCGACGATTACACCGAGCTGCGCCACGACAAGCCCGCCTGCTTCGACCGCTGCATCCGCGTGGACCTGTCCACCATCGAGCCCATGATGGCCCTGCCCTTCCATCCCAGCAACGCCTATCCCGTGGCCGAGGTGGTGCGCCATGCCGACGAGCTGTTCGCCGCCGTGGAAGAAGAGGCCCGCAAGCAGTTCGGCAAGGCCGGGGAAGGCCTGCAGCTGCGCGCCAAGATCCATGACGGCGGCGTGTGGGTGGACCAGGGCATCATCGCCGGTTGCGCGGGCGGTTCGTTCGAGAACTGCTGTATGGCCGCCTCCATCCTGGACGGCCGGAGTACCGGCTGCGGCGAGTTCTCGCTCTCCGTCTACCCCGCCAGCGAACCCCAGGCCATCGCCCTGGTGCGCAACGGCGCCGCTGCCAAGCTCATGGCCGCCGGTGCGGTCATCAAGAACGCCTTCTGCGGTCCCTGCTTCGGCGCGGGCGACACGCCGGCCAACGGCGCCCTGTCCATCCGCCATTCCACCCGCAACTTCCCCAACCGCGAAGGCTCCAAGCCCGGCAACGGCCAGATCTCGGCCGTGGCCCTCATGGACGCCCGCTCCATCGCCGCCACCGCCGCCAACGGCGGCCGCCTGACCCCGGCCACGGAACTGGACTGGGACACGCTGGCCGTGGACACCACCTACACCTTCGATGCGGGCATCTACCAGCGCCGCGTCTACAACGGCTTCGGCAAGGCCGATGCCGCCGCGGAACTCAAGCGCGGCCCCAACATCGCCGACTGGCCGTCCATGAGCCCCCTGCCGGAAAACCTGGTGCTGCCGCTGGCTTCGGTCATCACCGACCCCGTGACCACCACCGACGAACTCATCCCCTCGGGCGAGACCTCGTCCCTGCGCTCCAACCCGCTCAAGCTTTCCGAGTTCACCCTGTCGCGCAAGGATCCCGCCTATGTGGGCCGCGCCAAGGACGTACAGGCCATGGAAAAGGCCCGTCTGGCCGATCCCGCCGATGCCGCCCTGCTGGCGAAGCTGGAAGGCCTGCTGGCGCCCCTCAAGGCCGCGCAGCCCGAGGTCTATGCCGCGGTGCTGGGCTCCGGCCTGAAGAACACGGGCATCGGTTCCACCATCTTCGCCCTCAAGCCCGGTGACGGTTCCGCCCGCGAGCAGGCCGCCTCCTGCCAGAAGGTGCTGGGCGGCTGGGCCAACGTGGCCGCCGAATACGCCACCAAGCGTTACCGCTCCAATCTCATCAACTGGGGCATGCTGCCCCTGCTGGCCGATGCCTCCCTGGCGCAGAAACTCAGCGTGGGGGACTGCTTCGTCCTGCCCGGCATCCGCACCGCCGTGGAGAAGGATGCCGCCGGCATCACCGGCTGGCTGGTGGGCGCTGCCGGGACCGTGGAGCCCGTGGAACTGCGCCTGGGCGATCTGACCGCCGACGAACGCCAGATTATTCTGGACGGCTGCCTCATCAACTTCTACAACCACAAGTAACGCTGCGGTTCACGACCGCCGCGTCGCCATCTGGAAAGGGGCCTCACCGGGAGGCCCCTTTTGCTATGGGCGGCGTTCCCCCCGTTTTTCCGTGGCGTCCCCAGGATTCCATCAGCTGGAAGGTCCGCAGGGCACTCTGGTTCCTGCCGCCGGGGCGCGTCCCTTGTCTGCCCTTCCCACACATATGCCAACACGGACAGGGGGCGGCCCCGTGGCCCCTGCGGCTGCCCGGCCTGACAGCCGCCACGGCGGGAGCTCCCTTGCGAGACGGGGAACTCCCGCCTCTTTTTTCTGGATGGAGGGAGCATCATGACATACAGGGAAGCACAGAAAGAACATCATCTGCGACAGCTTGCCAGTCTGTTCGAAGGGGACCCCGGTGGAGGGAAATACGGGAGGAATGTCTATCCGTTCGTCCTGCAGGCGCCTGAAAAAAATCTTCTGGCCTCTGTACGGGAAGAGGTCCTGCTCTATTTCAACGGCCATTTGCCGGGAGCGGAGGGCACGGTGCACTTCTGGAATCCCGGCGGGGAAAAGGTGGTCGCCGGTCATGTGTGCAGCCTGCCCACCGGGCATCTGCTTTCTTCGCAGGTGGCCTGCCTCAACCATCTTTTTCCGCTATGCCGTGACGGGAAGGCGTCCACGCTGCTGCTGCGGGAGCTGCACCCGGATATGGTGGAAGCCCTGCCCGTGGGCATCCACGCGCGTGACATGTTTGTGGAATTTGAGGTCACAGGGGGCGGAAGTTACCTCAACGAGGAACAGCGGGGCAGATCGCTGACCCGGGGCGCCAACGCCACATCCGTGGATGCGGTCATGAAAGGACGGGATGCCCGGGGGAACATCCGGCTGTTCCTCATCGAATGGAAATATACGGAAAATTACCATTCCAGGCGCAAAAAGGATCCCGACAGCGGGATGGATGCACAGCTCTGGCGTTACAGGAGTTTCTTCACCCGTGACGGCAGTCCCTTCACTTTCTGCAACAGTGACGTGGACACCACGTTTTTCAAGGAGCTTTTGATCGAGCCGTATTACCAGCTCATGCGCCAGACCCTGCTGGGCTGGAAGATGACGCAGGACCCGTCCCGCAACGGACAGGCCACGTCGTTCACGCATATCGTGGTCATCCCGCACGGCAATACGGCCCTTCGTTCAGGCTGTGCGGGCATCGCAGGGCGACAGGGGGATCTTGCCGGGGCCTGGAACGCACTTGTCCGGGAACCCGCGCTCTTCCTTGCGCCCGAGGAGTTGCTGCATCCGTTGACGACGCAGCCGGACTATGCCCGGCTGCTGGACTATCTTTGCCGCCGTTACTGGCAGGACGGGCGCTCCTGTTCATAATCATCGGGGTACGGGCCGCGCCGGACATGAAAAAAGGACGGTCCGCGAGGGCCGTCCTTGTCGTATCCGTTGCTGTGCGGCAGCCTTACAGGCTGGCGGCCACCTTGCGCAGCAGGCGGGCCAGCTGGTTGGTGAAGCCGGATTCGTTGTCGTACCAGATGATGAGCTTGGCCATGGTGCCGTCCATGACCTGGGTGGACAGGGCGTCAACGACGCCGCCGTAGGTGCTGCCCTTGAAGTCGATGGAGACCAGGGGCTCGTCGCAGTAGCCCATATTGTCGTGCAGGGCGCCGTCATGGGCGGCCTTGAGGGCGGCGTTGATCTCTTCGGCGGTGGCGGGCTTTTCCAGCTCGCAGGTCAGGTCCACCAGGGAGATGTCGGGGGTGGGCACGCGCACGGCCATGCCGTCCAGCTTGCCTTTCAGTTCGGGCACCACCAGGGCCAGGGCCTTGGCGGCACCGGTGGAGGTGGGGATCATGGACACGCAGGCGGCGCGGGCGCGGCGCAGGTCCTTGTGGGAGCCGTCCAGGATGCGCTGGCTCATGGTGTAGGAGTGGATGGTGGTCATCAGGCCGTGGCGGATGCCGAAGGCGTCGTTGAGGACCTTGGCCACCGGGGCCAGGCAGTTGGTGGTACAGGAGGCGGCGGAAATCACGGTATGGGCGGCGGCATCGTAGATGCCGTCATTGACGCCCATGACGATGGTGGCGTCGGCTTCCTTGCAGGGGGCCGAGACCACGACCTTTTGGCGCCGCACTGCAGGTGCTGGGCGGCATCTTCGCGTTTTTTCAGGGTACCGGTGGTCTCCACGGCGATGTCGATGCCGAGGCGGGCCCATTCCCATTCACCGGTCTTGCAGCGGGTGACTTCGATATGGCGGCCGTTGATGATGATGCCGTTGTCGTCATGGTCGACGGTGCCGGGGAAAATGCCGTACACCGAGTCGTATTTGAAAAGGTGGGCCAGCGAAGCATTGTCGGCGCGGGCGTTGATGGCGGTGATGCGGATGTCTTCCGAATCAGCCAGCAGACGCAGCAGATAGCGACCGATGCGGCCAAAGCCGTTCATCCCCAAAGATACGGACATGTTGCGCTCCTTCACGCGAGAGAGATGAAAACGCCGCCTCCCCGATGGAGGCGGCGTGAAAGACTGGTCTAGGCCTTGCCGGAAGATCCCATGACGTTGCGGATCTTGTGGGCGACCATATCCTTGACGGCCTGTCGCGCGGGCTTCAGGTACGCGCGGGGGTCGAAGGCTTCGGGGTGTTCCGCCAGATACTGGCGGATGGAGGCGGTCACGGCCAGACGGATGTCGGTATCCACGTTGATCTTGCACACGCCCATGCCGGCCGCCTTGCGCAGCATGTCTTCCGGCACGCCGCGGGCGCCGCCCACCTGGCCGCCGAACCTGTTGCAGGCCTCCACGAATTCCTGGGGCACGCTGGAGGCGCCGTGCAGCACCAGCGGATAGCCGGGCAGGCGCTTGCCGATTTCTTCCAGGCGGTCGAAGTCCAGCCTGGCTTCGCCCTTGAACTTGTAGGCCCCGTGGCTGGTGCCGATGGCCACGGCCAGGGAGTCGCAGCCCGTGCGTTCCACAAAGTCCACGGCCTGGGCGGGGTCGGTGTACACATGGTCGGCATTGCTCACATGCTCTTCCACCCCGGCCAGCTTGCCCAGTTCGGCCTCCACCCAGATGCCGCGCGGGTGGGCGTATTCCACCACCTGCCTGGTCAGGGCGATGTTTTCTTCATAGGGCAGGTGCGAGCCGTCGATCATCACGGAGGTGAAGCCGCCGTCGATGCAGTCGCGGCACAGCTCGAAGCTGGAGCCGTGGTCCAGGTGCACCACCACGGGCACGGACGGATCCTCGGCCAGGGCGGCCTCCACCAGCTTCATGAGGTATTTCTGCCCGGCATAGCTGCGCGCGCCCGAGGAGACCTGAAGGATCACGGGGGATTTTTCCTCCGAGGCGGCCTGCATGATGCCCTGCACGATTTCCATGTTGTTGACGTTGAACGCGCCCACAGCATACCGGCCCGCATAAGCGGCGGCGAACATTTCCTTAGGCCCGATAAGCGGCATGGATTCCTCCTGCACCACGTGCGATACGACACGGCGCGCACCGTGCGCGCGTGGGATGAAATGGGAAGGCGGACAGGAATGCCTGTCCGGCCGGCCTGTCTGCTGTATCGGCGGCCGCCGTGGGATCCGGCAGGGATGCGTGCCGGAGGGACTGCTGCCGGGCAGCCGCAACGAAGCAATTCATTGTACAAAAAAAAGCCCCAAAGGGAAATGACTTTGGGGCTGTTGTGGAAAAATTCATAAAATCGGCACCCGCAGGGGCCGTATGGTCAGGAAAGCAGCATGTCCTCCAGGTTGCGCAGGCTCTCGTGGTCCGTGAACTCGAAACGCAGGGGCGTCACGGTGATGTAGCCGCGGTTGAGCAGGTCCTTGTCCGAACCGGCATTGATGGTGTGCGGCGGGATCTCGCCTTCCAGCCACCAGTAGGGTTCGCCGCGCGGGTCCTTGCGTTCGGCGTAGGCGTTCTTCCACACGGCGCTGGTCTGCGGGCAGATGCGCAGGCCCTTGGCCTCGGAGAGCGGGCCGCGGGGATAGTTGACGTTGATGACGCGGCGATGGGGCACTTTTTTCCAGTCGATGCGCGCGGCCAGCTCCACGGCGTGGCGGGCGATGGCCTCCATGTCCGGGGTGCCGCCGCCGACATCGCAGGAGAGCGCCATGCTGGGCAGGTCTTCGTGGGCGGCTTCGGTGGCCGCGCCCACGGTGCCGGAATAGAGGATGTCCGGGCCCACGTTGCTGCCCGCGTTGATGCCCGAGATGACCATGTCGGGCCGCTTTTTCAGCAGGTTGCCCAGGGCCAGCTTCACGCAGTCCGTGGGGGTGCCGTACAGGCCCAGACCTTCGAAGTCGGGTTCCTCGATCTTGTGGGCACGCAGGGTCGAAAAAGGTCAGGGGAATGGCCCACGCCGGACTGTTCGTGCATGGGCGCCACCACATGCACGGTATGCCCGGCTTCGCGCAGGGCCCGGTACATGGCACGCAGGCCCTCGGCCCGGATGCCGTCGTCGTTGGTCAGGAGCACTCGCATTTGACAATACCTCTGAAACAAGGGAATCTTTACGGATAAACAGGCCCCCGCGGATCCGCGGGGATGCCCGGGAACCTCAGGAACATGCAAGACAGGCGGTCCGTGGCCGCAGAGTCAGGATATATGCAAAAAGGCATCTTCGTCAAAGACATGACGGCCCCCAACGAGGCGGAGGGCATCTTCGTCATCACCCTGGCCGCGCAGGGCAGCTCGCGCAACGGACCTTACTGGCGGCTCGTGCTGGCCGACGCCAGCGGCAGCGTGGAGGCCAAGATCTGGTCGCCCCTGAGCGCCTCTTTTCCCGTCCTGCGCACGGGCGTCTTCTTCTACGCCCGCGGCCGGGTGAGCACCTTCCGCGACCAGCTCCAGTTCACGGTGGAGGAAGGCCGCCTGCTCACGCCGGAAGAAGGCGCCGCCCTGGACCTGGCCGACTTCATGCCCGCCAGCCCCTACCCGCTGGATGCCATGATGGACGAGCTCATGGCCCTGGTCCGCGAGGAGTTCCGCCACAAGCCCTGGCGCAGGCTGGTGGACGGCGTGTTCAAAAATGAGGCGCTGCGCGAGGCCTTCCGCACCTGCCCGGCGGCCAAGGGCGTGCACCACGCCTACGCGGGCGGCCTGCTGGAACATACCCTGGGCGTCTTCAAGCTCTGCCGCCGCCTGGCCGACCAGTATCCCGAGCTGGACCGCCAGACCCTGCTGGCCGGGGCCCTGTTCCACGACTTCGGCAAGATCCGCGAATTTTCCGGCGGCATCGCCAACGATTATACCGACGAGGGCCGCCTGCTGGGGCACCTGGAGATCTGCGTGGAGATGCTGGCCCCCTATCTGGAAAAGTCGGGGCTGGAGCCCGAATTGCAGCGCCATCTCAAGCATCTGGTGCTGAGCCACCACGGCACGCTGGAGTTCGGGGCCGTGCGCGTGCCGCAGACCGCCGAGGCCCTGGCGCTGCACTATGCGGACAACATCGACGCCAAGATGGCCCAGTGCCGGGGCCTGTTCGCCCAGCTGGGCGAAGGCGAGAGCTGGACGCCCTATCAGGCCACTCTGGGCCGGGCCATGCACCGCTGCGCGCGGACGCCGGTGGAAGAAAAAGTCGAAAAGAAGTCCCGCGCTTCCCGGAAAAATCCCGGGGATGACGGGATGCTCTCCCTGCTGTGAGGCTGCCATGTTCATCACATTCGAAGGCATAGAAGGTTCCGGCAAGACCACGGCCCGGCAACTGCTGGCCCAGGAGCTGGAAAAGCGCGGCCATGACGTGCTGCTGACCCGCGAACCGGGCGGCTGCGGCCTGGGGCGCGCCCTGCGTCCCATCCTGCTGGACGCCCGCAATTCCGGCCTGTGCAACCGGGCCGAGCTCTATCTCTTTTTGGCCGACCGGGCCCAGCATGTGGCCGAGATCATCCGTCCGGCCCTGGAAGCCGGGCAGATCGTCATCTGCGACCGCTACACCGACTCCACCCTGGCCTACCAGGGCTACGGCCGCGGCCGCGACCCCGACCGCCTGCGCCGGGCCAACGATCTGGCCACCGGCGGCCTGCAACCGGATCTGACCCTGCTCTGCGACCTGCCCGTGTCCGCGGGGCTGGAGCGCGCGGGCCTGCGCAACCGGCGCGAGGGCACGGTGCTCTCCGAAGGCCGCTTCGACGGCGAGAGCCTCAATTTCCACGAACGCGTGCGCCAGGGCTATCTGGCCATCGCGGCCGAAGAACCCGACCGCATCGCCATCATCGACGCATCGCAACCGCCCGAGGACGTGGTGCTGCAATGCCTCTCCGCCGTGGAGCGGCATTTGAAGCAGCGCGGCAGCGGGCTGGAATAAGACGTAAGGATAGTGCCATGAGCGAACTGTATACCGTCACCGCCGAGGAAGGCCGCCTGCGCTTCCTGCCCCGCACCGATGCCGCCCTGGAGCAGGCCGTGCTGGACGAGAGCCCCCTGCCCGGCTGCGGCTTCGTTTCCCGCCTGGGGGATCCCGGGCTGCTGCACTGCGTGGTCTTCCGCCATGAGCGGAAGCCCGGCGGCGTCTTCGTGGTGGAAGACGACAACGGCCTGCTCTTCGCGGCCGTGGCCGAGACCAACCTTGCCTATGCCGTGGCCCTGGGCCGCCTGGGCAAGATGATCTCCTATGCGCGCTACGGCGCCGACATCTTTGCCGAAAACATGCTGGACGACGATGACTGATCCCCTGAGAGCCCGCAACCGGCTGGGCGTGGTCTTTTTCCCCGCCTTCGACTGGGCCATCTCCGCCACCCATCCCGAGCGTGAGGAGCGCCTGCTCTACACCCGTGACCAGCTGGCGGAAGAAGGCCTGTTCGACATCCCCGGCATCACCGAGTACCGCCCGGAGCTCGCCACCGATGCCCAGGTGGAGCGCGTGCACTTCTGCCTGCCCTCCACCGGCGCCGTGGTCACGGATTCGCACCGGGCCTCGGCGGGCGGAGCCATCACGGCCGCCCGTCTGGTCATGGAGAAGAAGGAAGACAAGGCCTTTGCCCTGGTGCGTCCCCCGGGCCACCACGCCATGCGCGTGACCCACGGCAACCGCGGTTTCTGCAACATCAACAACGAAGCCGTGATGGTGGAATACATCCGCGACCACTATCCGCATCCCACGGGGCGGCCCCTGCGCATCGCCATCGTGGATACGGACGTGCACCACGGCGACGGCAGCCAGGACATCTTCTGGAACGACCCGCACACCCTGTTCATCTCCCTGCACCAGGACGGCCGCACCCTCTATCCGGGCACGGGCTTCCCGCAGGAATGCGGCGGGCCGGGCGCGCTGGGCCGCACCATCAACATCCCCCTGCCGCCCGAGACCTCGGACGAGGGCTACCTCTACGCCATCGAGCACGCCGTGCTGCCCATGCTGGCGGACTTCAAGCCCGATCTGGTCATCAACTCCGCCGGGCAGGACAACCACTTCACGGATCCGCTGGCCAACATGAAGCTCTCGGCCCAAGGCTACGCGGCCCTCAACCGCGCCCTTGACCCGGACATCGCCGTGCTGGAAGGCGGCTACGCCATCCGCGGCGCCCTGCCCTATGTGAACCTGGGCATCTGCCTGGCGCTGGCCGGCCTGGACGCGGGCGACATCCGCGAGCCCCGGTGGCGGCCCGAGAGCACCCGCCAGAAACAGAAGATCAGCGACTACATCGCCCGCCTCTGCGACGGCCTGCTGGAGCTCTACCATGACCCGCCGTCGGTGCCGCAGGAAGGCGAGGAAGAGCACGGCTGGTGGACGCGGCGCAAGCATGTCTTCTACGATACGGACATGCTGCGCGAGAGCCAGCGCGAGAGCTGGCGCCTGTGCCCGGACTGCTCCGGCCTGGGCTGCTTCGAGACAAGCTCCGAGCGCGTGGCCCGCTCCCTGTGCCTGCTCATCCCCCGCCACGCCTGCCCCCGCTGCCGCGCCGAGGCCGAGGCCCGCGCCGCGGCGGCCCGCAAGGCCGGTCTCCACGCCCATGTGCTGGTACTGGACGGTGACGCCGCGCTGAGATAGATCGCGAAACGATGCCCATCGCCGGGTGTTGACCGGCGAAGATATTGAGGGGGCGGGGGGAACTTTTCCTGACGGAGTGAAGTTTTCCCCCGCCCCTTTAAATGTACTTTATCTTATTGAGATGATTCTCTCTTTCAAGATAGAGAATACAGCTTCTACACACGATTCAAGGTCTTTCTTGACCTCTTTTTCCCAAAAATGGATGACCCTCCATCCCATCTCTTCGAGGAGGGCATCGTTTCGGGCATCGCGTGCCATGTTCTCTTCTATCTTTTCTATCCAGTAGTCTCTATTACGCTGTAGGCGTTCTTTCCTATTTTTCCAATCATAGCCATGCCAGAATTCACCATCTATGAAGATAGCGGTCTTATATCTCGTGATAGCTATATCTGGAGATCCAGGGAGCTTTTTGTAGTTATAGCGATAATGGACACCGTTACGCCATAGGGCCTTCGCCAGCGCGACCTCAGCTTTTCCTCGCTTCAACCTTACATGGGACATCCGTCTTGATATCTCTGGGGTCGTTTCTAGTCTTTGATGCTTCATGATTCAGCGATGATTTTTTTTACATATGCGTTATTGAACCAAAAGCATTGCTTCGTGAGCTCTCTCCCATCAGGGAGCGGGTAGGTGTCGGATTTGTTCCTGGCATGGGGCCTGACATGGGCCACATCGCTTTCTGTCGATTTGGGGAGATTGTTTTTGGTCTTTTGGCCACATGTCTCTATCTGCACACCTTCCTTGATGATAGAGACTGTCCTTTCCCAAACTTTTTTTACTTTTTCCAGGTCTTCAGCAGGGATGTTCCAAAATTTTATCCTTTCGAAGACAGGCTCATCGACATCGTTTTTTCTTGAAAATGACGAAGAGGAATTTTGCAGGTTCGATAAGGTTGCGTAGTTCAGAATCTTCCCATGTCTCATTGATGATGTCGCAAAATTTGAATGCTGGGAAGGACATGCTTTCTTTTATACTTCCATCCTTATCTACACAGATCGTTTTAGGGATGATATTAGCATTCTCGAATTCGTGAGCTCTCTCAGCATCCCCTGATAATCCAATCATCCTTGAGAATAAGAGCATATTCAAATTTTTAGGGCTATTATCTATATTGAATTTCTCTTTCAACTCTCGTTGTGTTTTTCCTATATACTCACTTACTTTTTCTCTATTATACCCTCGAGTGAGTTCGTTTCGAGGAGATGCCAATCTTTTATTATCTTCTCGTCATTTTCATTTCCGAATATATATCTTCTCAAGATATTCGTCATAAAACTCGCTTTGAGAGAATACGCTCGTTGCTTTGCAGGGATTTTTACTGAATGGTTGTCTCCTTACGGAACTGGAATTTTTTCCCTTCGTACAAGCAGCTAGATAAAGCGTATCTCCTTCTGTGAGGAGATGGGCCTCTCCTGCACGGATCTTCGCGACGATTTTCTCCCAGTCATTTTTGATGACAGCCCTATATTCATTGGGGAATGTGAACAATAGCGCGTTATCTATAGAAAATTCACCTTTTGCTACACCGTCCTCGTATTTGTACGACATGATTACCATTTTTTGGCATTTATGCCAGAAGCTACTCGACTCGAATGTCTTCTCATGCTCCGTCATGTAGTCGATGATATTGCAGACGAGACGCTCCTTTGCAGAGATTCCTTTGGAAGTACGCTTATATGGTGTGACTTTAAGCTCCACGCCAGCCTCAGGGAAGTCAGGCTCTGCGGTGCTATTAGGGCTATAGCCGAACCAGCTCTCTTCTATGATGGTCCCGATAGCACCTTTACCTGTCTCGAGACGCCCTGTCGTATCGATATCTTTGATTTTTTTCCCGATGGCTTCTTGTGCACGCTTGAGGACTTTGGCCGGGGTATCGTATATGCTCCCACTCATAGATGCTCCTCCTATGCTCTGGCAGTAGGGTCGATTGCCTTCATTTTTCCTTGATCTCAAAGGATTCTTGTTGTAAGAGATCCTAACACAGCAATAAGAAAGGAGCACGATAGGGCATGGACAGGACTGTTTGTGAATTATTCGCAGGTGTTGGCGGATTCCGATTAGGTCTCGAACAGGCCTCCCCAAAATGGAAGACCGTCTGGTTTTCTCAATGGGAGCCCAATAAAAAGAAACAGTGGGCCCATGACTGCTATGTTGCTCATTGGGGAGATATCGACGAACGCACCGGCATCGATATCGCGCTCGTCGATAAAAAGGATATCCCCGACCATAATCTGTTAGTCGGGGGCTTCCCTTGTCAGGATTACTCCGTTGCACGCCCTTTACCGGGGAGTACTGGTATCGAGGGCAAGAAAGGTGTCCTTTGGTGGCAAATAAGGGACATCCTGCAAGTCAAGCGTCCTCCTTTCGGTCTGTTCGAGAACGTCGATAGGTTATTGAAGTCGCCGGCTACCCAGAGGGGCAGGGACTTCGGTATCATCTTGGCTTGCTTGGCAGACCTTGGTTATTCTGCTGAGTGGCGTGTCATCAATGCCGCGGAATATGGTGCAGGGCAACGCCGTCGCCGTATCTTCATATTCGCCTTCAGGGATGATACTGCCTATGCTGGACGCGTGTTTCGCAAGCCTGGCGATATCCTCACCAAGACAGGTATGTTCGCTCGTGCATTCCCAATCGAGGGGATACGGTCCGTATCTACTGTGGAACTTCCACATAACGAGATTGCAGAGGTATCGGCGACCTTTAGCTTTCCCTTCGAAAATGCAGGTTATATGCACGAGAGAGCGATAGTGACGGCTAAACTGGATCCTTTATTGGAACCTGCTGTCCCTTTGGCGGATCTTTTGGAAAAAGGTGTCCCAGAACGGTTCTATCTTGGGAAAGATCTTGAGAAATGGGAATATCTGAAAGGGAGCAAGAAGGTCTTACGGACCAGCAGGTCTGGGCATCAGTACACGTTTTCTGAGGGCGCTATCGCTTTCCCTGATCCCTTGGACAGGCCTGCACGAACGATGTTGACATCGGAATCCTCCTTGAATCGAAGCACCCATGTCATCCAAGATCCTCAGACCGGGGAGATGAGGCGCCTCACTCCTGTGGAGGCCGAACGTATCCAGGGATTCGAAGATCATTGGACAGATACAGGGATGCCTGAGAAATTTAGATATTTCTGTATGGGGAACGCTCTCGTCGTCCCGATGGTGACGAGGATGGGAAAGGTCTTGGGAAAGATATTCGCACATGAAAAATAATCGCTGCTTATATAATCAGAACCACCCGCAAAGCGGGTGGTTTGCTCTGGCCCTATAAGGGCCTATTACCGGCTGCGCCTAAAGACGCTGGCTTTCACGTTGTTCAAGCCCAGTGCCCTTGCCGCCTTGACTACCCCTTAAAGGGGTCTTGATATTCGCGTGATGTCAGCTTGTCTCTTATAATATCGTGGCGTTCCTGATCCTGGATATACTTTTTAATCGTTGCCTCATTAAGCCCCACCGTACTGACATAATATCCTTCGGCCCAAAATTTTCTGTTGCCGAACTTATACTTAAGGTTTGCGTGTTTATCGAATATCATCAATGAACTTTTCCCTTTCAGGTAGCCCATGAAATTTGCCACACTGATTTTAGGAGGTATGGACACCAGCATGTGGACATGATCCGGCATCAGATGCCCTTCCAGAATCTCAACCCCTTTATATTTGCAGAGACATTGCAAAATTTCTTTTATACTTTCACGAAGCTGTGCGAAGATTATTTTCCTTCTATATTTTGGAGTAAAGACGATATGATACTTGCACAACCACTTCGTATGTGCTAAACTATGAGCCTTTTTCATAACAAAAAACACCTTTCCGTTAACGTTGCGATGGGCTTGAACAACTTCATCGTATCGGAAAGGTGTTTTTGTGTGTATAACGTATTGTCTCCACCCGCATAGCGGGTGGTTTTTTGTTTCGCGCCTGTCAGGCGCTCAACAGGCTAAAGCCCATAAATCAAAAGGACGCTCCGCAGGGCGCCCTTTTGGGCTGATGTGCCCCGCTTCCCTGCAAAGACCGCGCTTTTCATACTCCCGGCAATAGGCCGCATATCACTCTCGACGTCGATTCTCCTCCGTCCATACGACCGGAGACGGACACGATGGAAGCCGCCATTGTTGGGCTGGCCGTCACTAACTTGAACAAAGGGAACGGGCAATGAACGAACAGGGCTCCTGAATGGATGAAAAAATAGCAAGGGCGGTGGCTCTTATAAACCACCGCCCAAGAAAAGAGTTTGGTCATCTCTCGACCGTCGAGCATCTACAGAATAATGATGGTCTGCGCGCGTTGCAATCCATAAAAAGATTTTTCCCTAGCGCAGATCGGTGACGCGCTTGGACTTGCTGAAGGTACGGGGCAGGCTGGCGGGATCGGCAAGCTTTACGGCCACGCGGGCCAGCAGGGCCTTGTGCAGGCGCTGTTCCAGCGCGGCCGCCAGCTGGGCGTCGCCGCCGGAGGTGACGCCCTGGGCGCGTTCCACGGTCAGGGTCATGTGGTCCAGCGCCCGGTCGTCGCGGGTCAGCTCCACATGGTATTCGCCGCCCAGTTCGGGGAAGGCGCCGATGACGTCCATGATCTGGCCGGGATAGATGTTGACGCCGCGGTAGATGATCATGTCGTCGGAACGGCCGAGGATGCGGTCATGGCGGGGCATGCTGAGGCCGCAGGGACAGTCGCCGGGCAGCAGGCGGGAAAGGTCGTGGGTGCGGTAGCGCAGCAGGGGAACGGCCTCCTTGCGCAGGCTGGTGACCACCATCTCGCCCACTTCGCCTTCGGGCACGGGCTGCAGGGTCTCGGGATCGAGGATCTCGATGATGAACAGGTCGGCCCAGTAGTGCAGGCCGTTGTGCTCGTCGCAGTCGATGGCCGTCCCGGGGCCGTACATCTCGGTCATGCCCGCGATGTCATAGCTGCTTTCCAGGCCCAGCTTGCTCTCGATGGCCAGGCGCATCTTTTCGCTGCGGATCTCCGAGCCGCAGATGACCTTGCGCAGCCTGAGCTTGTCGCGGATACCGGCGCGCTCCACTTCTTCGGCCAGCAGCAGGGCCATGGAGGCCGTGGCGCCGAAACAGGTGGTGCCCATGTCGCGCAAAAGCTGCAAATGCATTTCGAGGTTGCCGGGGCCCACGGGGATGGTGAGCATGCCGAAGCGCTCGCTGCCCAGCTGGAAGCCCGCACCGGCCGTCCACAGGCCGTAGCCCACGGCCACCTGCATGCGGTCCAGGGGGGTCAGGCCCGCCATCTCGTAGCAGCGGGCCATCTGCAGGGTGAACGTGTCCACGTCATTGGCCGTGTAGGCCAGGATCTTGCGCTTGCCCGTGGTGCCGCTGGAGGCGTGGATGCGCACCACGTCCTCTTCGGGCACGCAGAGCAGGGGCAGGGGGTAGCCTTCGCGCAGGTCTTCCACGTCCACGGTGGGCAGACGGCGCAGATCGTCCAGCGAGGTGATGTCGTCGGGCGTGACGCCGCACGCTTCCAGACGTTTGCGGTACTGGGGGGACCTGAAAGCCTGGCGCACGGTGAAACGCAGGCCTTCCAGCTGCTGGCGGGCGATCTCTTCGGGAGAAAGCCGGGGGATGAAACGATGGGTCATGGAACTGTCTCCTTGAGATCATGGACCGTGGCAACAGGCACCGCAGGGAGCCGCCGGGACACATCGCCGCAAGGCGTTCCCTGCCCTGTGCCGGGAACGGCAGGGCGGCGGATGCTCCTTCCGGCCGGGAACGGCCCGCGGCACCTGCCACAGCTTGCCGCCCGCCATTGTGCGCGTTTTTGTCCCGATGGGCAACAGGGGGGACGGGCGCGGGGACGGGCGCTCACGCTCTGTCGGGTGCGCCATATGAAAGCGCCCCTTCCCCCGACAGGAGGACGTCACAGCCCGGCGGGACGGGGCGCCACGGGCAGCAGGCCCTCCAGGTCGATACCGGCGGGGCTCACCGAGGCGCGGTAGGGAAAGACCTCCACCCCGGCATCCAGCGCCGCATAGAACAGGGCCGCGTAGGCGGGGTCCACCACGTCCGCCGGGCCGAAACAGTGGCCGTCCGGGCGCTGCACCAGGTAGAACATGGCCGCGCGCTCGCCGCAGCGCACGATGTCCATGAGCTCGCGCAGATGCTTCCGGCCGCGCTCCGTGGCCGCATCGGGAAAGCAGGCCACGCCGTCCTCCACCATGGTCACGTTCTTGCACTCCACCCACAACGGCGGCAGATCCGGCCCGGTGAGGCAGGCGTCCAGGCGGCTCTCGCCCCGTCTGGCCTCCCGGCGGCATTGCGTGTATCCGGCGGCAAAGTCCAGCCGTCCGGCATGGAAGGCGGCCTCTATCATGCGGTTGGGCACGCTGGTGTTGACGCCCACCCAAAAGCCCCGGCCCGGGGCGGGCCCGTCCGCTCCAGCCGTCCCGCCGGGCAGGGGCGGCACGGCCCGTTGGGCCAGCCAGACGGCTTCCTGCGTATAGGGCAGCTTGCGCGCCGGACTGGCCGCGGGCGAAGCCAGCAGGGGCACGCCGGCCTGGGTCAGGCCCAGCATGCTGCCGGAGTTGTTGCTGTGCACCCAGACGTTCCGCCCGTCCAGCAGCATCTCCACACTGAAGCGCTTGTAGCGCCTGATGAAACGCCCCACCACACAGCCCGGGGGAAGGGGCAGCAACGGTGATTTTTCCATGAACCGTCCTCGAAAAGGCATCCGGGGCACGGGGAGCGCCCCTCGTTTACAGTCAGATATGAACTTGTTATGCTGTTGCGCCGTGACCGGAGCGGGCGCGCGCAGCCCGGCCACACCTATTCCAGGCAAGGAGCACCCTATGCAGATTTCCGAACGTGTGCGCACCATGAAGCCCTCGCTGACCCTCAGCGTCAATACCCGCGCCATGGAGTTGCGGGCCCAGGGCATACAAGTCACCAGCCTGGCCGTGGGCGAACCGGACTTCCCCACCCCCAAGCATATCTGTGAGGCCGCCAAGGCCGCCATCGACGCCAATTTCTGCCGTTACACGGCCGTGCCCGGCATCCCCGAGCTGCGGGCCGCCGTGGGCGGTTACTTCAAGAAATTCTACGGCGAGGACATCGCCCCCGAGTGCACCATCGTTTCCGCCGGCGGCAAGCATGCCCTGTACAACTTCATGCAGGCCTCCATCAACCCCGGTGACGAAGTGCTGCTGCCCGCCCCCTACTGGCTCAGCTATCCCTACATCATCCAGCTGGCCGGCGGCGTGCCCGTCATCGTGCAGGCCTCGCTGGAGCAGGGCTTCAAGATCACGCCGGAGATGCTGGACGCCAAATGCACCGGCAAGACCAGGCTGCTGGTGCTCAACACGCCCAGCAACCCCACGGGCGCCGTCTACAACGCCGAAGAGCTGGCCGCCATCCTGGACTGGGCCGACAGCCGCGACGTCTATGTGCTGACCGACGAGATCTATGACCAGCTGGTCTTCGCTCCGGCCAGGATGGCCAGTGCCGTGCACCACTTCGTCAAAAATCCCGAAAAGGTGGCCATCCTCAACGGCGTCTCCAAAAGTTTCGCCATGACCGGCTGGCGCGTGGGCTATGTGGTGGCCCATCCCGAGATCGTCAAAAAGATGTCCAGCCTGCAGGGCCACTGCACGTCCAACATCTGCTCCATCTCGCAAAAGGCCGCCCTGGCCGGCCTCACCGGGCCCCTGGACTTCCTGGCCGAGATGCGCCAGGCCTTCCAGCGCCGCCGCGATCTGGGCATGGACATCATCAGGGGCTGGGACTTTGCCTCCTGCCCCTGCCCGGACGGCGCCTTCTACCTGTTCGTGGACGTGCGCAAGTGCTTCGGCGGCACGGTCAGGAACTCCACCGAGCTCTGCACCTGGCTGCTGGACAAGGCCCGCGTGGCCGTGGTGCCCGGTGCCGCCTTCGGTGACGACAACTGCATCCGATTCTCCTACGCCGTCAGCGACGACACCCTGCGCGACGCCCTGCAGCGCATCGGCGACGCCCTGTCCCAGCTGCGGTAGAGGCTGTTTCTTGAGGGGAGGGGGAACCCCTCGCGTTGCTGTCGATGCCCGTAGCTTCCTTCGTCGCAACGGGCACGGCCTGCGGGCCGCCATACGGTCACGCCTGGCGCGAGAGGGGTTCCCCCTCCCCTCAAACTCCCCTCCCTTTCCCCAGCGCGCTTTATTTGAAGGAGGTCTGCCCTCCCGGCAAAAAGCGCCCCGATGAATGCCCGGCTGTACCCGCCAAGCGGGAGCAGCCATCCCTCAACGGAGAGGTTCCTGCAGGAGCCCCTCCGTTTTCATTTTTCATACCGGCCAGACTCTTTTCCCCTTTCTGTCGGGGGACCGGCAGTGGGGCACGGCCATCATGCCACGCCGACCACCATCCACCTGGATAAAATGCATTTGGGGAAGGGGGGGGCCCTGGGGAGGGGAGGCCCTTTTTGCATGGGCAAAAGGGCCTCCCCTCCCCAGGAAAAAGGCCATCTGCGTCTCCCCCGTCCCTGCCTGCCCTCTCGACAAGTCACGGGAGAGGATGGTAAAAAACGCCTTTCCTCATCCTGTCCCTGCAAGGAGATTATCCCGTGTGCCAGAGTGATTTTCCCGCCTATCGCGGTCAGATGGAATATGTGTGCCTGCACTGCGGCCAGCGCTACCCCGGTGACAGCCTGCTCTACACCTGCCCGTCCTGCGGCGGCGTGTTTCTGCTGGAAAACACCAGGTTCGACGAACTGAAACAGCGCAGCGGCGCGGAATGGCGCGAGATCTTCGACCGCCGCGCCTCCACCCGCAGCACGGCCCTGCGCGGCATCTTCCGTTATTACGAGCTTCTGGCGCCCCTGCTGGACGAGGAAGACATCGTCTACCTGGGCGAAGGCCTGACCCCCCATCGTGGAAGCCGCTCCGGCCCTGCGCGACCGTGTGGGCGTGTCCTTGCCTACAAGAACGACGGCCAGAACCCCAGCGCCTCCTTCAAGGACCGCGGCATGGCCTGTGCGTTCAGCTATCTGAAATGGCTCTGCCGCCACCACCAGTGGGACGAGGTGCGACTGTCTGGCGCCTCCACCGGCGACACCGCGCCAGGCCGCCGCGGCCCTGTAAGTACCACGCCGTAACT
>VOFC01005007.1_pt1 | contig 31149 bp, 57 predicted proteins | sample 5384161 | NCBI WGS metagenome assembly VOFC01 (sample SAMN12384722, study PRJNA508395) | human gut metagenome | isolation source: healthy gut B | host: Homo sapiens
GATAGCTACGTATTGCTGTGGTGTTCGAGATATTTCAAAATCAGCGAAGTATATAAAATGTGTCACCATATCCGACTATGAAGCCGGAGGAGCCCTCCCGTTTTTCAAAAATATCCGCGGCTGACACCGTCATTTTGTCCGGTTTGCACGGTGACTTACGATGAATTATATCTTCAAGTAAAGCGGGTACTCTTACCAATCCGTTTTTTGTATGCCGGACCTACTGCTACCGACAGACGCAATTTTATTACCGTAGATAGCATCGAGGCGGTTTACCGATGTCGCCCTTTGTCCTGGCTCGACAGCGCTGCAGAAAGTCTCCCGCTGAACGACGAATATCCGCCGCCGCTATTGCAAAGTGACGGAGGATATGATTTGACCAAGTCCGGGAACGTCAGAACATAATCATCAAATAACGAACTATGAACAACTACGCAAAACTGATCGACGGGCGCCTGGAAGTTCAATCCTGGGACCGCCGGAAGGGCTGGTCTGCAAATCATAATTAAATTTTTACATTTTCTTTTATCCACTTTGGATTATCAGAAAAAATATAAAACTTTGGATTTTTAATTTTTTACTAATATAATCCATTCCTTCTTTAAAATATTCCATATTACAAACATTATATATAGGATTATTAACAAAATCTTTTTCCAATTCTTATAGTTACACATACAGAATTACTTTTTTAATACCCTCTAAAAAGAGATTTATTTTTTTTTTCTAGTATAGGAAACTTTGGAGTAAGTTCTTTTAAAAGTATTTCTCTTATATCTTTAAAATATTCTTCACATTGATAATAACCATAAAGAATAACATTTTTCTTATTTAAATTTATATTAAAATCTAAATATCCATCTTTACATATATACATTCCAAAAGAATTCAAAAAGCCTTTGAAGCTTTTTATCTACTTCATAAGTTTCCTTTGAAGTTTTTTATAAGTATATTTTCTATATAATATTCTTATTAAATTTTGAATAAAAGGTGTTTTGCATTTAAGTTTTCTTAAAGGCTCATTATAAAATATAAAATTTTCATTTATATTATAATTTATTAAAGAGTTTTTTTCCAATTATAAACCTCTGTCATATAGGTATTTACATAAACCTTTTGTTCCTTTTTCATAATATATTGAACCTTTCTTGCCATAGCATATATAAAAAGTGGTTTCCTAATCTTCCTTGTAAATCTATATTTATCATTTTTACTCCTTTAAGTTGTTCTTTTTTTGTAATATAAATATCTTTTTTTAATAATATTTTTATAATTTCTCTATCTTCTTTATTTAAAAATAAAAATATATTTAATACAAAGCCTAAAATTCCTGCTACTGTTCCACTTATTATTAAGTTAAACCAACTATTAACTGGCATTATTATTTTTATTACATAAAAAGAATTGAAAGAATAATTACTGATATTACTGATTTTTTATTATGTCAGGGAAAAAGGTATACCATTTTAAATTTAATAGTTTTGCTCCATAAGGTGCCGCAAATATAGTTGCCCTTATTATATTTAATATTGTACTTATCTCTGCTACTGCATATATTCCTAAGTTTGTAGTTTTTAATAAAATTAAAACTATAATTGTATTTAAAATTCCTTGAATAAGAACTGATATAGCATTTTCTTTTACCTTATTTAAAGCAGTAAATAAATAATAAATTGCCATAATACTACATTCCACTACAGAGCATATTATTGTTATTATTGAAAGAATTTGAAGAACTTTTTTCCATCTTCTTTAGGCATCCATAAAGAATAAAATTCTTCTCCATAAATAATTAATAATCCTATTGGAATATTAACAACTATCCCCATTATCTTAGTTGATTGTTTTAGATTTTTAAAATTTCTTCTTTATTTATTTTGCATATGCAATAGTTAAAGAGTGTGAAAAACTGATGCAAGCATTCCATTTATATTTCCTATTAAAGTAGGAACTGTTTTAGCTATAGATAATGTTCCCATAGGTATTGGTCCTATAAATAAATTAGTTATTAATAAATCTAATCCTTGCACTTAAAAAGTTGTCCTAACCTTTGTTATTGTATTCCATATTCCTGACTTTACTATTTCTAAAATAGCAGTTAAATTAAAGTTATTTTTTTAACCCTTATATTAGGAATAAGTTTTTTAGTATAATGTATATTCCATATAAGAACATAAAGACTACATAAACAAGCTGTAAAACCTATATACCAAGTTTTTGCACTTAAAAAGTATACATAAAAACAAGGGCTATTCCTTTTTAAAAAATTAGATTGAATATTTCTAATAGAAGATAAATCCAATCTATTTTTTGCAAAAGGTTGCTATTCCATAGGTTCCACCTATAATATTTAATGCAAAATTTAAAAATATAAATATCCATAGAACTTGTACATCTTTTTTAAAAGATATGGTGAGATATTTATTAATTTATCTAAGTTTATAACAATAAATACTGCTAAAGTTGATGTTATTATTGCTAAAAAATATATTTGCTATAACAACAGATGTAAAATACTTATTAGCTTCCTCTTCATAATTTTTATGAAGTTTTATTGTTATAAAGGTTCCTGCCATTGAATTTAAGGCTACTGATACTAAGTTTGCATAGCTTACAAAATTATTTGCTAAATTTACAAAGCCATAGGCTTCAGCCCCTACATTTTCAACAACATAGGGAGTTAAAAAAGCTTATGCAAGAACTTTACAAGAAAGCCTAAAATTTGTGCAGTCATATTTATTGCTAACTGTTTATTTTTTCCCATACTATTTTCTCCACTAAACCTTTTTATTTCTTTTTTTCTCTTACTTTGATACTACTAAATATAGTTTAGAATAAACCTATATATAATATATTTAATTTTTTTAATAACACTCATATTAATGTTTTCTAACACTTTTATATATTCTTTAGAATATTTCTTTAACAATTGTTTTTCTATCTTTTTAGAATCCTTACCTAAAACTTGACATTTCCTTATATAAAAATAATGCTGTATCAATATAATCATTTAAAGAATTGTAAGCATACTGAATTTCATTTTTTTCTAAAAAAAAATATATAAGAATCATATATTACATCAAGAACATCTAATCTTTTTATTGAAAATGTACTTCGCATTATGCTATTTGGATTATTGTAATAAAATATAACCTTAAATCTGTAATAGCTATTTTATTAGAATAATATAAAATTTTTATTTATTACAGCTACATCTTCATGTAGCTTACCCTTAGGGTATCTTATATGTTTAAATATTTCTTTTTTATATAATTTATTCCAAGCAACACAATATATATATACTTTCTTTTTTTTCTAATATTCCTCTACTATATTTAATACACTCATTACCCTGTTCTAAATTAAAATTAAAGTCCTCATCTTTTACTTGTTTCAAAGGCACTCACACATGGAAATATCACTATTATTTTTATGCATAATCCATATAATACTTTTATAAAATCCTTATGCACATAATCATCACTATCTATAAAGCTTAAATACTCTCCCTTTGCTATTTCTATTCCTGCATTTCTTGCATCAGATAGTCCTCCATTTTCTTTATGAATAACTTTTATCCTTTCATCTTTTTTTCTTCCACATATCACATATTTGTTCACATTTATCAGTTGAACCATCATTAACTAAAATTATTTCTAAATTAGTATAAGATTGATTTATAATACTTTTTATACATCTATCTAAATATTTTTCAACATTATATATAGGCACAATTACACTTATAAGATTATCCATAACTTTTCACCTTTTCATTTTCTAAATTTTTTCCTTCAATTATTTCATATAGTTTTTAAGCTCTAAAGTATTAGATTCTTCATTTTCTTTTTTTAGATTATCTATTAATTTTTTCTTAGGTTTTTATCTTCTATTAAAAGTTTAATTCCACATTTAAGTTCATTATTATCTTTACATAAAATACCTGTTTTTTTATCTATTATCTGTTCACGAAATTCTGGTATATCTGTAGCTACTATTGGTTTTTTAAGGCTTTTGCTTCTGCAACTGTAATGCCATAACCTTCAAAACGAGAAGGTTGTATTATATATATCACATAGGTTTATATATTTATATGGATTTGTTTTGCTCCTAATAAAATAAAAGTTTTCTTCTAAGTTATTAGTTTTTTATTAAGTTTTCTAGCTTTTCTTTATCCTTTCCTTTTCCTACTACATAACACCACCTAACTTTTATATCCTTCATCAATTAAAGCTTTGCAAACAAAAATTCCATTATCTATTCCTTTTGATTAACTAATCTTCCTACTGTTACTATTTTTATAGTTTCCTCATTCTCTTCTTTTTTAGCCTTACCTTTTCTTTTGCCTTCTCTTCAATTAAATTTACTAAAATCATATTTTTTATAACTAAAAAACTTTTCTTTATACTCTTTAAATATATTTCTAATACTCTCTCTCATTAGAAACTATATTGTTAAATCTTTTTATCCATTTTTAGTTCTTTCATATTCTTCTGAAATATTTTAAGAATGTAAATCTATAAAAAAAATTTGTTAAATTTATAAAAAAAAATAATTTTTGTATTTACTATTGTGCAAAGTATATCCTTCTTTTTTTTCCATAACCTTTTTCTTTAAAACCTTTATTACCTTTTCATCTTTTAAAAGATTATTTATATACTCTCTTTTTTTCTCTTTATTAAAATTCCAATTATTTAAATAGTTAAGCCTTATACACACTAAAATATCTGTTACAAGAATTTTATTAAGATATTTTCTGTTTTTTATCATAAACATTCCATCTTTTCAAAGTTTCTGTAATTATACTATCTATTTCTTTTTCTTATTTCTATCATATTAGAAGGGAAACTTTGATATATAAGCATTACCCTCTGGCGTTTGATAGTTATATAATTTATCTTTTATAATTTTTTATCCTTTCTACACACTCATAATATTGAAGATTAAATATAATATCTTGGCAGCGTTTATAATCTTTAAACCTTACTTTTTATTTTCTATTACTATACTTCTTTTATAAAGCTTTCCCCCAGGGGGCTTGATTTAGGCATTTTTCATGAAGTTCTATATAAGATTTTCTAACCTGTTCTTTAGTTTTATAACCTTGTCCATAGCATTATTTTCTTTACATACTACTACTTTATCATTATAGTATTTAAAATTATTATATCCACTTATAACTAAATCATAGTCTTCCTTTTAATACTTCTTTAATAAAGATTTCTACTGTATTTTCACAAAAAATCATCAGAATCGCAAAACATTAAATACTTTCCTGTGGCTTTTTCTATTCCATAATTTTCTTGCCCTTCCTGAGCCTTTATTATTTTGCCTTAAAAAACAATTATATTTTTATATTTTTTCTTATATTCTAAAGAAATATCATAGCTTTTATCTATAGAGCCATCATCTATTAAAATAATCTCTAAATCTTTATAAGTTTGATTTATTATACTTTCTATACATCTTTTAAATATTTTCACAATTATATACTGAACTATAATGCTTACTTTCACTTATTTTTCTCCTTTATATACTTTCAATTAAAATCTATCCATTTTTCATAATATTTTTAAGTTAAATTTTTCTGTATCTTCTAAAGCATTATTTGAAAAGTTTTCTCTTAAATTTTTATTTTCAATTAAATTATTTATTTTTTCTGCCATATCTTCTATATGAAAAGCCTTTATAATGTAGCCATTTTTATTATTTAATATACATTCATTAGGTCCTGTTTTTATATCAAAACTTATTATTGGAAGTTTAAAAGGTTTAGTTTCAAGAAGAGTCATTGGAAGACCTTCATATCTTGAAGTTAATACAAATATTGAAGAGGTTTTGTAGTAAGCTTCTACATTAGAAACATTACCTTTTAATATAACTTTTTTCTTCAAGGCCTAAACTTTTAATTTTATTTTCAATATTTTGTTTTTTCTTCCTTCCCCTAATATAATCCACCTCCAATCTTTTATATTTTTTAAAACTATATTTTTACATCTAGTAAAAAATATCAAACCTTTTTGATAAGTTAGTCTTCCTACACTTAAAATTATTTTAGAATTTAAATCATAATTATAATTTTTATCTAAATTCATTATAGGGTTATGAATAAATTCTATAGGACATTTTATTTTTATATTTTTTTCATAATATCCTTTATCTTCATTAGTTAAAGTTACAATTCCATTTTGCAAATCTTTCCTTCTTTCTTGTATATTTTCTATATTTAACATTAGGATGTTGATAGTAGTTAAAGTGTTCCCAAGATATAACTTTAACTCCCTGTAAATAATTTAACTACTAATGAATACATATCTAGTATTCCATCAATATCTATTAAAATATCTATATTTTCATTTTTCACTATACTTTCAAGTTTACAGCAAATTCTAATATATGAGTTATTCCTCTAACTTTTTTTTTTTTTATAAATTTTATATCTTTTTATTGAATTATCTATATTAAAAAGGTTTTTCTTCCTTTTTCTACTAAACTTACAAATGATATTTTATAGTTTTTATTTTTATTTAATTCATTTGCTATAATACTAGCAACTCTTTCTGTTCCTCCACTGTTTGTTATATCTCCTGAAAAAAACAAATATTTTTCATAGCTCCTCCTTTATATAACAAAGCTTGCCAATTTCCATAGTTTATAGTTTTTTTTCTTTAAATGCTTTTTCTATATCTCTAAAAATAATAGATTTGTTTTTTGCTATCTTTAATTCCTATATCTTGCATTAAATAACAGGCTAATATAAAAAGTATTTTTATAGTTTCTTCATCTAAAAATGAATTCTTCTATATAATAAGTTGCTTAATTGAAATATTGTCATATCATATATACTATCATCTATCTTTAATCCAATATTTTTGCTTAAATCAATCATTTCTTCAATTATCCAATAGGTATCTAATACTTTTTTAGATTTTTGAAGTAAAGGTAATTCCTTTTTCATTTATTCTATATCCATATCATAATCTGAAATAGCTACATATTTATTACTAAGTCTTGCTAATAAATAATTAACTATTGTATCTTCATACCAAAAGTCTAAAGGAAATCTAACCTTTTTCAAAAAAGCTTGGCATTATATACTTTACCCCATGGAAAACCGGAACTGAAATTTCTTTATTTTTTTCTGTAGGAGTTATATTTGTATAAAATTTATTTCCATTTTTATTAAAGGTATAATAAGAACCTTGTACTATATCTTTTTTTTCTCCTTTGCTGTTTTATTAATTTTTCTATGGAATTTTCACATAATAAATCATCAGAGTCTAAAAACATAATATATTTTCCTAAAGACTCATCTATTCCTCTATTTCTTGCTCCTGAAAAGCCTTTTTATTTTCTTGATTTATTATTTTAAATGTTTATTTTCTTTAAATAAATTTATCTTTTCTAAAGTGTCATTTTTGAGCCATCATTTATTACAATAAGCTCATAATTATAGCTTGTCTTTTGCATTAGTACAGAGGATATACATTCTTTTATATAATCTGAGGAATTGTATGTCGGTACTATTATTGAAAGGTCTATGTTTTCATCTATAATTTTTTATTATAGGAATACTTTTTTCATAGGCTTTTTAGAAACTTTATTTACCTTTTCAAAGGCTTCTTCTCTATTTATATTTAAATTTTCCTTTAAAAATAATCTAACTATATAGTAGTATATTAATAAAATCTTATAGAAAATAAATGTTAATATATTAGCTACTACTTTATTTTTTGTTATTCTATAAAAGGTATTAAAGATTCTTCCTTCCATTTTTTTCCTCCTAAATTTATAGTTTTCTTTTATCTAATACAATTAAATGAAGTATTGAAAGGTTGCCGCTTCATGTCTTACAAAGGAACCAAAGTCTGGTTCAAAGGTAAAAGATACAAGAAGATAGGCTATAAAAACTACTTAAAGCAAGTACTACAATTTCATTTTGTATTTTTATTTAAATTTCCCATAGTTTTTACTAAGTAATATAAAATAAATCCTTGATAAACTACAAAAGGCATATAAAATGGTCCATTTAAAAGAAGTTCTATAGGAAACATCATCCTTATTGCATTTATAATACACTAACCATATATAATGAAAGACTTCCCTCTATCATCAATCCAATTATTTATAGCAGATACTGCACCTTCATTTGGTACATTATATCTTACATTTATAAGCCTTTCATAATCTTCATAGGATATAAATTGTGATGTATAAATAAAGGGCATACATTGAAACAAAAAATTATAATAAATATAATTAATATTGTTTTTTTTATTCATATTTTTAACTTTAAATTGAACTGTTTTTATAAGAATATAAAGTATAATAAATAATATGCCCATAAGAATGTAATAACTTCTAAAAACTACTTTCCCAAAAAGAAAATATAAAAACATAATAAAACCTTTAAAATTTTAGGAAGTTTTTTATTTATTATTACTAAATACATTAAAAAGAAAATTCCATATTGTATAACATCTTTAGAAATATTAAAAATATATATATTTAATAAACCTACACTAGAAAAAACAAAAAAATAATTGTAAATTATCTAAACTTTCTATTCTAATTATCATAAAAACATTATAAATATAAAAAATAAAGCTAAAGTATATGCTCAGTCCTGAAGGTTTGTATATCCTAAAATATTAATTTTTTAAAAAGTTCTGAAACAATTTCATAAGCATCTCCCCAAGCTTCCATAGTATTACTTCCAGTTGACATTGAAAGCATTCTTTTGAACTATCATAAAAATATTTGCTAGGCAAAACATTAAACTGAAATATTTTGCAAAATATAGTTAATGGAATAAGCATAACTAAGGCTAACATTTTATTAGAAGGTTTTTAAACTTTCCATAAAACTCACTCCTTGTATTTTATCTACTAAAAAATAACTTTATAAAGAATGTATGTAGAAGTTTTCTAGCCATAAGGCATTTTCTTTTATATCATATTTTGCTTCTTTTATTTTTTCATAGGTATTTTCTTTTTCATATCTAGTTTTTAGTATTTTTTCTGCCCATTTTTTAGCTGAAACATTTAAAGAGATTCTTTCTACATTTCCTGTTATATCACATTCTTTTTGTTACTTTATCTGAAATTATACACTTTAAGCCAGCAGCTTGGGCTTCTATCATTGTTACTGGAAGTCCTTCAAAAAAGAGATGGAAGTAAAAATATATTAAAAGTTTGCATTAACCTGTTTACATCCTCTCTTACTCCTAAAAACTTTACTGAATTTTCAAGTCCTAAAAGTAAAACCTTTTTTCTATTTCCTTTTAAGCTCTCCATCTCCTATAAGAAGTAAAACTGCACTTTTATCTTTTTATAAACTTCATTAAATATATCTATTAAAAGTTATGATTTTTTTGAAGAAAAATCTTCCCACATGTCCTATTACAAATTTTCCTTCAAGATTAAATTTTTTCTAACTTCTTCCTCAATTTTAGGGTTATATTTATAGGCTTTAGCATCTATTGCATTATTTTGAATTATAAAATCCTTTCTATATCTTTTTCCATAAAGCCAATCTCCTGCATCTTGTCCACAAGCAAACACATATGAGTAACTTCTGATTTTAACCTTTGCTCTAAAAATAATATCTTACTATTGTTTTTATATCAAAACCCTTAGGTGCATTATGGGCATGGCTAATTCTTACTGGAATATTTAATTTTTAGCTTCCTTTAATGGGAAATAACTTCTTTCTTCTAAATTTGAATGAATTATTTTATACTCTGGATGGCTTTTTAAAAATTCTCTTATTTCCTTTTATATCTTCTAAAGTTTTTAGGATACATTGAACACATTCTAAAAACCTTCCTCCAAGGCTTTTAATTTCATCTTCATAAGCTCCTTTATATTGTCTATTTACCATAAAGTCCATTTGTATTTTACTTCTATCTATATTTCTTAGATAATTCATAATCATACTTTCGGCTCCACCTCTATCCATTACTGTATCTAAAACTAAAACTTTTATGGGGTAATTCATATTCTCTCCTCCTTCACTAAATTTCTCTCAGGTTTTTACTATAAAATTACTTGGTATATCCTTATCTATAATACTTCCAAAGCACCTATAATAACATTGTCTCCAATATTTACTCCTTTAAGTATTGTTACATTACTTCCTATCCAACAATCACTTCCTATTTTTATAGGGCCTTTAGAATATCCTTGTTTCATTATTTTTTCTGTTTTTTAGAAAACTTATGATTATGGTCATATACCCTTACATTTTCCCCAAATATACAATCATCTCCATTTCTATGCTACAAAGAGAATTTATAGAACAAAAATTATTAAAATAAACATTTTCTCCTATTTTTATAATTCCATCTTCCTCTATAGCAATAGAAAACCCTTTCTAAAGGTACTACCCTTTCCAAAGGTAATATGTTTTCCAAATATAATTTTAAAAATGTTTTCTTTATTATTGCTTTTTAAATGATAAATAATCTTTTAAAAATATCACCTTAGTATCTCCTTTTACTTTTATTTTTTTAAGTTTTTACTAAAGGCTTGTCTTTCTATTACCTTTCCTATAAGTTTATAAAAGAGACATATACTTTTGAGAAACAGCAGTAAAGCTATATTTAAGATGTATATCTCTATAAGCATTTTCTTTAAGCCTTTTATATCTACTTTTCCATCTATAATTTCATAAATAGTTTTATAATAATCCTTTAAACTATTGCATATAAAGCCATTTTCTTTTATTTATTACATCCTTGTTTCCCTATACAATTACTTACTATACATATCTTTTTTATAAAGCATAGCCTCAAGAAGAGCTTCTTTAGGAAGTCCCTCCCCATAATGAAGTTAAAATAAAAATGTCATTTTCATTCATTACTTTTAGAGTTTGTCTTTTTTTTCAAGCCATCCTGTAATTTTATATTAGGTGAAGTAAGGCTTGATTTTAATTCACCTTCTCCAATCCAAGTAAATTGTAATTTAGAAAACCTTTTTGCAATTTCATTTACATCTACATATAATGTCTTATTTCCTGTTTTACCATGTATAAGTGTTTGATGTTTCCATACTGCTATATTTGATGTATCATATTTAATTTGAATTATTTAATAGATTTCAATGTTATCTGTTGTAAAACTAGTTACTGTTGGTGCTGCTTTTTACTGTATAACTCATTGCCTTTCTTGTTACTTTGTCCATTTGTATCTTTTACATCTACATATAAGGTTTTATCTCCTGTTTGGTTAGCTTTCCATGTGCAACTATTTAATTATTGAATAATCTCTTATTACTGCCCAGTTTCCTGTTGTATTATCTTTTATTAAGAACTTATATTGTAATACTCCTGTTCCCTGTTGCTTTTGCCATTGTTAATTTTACTTGTGTTCCACTTACTTGTGGTGACTTCTTATCTGCTACAAAATAAAACTGTTTTTGGTTTTTCTTCTTCTTTAATTGTATAACTCATTGATTTTCTTGTTACTTTTCCATTACCATCTTTTACATCTACATATAATGTTTTGTTTCCTGTTTTTTCCTGTTGTCCATGTATGTGTTTGATTTTCCATAATCTCTTAATATTGCCCAATTTCCTGATGAATCTTTTATTAAAATTTATATTGTAAGATTGTTTCTGAACCCTTCCAAGTGTTTCCTCCATCTAAGCTATATTGTAATTTTTTCCTTGGTTTTCTATGCTTCTTGCATATATATTTACAGTTTCTTCTTGAGCTTCTCTAAATCACAAGGAACATCTATTGTCTTAAATTTTCCTGCTGCTATTTTTACATATACAACATCTCCATAAACATCTGTTCCTGTTGCATAACCTTCTTGTGATGCACTTTTTAATGATTCTAAGCTATTAAATTTTGAAACTGAATTTCCATCTATAGTAGGTACTCCATTTGATTTAACATGCATTTTAACAATATAATATTTTACATCTGGAGTATAGGTTCCAGTTTTAGCTGTAGTTGTGAATTCAACTCCTGTCCAATCATCATTTCTAGATAATGTAAAGTTTTGTTTGAAATAATTTCCTTCTTTATAACTAGTAGAATTTCCATCATCATCATAATATTCAAAAGAAGATGCCTTTGTATCTGGGAAACAATCTACATATATATTAGTCATTTTCTTTTCGCCAACATAGTTTTCATAATCCTGGCTAGGAATAATTGCACCTTGTTTTATAAATAATGGTACATCACTCCAATTAACTGCATCAACTGCATAGTTTATAGTTTGTCCACCTGTATAAGTAGTTCCTTTAGCATAGTCAATCCAAGTTCCTTTAGGTAAGTAAATACTCTTGTTAGTTTGTCCTTGGTCTAAAACTGGTGATACTAATAAATAATCACCAAACATCCATGCATCTGTATATTCTGCAACATTAGGGTCATTTGGATATGCCATCATTAATGATTTTATAAGACCTACACCATTTTCATAAGCCTCATTATCATATTTATAAATATAAGGTATAAGTTTGTATCTAAGTTGCATTACACTTTTAGCTGCTGCTTCTGCCTTTTCTCCATATGCCCATGGATAACGAACCTTATTTCCTTCATTTATATCTTGTCCATGTACTCTAAAAATAGGTGTAAATGCACTAAATTGAATCCATCTTGTATAGTTTTCACTATCTGGTGTTCCAATAAATCCTCCTGTATCCATACCCATTTAGCTTCCCCTAAGTTAATTGAACCAATTAACTTATCTTTATGGTATTTCATAGAATCAAATCCTGTACGAATATCGCCAGACCATAATCCATAACCATAACGTTGAGCACCAGTATAGTAATTTCTGTTAATAGACCATACTCTTTGTTCAGAAGTATATGCTGTTTGTCCATCATATATAGCTCTTTTTGCATATTTAATCCATCAAAATTTTGGAATCCATTATCTAAATCTACTTCATCATTCCAAAATCCTACTAATCCTAAATCAAAAGCTTTTTGTGATTGTTGCCACCACCATTTTCTTAAACCTTCTTTAGAAAAATCTACTTGTTTTACTGGTTTTTAGCACAATAATCTTCAATTACACCAGTTCTTGAATACCACCAACCATTTTGCATCCATATCAGCAGCTTCTTGTGTTCCTGTAAATAATCTTGGCTTTACAATACCAGTAAGCTTAAGACCCTTTGCATCCATATAAGATTTTAATTGACCTGAAGATGCACTTGGAAAATTATGATAGTTCCATGTGAATTCTCCATAATCATCACCAGTTCCCCATAGTTTCCAGTCAAAATCTAAACAGAAATTATCTATAGAATTTCTTTAGCTCTATAAGTATCTATTACCTTTTTTAATTGTTCTTCTGCTGTACCTTGGTCACTAGGCCATCCCCATTGAGTATTGGTAAAACCTGTTGCCCATTTAGGAAACATTGGTGATGTACCAGAAACTTTAGCTTGAGCTTGTAAAATTTCTGTAGGATTACCTACTAAAAATATAATATTCTGTATCTACTTTTGAAATACCTTTATAAGAAATAGAAGTATCTTGAATATCTATACTTCCTCCGTCAGAATCTACTAATATTCCATAACCACTAGTGGTCCAAGTAAATGGTCCACCACCATGACCTTGAGACCCTGCTGTAACATTTCTGCTGCCTGTTCTTAAAAGTACTATCAGACATATTAGTATTTCCTTCTGCTGATATTCCATAGAAATTTTGTCCTGAATTATGATTAAGTGTTAAGGTTTTTTTCACTTGGAAGAGTTGATTGCTTAACTAGTAAACCATTTGAAGAATTATAAACTGATATTGATAAATCTTCTTTGTTTACCTTTTACAATCATCTTACTTGTTTTAATCACTATAGGATTAGAATTTAAATCAGCTGAAATTATATTGCCATTTTTCCACTTTTTATCTGGGTCTAAAAACTAAAAAGTGTCTTCGCTTTCTTCACCATTTGGTTTATAATTTACCTTTAAAATTTCTGAAGAACAAGCTTGTAAATCAAGTATATCAGAACCTGATTTAATTGTAAGAGTGTCATTGCTTAAAGTGAATGTATTGTTATTACTAGTTACTGTTTGTGAACTTATTGCTTTGCATTTGCAATAAAAGTTTGTAGGTATTAATGTCATTAAAATAGTTAAAATAACAACAACTGACAAAAACTTTTTTAGTCTCTAACCTTTTTTTTGAGTATTCATTTTTATTTTCCCCCATTTTTATTTTTTAGTAATAAGTTAACATTACACTTTGATTATATATTTTACTTATATTTTTTCAATAATCTTTCAAAATCTTATTTATATAATAAATATTTTTTTGAAATAAGTGTATATTTTTTGAATATAAAGGGAATAAAAAGAGTTGCTGTGAAACTAATTAAAATTTAGTTTCACAGCAACTTTTTAAAATATATTTTATAAATTATTTATTACTTTTTCTTCCTACAGAATGATATTCTACATTATTTAATTCTGCATCCTTTATTTCATAACAGTTTCTTCCATCAAATATTACTGCTGTTTTCATAAGTTCTGAATATTTTTCTAATGGAATTGATTTTATTTCATTCCATTCTGTAAAGATAAATACCATATCTGCATCTACTAATGTTTCTTCTGGTGTTTTTACATATGTTATTTCTGTAGGGGAATTTCTTTTTTAAAGTTTTCTTCTCCTACTGGGTCATAGGCTGTAATTTGTGCACCTTCATCTAATAGTCTTCTTATATTTGGTATTGATGGTGCTTCTCTTAAATCATCTGTTCCTGGTTTAAATGTTAATCCAAGTACTGCTACCTTTTTTATTTTTAAACTTCCAAATCTATTTTTAGCTATTCTAAACATTTTATATTTTTGATTTTGGTTTACTTCTATTGTTGCTTTTATTGTCTTTAATTCATAACCATTATCATTAGCTAACCAATGAAGAGCCTTTGTATCTTTTGGGGAAACATGAACCTCCATATCCAAGTCCTGCTTTTTAGGAACTTGTCCCCTATTCTTGGTCATAACTCATTCCCTTTGCAACATCTTCTACATCTGCTCCTACCATTTCACAGAAGTTTGCTATTTCATTCATAAATGAAATCTTAAGTGCTAAGAAGTCATTTGATGCATATTTTATCATTTCTGCACTTCTTCTATTTGTAACAACTATTGGTTGATTATATCTTGTATAAACTTCCATTAATATGTCTTTTGCCCAGTCTGATTCTACTCAATTACTATTCTTCTAGCCTTTAATGTATCTACAACTGCTGTTCCTTGTGCTAAAAATTCTGGATTTGATGCTACTTCTACTTTTACCTTATTTTTTACATTTTCCTTTAAGAATTCTTCTATTTTATCATTTGTTCCTATTGGAACTGTTGATTTAACTACTACTAAACAATCATTTTCTATGTTTTCTGCTATTTGCTCACATACCTTAAATACATAATCTAAGTTAGCTGAACCATCTTCTCTTTCTGGAGTTCCTACTCCTATAAATACTATGTCTGCATTTTTGTAGGCAGATATGTAATCTGTTGTAAAGTCTAATCTTCCTTCATTATGATTTCTTTCTAATAGTTCATCTAATCCCTGGTTCATATATAGGGCTTATCCCTTTTTTCATCATAGCAACCTTGTTTTTCATCAATATCTACACAGGTTACATTATGTCCTACTTCTGCAAGGCATGCCCCTGTTACTAATCCTACATAGCCTGTTCCTGCTACTACTATTTTTCATCTTAAAAATCTCTCCTTAAATACAATATTTTGTTTTTAAAAAGTAATATCACTTATTTATATATTAAATACCCCAAGTAAAAAATTTAAAAAAGTATTTTTTTTTAATTTAATGTGCATTTTTTTGTCTCAAATAAAAAAAAAGTTTTAAATACAAGTTTTAAATCCCTAAAAGACTTCTTTCTCTTACATATTTAATATCAAGCTTTATCCAATCTTCAAAATCAATATTATTTCTTCCTGAAACTTGCCAATAGCATGTTAATCCTGGTTTTACTTGAATTCTTTCATACATCCAAGGTTCAAATTGTTCAACCTCTTTAGGAAGGCTTGGTCTAGGTCCAACTAAACTCATATCCCCCTTTAAAACATTAATAAGTTGTGGTAATTCATCTATAGATGTTTTTCTAATAAATCTTACCTATCTTTAGTTATTCTAGGATCATCCTTCATTTTAAACATAGGTCCTGACATTTCATTTTGTTTTAATAATTTTTCTTTAAGTTCTTCTGCATTTGAAACCATACTTCTAAGCTTATACATCTTAAATTTTTTTCCATTTAGCCCCTACTCTATCCTGTGAGAATATTATAGGTCCTTCAGATTCTAGCTTTATAGCTACTCCAGTAACTAATAAAACTGGACTTAAACAAACTAAGCCCACTAAAGATGCCCCCAAAGTCAAATGCTCTTTTTCACAAAAAGAATACACTGGCTTTTCTTTTTTACCTTAAACTCTTTTATATAATCTTGTGTCCCTCGTCTAAAGTTATCATTATATTATTCCACCCTTTTATTATGTTTTTTAATAATAGTAGTAATATTTTCCTCTCTTTTCATCTATTCCATTTAATACTACTCCCTATTGTATTTCCCTACTTGGTCTATCATTTTTTTGCAACTTAAAAGATTTTCCTTTTTAGTTTTTTCATATCTAGCTACAAGAATAACTCCATCAACCTTTGATGAAAGTATTTGAGCATCTGCTACTAATCCTATAGGATTAGTATCTATAATTACATAATCATATTCTTCTCTTAATTTTTCTATAACCTTTTTCCATTTCCTCTGAAGCTAAAAAGTTCAGCTGGGTTTGGAGGAATATGACCTGAAGCTATAGCATCTAAATATGGGTTTATTTTATGTTTTTATTTTTTCTCTAAAGCTTCTTCTCCCTATTAACAATTCTGTTAATCCTACACTTCCACTTATTCTAAATTGCTTATGAACACTTGGTTTTCTTAAATCTCCATCTATTATTATAACCTTCTTATTATCTTGAGACAAGCTTAAGGCAAGATTTGAAGAAATAGTAGATTTTCCTTCCCCTGCTTCTGTTGATGTTACCAGTAGCACTTTTTTTATGCTTATCTGCTGAAGAATATTTTATATTTGTCTTTATTGTTCTAAAAGCTTCTGCATAGTAGCTTTTAGGATCATCTAAAATACTAGGCATTTTTTATTTCTCTCCTTTTGTTTTTTTTTTTATTATATACAGGGACTAATCCTATTAGTGGTATTCCAACACTTTCTTCTATGTCCTCTTTCCTTTAATAGAATTATCAAAATAATGTATTATTAACACTACTGCTACTCCTAAAAAGCTAACCTAGCCCCAAACCCAAATACAATGTTTTTAGATTTATTTGGTGATATTGCTAAGCTTGGATATTTAGGAGAAGACAAAACACTTACATTACTATTTTTGAATAAGCTTAGAAGATGTGTCTATAAATTCATCTATTACTGCATCTAAAATTTTCACTCCATCTTTTTTTTCCGCCTGTATATATAGTAAGAGTCATAACTTGTCCCTCTCCCATTAACTATTAAAGCATTACTTAAAGCTTGAGAAGATACTTTTAAATTCCCTCTTTTTATTGCTCTTTCTATTAAATTATCTGATTTTATTATTTCAGAATATGGCTTCATTAGTTGTGTATAGTATGAAAAATCCCAAGAAGAATTTCCTTGTCCATTTTCTTTCATGGTAGGCATACCTATAAAAGTTTTGCACTTGTTTGATATTGAGGCCTAATAACAAAATATGTTATTAGAACTGAAGATAATGTTGTTACTATTGTAATTATTAAAATTAAAAATAGCCTCTTTTTCAATATTTTTTAATATACCTTTTATATTTAAATTTTGCTCTTGCAATGATTTCCCTCCTAAAATTATGGAACTCATAACTAATATATATTTTATCATAAAGCACATATAAAATAAATAAAATCATTTTTTAATTTATTTATTATTCTCTCTTATTAATTCTTTTAATTCTTTTATATGAGCAATGTTCTTTTTTGTTCCCAACAATTATTTTCCCCATCATTTTTTTCAATGACATAAACTCCATTTAATCCATCTATAATAACCTCTGTATTTGTTGCTACTATAAGTTATCTTCTCCATCTTTATCTACTGTAGCTAATCCCATAAGAATATTTCCAAATGGGTCTTTTTCTCTATATCTTTCTATTGCTTCCCAATTTCCTACATCATCCCATCCAAAATCACTAGGGATAACATAAACATCTTCTGATTTTTCAAGAACTGCATAGTCAATTGAAGTTGCTTCTGTATTTTTATAATTTTCATCTATAAATGATTGAATATTCTTTTTCTTCTACACTACTTATTTTGTTTAAAGCTTCATATGTATCTGGAGAATATTTTTTTATTTGTTCTATTATATTAGAACAATTCCTAAACATTCCTCCATTCAAAGATAACTTCCATCTGCTAAATATTCCTTAGCTTTTTTGCATATTTGGCTTTTCAACAAATTTTTCAACCTTTTTAACAACAACATTATCTGAAGCGTAAACTTGTTGTGCATTTTATATACCCATATCCTGTTTCTGGACGGCTTGGCTCCATTCTAATGTAAGAATAGCTTTTTATTTAAATCTACAAACTCTTCTGCTTTAGCTAAAACCTTTCTAAATTTACCTTCATATTTTATTAAATGGTCTCTTTGGAAGTACAACCATTTAGCATTCTTATAATATCTTTTTATAACTTGTGCAGATAAATTTATACATGGTGCTGTATTTCTGCCTTCTGGTTCTACTATAATATTTCTTTCTGGAAGTTCTGGAAGTTGTTTCTTGACTAAATCCACATATTTTCTACCTGTACATACAAATATTCTTTCTAAAAGGTATACTTGGTTTTATTCTATTTACAGTCATTTGAATCATAGTTTCATCTATAAGATTCAAAAAATTGCTTTCAGTTTTCATCTGTTGATAAAGGCCAAAATCTAGTTCCTTTTCCCCTGCCATTATTAATGCACATAACATAAAATCACTCTATCAGTTAATATATTTTCTTCAATTAATATTCTAAATTAATTTTCTATTTTATTACACAAAATTAGTATACACTATTTTTTATTTATAAAAGATAAATGTATAATATATATATTTTTGGGAAAATTTTATATATTGCTTGTTTTGTATTTAGGCAATTATTTAGATTTATATTAAAGGATTTTTATATAACATTTAGTGTTTTATGTCTTTTTATTCTAATACTAAATTATGCTTACTCTTTTAAAAAAATCTTTTTTCAAATTTTTTACTTTCTTCATCAGAGGTTTGTAAAATTTCTAAAAAGTTCATTATTATATTCATTTAATTGACCCTTTATGATACCTTACTAAATTACATATCTCTTCAAGTTCACCTTCTTTAATATTATATATATTTTTCAAATTAATATTTATCCATTTAGCTCCTATTTTACTATGCTTTTTTATCAAATTTTTTATATCATGAATTAAAGTAGCAAAATAAAAAAAGCTTTAATTCATCATTTAGTTCATTTTCCTCTCCTCCCTTTAATCCTTGTTGTTTTTTAAGATAAATTTTATAGCAATTTCTCCTGCTATTTTGATAAGAAAGTAGCATTTTTAGTGTCTTCCATATACTACATAAATCATATGCACTTGATATATTTTCTATATCATTTTGCTTATTTCTTTCATCAGAAGTTTTTCTATTAAGAATAGTATTTTTAAGTCCCATACTTTTTAATATCTTCATTTATCCTATCCATTGAAACTATATCGATTATCTTATTTGCAGCTGTATTATCACTTTGTATAAGCATTGCTACTAAAAGTTCAAAAACTGTATATTCTCTTTCACCAAATTCATGAATTATGCCAGTACCATACTTTATCAGCACTTTCTATTTTAACTTTTTTCATAAAATCTGTTTTTCCTTCTTCTACAGCTTTTTATAAGTGAAACTGCTATTGGAAGCTTCATGCAACCAGCTGCAACCATCTGAACATTTTCATTATATCCATAAGTATAACCACTTTTTAAATCCTCAAAGAAAAAGCTATAATGACCAATTCTTGATTCTAAATATTTTTTTATTTGTTTCATAAATAAGCTTCTATAAAGTAATTTATATTTTAATCTCCAAATGACACACCAATTTTTTCTAGCCATTTGTACAAGCTCTCCATCAATATCTACTAATTTGTTTTTTTGTCCTATAACATTTTCTAATGAATCACTTGAGATTTTATTTCCCTTTAAGCATACCATCTGACCAAACTTTCCAGAATTAATAAATATTGCTGTTTTTGTTATTGCTCTTATTACTGCATTCAAACCAGGGCAATCTCCGCCTCCAGTTAATAGTGCTATCTTTTTAATTTCTTTTGCCATATTGATAATCCTCCTCACCTATGATATTGTTTACATAAAACCCTTTAGTGTTTTCTAGTAATATTTTTAAATACACTAGAATTAATTAAATTTTTTGAAAACTTTAAAAATTAAAAAATTTATTCTATTTCTATATTACCATAAATTGACCAAATATCAAAGCATATTTTATCCAATTTTTTATATTTTTCTTAGAATCACAAACTCTAATCTCCTTTTTCTTCCCTTCTCTCATTTTCTTTAAGTTATTTAACACTTTTTAATTTTATATTCTTTAAAAGATTAAGATTACTAACTTTAAAGACTTAATTTTTTATACTTTCTATACATTTAAAAAAGTTGTTTTTTAAGAAAAAAAATATTCTTAAAAACAACTTTTAAAATTTTAATTAAATTTTTAAGTTAATGTTATTACTTTTGTTAAAACTAAAATAGCTAGTACAATTCTATTAATACTCTATATATAGCAAATATTCTCATTGGTTTCTTCTTTAAGAAAGCAACGAATTTTTTCCATTACTATTATTGAAACTATAAATGCAACTATAAATCCAACTATTAATGCTACCCATAAAAGTTCCATTCATTATTGAATAATCATATTCAAATAGGTCTTTTGCAGAAGAACCTATCATAGCTGGAATAGCTAAGAAAATGAAAATTCTGCTGCTATAGGAGTTGATAATCCTGCTATCCATCCTCCCATGATTGTGGAAGCACTTCTTGACATTCCAGGCCATACTGCTAAAATTTGAAAACATCCAACTATTAATGCTCTTATAGGAGTTATTTTATCAATATCTTTTACAGCTTTTTTTTCTTTTTTCTGAAAGTATTTTCTATAACAATAAGAAGAATACCTCCAACTATTAATCAATTATAACTGCATTAGGATTAAATAAGCTTTTTATTTTACTATAAAATGTAATTCCTACTATTCCCATAGGAATACTTCCAACTATTACATTTATTCCAAATTTAAATCCTACCTTTCCTTCTTCTCCTTCTTTAAAGTAAGATTTTTTTTTTTGTGATAAGTTTTATATATTACATTCCATATATATTTAAAAATTCAACTACACTATCACTAATTTTCTTCCAATATAAAACTACAACTGCAAGTATTGCTCCAAGTTGTATTACCACCTCAAACATATCACAGAAGGTTTTAAAGTTTCTGTATTTCCTGAAAAATTAATTAAACTTCCAACTAAAATCATATGTCCTGTAGATGAAACTGGTATAAACTCTGTTAATCCCTCTACAATAGCTATTATTATAGCCTTAAAAATAAACAAAAATCCAAAATTTTATTCCCTCACTTTCCCTTTTATGCATAGCATACTTTACTTATTATTTTTATAATTTTATAATATTAATGACAATTATACTTTTTATAACATGTTAAATTATACTTTAATCTTTAAATTTGTCTAGATATATATATTATTTGTTTATAAAATATTTAATAAAATAAATGTAGGTCTGGTATTTCAAATTTAGCATCACTGTCATTATTATATTTATCATATAAAGCTTTTAGCTTTTTCATAATTTTAGTTATATATTTTTTTTAGTTTCTTTATCTGTACTATTTGAAATTTTATCATAAGCCTCCCTTTTAATATTTTCATATCCACGACTTATATTATTTTCCACTGATATATAATAACACCTCCCATTATTAAGAGTTAATATATCATCATTATTAATATTATAAGCTTTTCTTATTTCTTCAAGAGCTTTTTTCTTTATTACCTTCTTCTAAATAGATTGTTCCTAAAAGTTCTATGGTATTTTTTCATTTTCTTCATCTAATAAAATACATTTATTAATTAATTCTATAGCCTCATGACTTTCTTTTAAATCAATCTTTACCATTGCATATTATAATATATATATCAACATTATTTGGTTTTAATTAATGATGCAAAATTTAAATATTCATAAGCTTTTTTCTAAATCATTCATTGTATATTCATAATAATTAGCTACCTTAAGCATTATATTGTAGTTAAAGGTTCTTTTACTAAAGCTGTTCTAAAATAAGGCTCTGCAAGGTTAGGCTCTCCCTTTTTATCATTATATCTGACATTAAAAAACCATAGTTATCAGGATATTCACTATTTTCTAAAATACCTTTTTTACAATATTCAATAGCCTTATCATAGTCTTCTTTATTATAATAATACCAAGCTGTTGTTTGATATCCTATTAAATTTTCTTCAAATAATACATTTCTAATTAGTTCATTAGCTTTTATATTTTCTTTTTCTATACTGATAGATTTTAGCAGCTACAGTATTAAAACATATTCTCCTAAATCTTCTTTTTTATTTCTTTAAAAAGTTTTTCTGCCTTATTCATAGTTTTTCAGACATTGAATAACACTTTACAAGCCAAGCCTTATAGGCAACTTCTTTTTTGGTTCTTTTTCAGATAACTTTGTTAATTTTTCAATTATTTCATCTTGATTATATGAAGCTTCTTGAGAAATTATATCAAAAACTTTTACCTCATCTTTATTTAAATGCCATGACTTTTTTAAATATTCAAAGCCTTCATCCCATTTATTAACTAACATATTCATTCTTGCATATAATGCTAAGTCATAAGAATCCTCTTCATCTACAGCATATTTTTCTAAAATTTCTTTTGCTTTATTTTCATTTTCTGATAACAAATAAACTGTAAACATTGTTCTTTGAAGAGTTTTATTATCTGGATTTTCTTTTTAAAAGATTTCTCCATATTCTAATGCGACTTTGTCTTTACCATCAAATAATGATATTAATGTTATGTAATTTCCAAGTTCTGCATCTTTCTTTTTATACTTTTTCATCTTTATTATTTTCTTTATTAAATTGTTTATGTATTTCATAAACTTCATCTATAAGACTACTTGCTCTATCATAATCCCTTTAACTGAACATACTTCAGCCATTTTAACTTCATATAATGCCATTCTTCTTTTTGCTATTTAGCTTTTCATACTCTTTAATGGCTTTATCATATTCTCCTATATAAATTTTTCTTCTCTAGATTTTTAGCTATACTTATATTAATAGTTCTGTTACTACTTCTTATTTTTGAAGTATTGCTAGTAAGTATTAAAGACATTACCACAAAAATTCAATAGTTATTATATCTGGTAACATCAAATTTATATTTTAAAATTTTTAATTTTTTATATTAATACTTTTTTATAATTTTTAATATTTTAAAATTTTATTCAAATTTTCTTTAAAATAATTTTCAATTTTAACATCAAATATTATTTAAACACTTTTTATTTACTTTTTTACTTTTATTGAAAAGGATTTTATTTTTTCTTATTTATTAAGGATTTTAAATTTTTAAAAATTAAATTTTATGCTATACTATTAGAAAAATATATCTATTAAATAAAAATTTTATTTTGTTATGAATAAAATTTTTTATTTTAGTTAGTTTCTGGTAACATTAAATCTTTTTTAGGAAAAAAACAACAACAACAAGTATGATTACTAATATCTTTAAAAAATAAAGGATATAGAGTAATAACAAATAATACAGGTGCAAATCTTTTTTTAGAGGAATAGTTTCTTGTTTTTATTGATAACTACAAATTTTCAAAAAGCAATAAAGGTAGTTATGCAATAATAGAAGTTGATGAAGCAAATCTTAAATTTGTTACTGATTATATTACTCCAGAAATCATAACAATAACAAATTTATTTAGGGACCAACTTGATAGATATGGTGAAGTTTATACTACTCTTGAAAAAATCTTAGAAGGAGTACATAAAGTTCCATCATCAACTCTTGTATTAAATGGGGATGATTCTTTATTTGGAGTTTTAGATGTTAAAAATCAAAAGGTTTATTATGGCTTTTCAAATGTTATTAATGACAACAATACTATTGACATTAATGCAGATGCTAAGTTCTGTAAGGTATGTAAAGCTCCTTATAAATATAATTTTGTTACCTATAATCATTTAGGAGATTATTATTGTTCAGAATGTGGCTATAAACGTCAGAATTAAATATTAAAATGGAAGGAATTATAGACCAAACACCTAATTCTTCTTCAAATGATAAATGGAAATGAAGTTACTATAAGTCAATCTGGAATTTTATAATATTTACAATGGTTTTGTGCCTATTCAATAGCAAGTGAATCTGGAATTGAAAATGATATTATTGCTTCATCTTTAGGAAAAGTAGACTCAAGTTTTGGTCGTCAAGAAAAAATTCAAATAGAAGATAAAAAAATGTACAAATTATTTTAGTAAAAATCCTGCAGGATATAATCAAGCCCTAGATACCTTATGCTTAAATAAAGAAAATTTTTCTACTTTATTTATGTTAAATGATAATTATGCTGATGGTCGTGATGTTTCATGGATATGGGATGTTAAATTTTGAAAAATCTCTTCTCTTCCAATAGAAGATGTATTTATATCTGGAATAAGACTTTATGATATGGCAGTAAGACTTAAAACTGCAGGTCTTAAGGAAAAAAAATTTATTATTAAAGAGGATTATGAAAAATTAACAGAAAAACTTAAAAAGCTAGTAAAAGTAATAATATATTTATGTTTTAGCAACATATACAGCTATGATTAATTATAGAAAATTCTTATATTCAAAGGCTACATAAAAAAACTTTGGTAGCTTAATAGGAGGATTTAAAATGGAATTAAATATATGTCATCTATACCCAGATCTTCTAAATGTTTATGGTGATTTTGGAAATATTTTAATATTAAAAGATAGAGCAAAAAAAAGAAATATAAATGTTAATATTTTAATGTTTCACTTAAATGATGAATTTAATCCAGAATAAATGGATATAGTATTCTTTGGTGGTGGGCAAGACTATGAACAATCTATTGTTTCAAAAAGACTTAATGAAATGACAAAAAAAGAAAATTTATCAAAATATATTGAATCAGGAAAAAGTTCTAGGTAATTGCAATACTATAATTTGTGGAGGCTATCAATTACTTGGAAGAATATTACATAGCTCCAGATGGAGAAAAATTGCAAGTCTTGGAATTCTTGATATATACACCAATGGCGGTGAAAAAAATTTATTGAACTAGAGCCTTTAATACCTTTGAATTAATTCATAATAGATACATTTAATGAAACATACGTATAAAAGAAAATAGGTTATTTTTCTATTTATAGAAAAATAACCTATTTTAATATTAGTATCTTCTTTTATGCTTTCTTGAGCTATCTGAAATTAATTTAATTATGAATATAATTAGTGCAATTATTACTATAAATGCTAATATTATAGCTCCATATATTAAAATGTTAGCTTTTATTAACGTTCCTACAGTAATATCTACATTTCCTTTACTGATTCACTATATGCTTTTTACACTAACGGTTAAGTTTACTTCTTTATTTGAAGCAACTTTCCATGCACTTTGTTTTTCTGTATTGTTTAGCTTTATTTCTGCAGTATCATTTATAGCATTTTTATAAAGTTTAACATCTTGTGCAAGATTTATTTTTGTTGAAACTTTCTTTGTAGGTCCAAAGAACCCAAATAGTTTATACTCAAGGTCCATAGTTCCAACTTCATCTCCAGAAGCTTTAAAAACTTCCTTTCAAGTGGATAGCTATAATCCATCATTGATTTTAAATCTTCAAATCTTTTATTATTATTATTACGGTCACATTTTAAAACTACTCCAACAAGTTTTCTTCCATCTCTTTCATAAACTCCCTCGCAAAACATGTTCCAAAGAGAATCTGTTACTCCTGTTTTTCCAAACCAATATTTCCATTTGAACCAAGCTCTGTATTTCTATTTTCTATTTTTATTCTTGTATTCCCTGAAGAACAACATCAGCTTCTTTTAATTGCATAGTTTCTTGAACCCATTCATTTTAAAAGCTTCTCTTGCTATTATGGCTAATTCATAAGCTGTAGAATAGTTTACATCCTTTGAAGTTCCATCTGCTTGTGTTTGTGGAAGTCCATTAGGATTTTTCAAAATGTACTAGTTAATCCAAGTTCTTCTGCTTTTTTATTCATAGCATCAACAAAGGACGCACTATCTCCTGATACACCATCTGCTACCATATAAGCTGCATCATTTCCTGAGAAAAGTAAAAGTTCCTTCATTACTGTATCTGCATCTAGGGTATCTCCAACTTGCATTGTTTTACCATAAAGGCTTCATTTGTTCACTATCTATTGTATAAGGTGGTTGTGCTTTAGCATCTTCTGTATAAGTAATTGTATCTGTTTTGTTTTTGACTCTGCAAATAATAAAGCTGTCATTAACTTATTTGTACTTGCTAAATACATTTTTTTCATCTGCTTTTTTTTTCGTAAATAACTTCTCCTGTTTCAAAATCCATTACAACAGCCGCTTCTGAAACTATTGTAGGTTCACTTGCTTTAGCAGAAACTACTGTTGCTAAGGTTGAAACTAAAAGAAATAGTAAGAGTTACTGCTAGTGTTTTAAATAATTTTTTTCCCATTTCTATTCTTCCTGTTCCTTTATAATATTTTGTTTTTCAAAAAACATGTTAATTATAGCATTTCTAAAAGTCTAATAACAACTACATAATAATTAAAAATAACTTACATATATACAAAATAAACTCTTAATTTTTAATTACATTGACAGCAACTTCTTTATTTGCTATTATACATGAAGACTAAAATATAGTAATAAAATTACCACAAAGATTTAGTAAAAAGTTGATTTTTGTGGTGTTAAATCTGGAAGAAAAATAGATAAAATTAAACACTTTAATCTTCAATTAGATGAAAGGTGTTAAAGTTTCTACTCCATCTATTTCTAAATCTCCAATAGCTTTAGAGTGTAAAGTTAAAAGTATAACTCAACTCTTGGAACTCATGATATGTTTCTTCTTGAAATAGTTAATATAAAAGTTGATGAAAGTCTTATTGATAATAACGGAAAAATTTGTTTTAACAAAGCTAACTTAATATGTTATTCTCATGGAGAATATTTTGGTATAAACTCAAAGCCTTTAGGTTCTTTTGGCTATTCAATAAAATTAAAAATAGTTATATTTTTACATATACTCTTGTAAGTTTTTTCTTAAATGATAAAATACTTAGTGTTACAAAAAAAATATATATTATGTAATATATTACTTGATTGGGGATTTTTAACATGAAAAGAAAATTTTTCAATAATTTTAACATTGATTTTTTCAATGTTTCTCTTAGTTGGATGCTCTTCTGAAAAACACCAGAAGATGTAGTAAAAAATCATTTTAATGATATTTCAAGTGAACTTTCTAATGATACTACAAAACAAATGCTTTCCCTCACTTGTTTCTTCTAACAATAATAATGTTAATGAAGATTTTAGCCAATGCTTTAGTTAATGCTTTAAGTAAAATAGAAGCTACAACAACAGGTGAAGAAGTAAATGGAGATACAGCTAAAGTAAATGTATCTATAAAGGGAAAAAATTTACAAACAGTTATTTCTTCATATGTTACTAGATGTATGGCTGAAACTTCTTCTATTCAAGATGCTTCTGAAGATGAAGTAAAAAATTTGCTCAAAAATCTTCTTATTGATGAACTTTAATAAAGCTACTTTAGAAGATAGAACTGGTGTTATTAATCTTACCAAAGATTCTGATGATAACTGTTATTTCTCAGGATGATGATTATACAACAGCTCTAATGGGCGTAGTCAAGATCAAACTATAAATAAAATTTATATGTAAATTTTAAGTTATGAAATAAAAGTATTTTTATTTTATAGCTTTTTACTATTAAAAACCTTTAATTTTATAAAATAATTAAAAACATTATAAATTTTCATTCTAAATTTTTTTACTAGTATGTTATAATAACTTTATTATAATAAATAATATAAGGTTTTTAACCTATAGTTAAATAAATATATTTTTAATGGAGAGTATTATGGATAATAAACACTAAATGGCTAAAAAGAAAGTGATTACCTTTTGTCGTGTGAGGAAATAAGTAAACGCTAGAATAACTAGGGCTTCTTGTATGGAAACATATAAAAATTTAAAAAGATCCTGGATATGAAATTAAAGGTGTTTCACAGTACAGAATTAATATCCTCTCCTGATATTATAATTCCTGAAGAAATTTCACAAACCTTAATACAAAATTTATTGGAAGAGAGAAATTAAATGTTTTCAAGGCAGATTCATTAAATAACTTTGCTTCAAACTTTACAGATGAGTCTACTCCTGATGGAACTTTAGTAGTTGCAGAAAAACAGAAAATATGAAGAGACTAAGGGGAGACAAACTGGACTCTCCCCAAAGAAGGGTTTATGGGTTTTCTATTTCTAACTCCTAAAATTGATCAATAAATGCTTCCAAAACTTTCATGCTTTCTGCTGCTTTGCTTTAGTTAAAGAAATATTTAGAATATGAATATAAAGGCTGAAATTCAGCCTAATGATATTTATCTGGTAAAAAAACTTACTGGAATCCTTACTGAAATGAAATGTGAAATGATTCACATAGAGTACCATAACCAAATTGTTTTTCAATTACATAAAATGTTCCAGCCATGGTTCAGCCTGACTTTAATGTAGAAGAAGTAAAAAAGGAAGTAAAGGCTACATCTTTATTTAATCTTGATTGACCAATTCCGCCACCTATAGTATAAGGGAAGCTCACCATTTAATAAAGCTTTATGAAATGGTAAATTTACTCTATCTGTACAATTAGCTTTTTCAAGTTGATTTTTTAAAGACTCTTCATCTACTCTTATTCCCATTGAAGATAATTCAAATGCTATACCTAATATTTCATTCCAAAATATTATATCGCCATTTAATGCCCAATCATCATAATCTGGTGCACGACCATCATGCTTTTGACCTGATTTTAGTAAATCACCTATTTTCATAATAAATACAGCTTTCTTTTCTTTTGCTATTTCATTTTCTCTTTCTTTTGGTGTAAGATTTGGATATTTATCCTCTAGTTCTTGTGTTGTAATAAAAAATATATCCTCTGGTAAAATAGGCTTTGCATTTGTTATGTTTTCACAGGCAAATTTTTCAGTTTTCTTAAATACTTCATATATTTTTCTAACTGTATCTTTTAATGTTTCTTCTGTTCTGTCTTCTTTTTTTATTACTTTTTCCCAATCCCATTGATCAACATATACTGAATGTAAATTATCTAGATCTTCATCTCTTCTAATTGCATTCATATCTGTATATAAGCCTTCTCCTACATTAAATCCATATCTTTTTTAAACTCATTCTTTTCCATTTAGCTAATGAATGAACTATTTCAATATTTTCTCCTTTAATTGTTTTTATATCAAAGCTTACTGGTCTTTCAACACCATTTAAATTATCATTTAATCCTGTACTAGCCTTAACAAATAATGAGTGCAGATACTCTAGTTAAATTTAAAGACTTAGACAAATTATTTTGAAAAAAAATCTTTTTAATTCCTTTATATTCTTAGCTGTTTCCTTTAATGTTCCTTGACTTTTTATATCCTTCTGGAACAATTAACCCCTCTATATTCAATTTTGTTACCTCCTAAATAATAAATATATAACTTGCACATATTTATATTATACAGAAAGTATTACTCAAAATCACCTATAAGTTTACAATTTTTTAAATGTTTTTTTATAATATCACTTGATTCAACAAGTTTATTTTTTCATTTTCAAATAATTCCACTTCTAAAACCTTTGAAGCACCATTTCTATTAACTATGGTAGGTACAGATAAATATACGTCATTAATACCATACTGACCTTTAAAAAGGATGATACTGTTAATATAAATTTTCATCTCTTAAAAATAGTTTCAACTATTCTATTTACAGAAAGACCTATTGCAAAATATGTAGCTTTTTTTTCTTTCAATTATTTCATATGCTGCATTTTTAACATCATTTATAACCCTCTATCTCCTTATTCCATTCAATTATTTTGACTTTTAGCATAATTATAGAAAGTTTCTCCTGAACCTATTCTTCCTTTACTAAAGCATATAAATTCACTATCGCCATGTTCTCCCATAACATATCCATGAATGTTATTATTATTTATTCAAAATATTTTCCTATTACATATTTAATCTAGAAGTGTCTAAAACTGTACCTGAACCTATTACCCTTTCCTTTGGAAAACCAGAAAGTTTATATGTTATGTACGTAAGTATATCTACAGGATTTGAAACAACCAAAAAAATAGCCTCTGGGCTTTCTTTTCAGCTATTTCTGGAATAAAAAACTTTGAAATATTTTATAGTTTTTACCTATTAAATCTAAGTCTTGTTTCTCCTTCTTTTTGAGGTGCTCCCTGCTGTTACAATTATAATATCTGAATTTTTAGTTTCACAAATTCCAATCTTGCATATATATTAACAGGTTTTTACAAAGGAAGTTCCATGAACTAAATCCATTACTTCTCCTAATGCTTTTATCCATATTTATTATAAATACATATTTTTCTGTAGCAATTCCAATTATTCATTAAAGCATACGCAGTTATGGCCCCTACAAAACCTGCTCCATTATTGAAATTTTACGTTTTTTTCATTTATCATAACTTTTTATCCAACTCATGCCAAGTTTTTTCATTAATATATTTCCATATAGTAACTTTATTATAATTATCCTAATACTAATAAATTTTTTTAATAATTAATAAACTTTTTGTGGTATAATTGTTTAGATAAACTTTAACCTTTTCTATAATAAATATAGACTATAGGGTTTTGCTCAGAATGTAATGCGTAACT
>VOFC01003051.1_pt1 | contig 31130 bp, 41 predicted proteins | sample 5384161 | NCBI WGS metagenome assembly VOFC01 (sample SAMN12384722, study PRJNA508395) | human gut metagenome | isolation source: healthy gut B | host: Homo sapiens
TGATGTACTTCGTTCAGTTACATTAGCCATATACGGCGAGTATGACGGGCAACGGGCTGATTTTACGCAGACAATGAAGTCGTAAATAATGATATAACCACGCGACGAGAGCATACGGCGTTTGCTTATGGTAAGTAATAACGGCGAAAATTAAGCCGATATTGCGAAAGTCTGCAGATGAATTACAGAATAAATGACGGCAAAATCAATACGCACTGCGGCATGCGCCCTGTGCCTTTGCCTTGCTGGGCTCCTTCGGCGTTGCTGCCACGACGAGCCTAAAGCGTAAATGTTTATGTTGACGAGAAGTAAAGTTGTAAGCGCATAGACCGTACTGTGCGGTATCCAGCAGGGCGGCACCGAACCGTCAACCATGCTTTTAAAGCCCGGAACAACCAGTTAATCGGATTGCCGAATGCTGACAGGAGTTTTACTCGGACGCGGTAAATCTGTATGATACTCAGGAAAATATTGCGGATTTGGTGGAGTTTTGAAAGCGGGCATCGCCATATGCACAAAATCGTTGATGAGCGTTCCCCTGTCCTCGACGCAGGTCAGGTACCCGGAGCCGCACGGCGTTCCAGACATCGGCGCTGACATTTTTGAGCCCGCGGCGGACTCTGTCTGCCTTTTGCGGATCAGTGTCAACGGTTTTGCACGCAAAGAGAGTCGGCACGAACTCATCCTCCGCGACGATAGAACACGGCAGTTCGCGGCTCTCAAAGCTCTCAAAAACAGCCGTCAGAAGTCCCTCGAACGAGCCGTCATATACATATGTTACATCTGACCGTGCAGACATTGTACTACATCCTCCCTTGTTATCCTGTTGTCGAACAGGCTCAGCTGTTCGCCCTGCATATTCGGCAAAAGCGACTGACACCGCTCGGAAATGAGCGAACCGAGGACTCTGTCGGGATTGACATTGAGTCCCGCCAAATGTTTGCCCTTGCAGGTTATGAAATACCGGGCGCGTTTGAGCACCACGCCGATTTTTTTGAGATCTTCAAAGCTCAGCGGCGAAACACGCCGAGCCGCCAAAATTCTTTGAACGCTGCGCACGCCGACGCCGGGTATTCTCAGCAGTTCTTCCTTTGTTGCGCGGTTTATTTCAAGCGGAAACAGCTCCATATGATTGAGCGCCCAGTTGCATTTCGGATCAACATAGGGGTTTAAGAACGGGTGCTTTTCATCGAGCAGTTCGTTCGCATCGAAGCCGTAATAGCGCAAAAAGCCAATCCGCCTGATAGAGTTCCTGTGCTCGCGCAGAAGCGGCGGTTCCGTTGTCTTTGCGGGCAGAAGCGGGTTCTCGACGACCGGGATATACGCCGAATAGAACACGCGCTTGAGCTCGTATTTTTTTATAGAGCGCCGCGGACAGCGACATTATCTGATAGTCGCTGTCAGGCGTTGCGCCGACTATCAATTGAGTGCTCTGACCGCCGGAGGCGAAACGCGGCGCGTGCTTATCTGACAAGCTCCGCCGAGCTCTCTTTATCTTATTTTAATAAGCCCCATCGGGCGGAGTATCGACTCCTTTTGTTTTGTCCGGCGCGAGAGTTTGCAGGCTGTTGTTCGACGGCAGCTCGATATTTACGCTCATTCTGTCCGCAAGCATACCGAGGCGGGTTATCAGCGTTATCCGCGCCCGGGATTGCCTTTTGGCGTGGATATATCCGCCGAACCTGTATTCTTCGCGCAGAATACGCAGAGTCTCAATCATGCGCTCACAGGTATAATCCGGACTGCCGACGACGGCGGACGAGAGGAAAAGCCCCTCGATATAATTGCGGCGATAAAAATTCATCGTCAGCTCCGCGAGCTCACGCGGCGAAAAATGTCGCGCGGCGGACATCGTTGGAGACGCGGTTGACGCAATATTTTGCAGTCAAAAACGCAGGCATTGCTCGCGAGAACTTTTCAGCAGAGATATACATCTGCCGTCCGCCGCGAAGCTGTGGCATATGCCGCACGCGGCGGCGTTGCCTCATCCCCTCGCCGCCTGAGGATCTGTCCGTTCCGCTGCTCGTGCAGGCGACATCATATTTCGCCGAATCGGAAAGTATCTCCAGCTTGTCAAACAGATCCACGTTCTCACCAGATTTCAAACATTTGTTCGTACACATTATACATCAGAACATTTGTTTGTGTCAAGAGCTTAATATAAAAAAATATCGGCCGCGCCTAAACTTCGGGCACAGCCGATATTATTTTACAGGATGATGCAGATGAGTCCGCTGCATCCCTCGTTGATGACTTTTTCGAGCGTCTCCTGCAGTTTCATGCGCGCCGCGGCGGGCATACGGTAGAGCTTGTTGTGCAGTCCCTCGTTGACGAGCTCATGCAAAGACTTGCCGAAGATATTCGACTCCCATATCTTTGTCGGGTCCTCTTCGAACTCCTTGAGCATATAGTTGACGAGTTCCTCTGACTGGGACTCCGAGCCGACTATCGGCGCGACCTCGGTTGTTATATTCGCCTTTCATCATGTGTATCGACGGAGCGGGAGGCGCGCAGGCGCACGCGCGCCGTATCTGCCGCCCTGGCGCATTATCTCCGGCTCTTCGAGGCTCAATTCATCGAGCGACGGCATGACTATTCCGTAGCCCGTCGCTTCAACTTCGTCGAGCGCACCCTTGAGGCCGCTCGTATTCGCGGCGCACGGCGGCGAGTTCGCGCATGCAGCTCATCAGATCCTGCTCACCGGAGATATCGAGTCCCGTCTCCTCGGCGAGAATCTTATAGAAGAGACTGCCGTCTATCTGCGCCTCTATCCGCGCCGCGCCACAGGACAGATCCATTTTCGCTATCTTTGCGTCCGTCACATATTCACACGCGCAGATATCCGGCGAGGTGTTTTACATCGCGGAGGGTGCGGAGGTTCTGCGCCGCTTCGCTCACGGCGCTGCAAAGTCCCGAGCGCAGCCAATGATCACGGCTGAGAGTCATAGCCCAACCCGGCAGACCGACACTGACTTTCTTTGACGGGGAACTCGAAGAGCACCTGAGTGAGAATCTCTTTTTATCTCCTCCTCGCCTATCTCGAGGCAGTTCACGGGCATGACGGGCACGCCGTATTTATCGGTCAGCGACGCCGCCATATTTTTGACTTCGTCGGACTCAGGATTCGTGCTGTTCAATAGGACAACAAAGGCTTTTTGAGCCCCTTTGAGCTCTGATATTACCCCTGCCTTCGGCTTCTTCATATTCGCTGCGCGGAATCTCGCTTTATCGAGCCGTCGGTCGTTATGACAAGACCTATTGTCGAATGTTCGCTGATGACCTTCTGCGTGCCTATCTCCGCCGCCATGTTGAACGGTATCTCATGCTCGAACCACGGGGTTTTACCATTCGTGGGCTCTCGCCCTCGATATAGCCGAGGGAACTCGGGACGATATATCCCACGCAGTCTATGAGCCGCACGCGGAATGTCGCCTCCGCCTGTAGCGATATCTCGACGGCGTTTTTCGGGGATGAATTTCGGCTCGGTGGTCATTATTGTGCGCCCCGCCGCAGACTGCGGGAGCTCATCGGTCGCGCGGTCGCGCACGCTCTGGCTCTCGATATTCGGCAGAACGAGGGCATCCATAAAACGCTTTATAAACGTTGATTTGCCGGTTCTGACATAGGTCGACAACGCCGATATAAATATCGCCCTGAGTGCGCTTTGCAATGTCGCTGTAAATATTTCTCTCCTGCACGGTTATCCCTCCTCAGACTCCGGGTATCAGCAGCATACATTTCTGCGCCACCGTTTCGCCCGTTATGCCGTTTTTCCTGCTCCACCGCTTCAACGGTCGTGTTATACCGCCTCGCGATATCCCATATCTCCTCGCCCGCATCCGCAAAATAGACCGTCAGCGCGGCGCCGCCCGTCTTTTTGCCGTCGGAATCGGGCATTCTATAGAAGTGACGGTCTTGCGGCGGACGCTGTCGAAGATGCAGCCGGAAATATTCATCTCAACCCTGACATCGGCGCTGCCCGAAGCGCAGGCGGCGCTCGCGGCGGTTATCTCGATGCACGGCGAGCACTTGAGATCGCCGCACTTTCTGACCGCCCGGCGGTATTCGTAGTTCGTCTGACGCTGGGCGTAGCATGGCTGGGATTCGGCATCGGTATAGAGAAAATGGAGCGTCAGTTCGCCGGAGATTATTATTCCGTCGGAGTCCTGCGCCACACTCTCTGATAAGTCGGAGCACCATAGAGCCAAAATCTGTCTCGCCTCCGGCAGATCCGCGTGCTGCGGCAGGTGAAAGTGTCGTTGAATTTATCGGCGATAACCGCGAAATCGGCATTGCGGCTCTTTGTTTCAAGGTCACAGCAGACAGAATAGGCATCGGTGACGGTCGGGAAGCTCAGCTCGCGATAAGCCTTGACTCCCGCGCCGACGCGCGCGCTGATATCAATCAGTCTGTTGTCGCCAGCCTGGTCGGCCTTCGGCAGGACTTCGAGCGAAGTGACGGGCAGGCAGACGCAGCAGGTGCAGTCCTCGTCAATGCCCTCGAGATTTATTATCTGGCTTATCGGCATGGAATGGCCGAAGCTGAATATTTCGCCGCCCTCGCCGCGACAGACCGCGCTGACGGTGAGTTCGCCCTTGACGAGCAGTTTGTTGCTGATGACTTTTATCTCCTGCGCGAGCGCCGCCGCCTGCGCGCTCAGCACGCAGGACACCGCCGGGTCGCCGTCGGGCAGAGGCACGGTCTCGCTCATCGGGAACGCAGTCTCGGTGCAGGCGACGAGGCTTGCAGTACGGCTGTCGCAGCATCTGAGCTGGATTCCCGCGCCCTCTGCTCCGGTTATTATCTCCTCTTCTTTTACTCCGGATATGCCGAACGCCACGCTGACCACGGCGTGGATATCGATCCTGCGCGGGCTGACGGCACGGCAGTTGGCATACTGAGTATAGGCGCGCACATTCACGCAGCAGTTTTCATCCGCGCCCTTGAGATCGGCGTATTTCGAAAACGGATATGTCTGCTCGAAACAGCAGACCGTCCCCTGCTCGTCGGCATAGATGACGCACACGCCGGCTGAACCATCCGCCGTCGCTCTGTCGCCCGCGGTCTGGACTGCGGTTATGCGCGGAGTGACAAGGCATTTGAGCACGCGCCTGATATCCGGGCAATAATCCGGCAGGGTTATATCGGCATCTATCGGCTGTTCCGCAGTGCAGCTGCCGAGCGTCTCTTCGACACCGACCGACTGCGTTATAACGTTGATTTGCATCGCATTCCTCTCCTTAACAGAAAATGTCAATGCATTTATATTCCTTCCATGTCCCGCGTATGATAAAAACCTGCGCGGTGTTTTTCAAACGCATTTTAGCACTCTTTTAATTAGAATGCTAAGTATTTACAATTTGTTCACATATCACTGTATTCTTTTTTAACAAAGCAGGGGTACTATATAATCAAACGAAGGGAGCGAGAGCCCCTAGAGCAGAAAAGAGAGTGAGTCCGATGGAAATCGGAGAGCGGTCAGACAAATAAAACAACCACTTCAATATGAATAACAATAAACATCAAACGGAGGAATCAATTATGTTTGAACTTACACCTTATGAACGCAGACATCAGCGTGCGCTCTTTAATCCTTTCAGAGATATGGAAAACTTCGAGAGAAGAACTTCTGGGGCGACATGGCCGCAACAGACTTCAAGACTGATATAAAGGACAACGGCAAGGAATATGTGCTCGAGGCAGAGCTGCCCGGATTCAAGAAGGAAGACATTCACGTCGACATTGAAGACGGCTACATGACCATCAGCGCAGAGCGCAGCAACGAGACCGAGAAGAAGGATGACAAAGGCAACTTTGTCCGCCGCGAAGGTCTTACGGCTCGTTCAGCAGGAGCTTCGATGTCTCGTCCGTCAAGACCGAGGACATCACCGGCGAATACAAGGACGGCGTTCTGACCCCTGACGATGCCCAAGAAAGAAGAAAAATGTGCCGACATCGAGAAGAATCGAAATCGGCTGATAAAATGCAAGCCCCCGGAGGGAATACCCTCCGGGGTTTTGTGTTTTATATGTGCTTTTTATAAGAGTTACTTCATCCCGTGCTTTTTCATATAATTAGTGATGCAGTCGAGCTCGCTGAAATATATTTTTTCGCCTTTCACTTTCATGAAATGCCTCATGCCCTTTGCCAAGCAGGAGGAGGATATCCCCCTTTCTGCATATGGTCGAGGGCATATTCTATCGCCTCGGCGCGGTCGGTTATCTTGACATACTTTACCCGCTCCGCCGCCTTTTTCGACCCATCCGGCTATCTCGTCTATTATCGCATTCGGATCCTCAAAATCCGGGTCATCGCTCGTGATTATAATAAAATCGCACATCTTTGCGCTGACAAGACCGAGCTCCTGCCTGCGGATGGTCGCTTTGTTGCCTGTTGAACCGAAGAGCGCAACAACGCGGTTGGGTTTATAATCGCGGACGGTCTCAATGACATTCTCCATACTAAGACCGTTGTGCGCGTAGTCTATAATTACGCTGTAATCATCGCTGACATGGACTATCTGCATTCTGCCGTCGATGCTCACATGCGAAAACGCCTCGCGCATTTTTTTTCAACGGTATGCCCATCTTGCGCAGGAGCGCGACGGACGCAAAGAACATTGTAGACGCTGAAAAATCCCGGCATACTGACCTGCGCATGCCACGGGGCGTCGAACTTGCTCTTGCAGTCGAATTCTATTCCGAGGAAGCCCGGGCGTCGCAGAGGATTTATATTCTGCATAGTAATCGCATCTCTTTTCGTCGAGCCCGTAGCTTATCACCTCGCCTTTTGACGCGGCGGCGATATCGTCAAAAAACGCATCGTCTCGGTTAGCGACAGTGAAGCCGCTGTGGACATAGAGCCGCTTTTTTCCAATAGGCGTATTCTTCAAACGTCTTATGCTCGTTTCCGCCGATATGGTCGGGCGAAAGATTTGTGAATATCCCGGCGTAGAACTCGACGCCGTAGACACGACTCATCTTGAGTCCTATCGATGAGACCTCCATGCAGACAGCCTCACAGCCGCCGTCTGCCATCTCGCGCAAAATTTTCTGGGGAAGCTCCATATGATTCGGGGTCGTGTTGACGGTCGGTATTTTTTGTCGCCGTAGAACGCGCCGATAGTGCCGATAACGCCTGTTTTATGCCGCAGTTTTCGAGCGCACTGCGCAGGATATAAGTTATACTTGTCTTGCCCTTCGTGCCGGTTATACCTATCATTTTCAGCTCATCCGCAGGGTGGCCGAAGAAGTTTATGCTCATCTGCGCGAGGTCGCGGCGCGTGTTTTCGCTCATCAGCACGATTGCATCATCGGGCAGGCTGAGCACCTCTTCCGCAACGAACACGCGGCAGCCGAGGTCATATGCGCTCTTTGCGTATTTATGTCCGTCAGTTGTCTCGCCTTTCATGCAGACAAATGCCGTGCCCGGTCTTGCCTTTGCGCGAGTCGTAGACTATATCGCATATATCCGCCTGCGGATAATCACCCGCAACGGTCGTGCCCTCAAGCAGTTCTTTCAGAAACATTGTATCTCTCCCGTGAAGTCTTATTTTTCAAACGGTCTTATAACAAAGCCGAAATTGAGTTTCTTTTCGTCGATACGGCGAAGTGCACGCTCAGGGTCGTTGTGATACTCCGCCTCGCTGATTCCCGTCATGCGCCAATCGAGGCTGACAACGGTATCTTCAAGGGGCTTAAGCTCAAAATCATGCTTCGTATCCTCGAGCATCTGCGCCGTGAAATGCTGGGCATTGAAGCTGAAATGCTCCATGCCGAACGGCTCGAATCTGAGTCCCGCCGCGTTTGAATAAACCTCGGCAAAACGGGTGCCGTAATGCGCGCCGTTCTCCTGCGGGCGGATATAATGCTCAAAATTATCCGCCGCCGTTGTGTTCCAGAGTCCGAGACGCTGAGACTTGTATCTGTCGACATAAGCTTCTCTCAGGACCGAAGCCGAAATAGCTGACGCTTTCATTTTCTGCAGGCATGAAGAGTCTGTAGCCGACTTTCGGCAGTATCGGGCATTTCTCGATAACGTCGCCGTCAAAGCAGAGCGTCACGCAGCCGTCGGGCGTGAATTTGTAATCGACATCGGCGTGGATAACGGGCGGGCAGGGGCCGCCGATTGCTATCTTCGTCTTGATGCACACGCCGCCGTCCGTCTCGCAGACGAGGCAGGAATATGTTTTCTGCGCGGCATATCTGAAGTTCTTGAGTCTCCACATTTCCGACGAGCCTCTGTTATAGCATGGCGCGCGCCAGATCTGCGGCTCAACGGGTGCGCTCAGCAGCTCTTTACCGCCGCAGGTTATAGAAGATATGCGTCCGTAGGGCTTATCAAAAGTATAGGCGATATTTCCCGCCTTGATAACCGCGAAGCGGTCATTTTCGCTGAGCTCGACTCTGCCGTCTTTTGGCACATAGGGGCGTATAGTCCTTGAGTATAAACTGCTCGAAGCCCGTTTCAAAGCCTTTTTCCGCCCAAGGGTATCTTTCGTCGAGACAAAGCTCAGAGTCAGCAGGCAGGATGGGAGCGAGTCAAAATCCGCGGGTCAAAAGCTTTACAGTCGCGCTCCCCTGCGCGGGTGTTGAAAAGCGCAGCGGTAGTGCCCTCTGAAACAGTCTTGCCACTCTCTGAAAGAGTCCAGTGGATCGCCATATCGTCGAGAGTGGTAAAGCGTCTGCGGCTCGTGACGGTCACGCTGCCATCGCCATTATATTCAGCCGAATACTGCTGATAGACGCGCTTCATATCGAAATAGCCGGGGCGCGGAGTGCGGTCGGGATAGACGAGTCCGTCGATGCAGCAAATGGAGCTATTCGAAATCGCCGAAGTCGCCGCCATAAAAATAGCGTGCATTGCCGTTTTTGTCCGGGACATTGACCGCATGGTCGCACCACTCCCAGATACAGCCGCCGAAATTGTTGTCGTACTTCTCGACAAGATTCCAGAACGGATAGACATCACCCGTGCTCATCGAGCAGACATATTCGCACATATAAAAAGGCTTCGTATATTCTTTATTATTGAGATAGTTCTCTATATATTCCGTGCCGGCGTACATACGGCTCTCGACATCCGAGATATCGGCAAAATTCTCGCCCTCGGGGACAGCCTTGAACTCGAGGTGGGAGTTTTTCATAGTGAACAAGAGCACGGTCGTCGCGCGAGAAGGGATATACTGCGCCATCGCGCGGTGGTTGACGCCCGCTCCCGACTCGTTGCCGAGCGACCAGAGCACGACACAGCCGTGGTTCTTGTCGCGCTCGAAGAGTCTCTTTGCCCTGTCGACATAAGCCTCGCGCCACTCGGGAGCGGACGAGAGATGCGACCAGCGCGTCCAATCCCATTCGCCCTCCCAGTCGTAGCCCATGCCGTGGGTCTCGATATCGGCTTCGTCGGTCAGCATTATGCCGTATTTATCACACAGCGCGGGGAAGCGCGGATCATTGGGATAGTGCGAGGTGCGGATCATATTGCAGTTGGCACGCTTTATGAGCATAATATCCTCAATCCATATCGTCGAGCGTGACGGCGTGACCCGTGACGGGGTTTGAGTCGTGGCGGTTGATACCGCGAGCCTTCACTGCTTTTCCGTTCAGAAGGCAGATTCCGTCCTTTATCTCAAAGCGGCGCACCGCAGTATCGAGCAGAACGATTTCGTCACCGACAGTCAGCCAGAGCTCATACAGCTCAGGCTGTTCATCGTTCCAAAGAACTGGAGAATTGACGCTTATGCTGAACTTTTTTCGCCGCCGACGCCTTCGGACACAGTAACTCCGTCCGGCGCGACGAGCTTATATTTTATATCGCACGGTGTGCTGAGCTTCGCTTCAATGCGAAGTTCGGCAGGAATTAAAATCATCGGAGACATAGCTTTTGACAAGATGTCATCAAGTCTCTCTTTTCCGCGCGCGAGCAGATAGACCTCGCGGAAAATTCCCGAGAATCTGAAGCAATCCTGATCCTCAAGATAAGTGCCGGGGCACCACTTGACAACCAGCACGCAGAGGGTGTTCTCGCCGCTGGCTGCAAAGTCCGTAACATCAAATTCGCTCGTGCAGTGCGAGACCTCGCTGAAGCCGACGAACTTTCCATTGAGCCAGACATAGAAGCAGGAATCCACGCCCTCGAAGTTCAAAAATAAATCGCGTGAAGAAAGTTTTTCATCGAGCGTAAATTTTCTGACATAGAGCCCGCAGGGGTTATCATCCGGGACAAACGGCGGGTCGGTCGGAAAAGGATATTCGAGGTTGCTGTAAAGCGGGACATCGTAGCCGCGGTCGGTATAGGTCTGCCAGCTGCGCGGTACGGATATTTTATCAAATCCGCCCCCCGCCGACATATTCGGGCGGCTCGCGCAGGACATCTTCAAAGCTTTTGAAAAAGCGGAAATCCCACTCGCCGCAGAGCGGAACAAAATAATCGGACTCACTGCGCTCGCGCGAAGCGGCGGTCTTTTCATCCGCAAAGGGAATGAAATAAGCGCGCGGCTCAAGGCAGTTACATGGAGCGTTTCAAGAGATTTGTGATAAGCCGGTGTTTTCATCGAATACCTCACAGCAAAAGATTTTATACAACGATAATTTTAATGCTTACAGCCTTCAAAGTCAACAAAAAACAGAGCGTTCGATTGACCGCAGGGCAAATTTCGGATATAATTGAAAAAAAAAGCGAAAGGAGCGCCTATGGATATCTTTGACCTTGCCGTTATCGGCGGCGGACCCGCAGGATACAGCGCGGCGATAACAGCCGCAAAGCGGACTGAAAACGGCGCTCATAGAAAAAGACGAGCTCGGCGGAGTGTGCCTGAACCGAGGCTGCATACCGTCGAAAGCCATGCTCCACAGCGCGAAGATTTTCAGGCAAACACTCGATTCCGAAAAATTCGGAGTTACCTGCAAAGAAGCGGATTTCAATCTCGGCACTGCGCTCGCGCATAAAAAAATGATGTTATATGTCAGCTGAAATGCGGCATCGCCGATTCGCTCGAACACGCGGGAGTGAAAGTCATAAATGCAGAAGCTTATATATAAAAAGGCAAGGCAGCCGGGCTGTTCATAACCGCCGCAGGCGAAAAATGATATATATTCAAAAATCTGCTCATCTGCACGGGTTCACGACCAAAGGAGCTTGAAATTCCGGCGCGGATATCACGGATGTGAGCGATGTATATAATCTTGACACAATACCGAGAAGCGCCGTGATTATAGGCGGCGGGGCATCGGGGCTTGAAGCGGCGGAATATCTGAACGCGCTCGGATGCAGAGTGTCTGTAATCGAGCAGGCGGAGAGAATCGCCCCGACTATGGACAAAGACATAAGCGCATTTTTTGCGGCGCAGTCTCAAAAAGAGCGGGATAAATATTCTCACTTCGTGCAGGGTCGTTTCGGCGGACGGTAGAAGTATCAAATATACCGACGCGCGCGAAAAAGAAAAAGACGGCCGAAGCGGATATTATAATAAACGCATCCGGCAGAACGGCGTGTTATGACGGGCTCGGAATCGAAAACATCGAGCTTGAAAATCTCAGCACGGACAATCATATGCAAACTGCCGTCCCCGGCGTTTACGCCGCCGGAGACGCGAACCAAAAAAGCCATGTCGGCTCATGCAGCATACCGCGAATCGGCAGCGGCGATAAACAATATTCTTGGCAAGACTGACGAGATAGACTATCTCGCGATTCCGCAGGTCGTGTTCACTTTTTCCGAGGCAGCATCGATCGGCGAGACGCTCGAAAGTGCGCTCACAAAAGGCATTGACGCCGTTTGCGGCGAAGCGCCGTTGCGCTCGAGCGGAAGATTTTTTCGCCGAGGGCGGGCAGGACGGATTCTGCAAGATAATATCAGAAAATACAAGCGGCAGGCTGCTCGGAGTTCACATTGCGGGCGGCAATGCGTCGGAGCTGATATACGGCGCGGCGGCGATGCTCGCGAACAAAATGACTGTTGAAGAAATTAAAAATACGGCGTTCCCCCACCCCACGGTGAGCGAGGCGATAAGAGAAGCCGTTTTCAGATAAAGGAGCACTGAGATGTACGACAAGCAATTCCAGATTCAACGAGGACGGAGAGTTCAAAATCCTGCTCTTCGGCGACCCGCACGAGAAAGACGATGTCAGCTCGGAAAAAGGCAAGGCGAAGCGCGCGGACACGCTGAAATTCACGAGACCGCGCTCGACGCGCTCAAGCCCGATCTTGCGGTTTATATGGGCGACATATGCGCGGCGTCGCGCGACGACATCGGCATGGAGTCGTTCAAGAGGCAGTTCGAGCGGCTAATTGCACCCGTTGTTGAGCGCAAAGATTCCGTTCGCGACAATAATGGGCAACCACGACCACGACTCCGGGCTCGAAGAGCAGACGGAGATTTTCGTGAAACACCGAATACTGCGTGACCCGCCGATGCGACGAGGATATCACGGGATATTCAAACTATTACATACCCATTTTAGGTAAGAGCGGCAAGCCGGAGTTCAATCTCTGGTTCATGGACTCGAACAATATTTTCTACGACAAAAGATTTCATACTGGACGATGTTGTTCACAAGGATCAGATAGACTGGTACGAGCGAAACGCGGCGAAGCTGAAGAAAACAAAGGGTGCTCCCTGCCCGCTCTGCTGTTTGAGCACATCCGGTCGTTGAAGAATGATGAGCTTCTGAAAGGCGAAGCCCTGGGAGATAGTGGAAAGCCGTGCGCGGCTACGGGCATCTCAACAAGAACTGGTATGTTCTCAAGGACGAGGACAACGGATATCTCGTAGAGGGTCCTCGTGCCCGGCGATGTCAACAGCGGACAGTTTTGAGAGCTGGAAGAAGATGGGCGACATAAAGGGCGCGTTCTTCGGCCCGACCACATGAACAATCTCGCTATGGGCGAAGTTGACGGAATACTGCTCGCGCAGTGCAAGACCTCGGGATTCCGCGCATACACAGACGGCGGCAGACCGTCCGTCAGGCTGATAACCGTTCACGAGGACGGAAGCTTCGAGACAAGCGTCCATTCGTTCAAGGATTTCGGGCTCAAATGCACCTGCCTGGGACCGATTGAAAGCCGCATAACCGACCGTCAGAGCGTCAACGCTACAATAGCATCGCGTGCGCTCCTCGCCGGAGCGGCAACGGCGGCAGTGATGCTCGGCGCGGGCAAAATCTATCAGATTCTCAAAAACAGGAGGAAATAAAAATGGTGACTCATATAGTATTCTGGGCGCTTAAAGACGAAGCAGAGGGACACAGCAAAGAGAAAAAACGCGGAGCACATCAAAGAGATGCTTGAAGCGCTCGTCGGCGTTGTCCGGGACTTATTGAAGCGAAAGTCGGGATAAACGAAAAACGGCGGCAAATATGACGCGGCGCTCTTCTCAAAGTTCGAGAGTTGGGACGCGCTGCACGCATATGACAGCCACCCGGAGCACCTCAAGGTGCGCTTTCTGTCAAAAGGCGGTTCGCCTCGAGCGTGAGCGTGGATTTTGAAAGCTGATTTTTATTTTTAACATTTAAGAGCCGATGCCCGAAAAGCCCGGCTCTTTTTCTTTTATGTGAATAAGCTGTTAATTTTGCTTTTCTTTGAGAATTTTGTTGTCATATATAGCTTTGTATGCTACACTGAAAGTGCAGAGAGGAGCACAACGGCAGTTATATCTAAAGCTCACTTCAGGCTCTTGAAAGCGAGGTTTTCTTATGGATATCAACGACAATAAATTGAAGAAATTTTACACCGTTTCCGCCGCCATAGGATATATTTTTGCAGTTTGTACGCGTTCATATACTGCGCGTCCTACGGGCTCGTCCATCTGCATCTGCCGATTTCGTCGGAGTCGGTATTAAGCGGTGTGTTCGATGACTTTTTCTATTTCAGCGAAGCGACTGTTGTAGTTTTGCTCGTCTTCGCTATCGTCTGCGTGGGGTCATATCTCGCGCTCCTGTTCATCGCGTTCGACAAAGGACACCGTCCGCTGCCGTTCAGGCTCTCGATCATAACGTTTGCTGCGTTCGTCGCGAGCTGCGCGGAATACGACAATTATAAAATAGATCTGCGCCTGTTTTTTGCACCGTGCTGGCGGCAGTATTCCTGCTCATAGGCATTTATACTGCTGTGCTTTTTGCGTGCGCAATGTGAAGAGATTAACGAAATAAAAAGGAGGGGCTTCGATGAAAAAACTCGGAAAAGTTTTAACCGTGCTGCTGCCTGTCGTCGCTCTGTTTTTGGAGTCGCTGCCATATGGTGCGGTTCTGATTTTCAAGGATTTCCCTGACAGGACAATACGAACGACTTACTCATATTTCAGCCCGACCCCTTTGGGGGCTACGCAAACTTTTCCGCCCGGGATAACGGCGCTTCTCACCTGCGTTTTGCTGATGGCCGCAATCCTGGCGGCGGCAAAGGGACAGCCGCAAAGGCTCTGCTTCGGGTTTTCGGCATCTCTCTGGCGGCGGCCGTTATTTCGCCCATGCAGCTGTTATATAATATAAATAATTTCTCCGTCACGGGCTGCCTGATAACAGTCACGCTCGCCGCCGAATGTGTTCTGTCGGGGTACTCGCAAGGGAGTAAAAAAATACAGAGCCGGTATCATTGCGATGCCGGCTCCGTGTGTTATTATCTTTACTTTTTTCGCACTGCGAGCAGCAGCCGGAGACAGCCGCAGCATCCGCCGCGCTTTTTCTGCCTGCGTATTGAAATAATCGCAAGCACAACGAGCAGAACTATAACGGCTATTATAACAAAATCAACGGGTTTCATGCTATCAGGCTCCCTATCTGATAAACGCCGAACGCGACAAGCCACGCGACAACGCACTGAAGAATGACTATGCCTATCGTTGCAAAGGTCGAGTTCATCTCGCGCTTTATGGTTGCAACTGCGGCGACGCAGGGCGTATAGAGCAGAGTGAACGCGAGGAAGCTTGCGGCGGTCAGCGGGGTGAACATAGCGGAGAGTGCGCCGCCGAGGGTCGATACGCTCGTGTTGAGCAGGACGGACATTGTGGAGACAACCGCTTCTTTGGCGGTGAAGCCGGAGATAAGCGCAGTTGCGACGCGCCAATCGGCGAAGCCGAGGGGCTTGAATATCGGCGCGATAAATCTGCCTATAGCGGCGAGCATACTGTCTGCGCTGTCCTCAACGGGGTTGATGCGAGTATCAAAGCCTGAAGGAACCATATGATAATTGTCGCGACAAATATGACAGTGAATGCGCGCTGAAGGAAATTCTTTCGCCTTCTCCAGCAGAAGCGCGACGCTCTTGGGCGACGGGATGCGGTAGTTCGGCAGCTCCATAACAAACGGCACGGGATTGCCGCGGAAAGCCGTATTCTTGAGTATCAGCGCGAGCAGGACGCTGAGCACGATGCCCGAGAAAACAGGCATATCATGACGAGCGCGCCGTGTCCGGGAAAAACGCCGCCGCGAAGACCGAATATATCGGGATTTTTCGCCGAACAGCTCATATACGGGGTCAGCATTATTGTCATCTTGCGGTCGCGGTCGGACTGAGACGGTGCGGGTCGCCATTATCGCCGGGACGGAGCATCCGGAAGCCGATAAGCATGGGAACGAAGCTGCGCCCGGAGAGACCGATTTTTTTCTCAGCGGTCTGTCCATAACAACAAAGGCGATTCGTGCCATATAGCCCGTGTCCTCAAGTATGGACAGAAAAAGAAAAGAGTCACGATTATCGGCAGGAACGACAGGACGCTTCCGACGCCCGCGAAGATTCCGTCGATGATAAGGCTATGTATAACGGGGTTGATTCCATAGGCAGTCAGCCCCGAATCGACGAGTCCGGTGAGTTTGTCTATTCCGATGCTCAGCCAGTCGGAAAGGGCGGAGCCTATAACATTGAAGGTCAGCCAAAACACGAGACACATAACACCTATGAACACGGGAATGGCGGTGTATTTGCCGGTCAGAACGCGGTCGAGCTTCATGCTGCGGCGGTGCTCCTTGCTCTCGTGGCATTTGACAACCGAGCTCTCGACTACTTTTTCTATGAATTCGTAGCGCATTTCGGCGAGCGCGGCGTTTCTGTCAAGCCCGGTATCGTTCTCCATCTCGACTATGCAGTGGTCGAGCAGATCGCGCTCGTTGCTGTCCAGTTCGAGCTTGTCCGCCATATCGTCGCCGCCCTCAATGAGCTTTGTCGCGCAGAAGCGGCACGGCAGGTCAAGGCGCGAGGGGGTCTTCGATAAGATGCACTATAGCGTGGATGCAGCGGTGGACGGGCGAACCGTCGGAGCAGAAGTCCCAGACCTTCGGCAGAGTTTTGCTCTTTGCGACCTGCAGAGCCTGGTCAACAAGCTCGGACACGCCCTCGCCCTTTGCCGCGCTTATCGGCACGACGGGAATACCGAGCGCGTCGCTCATTTTCTTGACATCTATTGTGCCGCCGTTCGAGCGCACCTCGTCCATCATGTTGAGCGCGAGCACCATAGGCACGCGCAGCTCGAGCAATTGCAGGGGTGAGATATAAATTTCTCTCTATATTCGTGGCATCGACTATATTTATGATACCGTCGGGCTTTTGGTTGATTATAAAGTCGCGCGAAACTATTTCCTCCTGCGTATAAGGGCGCAGGGAGTATATTCCGGGCAGGTCGACAACGGAGCTGTCCTTTGCGCCTTTATCGCGCCCATCTTCTGATCGACTGTGACGCCCGGAAAGTTTCCGACGTGCTGATTAGAGCCTGTCAGTGCGTTAAAGAGAGTTGTCTTTCCGCAGTTTTGATTACCTACGAGAGCAAATATCATTTTGCGTCCTCCTCGGCTCTGACTTCTATCTTTTTCGCGTCGTCAACGCGGAGCGTCAGCTCATAGCCGCGCACCATTATCTCTATCGGATCGCCCATCGGCGCGACCTTTTGAAGCGTCACACGGGTTCGCGGGATGAGTCCCATATCGAGCAATCTGCATCTGAGAGCGCCCTCGCCGCCTACGGCGGTTATGACGGCACTCTCTCCTACTTTCAGTTCATTTAGCGTCATATTATCCTCCCAGAAAAGTTAGCCTTGCTTAACTTAAATTTTACACTCAATCGGACACTTGTCAAGAAACGGCGGTATATTTGACGAAAGTCGGCGAGAAAATAAAAATCTCCCGAAACGGCAAGGTTCCGGGAGAATATGTATCTGTTATCACAGCGCGTAAAAAATGACATATCCCGACAGGAAATACCCGCCGGGATAGCTTTTTGTTTTAATCAGAACGAGCCGCTGCTGCCGCCGTGGCTGCTGCCTGAGGATGAACTATGCGTGCTCGAACCGCCGCCGGAGCTTCCGAAATCATTGTCGTTCGACTTCGGGATAGCCGTGCGCGTGACATGGGAGCGGATAAAATGATCGTTGCTCACGGTTATATTCATGCTGCCGGGGACGACATAGCTGTTCGCCTCCGCCTTGAAGCGGACTGTTTTGAGCTCATTTTTATAGTGCATGCCGACCAAGAGCGCAACGACAAGCGCGATAACAATCGAGAGCGGAATCCAGAAGAGCGGAAGCATTTCTTTCGACTGAGAGTCCTGCGATGTTCCGTCGGCATCGTAGCCGTCGGGCATTTGTTCATCGTACGGCTCGCCGTTTTTCCGCCTGATCGATGCAGTCGTCACAGAGGGAAATGAAACTGTCAAATGCGTCATAATATGTTCCGTCGGAGAGCTTCGGCTGAACGGTGCTCATAATATAGTTCTGACCCGCGTCGGTGAATATGTTTATGGCGCTTCCCGTTGTGGTTATATGCCATTTGCGGTCGCCCATGCTTATGAGGAACATGATGCCGTCATGATTATCTCCGCGGCCGTAGCCGTAATAGTCATAAAAATCATCGGTATAAGCTTCGATATCCCTGTTGTCGAGATTTTCTATCGTGACTATCGCGACATCCATATCCCACTTTGTGCTTATGCTCTCGAGCTTCGTGAGAAGCCGCTGTTCATCATAATCGCTGAGGATATCCGCATCGTCGACGAGCAGAGGATAGGCTCTTTCGTCAGCGACCGTCCCCGAATAGGGCGGCGCAGGCACGGCAAAAGCCGGAAGAGCGGAAACAAACACGAGTACACAGGCAAAGACAATCGCCGTTATTCTCTTTTTCATAAGCCGCTCCCCTCCTTATAAGATACCCAGCAAATGGACGGCCACGCGTGCCATAGATGCCCACACTGCCCGCCGCCGTGATAATGGCGACGTAGTCTTCTGTATGCGGCTTTGTCGAGCGGAAGATCGCCGACAAATTTGCCCGTCTGCCCGTTCATCGCGAAAGTGTACTGCTGCTTACCCTGATAGGTGGTGTTAAGCAGCCACACGGTAGAGCGCATATTTTGCGGAGCTGTGGCTGAGGCTGACGGAGCTATCGCCCCTGACTTACGGTATCATAGCCTGTGACGGTGTCCCTGAACAGCTCTTCGATGCTGCTCTTGACGCGCTCGTTGACTCTGCCGATGCTCTGCTCGGCGGTCACATCGTATTTATCGGCGAAATATCCGGCGAGATATGCCGTCTGGAAATCCCACCGCTTCGGAAAGATCCATACGGCTCGATAGACTCTGAGATCGTCCGCCATCTTCTGCGAGCCGTCAACCGGGATAGCCGCAAAGTAGGTATAGCCGCTTCTGCTAGGCTTTATAATATTTTGTCTCAGTATAGTTATAGTCACTGTCGCTCCATGTTTCTGACCGTCTCGGCGTCATATGTGACCGATGCGTCGGCATGGGCATCGAAGAGCCAAAACGGGACATATATGCCCTTTATCTCGTCGATATGATTCTCGTCTTTAAATGTCTTAGGGAGCAGGCGTTTGCCGCTGATATGCTTTTTAAACGCCGCCTTTGCGTCATTCTTGTCGAGTTTGAAGGGAATAACAAGATCGGGCTTGAGCATCCCGAGAACTGCTCCATCATAACCACGGGATTGCCGCAGAACGGGCAGGCAGTAGCGGCGGTCGTCGCATCGCCGACTATCTCGCCGCCGCAGGATTGGCAGACATAGGAGCGCAGTCCGCTCTCCTCGTTCTCTGTCCACTCGTTCCCAACTTGAGTCTGCTGTTCATCGTCGGAAGTTGACTCTTTGTCAAGCCGGCGTCGATGCTGAGCTCCTCCATGGTAAACTCGGAATCGCAATAGGGGCACTTAATTTTTTGCAATTTGCTGTCGAACTCAAGCGCGCCGCCGCCGCGGGCACTTATATTCCTGCAAAACAGCCACTGTATCATCTCCTATATGAATCTGGCGAGGTGTCTGTATTATTTAATGTCGTTATCGTCAAAGATATCGCCGCACTCAGGGCAGAACTTCGGCGGGTGCGCCGGATCCTCGGGCTCCCAGCCGCACTTGTCGCAGCGATAGAGCGGAGCGCCCGCGGGCTTCTTTGCGCCGCAGTTCGAGCAGAATTTGCCCCTTGTTGACAGTGCCGCAGGAGCAAACCCAGCCCTCGGTATCCGTGGGCTTGGGTGCGCCGCACTCGGAGCAGAACTTGCCGGTGTTGACGGCGCCGCCGCAGGAGCATTTCCAGCCGTCTGCCGCGGGTTTAGCCGCCTGCTGAGCAGATGCCTGCTGCGCTGCCGCCTGCTGAGCCTGCTGCTGTTGACCCATTGCGTACAGGTTCTGGGCGTTCATTGCGCCGCCTGCGTTCATCGCCATGCCCATACCCATAAAGCCGGTCATGGCGCCTGCCTGGTTGCCCGCCGCCGTCTTCATGGCGTCCGCCTGGGCGCCAACCAATGTTGCCGCCGCCATGGTAGGATCCCGCATAATAGCCATACGCTGTGCCTGCTTGATCATTTCCGCATCCTCGTCCGGCAGCGTGACCGAGCCCAAAGCTATTGTGACGACCTTGAGATCCGCGCAGTTCGCTCCACTTTGCGGAGAGGGCGGCGTTCATAGCGGTTTTCAAGCTCGGTGTTGTGAGCTACTATCTGATTGGGACGAAGCTCAAGGTCGGAGAGCTGAGCAAAAGCGGGCTGAAGCGCGCTGATGAACTCTGTCTTGAGCTGATTATCTAGCTCGTCCCGGGTATACTCCTGCTCGACATTTCCGCAGACATTGGTATAGAAGAGCATGGGGTCGTCTATCTTATAGGAATATACGCCCGAGCAACGGACTGCGACATCGATATCAAAGGCCTATCTTCGGAATCGACGACACGGAACGGAATCGGGTTCGGAGTGCCGAACTTGTTGTCAATAAGCTCCTTGGTGTTGAAATAGTAGACCCGCTGATCCTTCCGGTATCGCCGCCGTAGGTGAAACGCTTGCCGATGGTCTGGAATGGTCTTTTTAATGCTGTCGCCGAAGATTGCCGGAGAAAATCGAGGGCTCCGTGGAGGCGTCATATATAGTAAACTCGCCGGGCTCGGCGCAGATCTCCACCACCTTGCCCCTGCTCCACTATGATCATGCACTGACCGTCTGCAACGGCAATGCCCGAGCCGTTTGAGATAATATTGTCGCTGCCCTTTGTGTTTGAGGAACTGCCGCTTACGCGCTTCTGTCCCTTGGTAACAAGAAGCTCCTTCGGCATTGCCTCGCAATAGAAAAATTCCTTCCACTGATCGGCAAGAACGCCGCCGACTGCGCCTACACCGGCTTTAATAAGTCCCATAAACAAAAACTCCTTTTCAATGTTTATTACTTTATGGGGTAACTCCCCTTTTAACGGCTTACATTTTCATTATATTATACGCCGCCGTTTATTTCAACAAAAAGTGCTGTTTCCCGGCGAGTGTCGCAAAAACAGGACAATATGCAGATATGAGTGCGTAATCTATCGGCCGATACGGATTTTCTCTTGATTTTCCGCTCGGAATCGTGTATAATACATCCGTTGTGAATACCCGCCGGTGTGATGGAATTGGGTGGTGACCAGACGTGCCGGACTCAAAATCCGGTGGTGGTGACACCGTCATTACCAATTCTGTTCGACGGTCACCGGCACAAAAAAGTCCACCGTAATTTTGATGTATCTCCATTTTTGATTTCTATATATCCATCTTTCTCCAAACAATTCTAATATTTTATTTTTGTTTATTTTTGTTTGAATAAATTTTGTGTTTGCATTTAATTCAGATTCTTCTGTTTTTAAACATATCATTTGTTTCTTTTATATTTATACTATCTGATACTTCTTTTGTTTCTTATCTCTACTTGTGTTGTGCTATTAAATTGTATATCTTTTTGCTTCTTCTAATTTTGTATTTGCATATAATTGTCCTTTTATATAATTCTATATTATCAAAATTTATTGTACTTGTTATAATATTATTTAATTCTGTGTTTTCTATTTTGATATACTTTCTGCTGTTAATTTATTAGATTGATTATATAATTCAATTTCAGAATTTATTTTTGTTTCAACTTTACTTGTGTCTACTGCTTCATCATATATAAGTGTTATTATAAATTTATCTGTTACACCTTTTTTTCCAAGATATTTCTCCATTTTCATTTACTTTATTGTTTATTGTGATTTGTAAATTTCCATTTTCTGATTTCCAAGCATCTGTTGATATTCCTTCTGTTAACCCATTTGTTGCTTCTGTTCCTATTGCTAATACTTTTTACTTCTTCTGGTAATTTTCCACTAAATTGTGGTAATTCCATTTTAATGTTGTTTTTGTTTTACAGGATAACTATTATTTTGCAACATTTGATTTTACAGATAATTGAACTATTCTTTTATTTTTACCATTTATTTCATATATTTTGTTTGTTATAATCTCAGTATTTAATTCTGATTTTGTATTTTCTTCATCTGCTATTAATTTTAATGTTACATTTTTCTGATTCTATATTTTTCCTTTATATGTATTTTTCTAAAATATGTACCTGTTAATTTTACTTCAGATGACATAGTCAAATCATCTCGTATTATTTTTGAGATATTATTGTGTAATTCTAATTCAATTTCAACTGTTTTCTCCAGCATTTATTTGATTTAGAGTTACTTTATTTTCTTCAATACTTTTTATATAACTAGATGATATTTCATTTTTAAATTTAAAATTACTTTTATTTAACTCTAAAGCTCCATTAAAATATCCTTCCTCTTTTTACTGATATTTTTGCATATAGCTTTAGGTCTTGTTTATCAATACTAGTTGTTAATTCTTCTATTTTTTCTCCTTTTTTCGTTTTTTAAAGTATGTAGCATATTCAATATTTTATTATTTGTTGAATTATTAAGATTATCTACAGCATAACTTATTATTCCTGATCTAACATGAAAAAATCTGTTGCTGTTAGCATAACTATAAGAATTGCTACTATTAACTTTTTAAAGATTTTTTGTTTCCATTTTTACCTCCATTTAATATTTATTATTTAGCCTGTTCCGACTCTTACTATTCTTTTTCATTGCATTATATGTATCTTTGATAATAGTGTAGTTGAAACAAACTTGACCATTTAATTTCATAACTTTATATGCTTCATATTTACTGCCATTTTTCCTGCTTGTTTTAACTGTTGCATCTTTGCCTCCTGGCACATATGATGTGACAAATTGATGATTTCTTCTTTGTAACTTTTAAATTTGCCATTAAAACTGCATCATATAATGTTGTTGATATTTGGCAAATTCCTCCTCAATTCCATCTACTACTTCTCCATTTGAATATGTTGCCGCCATTTTATATCCTGCACTTATTGTTCTTTCTCCTACAAGCTTTGTTGTAAGAAAAATTCTTCATTTGATAATAAAACTTGTTCCATTTATCTTTTTTGCTGCTAATTGTAAATTTGTAGTTCTACTTACATTACCTTGATATAATTTGTTGAGAATGTTGCTAACAAATCAGGGAATGCTTCTGTCCCAATATCTTTTACTGTTTTTTAGGTTTCGTAATTTTTAATGCAATTTCATATTCTGGCTTTTCTTCTGATATTATTTGCTTTTGCACTTTCTACATCAAAGTCTATTCCATTTTCTTCTGGATGTATTGTGAATGGATCTTTTGTATAATATGCATCTTTTACTTCTTTATAGATTTCCTGATGAATTTTTTCTATATTTATTTTCTCTGGCTCTGCTTTGAATTACTGGTATCTCTATTTTTGTTTATCAAGTATTTTCATTTTCTTTTGCTTCATATATTTTTCTACTAGTTCTTGACTATCAACTTTAACTCCTTTTTTACCTGATGTTATTATTAGTTTTCATCTTCTACATAATAACTTGTTGAATTACTGCATCTTCAATGTTGTTATTGATATTTTGAGCAATATTTCATTTCATTTCATTCATCAATACTTTTTCTATATTTATGTTTTTGACCATTCACCATGTTTTTAATATTTCGAAATATTATCCTGAAATATATTTGCTTCTCTTCCTACAGAAATAGGCTTTTTCTATGCTCCATTAATTCATAATTTACTTCTAAACTTTTTCATATTTATCACTTTCATATTCGCCATGCTTCAGTATTAATTGATTAGATAATTTCCATATGATAAATATATTTTCTTTTCCGACTTCTTCTTTAGTCATCCCTGATACATCTAATTGACCTTAATTGTTAATTCCTTTCATCATTTTTACACTATTAAATTAATCACTGCAAAAAATATAGTCGAAAATATAGCTGCTAATATTACTATTAAGCCAATTATTAATAGAACTATTCCTATTATGTCTTTTTCTTACGTTCTGAGGCTTCTTCTTTTGTTGGTTCTTGTTCTAGTTTTTACTGCTTTTTCTTCATTTGGTTTTGTCTCTTTTTCTCTTCAGTTATTTTTTCTATTTCTTTTTCTTTGTTTTCTTCTTGTAAATTTTCAGTGTTTTCTATTTGATCATTTTCAATTTTTTCTGGGTGTTCTAATAACTTTACACCATTTTGATCTTTTTCTTTTTTCTCCCATTTTTCACTCCTTTTGCCTCTTATTATATAATACCACATTTTGTTTTTTTGACAATTTTTTTTTCAAAACTTTTCTTATATATATATATGTTTTTTTATTTTTTATTACTTTTCAAAAAATTTTACATTTTTTTTGAAAAAAATACTTGAATATTGTAAATTTTAATATTATAATTGTTCTAACAAAAGATGAGGAGATTTAAAATGGAATTAACAAAAAATATTTTTTTAACACAGATAAATTAATTGAAAATACAACAATAAAAATTTCTTATACAGGAAAATTATTTCAAGATGCTTCAACAGATATTTTATTCATTATGGTTTTGGAAATAATTGGAATAATATTAATGATATAAAAATGGAAAAAAACTGAATTGGATTTCAAACAGAAGTAGAATTAGGTTCTGATGAAACATTTAATTTCTGTTTTTTGCAATGAAAAAAAGGTGAATGGGATAATAATTATGGAAACAATTATATTTTAATTGAAAAAAAACAAGTTGAATTAATAGTTTAGTGGTGACCCCTACGGGAATCGAACCCATGTCCCCGCCGTGAAAGGGCGATGTCTTAACCGCTTGACCAAGGGGCCAAATAGAACGAATATCAAACAGAGTTTCCTGAGTTTGATATTCTCTATATTTGATTTGGTGAGCTATCCGCGACTCGAACGCGGGCTTGATTAAAAAGTCAAAGCTAATAGCCCGTGTACTGTTTTTGCAACAGGACAATCTTCAATAGATTCCATTTGAGATGCTGGACAACTTAAACAATGCATACCTGCCTCAAGTAAAATATCTGCTTTATCTGGTGCGGCTTTTAGTAAATCACCAATAAGAGTATCTTTATTAAATTCCATATTTTTTCCTCCTTTATTTGATTTTACAAAATATTTTAACATAAAATATAAAAAAAGTATAGACAAAATGAGAAAAAAGTGTTAATATTTTTGTGCAAGGTGGTGAAGACAATAGAAGTTTTAATCAATTTTTTCTTTATAACACTTATTATTAATTTTTTCATTATAATTTATACACTTTATAATTATTTCGAAATTAAATTATTTCAAAAGAACAGGGAGCAAAATTACAAATAAAAAAAAACTTATTATTTGAAAAGGAGGAAAAACATTAATTTAAAGAAAATTATTTTATTCATAGTCTTATATTCTTTTACAACTACAATATTTTATAAAATTATAAATCCAGTATTTAAATCAAATGAAATTATTATTTCTTGGGGTTTTAGAGTTTTCAATATCTGTACAGAAAATCCTAATTTATGGAATATAATAAAAAAAAAGTATATATATTCTTTTTATTAATTTCAAATTTTATATATAGTAAATATATTATTATTTTTTTTTTTTCAACAAAAAAAATTATAATAAAAAAGAGTAAATACCAAAAGGAGTTTAATGTTAATAAAAAAAAAAAAAAATAAGGTACTAATAAAAAGAGAAAAAAATCAATTAAACTTAAAAGTAGGATGTGACTATAAAACAGGAGAAGAAATTATTATTTCAGAATCCGGCTTTATATCAAAATTTTTTAATAACAGGAACAATAGGATCGGGAAAGACAAGTTCTGCTATGTATCCTTTTACAGAACAATTAATAAAGTATAATTTTAATAATCCAAAAAATAAGATTGGTATGCTAATTTTAGATGTAAAAGGAAATTATTATAAACAAATTAAAGAATATGCAAAGAAATATGGGTTATTAGATGACATAATTGTAATTGAACTTGGAACTAATATAACATATAATCCATTAGATAAACCAAATTTAAAAGCATCTGTCTTAGCTAATAGATTAAAAACGATTTTAAATTTATTTTCAGAAAATAACTCTGAAAGTTATTGGATTGATAAGGCAGAGCAAGTATTGACTGAAGCAATAAAATTATGTAGGTTGTATAATGGAGGATATGTAGATTTTATTGAGATTCACAAAATTGTAACAGATATAGATTACTATAAAAAAAAAATAAAAGATTTAAGAAATTATTTTATGGAATCAAAATTTTCAATCAAGGAGATTTATGAATTAAATACAGCTTTTAGAATTTTTTTTAAAGGAGAATATGAAAAATTAGATCAAAGAACATTGTCAATTTTAAAATCAGAAATTACTAGAATTACAAATACTTTTATATCAGATTATGATGTTATAAATACATTTTGTCCATCAAAAGATAAATTGTCATTTAATGGATTTGAGGATGTAATACAAAACGGTAAGATTTTAGTTTTAAATATGAATATCTCAGAATATAGAAATTTATCTAAAATTATTGCTGCATATTTAAAATTAGATTTTCAAACAACTGTTATGGGAAACTTAGCAAGAAACAGACAAAAAACAACAGCTTTTATATGTGATGAATATGCTGAATATGTAACAAAAACAGATAGTGACTTTTTTTTCTTTAAGCAGAGAAGCAAAATGTATTAATATTGTAAGTACTCAAAGTTATTCTTCTATAAAAAATACATTATTTATTTTCTTCAATTGATAATAATTTATATGGGGTACTAGATGATTTAGTTTTTGTAAATAAAAATATTTTAAATGATAAATACTTTAGCAAATTATTTGGTACATCTACAGCAAATGGAATATTATTAATTGCAAATTCTTTACTTATAGGAATTTTACTATTTTATGCAGTAAAATATATGATGTCAAATTTTACTTATGAAAGAACAGAAAATCCATTTCAGTTTGTTTTCAAATGTATAATTTTTGGAATATGTATGAATTGCTCATTTTTTATAATTGAACAAATTTTAGATTTGAATAATAATGTTTGTTCATTAATAAAAGGAATAGGAGAAGATTTGTTGGGGAAAAGATATATGTTTTACAAGTTTAATAACAGAAAATTAATGAAAATTTATCAATAAATAAAAATAATTTAGATATCTTTACATTAGATGGTTTAATAAAAGGAACACTTACTATTTCACTTTTAAATCTGGTATTTTCTTATTCATTAAGATATATTTTAATAAAAGTATTTATTTTACTTTCTCCATTTGCTTTTTTATCTTTAACCGTAAATAGCATATCACACTTTTTTCAAAGCCTGGTATAGAAGCTTCTTTTCATTGCTATTTATACAATTAATTGTGTCTATAGTTATTATTATTCTATTTTCAATGGATTATTCAAAATGGAAAATTTAGTAAATAAATTTATTTATATAGGAGGAATTTATGCACTAATAAGAGCAAATTAAATAGTTAAAGAACTATTTGGAGGAATTTCGACTACTGTTCAAGGTGTATCTGGAATAAGTAGTTTAAGATGAATTTTTTCAAAATGATTTTAAAATTTAAATGTATCAGCTATAAAAAAGGAGGGATCAAATAAAAAAATAAAATTTATATTTCCACTAATAATTAAAATTATAAATTTAATACCAAAATATTAGGAATTATTGATTATCAAACAGCTATATTAAAAATAAATGATTTATCAAAAAAATTATCTATACCCGTAAATGTAATAAGTGAGGGGATAAAATTTTTGGAAAAAAGCGGATTGATTTTGAGAAAAAATGAAGGATATTTAATTGTTGATTTACAAGAGTTAGTTTTAAATAATCTATATTCACCAAAAATTCAAACAACTCAAGAAAAAATCGAAGAAAATTCAAAAAATAAAGAAAGAATTAAATTAATAGAATATATAAATAATAGATATTTTCAAGGAGTTATGGGGCCTACTTGGTATAATGATATTGATTTATGGTTTAGAAAATATGGATTCGACGAGCAAGTTATGATTAATTTATTTGATTATTGTTTTAATAAATCAGCTTTGCATAAAAATTATGTTCAGGCAGTTGCAGAAGCATGGGGATTAAACAAGATAAAAAATTTAGATGACCTTGAAAATTACTATACTAATCAGGAAAAATTAATTACAATAAAAAAATCAATTGCAAAAAAATTAGGGAAAAGAAGTGGACTTACACAATATGAAGAAGCATATATAGAAAAGTGGGTTTCAGAATATAATTATAATTTAGATATAATTGAGATTGCTTTAAAAAGAACAACTTTTAGAGCAAATGCAAGTTTTGAGTATATAAATAATATTATAATGGATTGGCATGACAGAGGTTTAAAAACGCCAGACCAAATAAATGAATTTTTAGAAAGTAGAAAAACACAAGTAAATAATGAAAAAATCTAAAAAAACAAGTGAAAAAAGAAAATTTTGAGCAGAGAGAATATCAAAATTTAAGTTTTTTATATGCAAATAATAATATAAAGGAAGATGCAAATGGCTAATAAAGATCTGGAAAATTTATTGATTGAATATGAACAGAAAAGAAGAACTGCAGAGTTAGAAGCAGATAACCGAAAAAATAAATTATATGAAAAATTTCCTGAGATTCAAAAATTAGATTTTAATATTAATAAATTAACAATTAATAAAACAAAAAATATTTTAGTAAAAAATACAGAAATTAATAAAAAAATAGATGACCAAATAAACAATTTAAAAATAGAAAAAAATAAAATTTTAAAAAATAATAATATTAATTTAGAATTTTTAAAACCAATTTATGAATGTAAAATTTGCAAAGATACAGGATATATTATAAACGAAATGAAAAAGACAGAGATGTGTAATTGTCTAAAACAAAAATTATTTAATATTTCTTATAATAAATCTAACTTGTCAAATTTAAGTAAAGAAAATTTTGAAAATTTTAATATAAATATTTTTTCTAATGAAGTTAATATAGAAAAATATAAAATAAAAATTTCTCCAAGAAAAAATATCGAAAATATAAAAAATGCAAGTATAAAGTTTATAGAAAATTTTGATAAATCAGAAACAAAGAATCTATTATTTTGCGGAAATACAGGATTAGGAAAGACATATATGTCAAATGCAATTGCAACAGAAATGTTAAAAGAGGAAAAACTGTTTTATACCAAACTGCACCAGTATTACTAGAAAATGTAATTGATAATAAATTCAATAAATATAAAAATGGAAAAATAAATAATTTTAATAAAATCTCATATCTAGTATTGATTGAGCTTGTATATCTGAAAGATTAAATCTTTTCATTAATCTTTCTTTAGCATCATCATAAGAAGTTCTTATAATACTAATAACTTCATCAATATTATCTATCGCTATTCTTAAACCTTCTAATATATGAGCTCTAGCTAATGCTTTATCTAATTCAAATTTAGTTCTACGAAGTACAACTGTTTTTCTATGATCAATGTAATAGTCTAAGCATTTTCTTAAAGTTAATATTTTTGGCTCTCCATTTACTAAAGCAAGCATTATTACACCAAAACTTGTTTGCATTTGTGTATTTTTAAATAATTGATTTAATACTACTTGTGCATTTGCATCTCTTTTTAATTCAATTACAATTCTTACTTTTTTCTTTTCTATCTGATTCATCTCTTATTTCAGAAATTCCCTCAAGCCTCTTTTCCCTAACTAAATGAGCCATATTTTCAATAAGTCTTGCTTTATTTACTTGATATGGTAGAGATTTTACTAAAATTCTTTGTTTATTATTACTCATTTCTTCTATTTCTGTTTCTGCTCTTAGAATTATTTTTCCTCTTCCTGTTGTATATGCTTCTTTGATACCTTCCATTCCTATAATTAAACCTTCTGTAGGAAAATCTGGACCTTTTATAATCTTCATTAATTCTTCATCTGATACATTATCTTCATCTATTATTTTAATAATTCCATCAATTACTTCTGTTAAATTATGTGGTGGTATGTTTGTTGCCATTCCTACGGCAATACCTGATGATCCATTTACAAGAAGTGCTGGAATTTGAGCAGGCAATACAGTTGGTTCTTGAAGTCTATCATCAAAGTTTGGCATAAAATCTACTGTATTTTTTTCTATATCAGTAAGCATTGTTTCTGCAATCTTTGACATTCTCGCTTCTGTGTAACGGTATGCTGCTTGTGCTAACCTTACCATAGCATCATAAACAGAAGCATCTCCGTGTGGATGATATCTACCAAGAAACAAATAATGAAACTATACAAAAAAATAAATAATATATTAGCTTTAAATTCAGAATTAACATCTGATTTTATTTATCATATTGTATTATGTTCAAGTGATTTTTTGTAAAAAAGTAACTGATAGTGAAGAATAAATCTATATTTTATAATTTTTGCATTACTGATTTTTCTAAATCTGTAATCTCAAAATTATGACCATTGTTTGAAATTAGTTTATGTATATTTTCTACATTTCTAATTTCTTTTATTATATTTTCTAATGGTACCATTTTTTTCATTTGCATTTCTATATTTTTATATTCTTTTTCCATTCCCTCAAAATTTTTATTATAAAAAATTCTTTCCAATTTTTATATTTTTTCTACATTATTTATTAAATTACTTTGATTTTTTATTTCATTTTTATATTATTAGAAATATTATCCAATATTATATTTTTTCCTTTTTTTATTAAACTATTAATACATTTTTATTTGATGTTACTCCTATTAATCTCCATATTTCATCTAAATAGATTGCTTTTTTAAAGCTCTATTTTTTTTTATTTTATCCCAAAATAATTCTGTAAATAAAAACATTCCATATTTTAAATTTTCTTCACCTAAATCGTATACATCAGCTACAATTAATTTATTTTCTATTTCTATATTTGTATATTGATTAAAAAAATTTTAATGATCCTTTTACAAATGGTATTAATTTTATCTTAAATTTTTTAGTAATATTTTCTTTTTCTAATAAATTAAATAAATCTTCTAATATTGGCATATCTTTACTTCTTTTAAAAAATTAATTTTGTTTTATTTTTGTTTTTTTCTTTTTATATAAAGTATTATCATCAAAAGTTATCCCTTTTTTTCTTATATACATCAATAATTTTCTCTTCTAAAATTCCTTTTTTCTTCTTCATTCATTTCTCCAAAAATCAGATTAAAAAAAAGCAATTAGTTTTGGTATTTTTGTTGCTAAAAAAACCTTTTCCTTTGTCTTCTATACTATCTTCTCTTATATCAAAAATATTTATATATGTATTAAATGATGGACCTATTTTATAATTGTTCCTTTTAGTGCTTTACATAAATTTTCGTATTCTCTGTCTGGGTCTATAATATATTGATATATTCCAAATAACCTATATCTTAATATCATTAATTTAGTATAATAAGATTTTCCTGCTCCACTAGTACCAAAATATACACATATTAGCATTCTTATATTTCTCTTTATTATAT
>VOFC01005850.1_pt1 | contig 31081 bp, 47 predicted proteins | sample 5384161 | NCBI WGS metagenome assembly VOFC01 (sample SAMN12384722, study PRJNA508395) | human gut metagenome | isolation source: healthy gut B | host: Homo sapiens
AGAGAACCTGACCCTGATCTGGAGCAGCAGCGCTACCAGCTGGAAAGCCATCTGCCGCCGCCGCGGAGTTGGGCAGAAGCTGCGTTACCGAGGAGGATACCAGCCGTTCTTCCGTCGTAGTGATCCGTTCTGCCAGGGCAAGGGCCATTGCCGTACAGATCATTGGCTCTGTGGATGTCCTGGAACTTTAGCTGTTTTTCTTCCACAAAGGTCCGCTCAAACATTTTGTTCCAGGGTGCGGAAGTGGTAAAGTTGAAAATCTTCTCCGGCATATCGCTTTCTGGAAAACGGGCGTACTTCCTGAAGGTCATTTTTTTAAGAAATAATCCACGTGTCTGATATTCTTTTGTATTTTCATCATAAATCTGTCCGTCAGACACAGATCTGGGCCTTGTCTTCTTTGCATTTCTGATACATGGTTTCCAGCATCCGCCTGTGGAAAAAGTCATCCGCATCCAGGAAAATCAGATATTCCCCTTCTGCCACACTCATTCCAAAATTTCTTGCAGCTCCTGCGTACTGATTTTTCTGCTTTAAGATCTGCAGTCTGTCATCCTTTTTACAGAGTTCTTCAGGACCTGTACCGTTCCGTCTGTAGAACCATCATCCACACAGATAACCTGAACTCTCTTAAAAGACTGGTCAAGAATGCTTTCCACACACTGACGGATATACGCTTCACCGTTATAAACCGGCACATTACTTAAACCCCATCCTTCATCCTTCCTAAAAGCACCAGCCCTGAAGCATATTCCAGTAAATACCGGCAAACAGCAGTAATACAGGTGTGCCAAGAATAATTTTTGATACAGCTCTTCCCTATGTTGATCCTTAATTCTGGAATTGCTGCAGATATACAGCACGAAATAAAGGATAAAAAGTAACGGCCCTGAACTCCGGAGATGCTCTCCGCCCTAACTGCAGTGGCTGCCAGGTACATGGAAGTAGCGATCAGCACAGCCACACAGGCACACAGAAGAAATAATCCATATTTATACCGTCTTTTAATACAAATGCCTCTCTTTTCTGATGGCCCAGCATCACAACCAGAAACCATGCCACAGTAATAAAGGAAAACCGCTTTCTAGCTCCTGCAGTCTCCCCAAAATTTGCCAATCCTGCATGGCCTGTGATCAGTTCCCGGACATCTGCAAAGATCCTTAAACAGCATCTTCAGATAGGATGGAAGATGCCGGAATACAGTCTGCATCTGAAGTACCTGATCTGATCCCTGAATTCTTTCCATCTGTCAGCTGTCCAGTTGCATTCCTTGCAGAGTAGCTTATCATTACCGGGATGATAAATCCACACATGGCAGCAAGAAAACCGCCACAATGGCTCCCCATAAGATACGGTAAAGCCAGATGGATGGGAATTTTTCTTTGGAATAATCATCAGACACATCAGCACCAGTGGAATGTAGACTGCTTTTGCCAGAGCTCCCACGGTAATGGCCAGGATGCTTCCTGCAATCCACCAGAACTGATTCCTTCCTTTTCTTCCGTCATCACTTTCAGCCACATGGCTGTTCCCAGAAAAGATAAATCCATTTACCGCCACATCATACGTATAGGTACTGGCTACAAACACCTGTGTCGGCATTCAGTGCCAGCGCTGCGGTTTCCCAATTTTTCCTTGGAATAATCCGCACGGTCTGATACATGAGAAACGCATAAGTCAAAAGATTTGCCAGTTTTCCTGCCATGTAAAGAAGAGAAAACGAAGCCCCAGCTTTCTTGCCAGAAAAATCGCTGCAGCCTGAATCAGATAAGCCGTTTTACTTATGGAAACCGTTGTTTCTTTGGGAGACTCTTCTATTATCTGGTGCTGTTCGTCCAGATAGTTCTCCACCATTCTTTTTTTCTTCGATGGTATTATAATAATTTTTCGGTATCCGGTCTGCCAAAAGCAGATAGGAATTGGATTTCTGAATAGAATTCTGGTAGGAGAGATTGTACGCTTCCTTTTGAAATGTACCTGCTCATCCCAGCCGTTTTCATTGACTCCCTGGCAGGAAATAATGAAAATTCCCATACACAACACTGCTGCTGCCACAAATTGCTCTGGTTTTTCCCCGGAAATTTTTTTCCATTCCTCAAAAAGAGCAAAAAACAGAACAAGCATGGAAAAAAATACCATCCGGTAACCGCTCATCTGAAACTGATTTAACATGCGAAAACTCCTAGATCGTCACCGGAGCACCTTCTGTGTAAGTGATCCGGATACTTGATACTTTTTTCCCCTACCGCTGTAATCCCTGTACCAAACTCTTCATAACACAGGTCTATCAGCCGTTCTTCTTCCTCTACACACCAAAGGCATTGATGTAGCTCACATTCATAAAATATTTCTGTTCATTCTCACAATCCAGATAGATCTGAAATTTTTTAATATAAACCGGTTCCTGAAAAGTAATGAGCGCCGCTGTGGTCTGATTTGTGTAAGTCATTCCAAGCGTTTTCGGAACTGCTTTTCATTCCAGGCGCGACACCGGTCACATCAAAGAAACATCCTGGCTGTCCATGCACAGCAGCGGATGAAAGTTATACACAAACACTTCCAGAAAACTGCTATGAGAACTGCTGCCAGAACATAGAGCATATACTTCTTGTTTATCTTTTCATGCTTATTTTTCTTCTTTAATACCGTCTGGTTTTTAAACGCACACTGATGAGTGCCAGCTCAGATACGGTCATCCAGAGTCTGGAAACGATGGAAATGATCACAGCATATTCTTCCGGCATCACCAGGGTCAGGCCCAGCACCAGGATGCCTTCCCGCACGCCAAGTCCGGAAGGAGCAAAGATAGCCAGGATGCCAATGATGCAGGAAAGTCCGAAAATTCCGGCGACATACAGCATTTCCGATGCAGGGATGGGATAAATGGAGCATGTCAGCATGTAGAAACCGATTCCCACAATGATCCAGTTGCAGATGAATAACAGAACTACTTTCAGCATCTGAGGATAGGTAATGGGGGATCACCAGGCCATCTTTCTTTGTGATCTTTTTTCCACAATGCCCAGGAAAAAGTTGATGATCTTGGGGTTAATGCAGATAAAATAACAGGATCACCAGGATAATGGCTGCCCATTTATAATCTGCCAGGAGCTCATTTGGAAAAACAGCAGAGATATCAAGAAAAGGAAAGCTGCTCCCAAAAGGGTACATACATTTTCCAGAAGGAAACAGATGGTAACTTTCCGGATAGGCACACCTTTTTTTCCTCATAGGCCGGTACACGGGCCAGCAGCATAAAAACTTTTCCAGGAATGTATTTTCCAAGGATGGAATACAGATACGCCGTCACTGCCTGGACATAGCCGATGGCTGCCTGATTTAACTTGGTCATATAATGCCACAGGGATGCCAGGGTAATCTTATACAGGAAATAAAACAGCACAGCCGCTGCAAACACGCCCCAGTTAATCTTCACGTCCAGATTTTTGTAGGTATCAAAGTTGTTGTAGAAATATCTTCCAAGGAAAACCGCTACCAGAATCAGGAAAATATATTTGACCCATTTCATGAGTTTTTTCTTTTTGCTGTTTTCTGGTTTGTTTGTATTTTTCAGCAGTTCTTCTTTGGAAAGCTCTTTGTTTTCTGATGTATCGTTCATATTTTTCCCCCTTATCTCTTTATGCCAGATATCCGCAGACTGCCACATTTGCAGCCTGCGGATATGCCGTCTTGAAGCTTAATAACACGCTTGGATAAAACACATGTAATAATAAATCACCTGATATGGGATTTTCCGAAGTTTGTCATAATGTTCTTCCGAATAGGCCAGGTTCTTTCTTGCCAGATAGAATGCCAGCCGGTGGTTCCAGCTACACTTGTCATCGTCCACCAGTTTTACCTTCCGGCCCTGTTTTGCATAATAGGCTTCTTTGCCGGAGCGCAGGTAAACTTAAATACCAGGGCACGCTCTGGCTGCGCACCATATCCCGGTCACTGATGTGGGAATCCACGATCACACCGGCATTGACTGCCGCATCGTAGAATTCCTTTGCCTTTTCATTGCGGATCACACAACTGGGTGCTTGATGGGATTTCCTTTTCATCTCGGAAAGCCAGATGTCTCCAAAGCTGATATCCGCTGCCTGGGCAAAATGATCCTGGGGTCATGCATCCGCCTTTTCAAAGAAATAGGCGTTTTTGTAGGCGCAGATGGTCTTGGTATAGAGAATGTCTTCAGAACCATCCTCATAAACGACCGCGGACTGACCTCTCCAGTGTCCCTCTGCGGTAATACAGACGTTTCGCATGATCCAGTGTCACATGGGACTGCTCTAAAGAAAGCAGAGTGGCTTTTTCGGAATGATTGCCGCTGCAGTAAAGGCCTAGTTTTAAGACAATCTTGTCTCTCAACACTTTGTCTTTTTTCATCAGGGCATCCAGTCCACGGAGAACGCAGGGTGTCATGACCACTGCTACTTCTTTTCCTGGGAATTCCTTTTACCATATCCACATGCTTTTTAACAGGGGCATACTCATGTAAATGCTGGAAGAAGCATCCCGCAGCTCTTCTTCTGTAGTGGCAATAAACGTATCATACCCCAGCTGTCCGTCCACAATCTTGGTTCTGCTGACCCAGGCACCGTCAATCTTTCCGGTGCGCAGAAGGTAACACAGGAAGGCTGTGATCATTCCGCCGGAAGCTGCATTTTCCCCGGATGGTCTCGTCTGCCGCGTAGCCTTTTCTGCAGGCCACATGTTTTCCAAGGTATTTATCCGGATCTTTATAGTTTAAAAATTTTCTTTTTTTGGAGGTTCTCCAACAATCTGATCAATGATCTTTCCGGCGTACTCAATGTTCTTTCTGGAGCTTTGCCATAACAGAGTCATAATTTTTCTCAATGCAGCGGCGGATCTCATCCTCACTGGCTACGAATTTTTCAAATTCCTGGTTTAAGGAATCTGCTGTCAGATTGAAAAAGTCAATGGCGTACTGGCCCAGTTCAAAGAAATCCAGCACTTCCTGATATTTGTGGCTCCAGCCAACTAAGAGTACCGGCACTCTCTGCTCTAAGGCACCGATCATGGCATGGAAACGGGATGCCACCAGGAACCGGCATTTCCCAAGGTAGGCACGGATCTCTTCCGCATCCATTTCCTTGTGGTACCAGCGGACCATATCTTTGTTTTTCACGCCTTCGTACACCGCATCGCAGATCAGAAGGTCGTTGTTTCTTGGCTTCTGGCTGTTGATTCTGGCGCCGTTGGCAATGATCAGCACCGGATAGCCTGCCTGATTTTAATTTTTCAATGAAATCAATCATGATGCCCTTGTAGTCGATGCCAAGTTTTTGCACTTTTTCTCTACTACGGAGCTGATGGATAAGCCCACCACATTTTCATTGTAAAAAAATCATCCTCTGCACAGACTTCATCTACCATGGCATTGGCTGCCAGATCATCTGCCATGGTAAAGGCACCATCCGCACACAGCTTTACGTTTTTTCGATTCCAATGGATTTTAAGTTCTCCAGGGTGCCTTTTCCTCTGGCACAGATCAGCTTCATCTTGGGAAGAATCCATTTTGCCAGGAAACGGTTGATGGGAGAATGGAAGGTTCCCATAGCCTGGGAATATTTTTAATACCGGCACGCCCATGAGCATGGGAACGGCTGCACAGACAAAGGCATAGGTGTTCATCATCCGCGCCGCGGTTGTCCACAAAAGGAAATGCCTGCTTCATCCAGTACCGCATCTGTCTGGGAATAAGCCTTTAAAATCTTATTTTTCAGAAGCAGCTTTTTGATGGGCGGGCACCACTTGAATGCCTTATACAGCACTGCCAGGGAAACGCAACAAAAAGCAGTTGTTCCGGTTTGCAGGGCACAATCTTGATAAAGTCCCACGGAATCTGCTTTTTATCCTCAGAAGGGTAGACTGACATCAGATTGATGTTCAGTCTTTCCCCGTAACGTTCATGAAGTTGTCTGATCGAGCTCTGAAGCATCGCTGCCGCACCTTTGTTTCCGCTGTAGCTGGCTGCAGTGATGGCAATAACTACATCTCTCATGCTTTCTCCTCTGCTTTTTCTTCACGCTTTTCCAGTTCATGTTCATAATCCAGTTTCCGTACATGGTACTGGACATCTTCCAGATCTTCCGGTTGGCAGCAATGATATCTGCCTGGAAGCCAATGATGCAGGTCATAAAGCCCATCATCAGAAGAGGGTGCTGGCAAGGATCAGGGACTGAATATGTCCTTTTCCTGCTCCCATAGCAAGGTAAACCAGGAAACGCACGCCAAGAGCCGCTCCAATGGCCCCTACGACCGCACCGATTCCAAGAAAGAATCGCAGAGGTTTGTACATCATAAAGGAACGCACAATGGTTACCATGGATCTTTTTTACATAACCGAACATGCTGGAAAACAGTCTGGATTTACGCAGCTCCGGATTGGTACGGATGGGCACAGACTCCATGGCCATGCGGTTTCTTCCGGCCTGGATGATGGTCTCCAGAGTGTAGGTGTATTCGTTGGTCACATTCAGACGCATGGCAGCTTCTCTGCTGTAAGCGCGAAATCCGCTGGGTGCATCCGGGATATCGGAATGGGATGCCACGCGCACGGTCCAGCTTCCAAAGTGCTGGAGTTTTTTCTTCAGAGGGAAAAAGTGCTCGGTCTGGTCAATGGGACGCTCTCCAATGACAATGTCCGCTTTTCCATCCAGAATGGGACGAACCAGCTTTTCAATGTCTTCGCCCTTGTACTGGTCATCTGCATCAGTATTGACAATGATGTCCGCACCGTTTCGCAGACAGGCATCCATTCCGGCCATAAAGCCTTTTGCCAGGCCTCTGTTTTTCTTAAAGTTCACCACATAGTGGACGCCCCATTTCTTAGCCACTTCTACAGTATTGTCCTTGCTTCCGTCATTGATAATCAGATATTCAATCTCATCAATGCCGTCTATGTGCTTGGGAAGATCGTTCAGTGCGATCTCCAGCGTCTCTGCTTCATTATAACATGGTACTTGAATAATCAGTTTCATTTTGCTCTCCCGTAATATTCAGCCCTGTCTGGGCATAAAGCCGACAGGGGCGCATTTTTCGGTTCTCATTTTACTATCAAACGCTTTTTAAAGTCAATCCTGTACTTTCAGCAGGAAATACGTGTCTGTCCAGTCATATTCTGCCTCCACTGCTTCGGTAATGTCCGCATAGGCATCCTTGTCTTTGGTCAGAATGTAATAGCTGGCATCTGGCACATTTTCTTTTTTTTTCTGCACCAGGGAAATCTGATCCATTTCCTGAAAATGAGATATCGTCCAATATACTTGTACTGAGGAATCTTTTTCCGCCAGAATGTAGGTCTGCTTCGTCAGATCCAGGTTTTTCAGAGTCTCAGTCAGTTCCTCCGCATACCGGTTGTTGGTGGAATTCTGCTTGTCATTGACTCCTATTAAAATGAAAGGTAAGAAGGCATTCCCCAGATTTCAATGAGCAGAAGGCCTGCTGCAAAACCAGGGGAAGCATCCGCTTTCTGGCTTCTTTTGCAAAATCCATGAGATACTGATAATAGAGAACAAACAGGCTTACAATCACCGGAAAGGCATTGCCGATGAGTTTGACTTTCTGTCCGTCTGTGGATTCAATGGAGCCGATAAAGGTGGATTTTAAGGTGCAGGCAATGCCGGTGACATCAATCAGATATCCCGCCACAATCAGTCCAACCGGAAGAAGGTATGTAGCCAGGATGTTAAACCACTTCTTTTTAAATACCGGCTTTTTCTTTAAACAGCACCACCACACCCAGAATCACAAACAGGGTTGGAAAGTAAATCAGGTACTGTCCTTGATCTTTTCAAACTCCGATAATTGTAGTAGGCCCTCCAGGAATGTCTGGTCACTGCCACAAAAAACGCTGCTGCCGATCCGCACACCATGGTCCACAGCCGGTTATAGCTGCAGAACCACTCTTTGAAGTTTACATGCAGTGCCGGATGGATTTACCACCAGCCTCCAAAACCGGTGCCAGAATCAGGGGCAAAATAACACAGATAAAATCCTGCCACCATGAGAAGACGCTTCATGGTCAGCTGTTCCGGATTGGTCTTGAGGCAATCTCAAATCCGGATGATTTCTTTGAATCCATATCATAGCTGGGCGGCACATGAGCACCCAGGCGCATACACGGCTGCCATACAGGCCACTACCAGAATGCCCCTCAGGATCACGGAACCTGGTTTCCTCTTTTTTCTGCCTCCGCATCAGCCACACCAGGCCGAATACCGGAATGGACACCAGAGTAATGTGTCTGGTCATAAACAGGGCACCCAAGAGCATTCCGGTTCCGATGTCACTGATTACCACGTGTTTTCTGGGCTTTAACACCAGATAGATTTCCAGAAGAAACAGAGGAAAATACAGATTTCACTCATGATGGTCATGGTGGTCACATAATGATAAGGAATCACTGCGGAAAACGCTGCCGGAATCACACTCTTCCGGGTCAGAATTTACAGCCTGGCAATGGCGTATTTACCGCCGGCACAAAGGCAGAGGAAATGGCTCCCAAAATCTTTGCTGTCAGGTAAAATGATCTCCCGTCAAAACCGCCGGAAGAAGAAATAATGGATACAGCAAGGGATACTGAACGCTGTTGCAGCTTCCATTCTGATAAAGAAGCCGTGCCATCTTTAAGTACGTAAACTCATCTGCCACCCTGGGGCTCACTGCGCAGATGGATGACAACGATGAGTTTGTATGTCAGAAGAAGGACATACAGGAAAACAGGGATTAAAAAAATCCTGTTGTTTCTGGGATAATCGACTTTTTTGCACATTCATACTTTCTTTTTTCCTTCTATCGTTTCAACAGTTTCCTGGCAGCCGCTTTTCAGATAATACTCTGCGCAGGCTTTTCCCTGCTCTGCTTTTTGCACGCAGCTTCAAAAGAGGATGGCGCCGGTTCCTGTTTCTTTCCCTGCAGCGCCTCTTTTTTAACCAGTTCCGGGAGCATACCCGTTCTTTTTCTCCAGGATCTCATCTACCTTTTATAATCCACCGCTTCCAGAAGTTCCGGCTTTTCCAGAATCTGCTCTGCCCGCTCTACGTACCGTCCATTCAGATTCAAGGAAACCCAGCAGCGATTCAAACCGTGAGGTTCCCCGTTCCGGATTGCCTATGGCAATAAAGGGCTTGTGGAACAGGACTGCCATGCAGGTTCCGTGGAAAGAATCGGTAATCACAAAGTCGCTGTGCTTGATGTACCACAGCCACTCCTCTTCCTGAAGCTTCTCAGGCACGTTGTCAAGCCCCAGCTTTTTTTTGTTTTCCGGAAATTTCTGATACCATCCATCCAGCATGTTTACCAGCTTTTTATCCAGTTTCTTCGATACATAAAGAAGTGCTTCCCGCTTTTTGCATCTGGGTCCAGAATATAGGAGGCATGTAGGGAGCTTCTTTCCTTCGTTTGGATTTTTCTGCCAGATCTGAAAAAGAATGGAGGGATCACTCATGAGCACTGGGTCTAACACATGCTCTGCCCTGACACCAAACAGGTTTCTGCACACCTTTACACCATCTGCTTCCCTTACAGACACCGCGTCCATTTTCTGCATACAGGCCACGGCTTTTTTTCAGGAACGGCCAGGGTGCCGAGAAACGGCTGCTGCCAAAAAAGAGGTGGCATAGGCAATTTTTTTTTGTCTTCTCCTGCAAAATCCAGGAAATAACTGTGGCCAAAAATTTTGGTCACGCCGTAATTCCACAACTGGTCGCTTCCAAGGACGAAAGCATCGCACAGGGTATTCAGCTCTCCAATCTCGGAAACATGATAGGACTTGCTGATGTCGTAATGTTCTTCGGCAAACCGGATGGAATGCCGTCCCTTCATCCGGCAAATCCTCTGCCCCAAGCCTTGGCCTGTGAACCATCAGCACCGTCTTTCCAAAGCTTTTTCGATAGTCTTTTTCCAGTGCATAATAGGTGGCAATGCTGCCATAATTGCAGCCAAACCACACACTCCCAGAATCCCCACATCGTAATGCTTCTGCTCCATCGGTCTTCCACCTTCTTTCTTCTGGCATACTTATTTCTTTTCAAGATTGCTTTTAATTTCTGCTTTGTCTCTGCAGCGATCCTGCCTTTTCATTCCCGCCGCTGCCCTGGATGCGGTTTCTTTCAGATTTTTCTGAATCCGCACTCCGAGTCCCGGCTTTGTAAAGCAGTTTTTGAAGTTCGGCTTTCTTCTCTTCGTCCAGTTCTTCTGGAAACTTTCCTCCAAGCAGTTCCTGCAGTCCAGACACGGTCACCGCAGCCACAGCCTGCTCCTTTCCCTGGATGCACACGGTTTCCTGCTGGCTGATTGGCTTCTGCTTCCAGGGCTTCTTCCAGTTCTTTTGGGGGAACTTCCCTTCCCAGGCAAACATCACATCATACCGTTCTTCCAGAGCATACTCCACAGCCTTTCAAACCCAAGCACCGGAAGAAGTTTGAAAAAACCGTTCTCTTCCCTTGGCTCTCCGGCTGTTTTCACCGGAACCGGTTGTGTTTTCAGCGCCACATCCACCGGCACCTGAGTACAGGAATCCAGCTCCCTTTTACCTCTTTCCACAGTGCCTCCCGCCTTCCGGGCTGTTTAACAGCACCAGGGGAAACGCCTCTTGGATCTGTAAGCGCAGGATCGTACTTTTCCAGTCCCCAGAAATCTCCCAGAGTCACATCTGCTGTCCTTGGGAGCTCTGCAAAGGCACAGGCATAGCAGGATTTTGAAGAAACAAGGAACAGTGAAAGCCTCGCTCATAGGGATCCACATTTCCAGACATAACCTTTTTCTTTCCGTTTTTTAAGGTGACCACCCCATTCGCGCAGGTATGGCCAAACTCTTTCGTCCGGAAAGCTACTTTCTTTACCTGTCCTTCGCCGTAGCATTCTTTCAGATAAGTGTGAAACTCTTTTCCGAAGGCACTCCATGACAGACAATCTCTATCGTAAACAGCCCTTCCAAGGTTTCCGGTTCTTTTTTTTCCTGCGCCTTTAAATACTGGTACAGACCTGCCACCTGACGGGGGTGCCGGAAAACAACACCGGCCTTTTTCAGCCAGATCCTGTTTCACCTGGCGGTAAATGCCTTCCGTATGGCTTAGCATTACTTGGAGCCTGACAGCCGAAACACTTCCTCTGAATCAGTAATCCAGGCATGCTTTTACCGAAAGCCTTTTTCTTCCCAGGCTGCCCGTCATGGCACCGCCTCCTGCAGGGGTCTTTCCTGCAAACACCTGAAAAATGCCGCCCGAAAGAACTTCTCATGCGCAGGAGGGCATCTTGAGAGCCGCGCTGCAAAACAGGACACCTCTTTTTTTCTTTCCCGGCCTTTTCTGCCTCGGACAGGAACGAAGGCATTTTCACCCAATGCGCGCTCCAGGTCAATCTTTGAGGGAATAAAAATCCCTCTTACCCCTTCTTCCATGGAAATGGCATCTGCCGGGCAGGCGCGACACAGGCCGCACACCCACAACAGCGTTCTTTTGAAATTGTCCGATATCTGCCGCCCAACTAGCCTGCACCTGTCTTTACTGCAGTTCTGTCTTGACACACTCCAGAGCTGCTTCAATGACTTTGTCCATGTCATAATACTTATAATTGCCCAGTCTTCCGCCAAAGATTACATTTTTTCCTGGTCAGCCAGTTTCAGTATTTAGCAAACAGCGTATTGTTTTCTCATCGTTGATGGGGATAATACGGCTCAATGCCCGGCTTCCACTTGAAGAATATTCTCTGGAAATAATGGTTACCGGCTGTTTTCAAATTCAAAATGTTTGTGCTCAATGATTCTGGTATAAGGCACTTCCGGTCCGTGTAATTGACCACTGCATTTCCCTGGATAATTTTCCATATCCAGTTTTTCGGTTTCAAAGCGCACAGTACGGTACTGGAGAGTTCCCAGCTTATACTGGTAAAATTCATCAATCATACCGGTAAATATGGTCTTCTCGCCACATCCAGTGGATTTTCTTTGATAAAGGCAAAAGTAGTCCGTATCCAGCTGTACGTCTGCACCATCCAGCATCTTCTCTACGATCTTGGTGTAGCCGCCCATAGAAATCCCCCTGGAACCGATCGTTAAAGTAGTTATTGTCATACATAAAACGGAAAGGCAAGCCGTTTGATGATGAAAGCCAGAAGCTCTGTACAGGGACGTCCCCACTGTTTTTCGGTGTAGCCTTTGATGAGCTTTTCGTATACATCTTTTCCAGCTAAGGACAGGGCCTGTTCTTCCAAGTTTTTTCGGCTCTGTAATGTTTAACTCTGCTCTCTGTTCGTCAATTTTTGCTTTTGCCTCTGCCGGAGTCTTAACGCCCCACAGCTTTACTGAAGGTATTCATGTTAAAAGGCAGGTTGTAAGTTCATCCTTGTACACAGCCACCGGAGAATTGATATAGTTATTGAACTCTGCAAACTGATTCACATAGTTCCCAGACCTCTTTGTTGCTGGTGTGGAAAATATGGGCTCCATATTTGTGGTGTACATGTGATGCCTTCCAATTTTCCAGTAAACATGTTTCCTGCAATGTGGTTTCGTCTGTCGATGACCAGTACAGGTCTTTTCCTCTTTTTTCTGCTTCATAAGTAAAAACTGCGCCGAAAAGTCCGGCACCTACTACAATCAGATAATCGTATTTCATGTTCTTTTCCTCCATGTTCTGCTTTCTATTTCAGAATGTTCTTCAGTTTTTTCAAGCCTTGCTTTCCCAGACGGTATCCTCCGAAGCGCATCATACACCGGCCTTGGCTCTTCCCTCATGCTGCTGTCTTGTCTTTCACCGGCATCGCAAAGGACATCCTCCAGCCATTTTCTGGAGCGGATGCGTTCCCTTTCCAGAATCTGGGAAACCTTTTGTGTAATCATGGGCTTTAACAGCTTTTTTCTTTCTTTTTTTACATCCAGAGTGACTTTTAAGAACCGCTCTTTTTAAGCCAAATACGTGGGCTAAGGAATCCATTCTGAATTTCCCTTCCTTCATTTCCAAAGCAGAACAAAGTCTTTCTGAAAAAGGATGGCAAGCTGGCTCCGTGACAGGAATCCGTCACAAAATACTGGCAGTTTTTGATGTTGTACAGCCAGTCTTCCACCCTGAAGGTGCTCCACCACGCCGTTTAAAGGCAGAAAAGTTTCTTTTTGTTTTCCCTAAATCCCTGCTCTCCGTCCAACATAATGACCATGGGCAGACCTAGCTTTTCCGCCAGATACTGAAGAGCCTCCCGCTTTTTCTCATCTGGGTCCAGAATGTAGGGCTGCCAGGAAGGGCCTTTTTCTTTCTCCTCTGGCTGCTGCTAAAATAGGGCGCAACATGGCCGGATCTGCTGCAAATACCGGGTCTAGCACCCGCTCTGCCTTGAGACCGAAAGTGGTTTACAATTCCCACAGCATCTTCTTTCCCCTTTACGGAAATAGCGTCAAACCGGAAAGGTATTTTCTTGCTTTTTCGATCTCCCTCTTCTGGCGCAAAAAGCCAGGATGACCAAAGGACGCCCCATAGGCAATTTTCTTTTTCTCATCCCGGACAAAATTCAGGTAAAACGCCCCCGGTAATGGCGGCAGATGGCAAAATTCCACACCTGATCCGGACCCCATCAGGAAGGTGTCTGCCTGATCGTTGAGCTTTTTTAAATCTTTAAAATCGCAGGCCGGAAAAATCTGGTAATGTTCTTTTTGCAAACCGTCTTCCATCCGAAAAACAGGGATTGTCCGGGCAGCCCGGCCGGTCAATCATAAAGACCTCATACCCAAAAAGACGCAGTGAGGCGGTTCAGGGAATAGTAGGTCAAAGCTTCCATAATTGCTGCTCCACCACAGGCCAAAAGATGGCTGCCCGCGTTTTTTTTTTCCATAGAACCGCTCCTTTGCATACGATAATGTTAAGTTCGATGCCTTACGGATTGTTCCGTACTTCGTACTCCACATCTCCGTTGCCACTTCGGTCGGTGCTAAACGTGTGCCACTGGCACACAGCACCTCAAATACTCGCCAGAAACTTGCACTCGGTCAGCTCTTTGTAATGATTCCGGTAAGCACTGCTTTGGCTCTGCCATATTCTTTGTCAATCCGTTTAAACATGGCAAAAAGAGCTTTTGTAGCTTACAAAAATTCTTTTGATGCTGCGCTTGGTCTTAATACTGTTCCCAGATGCATCGGTAAATACCACTTCCGGCGCCCGGAACATGGCATAAATGTTGTTGTAAGGCGGAACCACCGGCACTTTTTTTCTTTGCCGGAAGGAAATAGCCGTTTGCGGTGATCATCTGGGCCGCCTTTTTCAGGGGATTGATGTATTCACATCCGCATCAGAGCTTTAAGCTCTTCCAGTCATAGTCCAGTTCTGTGATTCCTTTGTAGCCGATAAATGCACTCTTCGGCCGTGCCTTTGTAATTCATGGATGAGATTTCTTTGTGCAGTTCTACCGGGTCCTTGTTCTTTGAACCACTGGATGCCTTTTTTAAGAAATCCTCCACGCCACGCAGGTTCATATCCACATACTGATAACGGTAGCGGGCAATGTTGCCACTTTACCCATTTCAGCAGAATTTTCTTAAATTCCCCTGCCCCATAATCCGATAGTGGATGGCATTGGTAATGGCCAGATTCCGGATGTCATAGTATTCCAGAAAACCTGCCATTTTTATTTTCAAAAGCTTCATGCCATACGCCGATGCCGTTTAAGAAAATAAACTTTTTTTCTTTCCCCACCCGGAGTCCATACTCCTCCATCGTCTCTGTGGATGAATATAGGCAGCGGCAGGTTGTCATTGTCAATGCAGCGAAGGGGAATGCAGGTATACCACCATCCAGTGTACTCTGTCGCCAGCTCCTGTTCATTCAAAAAGTAGATTTTCCGGAACCCGCAGATCCATGAAATGATGAAGCGCCTGAATATTTCCCCGGTTCCATAATGCACCGGATTCGTACTGTTTGTACGGCATATCCAGACGCAGAATGGCTCCGCCGTGATGGTATAGTCCTTATACTCCGGCTTAAAAGGGAAAGAAAGCGGAAATTGGTCCCCAATGCCGCAGGTTCAATCACTGCATCGTCGTCCATCAGTACCACATGACTGATGTCTCTTGCTTTCTGGAGCTTTTGCTTCCAGAATACCGTGAGTAATCCGCCCACGCCTCCCACATTTCTTCCAGGGGTAATCCGCACATACTCGCCGTCTCCAAGAGCCGGATTTAATGTCCCCGCATTATCGGAAATAAACACATACAGATGCCGATACAGGGGGAGATTCCGATTTTCCAGAATGGCTTTTTTCTAGAACCCGAAGATTTCTCTCCACAAATTCTTCTTTTTTCGGTAGGTGCAGATGGCTGCTGCAAAATTGATGTTTAAGTTTACCGGAACCATGTTGGAAGCAAAGTATTTACCTCCCAGGATCTTTCCTCCATCCATCATGCTCCTGCAGGAGAAGGAAAAAACATGCCAGTATTCCGGTTTTTCTCCAAAATGAAACACAAACTGCTGGGGTTTATCCGCGGAAACATTGGCTTCTGTCAACACTCTGGTCTCCATGCGTCCCCGCTCCAGCCAGTGGTATTTTTAAAGACACGCAGAAATTCCCCTGCAGTTCCAGCGCAAGTTCCAGCTGCTCCAGTACCGTATATTTTTTTCCATTTTCCAGTGGAGAAGTTGTTAAAGTATGTGTTAAACGCCACCTCATCTCCTGCCAGACAACTTAAAGACCCGTCATCCATGACCACAACGCCTTCACTTCTGCGGTAATACAGTTCTTCGTCTGTATCAATCTGCTCTGGCAGCAAAATCCGTTTAATATCCATAAAAACTCCTTTTTTATTTCTTCTCGTCCATGGACATATAGGCGTCACAGATCGGACCTGCCTCTCCGGACATCACCATCTTTCCATGATCCAGCCACAGCGCATGGTCACACAGTTCTTTAACCTGGTCAATGCTGTGGGAAACGAACAGAAGAGTGGTTCCTGAAGAAAGCATCTCCTCCATACGTTTTTCTGGCACTTCTGTTTAAACTTGTAATCTCCTACGGACAGCACTTCGTCTACAATCAGGATATCCGGCTTTACCATGGTGGCAACGGAAAATCCCAGACGTGCTTTCATACCAGAAGAATAATTCTTGATGGGAGAATCTAGAAACTTGCGGATCTCTGCAAAATCCACGATCTCCTCAAAATGTTCCTGCATTTCTTTTTTGGAATGTCCAAGAACGGCTCCGTTTAAGAAAATATTTTCTCTTGCCGTCAGGTTCGCATCAAAACCTGCGCCCAGCTCAATCAGCGGCGCAATGTTTTCCCGCACGGTAATGGTGCCTTTGTAGGGCTTCATAATGCCGCTGATGGCCTTTTAACAGGGTGGACTTTCCGGAACCGTTGATTCCGATTAAGCCCCCATGCTTCCCCTTTTTTGCTTTCAGATCCCATCCTGAAGTGCCAGGAATTCCTGGAACATCAGCTGTTTGGTCACAAAGGCGCACAAAATATTCTTTTTAAATTGTCCACCTTCTCCGTGGCCATGTTAAAGCGGATCGTCACTTTCTCCACGTCAATCACGTATTTCTCGCTCATGCTCTCCTCCATCAGATATACAGGATGAAGCGGTCTGGTTCTTTTTAAACATTGCAAAGTCCTATCACAAATGCTGCGATCCCCCTGCAAATCCTGCCCACACATACTTCGTCTGGGGCAGACACTGGCTGTAGATGATGTCACGGAACTGAGTCACATAAAAATACATGGGGTTGAAGTGGGTGATAAAATGCTTCATTGCAGGGTTGTTGTCCAGCTGCTCAATGGGATAAAAAACAGCGGTGTGGCATACATCAGCGCTGTGGTAAATGCATTGTAAATGTACTGCATCCCGGAAAAATACATTTAACTGTGCCAGGAAAAGGCGACGCCTCCGCAGAACAGAAACAGCTGCAGCAGAAGAACCGGGAAAAACAACACAGCCCAGGTTACTGGTGTTCTGGTAAAGATCATAACGATCACCAGTGCACCCAAGGAAAAGACAAAATCAACCATGGAACTGGTTACTTTCGCCAGTGTAAAAATATATTTCGGCACATTTGTTTTCTTGATCAGCGCCGTATTTCCCATAATGGAACGCATTCCCGCATTGGTGGAATCCGTAAAAAAGGTATAAATGGTACGACCCGTGATCAGATAGATCGGATAATTGGTGATATTCCTGCTGAACATGGCAGAAAACACCAAGGTCAGTACGATCATGATCAGCAGAAGGATTTAAAATACTCCAAACATAGCCAAGAACGCTTCTGCGGTATTTCAGTTTGATGTCCCGACTACCAGCTGCGCCCACAGGTCCTTGTACTGAAAAAATACATGACCTCTTTTTCCAGATGTTCATTATTTCCGCCTTCTGTAACCAGAATGCCAGATGCTTCTTTGAAGATACAGCAGATAGCCGCTGGTCTGAAGAGCCAGAACCGCCTTTGTTAGTCACTGCATGATAACCCTGATACCTCTTTCAGCATCTGGTCAAATGCAAATCTCATTTCTTTTGATACTTTGACTGTATCCAAAACTTAAGTAAATTTTAAAACGGCTTGCTGCCATGCCTCCCAGGGCATTTTCCAGATAGCGCATCACATGGGCCGGAGTGCCATTTTCCTTTGCTGGTTCTTTAAAAGCCAGCATTCTTGTGAGAACCCGGTCATACTTCTGATTTTTCACGCATCCGTTCAATGCTCACTCTTCCTTGCCCTTGAAGCCCGATGCGGTACATGTATACCACATCCTGATAAAAGGTAATAGTCTTTACATAAGGCATTGGGGAAGAGAATATACCCATATCCACATAGAAGCAGTGCTCGTCAATGGGCGGCATATGCCTTTTAAGATCTTTGTGCGGATGGTCATTCCATGCATTTTGATGATAAAGCGTTTGTAATGTCAGAAAACTGGTATTCTTTTCCCATAGACCACATCTTCAAAAGGATGGACAAATTTTTCTTTTTCTCTGGCAGTGCTGTTGTCAAACCAGCAGTGGTTCGTGGCCACAATGTCCGAATGTTCCTCTTTTAACCAGCCAATGAGCTTTTTCCAGAGTTTCCGAACCAGCCTGTCATCACTGTCCACAACCTTAAAAAATAGGTGCCGGAAGCTTCTTTGATTCCACGGTTGATGGTGGAACCGTGTCCGCCGTTTTCTTTGTGGATCACGAAGGTTTCCGGATAACGCCTCGGCAACTGCCCTGCAAGTTCGGCTGAGCGGTCTGTGGAACCATCATTGACAATCAAAAACCTCCAGATCATTCCGACCGCCCTCCTGCCATGCTCTCCAGGCATTCTTTTCAAATATATTTTCTACATTATAAGTAGGTACTACTACTGTCAGTATTTTTTCCATAAATTTTTTGATACACTTTTTACCGATTTTTTCATTTTTTCTTTCAGCATACACGGAACATACATGATCTTCTTTTCCTACCTTGAAAGTGGTAGACTTTTTCAGCTCTTTGATTTCCCGTTTCAGACCGGAAATTGCATGTTCTTTCTATGCAGCTGTTCTTGCATATTTAAAGGCTTCTGCATTGCGCAGCAGAACCTCAATGAGCGCCCACTCCCGATCTGTAAAGATCTCCCTGGACTGCTCCCCTCGGCATCTGCCTCCTGAACCTTTGAAACGCCCAGGTACTTCATCTTTGAACTCGTCGCCGATGCGGGTAATAGAGCGATGTAGGGAAGCGTTTGAAAGAAAATATCCGATGTAGCGCTTCTTTAAACTCCGGATGTTCATTCAGGAAATCATGAATGTAAAGGTATTCATCATTCATACAGTATACTTTGCCCTGTTGTGCACAGAAGAATTCGGGTTGTCCTGGCGGTTCATGTAATACGGACGGTCTACAAAGTACATTTTCTTTTGCATAGCAGAAGGTCTTTGAACCAGAATCCATTGTCCTGAAAGAAGCCCCCGGTGTCTCATGATGGCGGATGCCGTTTTCTACCAGGGAAGCTTCTCTTATAAATTCCGGCTCCAGGTATTCATGATAAATTGAAGACAATGGGTTCTTTGCCGGATCAATGACCCGGTTGTACATGCTCTTGTCCTTCCACAGGCATTGTACTGGTTCACCTGTTTTCCGGATTTGTCATGGACAACCGGCAGAAATTTGCCTTGATCGATTCCAGGTCGCTGACAAGCCGGAAGCTCATGCAGCAGATCCTCGTACATACTGGTTCTTACATAATCATCCAGCCCAGGATCCCTTGCTACATAATCACCAGTGCAGTTGTCCAGGCCGATGTTCATGCCAATGCCGTAGCCGCCGTTTTCTTTGTCAATGATCTTGATTCTGAGCCTTTTCTGCATAGCGCCTGTGAATCTCCATGAGAATTGTTCAGGAAACCATCGTTGATGGCAATGATTTCAATGTCTTTTAAGGTCTGGTTGATCAGGCTGGTCATACACTGATCCAGATACTCCGCTACATTATAGGTAGGCACAGTAATGATGGATACTTAGAGCTGCTGGCATTGGCCGGCAGCGATGCCTTTGTCATCGGTGGTCAGGCGGTATACGAGCAGCTGCTCATTGCACCGGGTCTATGTTACCAAGGTGCTATCGAAGCTGCCCGGCGGATGCCTTCTTCCCGAGCCTGGATGACGACCCCCCATTGGCGGATAGTCGCCGCCAGTGAGATCCAGGAGGAAAACGGCTTGAAGTTTCAATATGTAGAATACGAGCCAGTATAAGAATAAGGGCCTGTTGGGCATGTGCCGACAAGCCTTCCATTTGAGAATCCTACGCAACCGGCTTCCTTCAAACAGAATCGCACATCAAAACAGGCGCCGCACAGCCTCGGCTGTGCGGCGCCTGTAAATTGAAAGCTGCCACTCACAAAATATGGGTGTCAGCTTTTTCATTGCATAGCGTAAGGGGAAACGCTGCGTGAAGCCGAGAAGCCCCCCGCTGAATAGGTCTGCTTATTCTGTGCTCCGCTGCGACCTTGGGTGCTGAAAAAGCCCAGTTCAGTAAAAGGCTGAACCGGGCTTGCTGCAGTTATTCTCCATGGCTGCTTTTACCTGGCAGGCACAGCACTTTGCTGCTGCAGGGTGCTTATTCTATTCACCTTCCGGCGGCGGCTTCCGCCGCCGCGCTTGCCGGCCATATAGCGGTTGAGCTGATTGCTTGCTGTCCGACACGGACATAAACTGTTTGAGCTTATCCTCGAAGGTCTGCTCCGCCGGCTCGGCGGGAACAAGGGCAGGCTGTCGCCCGGCGCGGTGCCGGTTCACGGCGTGTCGGACGCTCCGGACGTTCCGGCTTGGGCAGTGTCTGCTTCACGGATAGATTGATTTTCCCTCCGGGGTAATGGCCAGGATCTTCACGGAGACCTCCTGTCCCTCCGCCAGGAAATCGTGTACGTCATTGACGAAGGTAGGCGCTACCTCCGAAATGTGTACCAGCCCGGACTTTCCTCCCGGCAGAGCAATAAATGCGCCGAACTTTGTGATGGTGGTCACCTTCCCGGTGACGATGCTCCCAACCGCCAACTCCATAAATGTGTGTATCTTCTCCTTTACGAAAAATATGCCTTAGTGATTGACATCATAGAATATCCGCTCGCCGTCCTCGGCCAGGCCCAGCCCTGACCCTTAGCCAGGCCTTGATAAACTCCTCGTCGCCCGCCTTGCTCAGGTCGGACTCCAGGGCGCTGTTCTCCTTCTTCTGCTGCTCCAGCTCCTGGCTCATGGTCTCCCGCTGCGATTTAGCGCTGTCCAACTGCCCATACACCCGGATCAGCTCCACGGATACCACCGCCAGCAGCACCAGCAGCACCACCAGGTAATGGGTGTTCTGCGCTTCTTTCTCTTCGCCTGCTTCAAGCTTCTCCCTCCTCGTCCTGCGGCAGTGCGCCTTTTTTTTCGGTATAGTTTTATTTTACAGTATTTTTTGAAAAAGGCAATGGCTTTTCCGCTGAAATCCATACTTTTTGCAAAAATGTAAAGCATCCGCACCGGCTGCCATAAAAGACGCCCCATATACACTGCCGCGCCCAGCCAAAACTGCCAGATAGGCCGAAAAACGGCACCAGCATCCGCCAGGAAAATTGCACCCAGGGCAGCGCAGGGCAGTACAGCTACAGCCGCAGCTCCCCTGACCTATAGCCAGTGCAAACTGTAGAAATGCCCATCCCACCGCCAGCACATACACCAGATCCGTCAAATGCGTCATCGTCCGCCGCCGCCGGGCAGGCGCAGGGGTGCGCATCAGGTCGTACAGCAGCGCCGCCGCACACCCCATGGCAAAGGCCGCCGCGATGGTCTGCACCTGCAGCCGGATATAAAGCTCCATCCGTTACCCCAGCAGCCGCGAAAGAAGGAGCTCTTGCGCGCCGGCGCATCCTCAAAGTTCAGCCCATCGATGTGCCCCTCCACCAGCAGCTCCCCCGCCGTCCAGGGACAGCTTGCCGATGTGCAGATCCTCTCCGCTAATCATCAGCACCCCCGCCGCCGTGTGCATCACCACGCTCAGCTCGTCGAACCGCTCCACGTCCTCCACGCCGGTCACGGTCAGGCGTTCCCGCCCCGTCAGCTCAATGCGCTGGCTCAGTTCCGCCGCCTGCTTGAGTTCATATGCCATAAAAACAGACCTCCCATACACCGTTTTTTTCAGTGTATGGAAAGTCTCTCCATTATGACGGTTTGTCCGGCGAGATCTCCCGGTACATGGCGGCGGCGTCTGCCTTTCCGGCGTTTTCCTGCACGCTGAGCACCTCCACCTGCAGCTCCTTCTGGCCGAGCCGGATGCTGATCCGGTCGCCTACCTTCACGTCATAGCTGGCCCTCTGCACCCGCCCGTTCACCGATACCCGCTCGTTGTCGCAGGCCTCGTTGGCCACGGTGCGGCGCTTGATGAGCCGGGACACCTTCAAATACTTATCCAATCGCATACTCTACTCCTCCAAAAAAGCGGTGCCGGTGCAAAGGCACCGGCACCGGGAATCTATGCAGAAATTACTCCGCCACAGCGTCCTTCAGAGCCTTGCCGGCCTTGAAGGTGGGGTTCTTGCTGGCAGCGATCTCCATGGTCTCGCCGGTGCGGGGATTGCGGCCCATGTGCGCAGCCTTCTTCTTCACCTCGAAGGAGCCGAAGCCCACGATCTGCACCTTGTCCTCTGCCTTCAGGGCTTCGGTGATGGCGGCGATGGTAGCGGCAACAGCAGCCTCACTGTCCTTCTTAGACAGGCCGCTCTTCTCTGCAACAGCAGCAATCAGTTCAGTTTTGTTCATGTTAAATTCCTCCCATATTTTTATCCTTTTTGTTCATGCTATATTCCAAACGAAGATTCGTTTCAGAATCATTTTGCCTGGTTCCACAGCCTGGGTCATTTCCTCCAGGGCATATCCTCCACGAGTCCGTCCCTGCTCCCTTTGCGCCGTTCTCCACGGCCCGGAACCGGTGAATAAATTTTTCGCAGGTGCCGGCCACGGCCTTCTCCGGGTCGATTCCGGCGAAGCGGCCCACCTTCACGGCGGCAAACAGCACGTCGCCCAGCTCCCCCTGCGCGCCCTGTCCGCTTTCCACAGCCTGGCGCAGCTCCCGGACTTCCTCCTCCAGCTTTGAAAGCGCCGGAGATGTCCGGCCAATCAAAGCCCGCGTCCGCCGCTTTTTTCTGCAGCTTTTCCGCCCGCCACAGGCCCGGCAGACTCCGGGCCACGGCCTCCATAGCCTCGCCCGTGGTCGCCTGTCCCTTTTCCGCCCGCTTCAGCTGATCCCAGCTTATCAGCACGGATTCGGGGCTATCCTCGTGGGCACTCCCAAATACATGGGGATGGCGGTACAGCAGCTTTTTTACCACGCCGTCCACCACATCGTCCATGGTGAACCGGCCCCGGCCCTTTTCAATATCCGCGTGGAATACCACCTGCATCATCACATCGCCCAGCTCCTCCTGCAGCAGCCCGGCGTCGTCCAGGTCGATGGCCTCGGCGGCCTCATACGCCTCCTCCAGCAGGCCCCGGCGGATAGACGCATGGGTCTGCACCTTGTCCCAGGGGCAGCCCTCCGGGGAGCGGAGCAGCCGGATGATCTCCAGCAGGTCCTCGTAGCCATAGCGCAGCTTCCTCGTAAAATTTACCATAGTTTCCCCTTTATTGCAATAGGAATTCGTATTTTTCATGACTTATATAGAAATTTTGCCAGTTTTTTCGCCCTTTGGCAGCTGCAGGATCTCCTCCCGGCGCAGCACCTCCAGCGCCAGCACCAGCACGATGTATACCACCGCCGCCGCCAAAATAGCCAGTAGCGTAGCCGCCCCTGCACCCATGTACCGGGACAGGAAGCCATATCCGCACCAGGCGGTAGCCGCCATGGCGCCGGTGGATGCCAGCAGCTTTCCCGCCGCGCCCCCCAGGCGCAGCCGCCCGGGTATGGTCCCGGCAATGGCCGCCAGGTTCAGCCCCGCGATAATCGCATAGCACAGCAGTGTCCCAATGGGCGCCCCGTGGATAGAGATGGCCGGGTCTGTCACCAGCAGGTAGTTGGCGGCGATCTTCACGCCCCCGCCTATGAGCAGCGTCACCACCGGAATGCGCTCCTTGCCGTAGGCCTGCAATATCCCGCCGCGGCGATCATCAGGCACACAAACACGGAAGCCAGGCCCAGGATGCGCAGATGGAAGGCGGCTGCCTCCGCCGTCTGGGGCACCGCCGGGTACAGCAGCTGCAGGATGGGCCCCGCCAGCACCGACATGCCTACCCCCACCGGCAGCGCCAGCACCATGGCCAGCTTCAGGGCGGAGGCAGCATTTTGGGCCGCCGCCTCCTCGGCCTGCGGCCATGGCCGCGCCGATGGATGGCACCAGGCTGATGCTCAGGGGATACATAAAGGAGGCCGGCAGGGCAAACAGAGTCATGCCGAAGGTGTATTCCCGTAGAGGGACGTGGCAGCGGCTTCTGACAGGCCCAGAGAGCTTTGCAGCGTCCCCAGCACCAATGCCTGGTCCAGGAGGGTAATGAGGCTCATGCCCACAGAGCCCAGGGTCACCGGGATGCCGATCTCCAGCACCTGACGCAGGATCTCCCGGCGGCTGTCCGGGATGTCCGCGCCTTTTTGCCCCCATGGGAGCGCAGAAGCCACACCGCCAGCACCAGCAGGCTCACCGCCGCCCCGGCGGTGACGCCGGAGATAGCCCCGGCGGCGCACATATTGGGCGCTGCCGCCCGCCGGGTCAGCAGCCAGGCTGCCGTAAGGCCCACCAGCAGCTTGCCGGTGGATTCAATGATCTGGCTCACCGCCGTGGGGCGCATATCTCCCCGCCCCTGGGTATAGCCCCGGATGGCCGAGAGCATACACACGCAAAGCACCGCCGGAGCCAGCACCCGGATGGCCGGAGCCGCCTGACCGTCGTTCAGCAGCTCCGCCAGGGGCCCGGCGCAAACAGCAGCATCACACCGCAGCACACCACCCCCAGCAGGAAAAAACACCTGCCGTCACCCGGAAGATGCGCTTTTTCTGGTTCACTCGGCCCATGGCCTCCGCCCGGGACACCAGGCGGGAAAGGGCCAGGGGCAGCCCTGCCGTAGACACGATGAGCAGAAGGCTATATATGTTGTAGGCCACATAAAAATGGGCCATGCCGTCCTTATCCAGCAGGTTTCCCAGGGGGATCTTATACACAGCCCCGATAACCTTGGTCGCGGCCACCGCCAGTGTCAGGACGGCAGCGCGCCCTCCATAAAAAGTTTTGCTTTCGCCGGGGCAAAGCCATCCCTCCTCCCGGCCCTTGCGGATCATTTCCTTATTGCGCGATAAAAGGCGGCGAAGCCCTCCAGGTTCTTCTGTATCTTCTCCGGGCGGGTAATGTATTCATTGGGGTACTTGGCGTGGAACACCCGCTCAATGCGGCCCGCCACGGGATCCACCATCTTGGTGGAGCCGCCTGCGCCCAGAGACAGGATGCTGTGCAGCTCCTCCATGATGTAGATATTATACAGGCCCTCCGCCCCGGATATGCACCAGCCTACGTTCTCAAAGCTGCCGGACATGTACTTCTGCCGGTATAGGTAGTAGGGGTGAAAATTCGCCCCCCGCAGGGGTGCAGCGATGGAATAGTCCAGCATCTGCCCCACCTCCTCCGCTGTGGGGATCTTCTGCCCCTCCAGCAGGATGCGGCTGCCCTTCTTCAGACTCAGGGTATGGACGGTGATGTTGTCGGCGCCGAAGGTCAGGCACGTATCCAACGTCCGGCGAAAGCCCTCCGGTGTGTCTGCGGGCAGCCCGGCGATCAGGTCCATGTTCACATGGGGAAAGCCCATAGAGGTGGCCAAGCCCATGGTCTTCTCAATATCCGCCGCCGTATGCCGGCGGCCAATGGCCCGGAGGACGCTGTCCTCCAGGGATTGCGGATTCACGCTGATGCGGTCGCAGCCGTGGTCTAAAAGCACCTGGAGCTTCTCCCGGTCGATGGTGTCCGGCCGCCCGGCTCAATGCAGTATTTTCCGCGCAGCGGGACAGGTCAAAGCTCTGATTCAGATGGGTCAGGAGCCGATCCATCTGCCCGGCGGAGAGGGTGGTGGGCGTACCGCCGCCCATGTAAAAGCTCTTCACGTTCAGCCCCAGCTCTTTTACCATCTGTGCCGCCCGGGTAATTTCCCCCAGCAGCACCTGCAGATACGGCTCCATAAGGCCGAAGCTCTTTTCCACCGCCTGGGACACAAAGCTGCAATAGGCGCATCGGGTAGGGCAGAAGGGGATGCCAATGTAGAGGGAAATGTCCTCGGGCTTTAAGTCCGCCTTGGGCTTCAGGCCCGCCTGGGCCGCCTCGATGCACAGCTCTCGCCGGGTCTCGGAAACGCAGTAGGTGTCCCGCAGCAGATGATCCACCTGCCGGGGCGTCATTCCATTTTTCCAGATAGCCCGCCGCCAACTTGGCCGGGCGGATACCCGTGAGGGCGCCCCAGGTGGGGGTCACCCCCGTGACCTTTTGGGCCGCCTTGAAGAAGCTCAGCTTCACCCCGCTGCCGCAGGCGCTCTCTTTTCATACTCGTCCGCAGCAGGCTCGATAATAACACGGGCTATGCCCTTCCTCTGCTTCCGTTATAGTATATCTGTGTTACGGATGTAGTATATTGGGTGCCGCAGGACAGGGAGACGGCGGCCCAATTCTCCTCCTGGGCCGCCGGGTCATACACCGGCCGCTCCTGGGGAAAAAAGCCAGCAGGCTCTGCTCCACGGCGTAGCGGGCGTCGTGGCCCTTGAATATCAGCTTCATCCCCGCAATCCCTGCTTCATATACGGATTCATCCGCCGCTCAAAGTCCAGATCGGTTGGCCGGTCGTGGCCGGATAGACCGTGTACTGTCGGGCAGCTGCGCCAGCCTTTTTAGGGAGCGGAGAATGTCCTCATAGCTGCCGCCGGCAAAGTCTGTGCGGCCGCAGCTGCCGTAAACAGGGTATCTCCGGAGAAAATCACGTCCCCGCCACCAAGCACACGGAGCCCCGAGAGTGACCCGGTGTCTCCAGCACCCGGATGGTCAGACCGCCCAGCTTCAGGCAATCGCCCTCCCCGTAGTACCGCTGGTTCTTCTCCGTCAGCCGGGGAAACAGCAGGTCAAAGCCGCCGGAAACCCGGTCGGTAACGTCGCTTTCGTGAATATACACCGGCAGGTCCGGCCATCTCTCCAGCAGGTCCCGCACAGCGGTGCAATGGTCAAAATGGCCATGGGTCAGCAGGATCATAACGGGAGTGCAGCCGGTATTTTCAACAGCTTTTTCGATGCGCTCTGCCTCGTCGCCGGGATCGATAATGGCACAGACCTTCTCCTTCTCGTCCTGAAGAATATAGCAGTTGGTGCCAATGGGCCCCTACGGCCAGGGAATCGATTTTCATGACAATTTCTCCTTATAGCTGATCGGTATCTACGATGAGGGTCACGGGGCCGTCGTTAACAGACTCCACCTCCATGGAAGCCCCAAACTCGCCGGTCTCCACATGAAAGCCCTTTTCCCGGCAGAGGGAAACGAACTTTTCATACAGGGGCACGGCCACCTCGGGCCGGGCGGCAGCCAGAAACTCCGGCCGGCGGCCCTTCGGCAGTTGCCGTACAGGGTGAACTGGGATACCACCAGCACCTGGCCGCCTACACATCCTCCAGGCTGCGGTTCATCTTCCCGTTTTCATCTTCAAAAATACGCAGACCCATGAGCTTGTCCGCCAGCTTCACAGCCTGAGCCTCGGTGTCCTCATGGGTGACGCCCAGGAGAATGAGAAAGCCCGGGCCGATCTTACCGATCACATTTCCGTCCACGGTGACGGAGGCACTTTTCACGCGGGTCAATACAGCACGCATGGTAAATTTCTCCTTTTTATTTTATGTGAATTGGGAACGTCCTCGTTGGAGGACGGATCGCCACGGCGCGAAGCGCCCTGGCGATGACAGGTTCTTTTACAAGGGACGCGGTGGAAACGGGCCGTCGGGGACGCCGGCCCCTACGGACGGTTACAGGTAGTGCGGTGGATGGGTATTGCGGATCGCCACACCGGTGACGTCGGTCACCGGCTCGCAATGACAGGGCACAAGGAATTTAAATCAAATTTGGGCGGCCGATGTAGGCATCGGCCCCTACGAATCATTTTGTGGGGCGGGCTGCAAAACCAGTTGGCAGAAAAATCAAAGATCTTTCGGCGTTTATCTTCCGGCGGGTCTTGTGACGCGCAGGACGCCGGAGACCTGCTCCAGGCGACGGCGGACGGTGGCCAGCTGTGTGCTGTCGGACACGCCCACCTCGATGGTAATAAGGGCGAAGCCGTCGTTGGTGGTACGGACGGACATATTGGTGACCCAGGTCTTGGTGGCGGAGAGGACGGTGGAAATATCCATAATGAGGTTCAGCCGATCCTTGGCCACCACCTCCAGGGTAGTGGAGTAATTCTCCCGGGTGCTATCGTCCCAGGATACCTTGATCCAGCGGCCCTTCTCCTCGGGCTTGCGCCGGGCGGGGTCAGCATTGGGGCAGTCCCTCCGGTGGACGGACACGCCATAGCCCGGGTAATAAAGCCGACGATCTCGTCGCCGGGGACAGGCGTGCAGCACTTGGAGAATTTGACCAGGCAGTTCGACAGCCCCTCGACCACGATGCCCTGCTCGCTCTTCGTGCGCTTGGGGACGGCGGGGCGGGTTTTCCCGGCTCATCCTTCAGCGGCTCCTCAGCGGCCCGCTCCTCCTGGTGCATCTTCAGAATTCGCTGGATTTCCTCCCGGAGGCGGCCGATGAGCTTCAGCGATGTGACGCCACCGTAGCCGATGGCGGCATACATATCGTCCAGGCTCTTATAAGCCAGGCGCTTGAGAATATTCGGCAGGTTTTCCTCCGCCGTCAGCTCCTTGAGGGTGACGCCGGTGCGCTTGACGCGCCGACTCAAAGGAGGCCCGACCCCGGACGATGTTCTCGTCCCGACACTCCCGCTTGAACCACTGGCGTATCTTACGCGGGCCTCGCTGGAGCGGGCGATCTTCATCCAATCCCGGCTGGGGCCGTGGGCGGATTTCGAGGTAACGATCTCCACAACATCGCCGTTTTTCAGCTTGGAATCAAACTGGGCAATATGGCCGTTGACCTTGGCGGCCACCATGTGATTGCCCACGGCGGAATGGATGCTGTAGGCAAAGTCAATGGGCGTGCCTCCGGCGGGAAGATTGATCACATCTCCCTGGGGGGTAAAGACGAATACCTCGTCGGCAAAACATATCCACCTTGAGGGAGTGGATGAAGTCCTCGGCGTCCGCTCCCTCCTGATTCTCAAGCAGCCGGCGCACCCACTCGTAGTCGTGTTCATCCCCCTCTCCCTGGCCGTTCTGCTTATACTTCCAGTGGGCGGCGATGCCGTATTCGGCCACCTCGTGCATCTCCTTGGTGCGGATCTGCACCTCGAAGGGGATGCCGTTATCCCCACCACGGTGGTGTGGAGGGACTGGTACATATTGGGCTTGGGGGTGCCGATATAGTCCTTGAACCGGCCCAGGACCGGGCTTATACAAATCGTGAATGATGCCCAGGACGTTATAACACTCCGACACGGTGTTCACGATAACCCGGAAGGCAAACAGGTCAAATACATCGTCCAGCGATTTATTCTGAGTATACATCTTGCGATAGATGCTGTATGGGTGCTTCATGCGGCCGTAGACGGTACCCTGGATGCCCGCCTGCTCCAGCCGCTTTGTGATCTGGTCATGGATAGAAGCCATGAAGCCGTCATACTCCGAAGCCTTTTCCTCCAGGGCCTCGATGATCTCTCCTGGTAGCCGATGGGGTCCAGATATTTCAGGCTCAGATCCTCCAGCTCCCATTTCATCTTCTGCATGCCCAGACGGTGGGCTGGGGGCATAGATCTCCATGGTCTCCAGAGATTTCTGCTTTTTGCTTTTCCGGAGTCTGGTACTCCATGGTGCGCATATTGTGCAGCCGGTCGGCCATCTTGATGAGGATGACACGGATGTCCTTGCTCATGGCCAAGAGCATTTTGCGCAGATTCTCCATCTGCTCCTCGGCCTTGGATGCGGCCTGAACGCGGGTCAGCTTGCTGCCCCCTCCACAATGTCAGCAATGGTGAGGGGAAAAGGTTCTTGGCTATATCCTCATGGGTGGCATCGGTATCCTCGATGGTATCGTGGAGCAAGGCGGCGGCAATGGACTCCGAGTCCAGATGCAGCTCCTCCGCCACGATCTGTGCCACCGCCAGGCGGATGGGTGACGAAGGGCGAGCCGTCCTTGCGATTCTGACCCCGGTGGTGGGCTCGGCATAGACGAAGGCCGCATGAATCAGGGTCGGCAAAAATTGGCGCCGGGGTTATACTGGCGGACAGTGTCCTCCAGACGTTGGTACTTCTCCTGCACGTTCACGGCTTTCGCCTCACTTTCCTTTGATATATTCCAGCAGCGCCGTCCAGTAGGGTGACTGCTCCAGGTCCACCTTACCGTCCACGGCGCACAGCCGCAGGCGGACATTCTCCTCATGAATCTCCCGGCTCAGCAGCCCCCGCTCGCAAAACAGATCCAGGCAGAAGCAGGCCCGCAGGAAGGGATCCGCGCCGGGAATGGCGGCGGAAAGCTGCCGCAGAAACGGCAGATACTGCCGCTGCGCTCCCCGCTGCCACCTGCTGCCGCAGGCAGCGCCAGGCGGCCTGCGCACTGCTGCCGGGAGGGCAGGATGCGCAGCGCCTCCTTAGCCGTAAGCTCCTCCCCGCCTCCAGGCGGCGCAGGATCTGTAAAGACTCCTCCTCCCGGGTGGAGCTTTGCAGGGACGGGCGCAGATCCACCACCTGCAGCTGCACCGTGCGGCTGCCGCGGAACTCATTGACCTGCAGATAAAACGCCACATCCACCCGCTCCCCCGCCTGACAGGGGCACTGCTGGGTGGTAACGGAAAAAAGAAGATGCCCTCCAGCTGCACGGCGCCCTTGGAAAAGCGCAGCTTGAGATGGCGGTTTTGCCCCACGCCCTGGATCCGGTCCAGCGTGACGCCCAACAGGCAGAACAGGGGACGGCTGTTGCCGCTCCCATAAGGCTCCAGCCGGCGCAGCTGCTCCACCTCCCCATAGCGTCACCAGCTCCGGCCGGCGCAGCACTACATCCCATCCAGAGCGGAGACCACCGGGCGGCCATCTAAAAAGCGCAGAACGCATTGGTTCATCCGAGCCCGGAAGGCGGGAATTTTTTCTTCTTCAATGGTGAAGCCCGCAGCCAGCTCGTGGCCGCCAAAGCCCAAAAGCAGGTCGCTGCATTCCTCCAGCGCGGCAAAGAGATTGAAGCCCCCAGCTGCGGCAGGAGCCCTTTCCCGTGTGGCCGGAAATATGGATCATAAAGCTGGGGCAGGCGTATTTCTCGCTGAGGCGGGAGGCCACGATGCCCACCACGCCCTGGTGCCACTCATGGTCGGCCAGGACCAGGGCGTGCCTCTCCCGGCGGCATCTGCTCGATCATGGCAATGGCCTGGGCATCCAACAACCTGAATCTCTCATGCTCCACGGTCTGCCGCTGGCAGTTTTTGAAAAGTATTCTACAGCTGGCTGACTGTCCATCTTTGGAATGAAGCTCCGGGCCAGCTCCCGGGCCTGTT
>VOFC01004712.1_pt1 | contig 31080 bp, 53 predicted proteins | sample 5384161 | NCBI WGS metagenome assembly VOFC01 (sample SAMN12384722, study PRJNA508395) | human gut metagenome | isolation source: healthy gut B | host: Homo sapiens
GAGGAGGAGATCCTCAAGAATCGTCCCCTGCTCTATGTTTATTCTCTGCGAGCTGATCACCCGGGCAATTCGCCTCTACCTTCAGATTCGGGAAACAAAATTCCATGCGATTGACCGCGAGAAGTTTCATGGTTTAATGCAGATGCAAAAAAGACCGCATTACCTGAAAAGAAGTAACCTGCGGGTTTGAGTCACATCAGAAACATTAGACAAAGCGCTCTTAAATATCATATACGGGGAGGGGCCATCTACCTTAGGTGGATGCCTCTCCCCCTTCTTTTTTTGAAAAGATCTACGCAGTCTTATGGATAGAAAGACGGTCTTAGGAATAGTGGATTTGAATTGGTGACACTGCATTTTATACTCCTATTAGACAGACACTCTGTCTGATAGGAGGGTGTAAAGTTGACGCAGCGAAGATAGGGCAGCGGATCCAGCAAGCACGAAAAGCTCGCGGAATGACGCAGTCCCAACTGGCAAACCAAGTTAGATATTTCAACCAAGTACCTGAGTAATATCGAGTGCGGTGATAAGGTTCCTAAGTTTGAAAACCTTCGTTGCCATCGCAAATGCCCTTTGAGGTAGATGCGAACACCTTGCTGGTTGATGTGCTGACGGTATCATCTGCAATCATCAGTTCCGAGATTTCGGAGAAGCTGGCGAAGCTCTCTCCATATGAGCAGCGCAGGATGAAGCGCCTTTTCGATGTGATGATCGAGGATGCCTCTGGCAGCCATAAATGATATGCTTTAATAAAACTTCCACATGGTGTGAAATAGGGATGTCCGAACTTCGGACCTCCCCCTATTTTTTGTTTTCCTGACTCGTTTAGCAATTCATTCCTAAAATAATGCGACACACGACAATGTTCGACAAATTATTTGTTCCGCGCACACTATACTTTTTTCTTGTAGATAGATAGTCTATCTGATAGAATGATAAGGAGGACAGAAGAATGCGTAGACTTCATGCCGCAGGGATAGCGTTTCTAATCGAATATCACTGGTTTTGGATCATTCGATATAGGAGGCAAGGGGAAAGATTACTGGCGAACGGTGAACGGCTCTCATCGCCAAGGCTCCTCACCCTCACAAAGAAAAATCGATCATCATGGCATGAAAGCTTTTTATTGGCAAGATGTTTATGAAGCTGTTGGGATGCTGTCCTGAGAAAGGGACAGCATCCCTTTTATAATCCAAAGCAGAAGCTATCATCCGCATATTACATCGTTCGCTATGGAGGTGGTCCAAATGATACTTATAGTCTGCATTGATGATCGAAATGGCATGGCATTCAATCACCGACGGCAAAGCCGGGATCGCGTGCTCGCGGACCGGATTGCAAGTCTGACAATGGGGAAAAAGCTGTGGATAGAGCCATATTCTCAAAAGTTGTTCTCCGGCGGCAATGCAGTGGTCAGTGATGACTATCTCACCGCAGCAGGCACCGATGATTACTGTTTTGTTGAACGGGATGATGTGACGCCCTATGAAGATAAGATCCGGAAGATCATCGTATTTCGATGGAACCGAGTTTATCCATCCGACCTGCGGTTTGGAATCGATTTGACTGCCTGGCAGTTAGTGTATTTCGAAGAGTTCCCGGCAGCTCACATGAAAAAAATCACAATGGAGGTATATGAGAGATGAAGAAGAGATGGATAGCCGCATTCCTGGCCATGGTTTTGTCCCTATCCATGCTGGCCGGCTGCGGAGCTGAGCAGGCCGTTTCGGGCACAAACTCGGATCTTTCTCAGATCGCGGATACGATGGACAGCGATGCTCCATCGCAATCCGGCGAGTCTGAAGAGGCGGTGCAAACTGGCGATGAGTCGGCTGAAGAACCTGATGTATCCGATTCGACGGCGCCCGTGGAGTCGGAGCAAATCAGCTCCAGTACGGTATTTCAGTCAGTGATGTGCCGGCTTACTCCGGATCTGCCTATGTCGCAGTCAATGGCAATGTTCCTTACTTCACCACAGAGGATCTTACGACATCCTCTTTCGAATCCTACAGCCCCTTGGACAGCTTTTAGGACGGTGCAGCATGGCCTATGCCTGCGTCGGCCAGATATAATGCCTACAGAGGAACGCGGCAGTATTGGCCAGGTAAAAACCAACTGGATGGCACACAGTCAAATATGACTGTGTGGATGGCAAGTATCTTTACAACCGCTGCCACCTCATCGGCTATCAGCTGACCGGCGAGAATGCAAATGAGGAGAACCTGATCACCGGCACACGATACCCAATATTGATGGTATGCTCCCCTTTGAAAATATGGTAGCTGACTATGTCCAGGAAACGAACAACCATGTCCTCTATCGCGTTACCCCCTATATTTGAAGGCGACAACCTGCTGGCCAGCGGTGTCTTGATGGAGGGATACTCCGTCGAGGATACCGGCGATGACATCTGCTTTTGTGTCTACGCCTCACAATGTGCAGCCGGGGGTTACGATCAACTACGCCACCGGCGACAGCGCACTTGACGGTACCGCCGGTACTACGGACCCAGTCACTCCGCCGTCAGTTCAGAATCCATCTGCAAATTCACAGACTGGGACATCGACCACCCAGGCGGACTATGTATTGAACAATAACACGAAGAAGTTCCACCTGCCTTCGTGCTCCAGCGCCGATGACATCAAGGCATCCAACCGTGAGGATTATTACGGCTCACGTGAGGATCTGATCGCCCGGGGCTATGATCCCTGCAAGCGTTGCAATCCCTAGTATCGGCCCAGCGAAATGACCATGCCAAAAAAATTTTGTCTGATTGGAGTGTGTTTCATGGGCCTTTTCGATAATCCATTTGGAGGCATCTTTTGACTTTAACGGGGATGGCCATACCGACGTGTTCGAGGCTGGCCTTGGCTTTGCCATGATGCAGGAAACCCTGAAGGAAGCGGAAAGAGCCGACAGTGCAAATGCGTTCTCCCTTGATAGTGACCTGGACTGTTTCGAGACGGATGAGCTCCAGATGGACCTGGACGAGCTTAACGATCAGCTCCTTGAGCTGGATCTGGACGAACCGGCAGACCACTTCAGCAGGGCTCACGAGCGATGGGAAGAGCGCAGGGGGGCCTTAGCCGACCGGATCTGGGAAATTGAGGATCAGTTATTCGGCCTGTAATAGAAGCCCAAGGGACATTATGCAGTACTGATTATGGGACACCTGCTTTGGTATCCTGATACCAGAATATAAAGGAGGTGCGTTCCATGTACTACTACAGCAAAACCAGCAAGAACAAAATCATCCATACTGACGCTTGTCGGTACCGCCATGCAATTAGTCAGAATCATATGGGTTCATTTGAGACACTTGCTGAGGCACATGAGGCTGGCTATCGTCTCTGCAAGGCTTGCAGCCCCTGGTTAAAATGTTCCGCGATGAGGAAGAAAAGCTGATGGTTCTCTGCCGGGAGAAAGGCCTCGCTATCAGTCTCCGGCGGAACTTCATTACGATCTCATCCCCAAAAGAAGCAAATGGCGGATCCTGGCTGATGATAACCGCAACAGGACTATGCTGTACCATTGCAACGACTTTTGACTATGAGAATGCGAGCCCTGTACCTGGATACCACAATCAGCATGTCAATTATGCAACGCCCAGGAATACCTGGATTACATCATTGATCACGACTACTACCGAATGATGCACCCGCTGTACCCGGCGCCACAGCCGAAAGCGCCCCCGGTAAAAAGGAACGAAGCGGTACCGGAAAGCGCAGGCAAAAGAGAAGCGCAAGGCAAAGAAGGCAGCAGTCTGGAATGTGCTGAATATCATTGACTCCCTATCCGCACAAAACCAGACTAGAGCTGTCGTCTGAGGATAGGAGTGACATACCATGATTTTTACTTTTACATATGGGCTGGCCTTGCTGGCCTTCTCTGCATACTGTTTGTGCTGAAGCTGGTGATCCAGATTGGCATGGCAGGAAGTGGCCGTAGCGCCGACTGGTCCTCCTATAATGCATTGCTGTTTGGCCTGTTGATTGTGGTCTTTCCCTATCATGGTACTGTTCGCATGTCTAAAAAAGATGCGATAAGGCTGATATTGACATATTCATTTTGACGTGGTACTGCGATTATGGTATTCTTTTACACAGATAAGATGAACGGGGAGGTGTTGGAAGATGGAGCCGCGCGAGCATATTCCCTTCCGAGGAGAACTCCAAAAGATGCGTCTTGTTGCCAATAATATGGGCTACGGCCCCCTTCCTCCTCCTGATGAAGAGGTAGAGCAGCGACTGACCGTGACCGCAAATGGCAAAGTGTGGCTCTCTCGCTGGTGCCTCCACGAAAATATGACCTATGTCCTGATCAGTCGAGAGCAGTTCAAAGTGAAGCCAACATGCACGAAATCCCTTTTCTCACAGATTGCCGCATACTTTTCTGATAGTGAGACCGCCGGTATGGCAACTGATGTGGCCGTTTGGGAGCTTGAGCTAACCAATTTAGAAGGTACATTGTTTCCCTTCACGGGGCCCATGCTCAGAGGTTTTTCCACCGAGCTCGATGCTATATCGGATAAGTTGCGGTCAGTCTTCGATCGAAAAGGTTTGTTTGCCTTCGATGGCGAACCAGAGCGCGACGAGATCGATCGAATTACTACTTGAGCGGTGAAGTTATGGCTCATGGTGTCAAAAAGAAAAACTGCCAGCCACATCTACTGGAGGCTCGATGCTAGTAGCGACGGGCTGATGCCGTTCTATGCGGCGCGGGGGGTAAGGCCGAGGTTTTGCTTTACTTGTATGCGCCCGAATAGGGAACGAAATGGTTAATAACATCAACAAAATTGATATCATCCGCAGGGTTGTGTAAAATGGCGAGCAGTATATAGAGTCAGCTGCTTGTGGCAGCCAGAGGTTCTGCCATGGGCAGAGCCTCTTTTTCATGTGGAGTATTATGATGCAGTCGATGTGAACGCTGCGGCATTGCTCGACTGCGTATATTGGGAAGGGAAAAATGAAAATGAAGATTGGATGGGTGGATTTTTCAAATTCTGAACGAAATAAGGTTGTTTCCATCCTGCGACTTTTGGAATCACAGACGGCTCTCGATGAATTGGGTGTAGGAACAGTGCGGGATGCTTTTTCAAATTTGCTTTTTCCCGGTATCTCCACACTGGAAACTAGAGCAAAGTATTTTGTCTTGGTTCCATATATTTTCAACCTTGCGGAGAGACAACGGTTCCGGAATCGCAGGGATGTCCTACAGTTCATCCAGGGACAAGAGTCCAAGATGGTAGAAACCCTGGTAAAAAACTCCGCCCCTAGTGCTGATGGAATTATTGGAAGCCGCAATTTCAAGCAGGGAAGAACCGTCAAGATGAAGCCCAGCACCATTTATTGGAGCGGCCTGCGCGCCACATCCATCCTGTGGTACCCGGAACTGAATATCGCCAATGCCTGCGCCATCATCTATGGCAAGACTCAGAAACGGCAGGAGATTACCCTGAAGACCGAGGACAGTGATTCTGCCGGAGATGATGCGGATACCTTACTGGGGGGCAAGTTCTCTTCACTCCCATTGTGCCGGATTACGATTTGAATGATGCCACAATTGAACTGACGGGGAAGGAAGCTACATACCTGCTGGAGCAGTTCATCGCGAGTCCCGGCACCGAAGACTCCCCTGACTGCTTACATGCTGCGGAATAGAGTGTCCTATTCCTCCTTTGAGGCCATTGACCCTGCTGAAATTCCCGGCAATCTTGGCAACATCATCATGCTTGGGCAGGACTTTGCAAACTTTATTTATGGCGCGCACCTACTTTATAACATCATCTATGCGGAAGGCTCAGACTACCAGGATGCACTGACAGAGGAAATCCACGATGAATTCTACTCCTGGCTTGACCATTACACCATCCCCAAGTTGGATGAGATTATTGCTCTCTCCCTCTGCCCCAATTCCACAGCCAGCTTCCTCCACGCCTTCGACGAGGCTGCGCAGACTGGTGATGTTTCCACTATGCGGGAACTCATCATCCAGCGGGAGAAGTTCGTGAAGCCCAATCGAATGAAGCTAAACCACCTGAGCAGTACCGCTATGACCGGCCTATCCACTACTACAAGATGAACTATCGATTTTCCATTGCCAATACCATCATCAATGATATTTTCCGTGGACTGGGGGGCGATCTGATGGCTCGTAGACAATTTGACCAGGAGGAAAACCGCCTGGAATATGGTCATCTCTTTGTTCCCGGAGCCGGACTATGACCTGGATTTTGCAGTGGGCATGACCTACTCTCTGGATATGGAGGCGCTCCTTGGTGTGCCTGTCCCCTGGGCATGTTGGAGGACCTGGACGGCAGTGCAGCCCAGAACCCATTCTTTCTGCTGGAAGCCATCCGCAAGAGCAGCGATAACATCGCCATCTTCTGCAATGCTGACGGCATCAAACTGCCCCAGAACATCAGACCAGTCTATGCCCTCCTGGAGAATAGTATCTTTCCCATAGGCCTGGGCCAGAAGGCCAACTTCCACCCGAAACTCTGGATTATCCGATACAAAAGCGAACGCGCCGCCCCAATGATTAAGGTCATCGTCCTGAGCCGCAACCTGACCTTCGACCGGAGCCTCGACATCGCAGTCGAGATGACGGGCTACGTGGAGGATCTCTCCAATGAAGCACACAGGCCGCTGGCGGACATGCTCAGTTTCGTTACCTCTTATGCAAATGATGAGAAACAGAAAAAGATTCGGGCGCTGGCTCGTGATGTGCTGCATGTACCGGAGTTTGATTGTGGAGACCAGTATGAGCAGTACCCCTCTTCCTGCCCTTCGGCATTCCAAGGTACAAGAACAAGGCAGAGAGCCTGCTGATGGGCACCAACAGTCTGATTGTGGTGTCGCCGTTCCTGACAGAGAGTGTCGTTGCCAAATTGACGGAAAGCCCTCAGCAGAAGGTGCCTCATTACCCGAGGAGTTCGGTTACGCAAAGGGTTTGGAACTGCTTTCAGAAGGTCTATGTCCTCCGCGAGGCTCTGCTGAGCGATGAAGTGCTGGAGACGGCTGATGCCCCTGGCACTTCCCGGCGAGATCTCCACGCCAAAGTCTATTTCAAAACTGATCAGACAGGAAATTACCTGTACCTTGGCTCTCTCAATGCCTCAGCGAATGCCTTCTATCACAATGTGGAGTTCCTGCTGGAGCTGAAGTTCAAGCCATACTATGCATCCTTTAATTCTGTGTTGAAAGACCTGGTACCGGACAAAAACTGCGCCTTCGAGTGCCTGGAAGCACCCCCAGAAGAAACAATTTTGGAGAACGACGAGGAGTCCATGGATATTCTCTCCGATGTGATCTATGCCTTAGGGACAGCTAAAGCCGAGAAGAACGGTGAACGGTACTCTTTGACATTGACCTGTGCGCCGATAGAAAAGGCCGCTGAGATTGCCCCTCTTTTCCGCAAGGGTATGTTCCGCCCAATCCGGGAGCAGATGACTTTTTGACCAGATGCTCTTGAAAGAACTTTCAGAGTTTTATATCATCCGCCGTGGTACGGCTTATGCCCTCGCCAAGGTGGAGACCGTGGGCATCCCTACGGAGGAACGGATAACGCCATCTATAATGAAGTAGTTGGGAGCAAGAGCGGCTTCCCTGGCTTATGTGGCGTTTCCCTGTTGGCAGATGACTTCACGGAGGCCGCCCTAGAGCAGCATGACCTGCTGAGGCCTGCTGGAACAGAGCAACGGCACCGCATCCAATGCTATGCAGACGGCACTCTATGAGCGCCTACTTCGGTCGGCCGCAGAACAGCCGGGAGCGGCTGAATTCTGTGGTCAGTGTTATGGAGAAGATGGATCCGGAACTGGTAGATGACTTTTTGGAAACTCATCGAGACATTCCAATCTGCCGTGGGAAGGAGAAAACGCTGATGCAACCGATGGACTTTTCAGGAAGCAACTGCTTCGCGTATCCTTCAGATTTTTCGAGATGAGAGGCAGAATCGCATTCTCCTGGCCGATGAAGCGGGGGTCATAAGACCATAATTGCCCGTGCAGTCGTGCAGAAGGTGTCAGAATGGCACAAGGAATGGATGACCACTTCAAGGTGGTCTATATCTGCTCCAATATCAACATCGCAAATCAGAACTGTCGGAAACTTGGCATCCCCTGATGAGGACTGTTTGAAATTCTCCGAGAGCCGGCTTTCCATGCAGCATCTCCGTATCTATGAGTCCTCTGGGAAAAATCACAGTTACCAACAGCTTATTCCCATGACTCCGGCCACATCCTTCCATGGTGGGCGGCCGCGGTACCCAAAACGAGCGTGCCTTGATTTTCGTTGTCTTGTCCCATTACCCAGCCTTTGAACACTTCCAGGGAGAGCTGGATCAGCTTCTGAAGATCGATGATACGCTGGTGAACTGGGATGGCTATGTTGATTGGTATGAGCAGCGCGTAGAAGACTGCGATGCGGATTGCGGCAACTACCTCAGCGACATGATGGAGTCCATCCATGCTGCTTTTGAGAAGGAACCGGAGCTGCTGGAGCATATCTTGGAAGTCTGCTTGAACGATGATGTCATGGCTGTCCCCTATACGGAACGTCGGGACATCGTCAACGCCCTGCGGCGTGTCTTTGCGGGTATCAGCCCTCGACCTCCTGAAGCCAGACCTAGTCATCATGGACGAATTCCAGCGGTTCAAAGATCTTATCTCCAGTGATGAAAGTGAGAGCGGAATGCTGGCCCACCGATTCCTCGTGGAGAGTGATGTGAAGGTGTTGCTACTCCGGCCACGCCCTATAAGCCGTACCCACACTAGAGGAACTTTCCCAGAATGCCGAAGGGCACTACCAAGAGTTCATGCAGGTCATGGATTTCCTGCTCAACCGTGAGGATAAGAAGGCGCGGTTCCGCGAGGTTTGGCGGAATTACTCCAGCCATCTCTCTGAAACCAAACGGATGACTATTCTATTCTCATTGCCGAGAAAAACAAGGCTGAGGAGGCAATGTACCAGTGTGTCTGCCGGACAGAACGCTTGAGTGACGCCATCTTCGACCGGAGCAAGGCCAAGGAGATGGATGAGATCAGTGTCGGCGACATTGCCTCCTATACTGACCTTCAACACTTGATGGATAACCTCCAAATCGGGAAATTCCCATTGACTATGTGAAGTCCGCGCCCTATCTTCTGTCCTTTATGAATTATGTTGTGAAGGATAAAATCGTCCGGGAGCTGAAGAAGGCTGGGGATTACAGCGAGGTGGAGCGTTCCAACACGATGTTGCTCCGCAGGGGGTGGCTCAACCGCTATGAGAAGATCCCCTGCAACAATGCCAGACTGCAAACCCTCTTCAATGAGGTCTTCAATCGCGGCCGTAACGGCGCGGAACTGCTGCTGTGGATACCAGCCTCCCGGCCATACTACCAGACGGACAATGTGTTCTCCAGGAACGCAGGATACTCCAAAACTTTGGTGTTCTCCAGCTGGGAGATGGTCCTCGTATGATTGCTGCTATGACCTCCTACGAGGCAGAGCGGCTGACGGTGGGCCGGCTGGGAAAAACGGGAAGGTGCCAATCAGAAGAAATACTTCGCTCAGAATGTTGAAGACGGCGGGAAGAGACGCCGAAAAAGTGAACATCCGCCTGCGTGACGAGATGGCAGAAGTGCTGACTTATCCAAGCCGGACACTCGCTTCCATGTATGACCCTATCCAGTACGGCGGCCAGACTATTACAGCGGTACGCACTGCCGTGCGGGCAAAAGTGCGGCTGAAGCTTGATCAGCTTATCCAAATGAGTAGGCTAAAGCCTATTCGCAGGAGTGCTGGTCAGGTATTGGCGCTCCTACAGAGGTTGGATGGTGACAGACTTTCTGAAGAACTTCAGGGCATCGCCGGTGCTGAGGAACTGCTCACAGACTCTGGCCATTGGCTCCCCCAGTGTGTGTGCCTACCGCCTGTTCCAGGCGAGGACAGCAGGGATGCTATGGCCTACGAGCTGGCAGGTAGCTTCATCTCCCTCTTCAACAAGCAGGAGTCTATGGCCATCATTGATGTCCTGTATGGCAACAAGGGCGATACAGATGCCTACTACGAGAATGTGGCAAGTTATTGTGTGGACGGCAATCTCCAGGCGGTCTTGGATGAGTATGCCTTTACCTTAGGCACCACAGGCCAGGAACTGCTACAGGAGATGATGACCGGCTTTGCGGATACCGCGAGCATCCAAGTGGAGACCCGAGAGTCCTTCCTTGGGAAACGGGAAAAGTCCAGGATCCGTACCCACTTCGCAGTGGGCTACTTCAACGCCCAAGTCAGCGAGAAGACTATGCAGCGCACGGAAAACATCCGTATGGCGTTCAACTCACCGTTTCGGCCCCTTCGTGCTGGCCACGACTTCTATCGGCCAGGAGGCCTGGACTTCCATACTTACTGCCGGAAAATTGTCCACTGGAATCTGCCGGCTAACCCCATTGACTTGGAGCAGCGCGAGGGACGGATCAATCGCTTCCTCTGCCACGCTATCCGTCAGAATCTGGCCGAAGGCGAACATGGCGCTTTTTCCCTTCCAGCATAATGTCTGGAAGGAGATCATCGACCGGGCCTCTGATGGGCTGAAGGGCTCGGAGTCTGATTTGATACCATACTGGTGCCTACCAGATGATTTCCCATTCACCCGGAAGATAGAGCGTATCGTCCCAATGTATCCCTACAGCCAGGACAAGGTCCGGTATGAATACCTCATGGAGGTGCTGTCCGTTTACCGCCTGACCCTGGGTCAACCGCGTCAAGAAGAACTGATGGAGGCCATCAAAAAGGAAAAATGGGATGCCAAGGAACTCGAAAAGTTATATATCAACCTTTCTCCCTGGCGGAAAACTGCTATAATCGCAAGTAGAATGCTGGACAAAGGAGAAGAATTGTGGCTAAGATAGGCGATATTGACAAGATTATGAATAGTGTCATGAAAAAATCAAGGAATACTGGATGCTGTTGAGCATATGTCGAAATTGGGATATATTCATAATCTCCATGTGCCTGCCTATCTCTACGAACCAGGTTTTCAGGCATCGCTACAGAATGCCATGAGCTCTCTTCCGGCAATAAACCAAGCCCTGGAGCAAAGGCCGATGTCTAGTTCCTTTGCTGCCCAGCCATATCTGAATGGTCCATTGACGACTCAGGATATCAGCTATATTATGAGCCAAGTTCCATTGGCGATGGAACTGAATAAGGCGGAACAAATTGCCAGCAACTGGACAATGAGCATTCCGGCGGGTCTTGGAAAGTTTGATGGGCTATACCAAACTTTGGCTCAAATACGCCCCATCTCCAACTGCTCAGATTTTTGAAACAGTTTTTGCTGAGCAACAAGCGTTTTATGATAGATACAGGGCAGCCTGTGTGAAAGCATTATATGATGCGGATGGTGCCCCCCTTCATCTATGATGACAGTCCATATTCGGCCGTTATAGGACTCAATGAAATCCTTATCCACACAAAACCCGACACAAAAAGTCGGAGACAAAAAATCGACCGATTGGTGTTTGACTACTTTGATGATGGGTACATCAAGTGGCTAAAAGCAAAATTGGAAGGATGATTCTGCCTCGGTACGATTGAAAAGGACACTACGGCATGTCCTGGAAGCGTATATGAAAAGATTATGGCATACCAGTAGTTGTGCTTTCTACCCTATGGGAGGGGCTCATCAAGGATATCGATAAACTGCAAGACAAACCCGGATCAAAAAAAAACTGAAGGAGTCTGTGCATAACCTTGTAACGAAAAATGAGTACCCTGAGGCACTTGCAGAATTCTATGATAATCTTGTGATGTACCGCTGTGAAAAGCAGGGGGGATGTCAAGGACGATCCCCGGGACGGCACTCCGTTGCCCATGGGGTGTGGTACAAGAATTACCCTACAAAAAAGCCGTACTGAATGCCATACTATTTACAGAGTTCCTTTTCGAGCTGAAACGACAGTGCTTAAGGAATTGAGGAGGTTTGATTATGGCTCGACACAAGTACCAGATTAGCGATACTGAAGCAGCGAAGATGCGTGACATAGAAAACTATACACACGACGACAAACAGCGCACCAACAACCCGCCGGTGGGTATGGCCCAGCACGATAAGGCAGAGGAGAAGGTCAAGATCTACCAGTTCGATCCCCACTTGGACCCCACGCTCCAGTGGGCAGGCAAGGCAGAGGGCATGAGTTTTGAAGTCCTACTTCCTCTATCCACATTCATGAGTCCATCAAGCCGCTGAACATCATTGCCCGTGTGACTAAAGAGTACTCCGATACGGAGGCGGGACAGGTAAAGGGCAGCTCGGACTTTTTGAAGCAGAAACTCCGTCAGAACGGATGCGCCGCCGCCGGGAGTCCATTGAGTTCTACCAGCACGGCGTCAACTGGACCAACCGGATGATTGCTGGTGACAGCTTGGTGATCATGAATTCCCTGCTGGAGAAGGAGGGCATGGCCGGCCAGGTGCAGATGGTGTACATTGATCCGCCCTATGGCATCAAGTACGGCTCCAACTTCCAGCCCTTTGTGGACAAGCGGGATGTGAAGGATAAGAAAGATGAAGATCTGTCTCAAGAGCCAGAGATGATCAAGGCTTTCCGGGACACCTGGGAACTGGGCATCCACTCTTACCTCACCTACCTGCGGAATCGGCTACTGCTGGCACGGGAACTACTGGCGGATAGTGGTAGCGTGTTTGTGCAAATAAGTGACGAGAATGTGCATCATGTTCGGGAATTGTGCGATGATATTTTCGGAGCAGAAAACTTTGTGAGCGAAATTTTATTTCAAACAACCGGTGGTTTTGAAACATCTACTCTATCACGAGTAGGGAGATTATATAGTATGGTATTGTAAAAATAAAAAGGCAATTAAATATCATACACTATATGAAACCCAAAATATACGAGCTGGAAGTGGGGTATACCGATGGCTTCTTTTACCAGACGGTACACAAAGAAGCATGACACAAGATGAAATAATTAACCCCGATACATTGCCAAAAGGTACCATCGTATATGCAGCTGATAACATCAAATCACAAGGAGCATCAAGTCAAAACCAGGGTTTCTTTTTTGAAGGGAAGGTATATACCCCAGGAAGCGCCAGCCATTGGAAAACTTCCGTCGAGGGCTTGGAAAGATTAGCCAATAGCAAACGGATTCACACCGCGTCCAATAGTATTAGGTATCGCCGATTTATAACAGATTTTCCTTATAAGCAAATTACAAATTTTTGGTCTGATACCGGAACAGGAAGTTTTACAGATGACAAAATATATGTTGTCCAAACAAATTACAAAGTAATTGCTCGCTGTATGCTCATGACCACAGACCCCGGCGACCTGGTTCTGGACATCACCTGCGGCAGTACCACCGCTTATGTAGCCGAGCAGTGGGGCCGCCGCTGGATTACTTGTGATACATCCCGTGTGGCAATTACTCTGGCGAAGCAACGCCTGATGACAGCGACCTTCGATTACTACAAACTGGCCCATCCAGAGCAGGGTGTGGGCAGCGGATTTGTCTACAAGACTGTCCCCCACATTACCCCTGAAGTCCATTGCCAACAATGAGCCGCCCGCAACGGAAACTCTGTACGATCAGCCAGAGATCGACAAGGGCAAGGTTCGTATCACCGGTCCTTTACTGTGGAGGCACTGCCTGCTCCCGTGGTGAAGCCACTGGATGATGTGAGTGATTGGGACGAGGACTCCACTGCCAAGCAGACCAACTGGCGGGATCAGTTGCTGGCCACCGGCATTATGGGCCGAGGCGGCAGCCGGTTGGCGTTCAGCCGCGTGGAACCCCTGTCCGGCACCAAGTTTCTCCAGGCCGAGGCGGAGACCAAGGAAGATGTGCCCCGCAGGGCAGTCATCTGTTTTGCCGGAGAGACGAAACCCATGGACTCCCGCATGGTATCCATGGCTCTGGACGAAGTGGAGACTCTGCGCCCGGCTCCCAAGCTGGTCATCTTTGCCGCGTTCCAGTTTGACCCGGAGGCCGCCAAGGACATCGACGAGCTGAACTGGCCGGGGCTTACCATTTTGAAAGCGCAGATGAACACTGACCTGATGACCGACGATCTAAAGAAAAAGCGGTCTTCCGACCAGTCCTTCTGGTTGGTGGGCCAGCCGGATGTGGAGCTGATCCCGGACAAGCGCAGCAAGACCCGCTACAAGGTCAAGGTCAACGGGTTCGACTACTACGATGTAGAAGAAGGGTACGGTGGAGTCCGGCAGCACCTCCCGTATTTCCATGTGGATGTTGGATACGGACTACGACGGATGTGCCTGCAACCCACCCAGGTGTTCTTCCCCATGGGCGGCAAGAAAGACGGCTGGAACAAGCTGGCAAAGACGCTGAAGGCGGAGATCGATCCCGACCTGATCGAAAAATATGCGGGCAATGAGTCCCTCTGGTTTACGGTACAGCCCAATTCTCAGATTGCAGTGAAAATCATTGATGACCGTGGAATTGAAAGCTTGAAGGTCATGAGAGTAGGTGATGAATGATGGCCGGAATTGACCAACTCATTATCAACTCTGCCTTTCAGGAGCCGGAGCATCACTGGAAATATGACCTGAACGGCCAGACCTTTGTGCGGGGAACCGGGACGGCGGCCTGCCGGATATTTTGTCGCCGGTCAGGGCTCCAACCAGTACAATGACATTGGGCAGTTTATCGAACTCCCTCTGGTTAACAAGATCCGCCCCAGAGTGAAGGCATGGCGGCAGGCCGGATACCCCGGCGTGACCGGCGTAACTAAAAAGCTCCTGGACCACTGGAACGACAAGGACGCCAGGCAGTATCAATTTTTCTTCTGTCAGATGGACGCCATTGAGACCATCATCTGGCTCACGGAAGCGCCTGATGCGGAGAAGGTGGGTATCGAGATCCCCGGTGATGGCGGACTGTTCCGGCGCATTTGTACCAAGCTGTGTACTGGTGGTGGAAAGACTACTGTCATGGCCATGCTCATTGCCTGGATGGTCTGCAATAAGGCTACCTATCCACAGGACAAGCGATTCTCAAAAAAATGTGTTCATTGTAGCCCCCGGTCTGACCGTTAAAAAGCCGTTTGCAGGTACTGCAAACAGGCGGCGAGGATAATTACTATACACAGTTCAATGTGGTCCCCATCGGTTTGATGGACAAGCTGCGCCAGGGCAAGGTGTTGATCACCAACTGGCAGGCGCTGGCGTGGGACAGCGAGGAGGCCATCAAAAAGCGCCGGAGTGTGGATAAACGGGGGGCCAAAAGCGATGAAGCCTACACCCGTGAGGTACTGGGAGAGATGGCCAATGCCCAAAACATCCTGGTCATCAACGATGAGGCACACCACGCATGGCGTAAAAATCCGGAAAATAAGGGAAAGCTGACAAAAAGAGCAGAAAGAGGCCGAGCAGCAGGCCACGATCTGGATCAGCGGTCTGGATCGTATCCACAAGACCCGGAATATTTTGACCTGCTATGATTTCTCAGCCACTCCCTTTGCCCCCTCCGGCAAGAGAAACGACGAGGAAGCTCTGTTCGGATGGATCGTCAGTGACTTTGGCTTGAATGACGGCATTGAGTCCGGTCTGGTCAAGACGCCCCGTGTTGTGGTGCGGGATGATGGAACTCCGGATGCGGAGAGTTTTCGATCCAAGCTATATCATATCTATGCGGACGAAACAGTGCGGGATGATATTAACCGTTCAGCTCCGCCGGAAGAACCGCTGCCGGACCTGCTGACTCCAGGCGTACTACCTGTTGGGGAAAGGACTGGCAAGTTCTGTATCAAGCGTGGCAGGAGGCCGGCGCTGTTGTCCCACCGGTGATGATCACGGTGGCAAACCGCACTGAAACGGCGGCCCGTATCAAATACGCATTCGATCACAATCGCATTCCTGTACCGGAGCTGTGCATTCCGGAACTGACCGTGCATATCGATTCCAAAACAATGGACGGCGGAGGGCACCGCTGCACCTGACCCAGTGGATGCTGATGAAGATGGCGGTGAGCGAAAGCTAAGTAAAAAAAAAGAGGCAGCGGCTATCTTGCGGGAGACTGTGGATACTGTGGGGCAGCGCGGAAAACGAGGTGAGCAGATCCGAAATGTGATCTCCGTTGGCATGCTGTCAGAAGGCTGGGATGCCAAAACGGTTACTCATATTCTTGGCCTGCGTGCTTTTTCCAGTCAGCTTCTCTGTGAGCAGGTGGTTGGCCGTGGTCTGCGCCGCACATCTTACGATCTGGCAGAAGGTAGCGATATGTTCACAGCAGAGTATGTGAATATCTTCGGGATTCCGTTTACCTTCCTCCCTCATGAGTCGGACGAAACTGGCACCGCACCGACTACACCTCCCAAAACGCAGGTAGAGGCGTTGAAGGAGAGAATGGACTACGAGATCAGTTGGCCCAACATTATCCGGATTGATCGGGAGTTTAAGCCCAGACTGTCTGTCGATCTTAATAAAATCGACACACTGACATTGGAAGCGGCGGACACCGTCTCCGAGCCGACCTTGCGCCTATCATTGACGGAAAAACGGATTTGACTAAGTGTACGGAGATCGATCTGCAAAAACTGGATGCAGAACTGAATGCAGCGCATTGTGTTTTGAGGCATCTGGGCAGGTCTATGATTTGATGAAGTCATCTTGGAAAAGCGAAGGAACCAAATATGCTTTTTTGCTTGGTCAAGTGATTCGTCTGGTGGAGGAATATCTGAAATCCGGTGCAATCGTGATCAATCCTCCCTTGTTCAACACAGACCCGGTGAGACAACGCATCATCTACATGATGAACATGAATAAGATCGTTCAACACCTGTGGGGTTTCATTAAACTGGAACAAACAGAGCGGATTGTCCCGATTTTTGATCAGAATAAGAGAGTTCGTTCTACCAACGATATGCCCACTTGGTTTACCAGCAAACCCTGCTACATCACTCAGCATTCACAAATAAGTCACTGTATGTTTGACAGCGCCTGGGAGGCGACGGAAAGCTATGTTCTGGAGAAAAATCACATGTCATCTCCTGGGCCAAGAACGATCATTTAGGCTTTGAAATCCTGTATGTATTCGACGGCGTTGTCAGGAAATACACGCCGGACTTTTTGCTTAAATTGGATAATGGGAAAACCTTAGTGTTGGAAACCAAAGGGCAAGAAACTCGTCGAGATGTAGAAAAAAGGAAATCTCTTTCTGAATGGATCGCTGCGGTAAATCAGACTGGGAGAGTTTGGCGAGTGGCACAACGATGTTTCTTTACAATGTTGCAGATGTAGATGGAATAATTGCAAAAATACCTATAAGAGAATTCAAATTTGTCTACCCATAGTTGAGAAAGGAGCGGCAATGGCTAAAGCAAAACAGCAGTTGTCCCAGAAGCAACAGTATCAGCGCTTGATGCAGGCCAAGGCGCAAGCTAAACGAGCTGGGCAACCCACGCCAAAACTCGATGCAAAGATAGAAAAATTAAAGACTCTTATGGGAAGTACGATTCAAAGAAAATCAGCGGCCAAGCCATCTCCAAGCAAACACACTGTCTACAAAGGTGTAAATCCATTCCCAGTGCAAGGCGGTGGCTGTACGCCTAAATAAAATCATTGAGGTGTGTGCAATGAATTGGTTTTCCCCTGAACATGGATACAAAATGTAGAAAAGGACATGGCCCCCAGGACACTGATTGTTTCCTGGGGGCCTGTGTTTTCTATGCTTCGCCTCGTAACTTGCGCTTGTATTTGTAGTAAGTGTTCCGAGCCAGGCCGGTCAGGCGCATAATCTCCGCATCGCTAAGATTGCCATCAAAGTCTCTGGATAGCTTTCGTATGACCTCTTTCGACTCAATGCTTTTCTTTTGTGATCACTATACTGTTCTTCTGCCGGCCGATTTGCTTCCCGTTGAGGCGAGCTGTCTCGATTCCCTCCCTGGTTCTCTGGTGCAGATCCTGGACTTCCTTCTCGGACTGTTCAAACGCCAGGCGGATCTGCTCCTTGGCCAACTCCATCAGGTAACGATTGACGCCTTCCAAGATATAATCCACATTGCTGCCCGTCAGCTGGATGTTATTCTCAAGGGCCTTCTTGTAGGTTTCCGTATTGATATGAGGCTCCTTCAGAAAAACAAGGTTCACACCCTTTTGATATAGCTCCTCGTAGGCAGCGAATCCTTCCTTGGCATCACCGCTCATCCGGGATACGCTGTCAAAGACGATCATCCCCGGGCTGGATCCTGCGCATCAGCTTCAGCCACTCCGGCCGGTCCAGGCGTGTCCTGGTGAAGACCTCCTGTACGATGATGGCATCGGGTAGACAGCCTTGATGTTGCGGATCTGCCGGTCAATGCTTTGTTTGGGTTTCGATGTCCTGCAATAGCCATACCTCATATTCACACACCTCTGCTCGTCAGCAGTCTCAATTTATACCATCGTTTTAATTAGCACTATGATTTACGCCTTGAATGCCTTACCAGCAACAGAAATTGAGACGATTGTTGAGAAGGTTTATTTTGATACTTGTTATAGCACGAAAAACAGGGTAGTCCATATTCAACCAGCAGTTCAATGACAACGAAGCATGTTTCGCGGTATGCTTAACCCATCAAATCGTTCCGCCGGACATGACATAGGAGGTAAGATCCATGAATATGAAAGATGCATTCCGATTCCAGAACAAACTCAAAGGCCTGATGTGCGAGGCCACTGCCATCCTTCAGGATCGGCGCAACATTGTCAAAGTCAAAACCACCCATCTGCGGAGCAAGGTCATGTCCGACACCCAGGACGCTGTGGTGGAGGAGGCAGCCCCAGTGAATATGCCGGCCACGCCAATGAGGTAGCCGCCTTTCTCATGTCCCTGCTGGAGGGCGGGAGAAACTGTGCAAGGCCATCCATGCCGCCAAAAACTCTTTGGAGCTGGATATGGACAGCGAGGTGGGCCTGAACCGGCAGCGTCAGGACCTGGCCGAGGCATTCCGTCACATGGCCGTGCTGCGCAACAGTGAAAAAAGACCATCGCCGGTGGAGGCTCCGGCTTCCGATTCAACAGTGAAGGAAACCAGGTCTCCTACCGCTGTGATGCCACGCAGGTCACCACCATCGACTTCGATCGGAATAAGATCCGGGGCATGGCCACGGCGCTGAGCAAGAAGGCCGACGAGATTTCCACGTCCCTGGACAAGTGCATGGTCAATACGGAGGTGTCCTATGAGCCGCCCTGTGACATGAACGACAGCTTCGATGAGATCCTCACCGACTTCATCAAAAAGCAGCGGAAGACTGAGCAGCTCCGCCTCACCTTCGGGTGTGGCGGGCATGGCAGAATGGATAGGCAGTGATGATCGGTTCAGGCGCAGATGAATTATGATGCTGCGCAAAACCCAGCAAAGAAAAGAATGGACAGCATCTTGAAAATGCTACTTGAGCTCATAACTCATGATGTTTCAAGCGTCATGCGACTCCTTCTTCATTCGGTGCTATGGCTTCACTTCTACCATACAATCGTTGCCAGTGCAGAATTCAACCTTTCGCTTCCTAATACTTGCCATAATGGCGTGAAAATTATATTGCAAGTCGCGTGTTCACCCTGGGTCGATCGGTGGTTCGGTTGGATCACGACAGACTCATGGCCGGACAAGCGGATAAGGGTCTAAGCGGTTTTGAAATTCTGCCATGCCCACCGTACCTGAAGGGATCTCTGCATAAAAAGACCTGAGCAGCAGGCGGCTGCCTGCTGCTCGAAAGATACGATATGTGAAGTAGAGATGATAATCTCGTTCATTGGAACCTGGAGCAAAACGCTCAGTGCATAGAGGTTATCTACACTGGGCAGGCTCTGCCCCGCTGCCACTTGTAGATCGCCTGCGGTTCCTCAAATCCGAAATAGTGCTGAAGATCTCGGACCGTCAGACCGCGAGCCTTCCGGAGGCGGCAGATATTTGCTCCGGTAGCCACAGGGTCGATCACGGAAACTGAATCATGGACATAATGGATCGCCTCCATTCATCAGGATGATCTCCGCCGCAGCGGAGTATTTTAGGATAACTGAAATGCACTGAAATAGCAAGCGATTCTATCCGATTGTAATGTGATTGTCATAAAGGAGGACTTTTTTGCAACACACGGATTTGTATCAGCACATTGACCGGCGATCGCTGCTCTACACATATTTCGCTTTCCTGGATACAGAGGCCTACCTGGCCGACCAGCTTTTCCCTAAAGCATCAGGTACAGGTCCATTTCCGGGAAGAATACGGGCGGGATGGCTTTCCGTATCGCGTGATCTTCTGCCATGTGCGGAAACGCGATGAGGAGCGATTCTTGTCGGCGCTGGCAGAGCTGCCTGATAAGATGATGCTGCTGGGTTATACAGACTACCTGGATGCCTGCAAAGCACTCTGGGGCAATCGTCATCGAGACGAGGTAGAGGAGGTGGATGGGCATGACGCAATTGACACCACTGGACAAGCGCAGTAAAAAGCCCAGCGGGAATACCACACAAAACAGCGAGGATCCTGGCATGGGCTCAACCCCATCACCCGAACCGTTCAGAGCAGGAAAACATATGACAGAGCAAGAGTTAAACAAGCGGATCGCCGAGATCTTGGAATCCACTAAAGCGGAACCCGGTTGTGGGCGCCAATCTGGACGCCAATACCGGCGCTTGCAGCGCGTCAGGCATATGGATCATCTTCTGTTCCTCCTCCAGCACTGCGGGTATGCGCCGAATATGGGGTACATCATGGGGACTACGAAGAGTTGACAACCTTACTCCATTCTGGGCTGCACATTCAGTTCATGAAGTCCAGCAATCGTCAACAGTATCTGAAGCGGAAGGCAAAATCATATGGTCCGCAAGTACCGTGGCCTGCCAAAGAAGGGCAATCAATACCGCAAAGTGTTCGACTACTGGTGGACGCTCTATTGAATAAGAAGAGAAGCCGACTCGGTTCAGTGATCCGAGCCGGCTTTTTTCGCATTGTGGGGTGATGAACGGCAGGGATTTCCCATCTGCGTCATTTGATGGAACACGCAATACATGATATAATCAACAAAAACAGCATATTCTGTGCGGCACTAACATAGTCATCGCTCATCGAATTCATCTGCATGAGCGATGTAATGAGTGATGAACAATTTCCAGTAAGCAGATGGTGTTAGAAAGGAGGCTGCCGAGGCATTGAAGCAGCGCACTTATATCGCGATAGATCTCAAAGAGCTTTTACGCTTCGGTGGAGTGCCGGGAGCGTGGCCTTGACCCGATGGACACCAACCTAGTCGTAGCAGATGAAAGCCGCACCGATAAGACCATTTGCCTGGCAGTCACACCCACACTGAAAACTTACGGCATCTCCGGACGCGGCCGGCTCTTCGAGGTCAAGCAGCGTGTGAAGGAAGCGAATGCCAAGCGGAGACAGGTAGCTCTGGGCAGAGTGCTCGAAGGTAAGTCCCACTTCTATTCTGAGTTGCAAGAAAACCAAAAGCTGGAGATTGACTTCCTTATCGCCCCGCCCGTATGGCCTATTACATGGAATACAGCACAAGGATTTATGAGGTCTACCTGAAGTATATTGCCCCCTGAGGATATTGTGGTCTACTCCATAGACGAAGTGTTCATGGATGAACCGACTACCTATCTACCTACAAGCTGTCGGCCCATGAACTTGCCATGAAGATCATTCTGGATGTCATTGAAACCACCGGCATCACAGCCACGGCGGGGATTGGCAGCAACCTCTACCTCTGCAAAGTGGCGATGGACATTGTGGCAAAACACATTCCAGCGGATGAAAATGGTGTGCGTATCGCCGAACTGGACGAAATGACCTACCGAAAGACCATGTGGTCGCATCGGCCACTCACAACTTCTGGAGGGTAGGACGTGGCTACGCAAAGAAGCTGGAAGCGCATGGGATGTTCACCATGGGCGATGTGGCTCGGATGTCAGAACGTAATGAGGATCTACTGTATCAGCTCTTTGGAAAGAATGCGGAATTGCTGATCGACCATGCCTGGGGCTGGGAACCATGCACCATTCAGGCAATCAAGGCATACCGACCAAGCTCAAACAGTCTAGGTTCTGGTCAAGTTCTCCAGTGCCCATATACTGCGGAGAAGGCACGGCTGGTCCTGTGGGAGATGGCGGATATGCTATCTCTGGATCTGGTGGATAAGGGCTTGTCACCGATCAGATTGTGGTAACAGTGGGGTACGACATTGAGAATCTTACTGATCCTGTGCGTAGGGCGAAGTACCACGGCGAGGTTGTAAAAGACCACTATGGGCGGCAGATACCCAAGCACGCGCATGGCACAATCAATCTCGACGGCCCACATCATCCACACGAAAAAAATAATGTGTGCTGCGGCAGATTTTCGATCGCATTGTAGACCAGAGTCTCCTGATCCGAAGGTTGAATGTGGTGGCAAACCATGTCATCCCCAAGGATTCAGCTCCTAAGAAAACCGACTCGCTTGAGCAGCTTGATCTTTTTACTGATTACGCCGCACAAAAAGGCTCGGCAGGAACAGGAACAGCAGGAGTTGGAGCGCGAGCAAAAAATGCAGGAGACTATGCTGGCCATCAAGAAGAAGTTCGGAAAGAACGCGATTTTGAAAAAGGTATGAACCTGGAAGATGGTGCGACAGCCAAGGAACGCAACCAACAGATTGGCGGGCATAAGGCGTAGCGCGCGGATAGGTGGGTGAATGAGATGGATAAAAGCGAAATCACTAAAAATGTAAAGAAGAATAGCATTAACATGGTTTTGCAGGAAGCGCTGGATATACTGGATGCTGACGATGGCAAATCATTTGAAGAAAAGCGGGATGCTGTTATTCAGAGACTCACGCAGAAGGATGATACGGAATTATCTCGGCTTCTTGTGGAGCGTGCCATTGCAGATAAAGAGGGTGCGGAGATCAAGACTTCCTTTTGGGGATCCGGAACCCTTATTCCTGTCAGTGAGACGATCTTCCTTAGACCTGTGCAGCCATGTGACCACGAAATCTTTTGACACGCTTCAGAAAGCAAATCCTCTCATACAGTCCATGGAAGACAAAGAGCCGTTTCTGGACCTCGTGTGGCGCGAGCACAACGAGGATAAAAAGCCTGATGATGTCTATCGTAATGGACAGAGACTACATTGGGTACTGTGGGATCAAAAAACACCGCTCAGCCCATTTGGGAAATCGCCATTGAATTGCTGCCTGAGTGGACAAAACATGGGATCGGATTCCTTGCCCTCACTGCCATGCTGGATGAAATGAAATCGCGCTTGGGCGTCTCAAAGTACATCGTGAGAATAGAACCCGCGAATATGGCAAGCCAGAAACTATTTGAAAAACTTGGCGCAAGGCCTAGCGGTATCGTTGATCTGTGGTTCAACGAACAAACGACGCTCAAAAAGTGTGAAGAGGCTGGACTGCACCTTATAGATGACGATATGATTGAAGTGGCTAAGAAATTCAATGGAACCCCCGAAAATTGCTGAGTCATGTGCTGGAATATGAATTGCTTTGGGAGCGGAAAGAGGTCACAAATGGATCCATATGAGGATATTATCAGTCTTCCCCATCATGTTTCCACTCAAACGGCCTCCAATGTCCATGCAGGATAGAGCCGCTCAATTTTCGCCCTTTGCCGCCCTCACAGGCTACGAGAATGCAATTACGGAAACGGGACGCCTAACTGATGTGAGAATAGAACTCGGCGATGAGGAGCGGGAACTGCTAGATCGGAAACAGCATCACCTACAAGAGGTCATAGCCAATAGACCGGAAATCACTGTCACCTACTTTGTTCCCGATAAGAAGAAGAAGCCAGCGGCGCTTTATGTGAATGTTTCTGGCAGGCTGAAGCGAGTAGATGAATACGCGCGGCTACTTGTGCTGATTGACGGGAAGAGGATCCCCCTTGGATGAAATTGTAGATATCCAGAGTGATTCCTTCATGAAATTTTGTAGTTGGTAACGAAAGGTTTGCCGGGGCGGCGACATAATAAACCTAATACCCTGGAGGATAGCCATGAACAAAACACGGTTGAGTCAGTTGTTTAACAACTACATAGAGAAGTTTGAGTATATCAATAGTCCGGACCTCAATGAAACCTATAAATGGATCGTAGTGGAGCAGTATCGGAAGTCATTCGATTTGGAGGCGACGGATCTTTCTTCGATGCTCTACGAGGTTTGGCGGATCAGTGAGAACATCATTGATAGTGCCAACCAGCAGCCATTTTATGCCTTGGTCACTTACGCAAAAGAGGATCCGGAAACAGTGCGCTCCATGTTTCGCAACCTCTTTTTGCAGATGATGGTGGAAATCTCTCCGCGCGCCAGGAGAGGATCTATGCCTTCATCCAGAAAAGCGAGGAGCTGAAAGCGAAATATGCACCGGGAAGCTGGCGATATACCAATGATCAGCGCTCTGTGATGGCGTATCTATTCTTCCATGACCCTGAGCACAACTATCTCTACAAATCTACACAGGCCCATGAGTTCGCCGATTGCGTAGACTTCCTGACGACTGGGGTTCCGGTTCCCACTTCAAACTCGATGTATATTACCGGATGTGCGATGAGTTGGTTGCCGCCATAAAGGAGTTTCCTGCCTTGATCCAAACCCACATGAGCCGCTATGAGGCCGCCAAAGAGAAACTCTATGAGGACCCTGCGTACCACCTCCTGGCCTTTGATATGATCTATTCCTCTCAGGTTTATAACCTCTACGATGGGATACAGTACAGTCACCAGAAGGGCACTGAGAAGAAAGCTCCGCCGGGAACGGATTGAAAAAGCGATGGAACTGAAGGAAGCATATGATCAGGCTCATGCGGATATCGAGCATCTGGAAGAACTTCGGTCAACGCTCCTATCCCACTTGCAGGCTGGCTCAAGTATCATCCACAAAGTGTATGGTAATGGCACCGTTGACTCCTTGGACGGCCCATCTATTACTGTTCGATTCCCCGGCGCAGCCAGATTTGAAGAAGTTTATGCTTCTGCCATCGCTTGGCGGCGGATTTTTTGAAAACGGGGGACAGAGGACGATCTCCTGGTCCAAGCCAATGCCAAACTTCTTCAGATGGATGGTAATCCCTGGAGCGGCGTCTGAAGAACGCCGAAGTCGCACTGGAACCGTACCTACAATATCTGAGTAAGCAGCGGCCTGTCACCGAATTTTTCCATTCTGTGACAGGCCCTTCAACGTATATCGGCTTATGAAATGCCAGCATATGAGAATGCGGTTTCTTCGGGGCTCACGGCACTTTCCCAACTCATTGTGGTAGATATCCGCGCTGCTTTCAGACTTTTTCAAGAATATCTTCCACATCGCAGCATAGCGCTCTAGCCAGCATCACCAGATATTCCGCTTGCGCCTTATTGATATTCTTCTGACGCTGTTCATACTGCTGGATCGTCCGCAGGGGAACGCCGGATGCGTCGGCCAACTCCTTCTGGGTAAGATCCGCTTTCAGCCTGTGCAGTTTCAGGTTGGTGTCCGGCTTTGCCGCCCGATACAGCTCATTCATTTTGTCGCAGAACTGGCGGATATCCATTTCGTGAAAGGGATGATAGAGGTCAGCGATACGCTGAATAGGGATATAGGCGTTGATCTCCTCAAAGGTGAGTCCGGTTTCCCATTGATAGTAAGCAAGCGCCCAGCCGGCCCAGTATTCGATGCTCCTGTCCACGGAGTAGTCCGGCTTCACTCGTACAACCTGGATGCCGGATTGCTCCAGTACATGATAGGCCAACTCAACGCCGGATTTTCCGACGAGCAATGTGTAGTCTCCGGCGCCGAAGCGGTCTGCGGCGCCAGACGCCAGGAACAGTTCATAGAACTGCGCAAGGCCATACCCCAGGTCATGTACTGCAAAATCAAGCATCCGGCCGAGGGCGGTGCGGGCCTTCTCCAGATAGACCTTATCGTAAGCGTTCATCATCTGGTTTCATCTCCTCATCCAGAAGCTGTGTGATATACAAATCACCGCGCTGGCGTCTGTTGCGCTCTACACTGAAGTATTCCCGGCGGGCGGTGCGATCGCGCAGCATCTTTTTCGCATACCACTCATCGTGATCTGCCACTTCATAGCCCAGGAAGCGGATCCTGTCGAATGCCTCTTGACTCTTCAGTACGAATTGCTGTCCCAACTTTCCCAGATGCATCGCGTTGTTGAGCTGCCGGTATGAGATCGTGCCGTTGATAAAATCCTGAGCGAAGGAGAAGTAGCTGTCATCCGCCCGGTATCCGATGATGGCATCCTGGTTCTGATAATCCACAGAAAAATGACTCAGGATATACTCCTTTGCCTCCAAGGCCAGACCGGAGGGCACATCACACTCCCGGTTCTCCAGGAGAACAGCGAGCCAGTGAATAATGCAGAAGGAACTTCCATTCAGATCCAGGATCTTAAGCCCATCGCACTCCAACTCATAACAGTTGGCATACCCATTCCGTTCCTGGGACACCCCCACTCCTTTGCCATCTCCAGGCTGTCCGTGCAGTAAAAGCCCAGGCCATAGTCATTGTATGGCTTCCCATATCCAAACCGTGGCTTCTCAATAATGCTGGGAGATCCATGGAAAAGATGCCTGATCACGATACCACCTCCACTCAAATTATACTCCCTTGGGAGTATAAAGTCAATGTGCTATGCTGTGGGGACGAACGGTTGTCTTTTGACAGTACTTCCCGTATAATGGAATAGAAATAAATATGCGATAGGAAGGGGGGACAAGGCCGATGAACGAGGAACAGTTGATTTCTGAAGTGCTGCATGGCGAAGCGGCTGCGGATAGTTCCAGGTATGCACTCTATGAAAATGGTACCTATATGGTCATTTCAAAGTTTGCGTATCTCATCGGCGTCCCGACCCGCATTTTTGAAAAAATGAGCATGAGCCGCCTCAGATGGAGTGGTACGAAAACTCCAGCAGGACAGGAATGCCCGCATCATCCGGAATCTCTGCATGCTGCGCACAGCGTTCGAGCGAAATTACCAGAACATATATAAGGCCATGCGCTACGACATGAAAGGCATTGCCAGTATGCCGGAGTATGTACCGAGGGAGTGCGTGGACCAGCTGACGGCAGACGGAATCTCCATCTACCGGGCCAACGCACAGCCCATTCAGTACATCATCGATATCAACGGGCATATCTCCAACCGGATCAACAACTGCAAAAGTCTGTTCCCGATCTGGCTCAACTGGGACTATATCCGGCAACTCTTCATCATGCCCGGCGGCACGACAGAAAGGCGCAAGGCGGCAGCCGCCGACTACTATGCCCACAAAGAGATATATCCCTTACCAGGTCTATATGAACTGGTCTTCCCCGGCCTGTGTGGGCAACATCCTCTTTAACGACAAGAAATTCGTCCGGCTCCTCTATGAGCACCATGAGGACTACTTCACCGATATGAGCAAGGTCACGGACGCCGGGCTCATTGCCAAGAATGGGATCTATGAGTTCCTGAACGGAGCAATCGGACGGCGATTGTAGTGGATTGTGAGAATACAGATCCCACAAGCTTTATGCCACGCTGAACAATCTGGATCAGGCGGCACTACTGGGGAAAATCAGCAAGATCATCCTCTACGACGATGTCCACACCACAACCGCCTGAGCATTCTGAAGAAGTTCACCCAGATCCCCATTGAGCACAATATGATCGAGCGGGTCAAGGAGAACAAATCCCTGGTGGACATCCGGCTCACCACCGGGACCTGCCGGGAATTCTTCCAGAATGACACAGACTCCTGCATCCTGGCCTCCAGTGATTCAGATTACTGGGGGTCTGATCTCAGCCATGCCGGAGGCGCACTTTCTGGTCCTGGTGGAGTCGGACAAATGCGGGCCTGATATAAAGCGTGCCATGATAGACGCCGGCATCACATACTGCTATACTGATGACTTCTGCACCGGCAACAGCGATGAGATCCGGATACAAGCTGTGCTGAACGAGGTCAGAAAGAGCCAGGATGAAGCGGTCCATTTCAATATCCAGGAGCTGTTCCAGGAGGCGATCCACCGCACGCGGGCGGACCTTTCCACTGGGGAGCAAATGCAATTCTACAACCGCTACCTCAAACCCATGCGTCTCAATATCGATAAAGAGGGGAATGTAGAGTTCAGCTTGGCCCGATCTAAGGGCCATGATACATAGGAGGTGACGGCACTTTGAGCACGGAATACCAGTTTTCGACCGGAAGCTGATCGAGAAGGCCCGGCAATTCAATGAAGCTGTGAAGCCGGATCCGTGAGTCCTGCATCCAACAGATTGAGAACCTGACGGACGATCCGGACCTAGAGAGCGCCAAAGATCTCATCATAGAACATCTTCGATATCAGAATCCGTTTTTAGAGTGGTCTCCGGACGAAGAGGACTGGGTCATTGGTACCAGCACGGTGGAAGAGTTTCATTGGCGACGCGACAATGGCTTTTCAGACATAAATTGCGTACAGAGGTTCCAGGAGGAACACCCGGATCTGACGCTTGTGGATGAGTATGGCCAGCCGATTACGATTGAAGAACTACATCGCCTAATCCAAAAAACGCTGTCAGAAGTGAAGAGGCAGGCCGGACACCAATATTTGGTGACGGTCTGCCTTTTTGCTGTATGGAGGGAGAGGGGTATATGCGTATTTTTTCGTGGAATTTGAACGGACTTCTTTCATGTGTAAAGAATGCCTCATTTGAACCGCTAAAACTGCTAAAGCCGGAGATCATATGTCTTCAGGAGATACGCACGAAGGAAGAACCGGTGATCCTCCCGGATTACCAACACATCTGGAACCATGGCGAGCGAGATGGCTACGCCGGCACAGCGGTGCTCTGTAAGTCTACACCGCTCAACATTTACTTTGGCCTGAATGACGGCAAGAGCGATTCAGAAGGCCGTGCGATCACCTTGGAGTATCCCGACTTCTTTCTGGTCAATGCCTATGTCCCGAACTCGCAGCAAAACCTCCAGCGTCACGTGCATATCGAATGCAGTGGGATGAACTCCTTCTCCAGCATGTCTGTAAGCTGAAGGACAAGAAGCCCGTCATCATCTGCGGTGATTTTAATGTTGCCCGGGAGGATATTGACATTTACCCTGAGAACCTGCGGCAGTACTCTGGGCCCTCAGGGCTATGCGTCAGATGAGCGATCCAACCTTTGAAACCCTGCTGGAATGTGGTTTTTGCGATGCATACCGAGAACTCTATCCAAGCGTTCGGAGTTACACCTGGTGGAGTAACCGGCTCAACAAGCGGAGGGAGAAACCGTGGCTGGAGATTGGACTATTTCATCGTAGCTTGCGAGCTGATGCCCAGTGTCCAAAAATGTCGTACACCATACGGACATCATGGGTTCAGATCACTGTCCAATCGAACTGGGAGGCAGACCTGTGAATATTGAGTTTTCGGACGCATATCTGGGGGCAGTTGTGGAGAGAATTGATTGGTCTGCTGCTGAGGCGAAGTTATATGCGTTTCAAAGACGGCTCTCTCTGGCAGCGTTCCGGAAAAAATAGCAAAGAGGTTACAGATTTGCAGAAGAGGCTGGTTCGGGATTTAGACATCAAATGCTTGGCAGTCCGCCATGTCGTTAACTCCACATCCAGTCCGGGGGTGGATGGTGTCAAATGGCGCACCAGCAGCGAGATGATGCGCGCAGCACTGTCGCTCACCTCCAAGGATTATCATGCTTCCCCCATGCGGCAGATCTTGATTACAGCGAAGAATACCGGGAAGGAGCGGCGCCCGCAGCTTCCAACCTATCATGATCGAGCCATGAGCGTACTGTATGGTTACTCGCTTATACCTGTCACGGAGGCAACAGCAGAGCGGAAATCATTTGCCTTTCGCCCTGGCCGTTCGGCGCAAGACGCGCATGCATATGTCTTGGAGGCGTTGAAAGGTGAGAATGCGCCTAAGATCATCGTCTGTGCGGATATTAAGGCCTACTCCCACATTCAGCACTCATGGCTTATGAAGCATGTGCCAATGGACAAGCGTATTGAAGGAGCTGCTAAATGCGGGAATCATCTTCGCTGGAGAGCTCTTTCCCGCCGAGGAGGCCGGTATATCGGAAGGCGGCAATCTCTCCCCATACCTGGGGAACTTTGTTTTAGATGGATTACAGAAAGCGATCTTTCATGGGATCCATGGGCATGAAACCGGCATTGACTATTCAAATGGTAACCTGGTGCGCTTTGCAGATGACATTCTGATCACAGTACGCACGATGGATGATGCGGAGATAGCGCTTGGTACCGTGCGAAACTTTCTCGCAGAGCGTGGGCTGTCCTCTCGGAAGAAAAGACAAAGGTCTGCAACATAGATGATGGCTTTACCTTCCTCTCGCGCACCTATGTCCGTAAGAACGGTCTCATCTATTCCTATCCATCTGATGCTGCCGTGGATCGCTTCATCATCTCGGAGCTGAAAAATATCATTATGACCAGCCGGAAGTCTCAACGAGATCTGATCAATACACTTAATCGAAAACTAAAAGGGCTGGGCCGGCTACCATCGGTATAGCGATGCAGGCGATGCATTCCGGAAAGTGGATGTTGCAGTCCAAACGGCACTTCTTGAGGCGGCGATAAAGAAGCACCCACGGCTCGCCATTGCCAAAGTGAAAGCAAAATACTGGTATCGAGAGCCAAACGGCCGACATTGCTATGCATTACCGGATGATAAGAGCGTGAGAGTGGTTCGATTGGCAGATACGCTGCTGATCACGCACCACAAGGTAAACACCAATGCAAATCCATTTGTCGGCGATGCCTATATGGAACACCGGACTCACAGCAGACAGATTGAGAATGTGGCCGGGCCCTACCGAGCAATATGGCTGCGGCAAAACGGCAGATGTTACTACTGCGGGCCGGCCTATCTTACCCGACCAGCCACGAACCACGGTACAGCTTGATCTAAGCCGGCCTCCATCCATTCGGAACTCCGCCTATATCCATAAGATCTGCGAGGCAAATGAATTCGAGCAGATTCGGGTAATGGAGGACTTTGAACATAAAGCCGTTTGATGTCTGCCTCGCTCTTGAAGAGATTCAGGGCTCTACTCCCAAGGGGGTTCGTGTGAAGA
>VOFC01000356.1_pt1 | contig 31073 bp, 45 predicted proteins | sample 5384161 | NCBI WGS metagenome assembly VOFC01 (sample SAMN12384722, study PRJNA508395) | human gut metagenome | isolation source: healthy gut B | host: Homo sapiens
TTTGTTGAAAACGCAAGGTGACAAGCCGTTCTATATTCCGTCAAGAAAAAGATTATGAAAATGGCTAACCCGGGATATATTGAAGAAACCAACGAATATCTTGCGCTTAGACATTACTTGATTAAGAGAATGGGTATGGATGAAGTAAAGGGCGAAAACTTATGCTTTGAAATTGAAATGGAATGTAAAATGAGCAATGAAAATGCTCCTGATATTCTTAGCTTGTTTGACAAGTATAATGTTGAATTAAATGATAATAATGCAAAAAAAGTAATCGGTTTGGTACAAGCTGTTAATTTAAACACAAGAAAAGCGGTAAACAGAGGTTATACCGATTTGCAAATCGAAGAAATAAATAACAGATATATGGTTCAGAACGATTTTTTCCCGTTCTTTATGTAAAAACAAAAGCTCCCGAACTTATATGTTCGGGAGTTTTTTTTATTCTTCTATCGGCAGAGCCACTTGTGTTATGAAAAGTTTTTTATCCTTATGTTGCGGGGGACCTTCAAGATATGTATGACGACACGTTCCCAAAGGTGTGAGATTATGCTCTTTGGCATACAACAAAAGTTTTTCGCGAACTTTCGGGAGTTCCTCATATGCACCGTGATGATAAATGCAAATTGCACGCAGTGGGGGCAGTACGACGATATGTTCGCCACTGCTTTTCGGCGGTACCGCAACACAGTAAGAAATTTCGTTGGGTGCGGACAATGAGTATTCTAAAAATACATTCGCCTTGTCATATCGGTACCGTATTCACGCATGGCAAGTATTGCGGTATTGCGCAGAATATTTGTTTTATCGAGAATACTTTCCGTAGTAAAAGTGCGTCGATAAATCGTTTGCTTGTCAATGTGGATTTCCTTGATTTGTGTGGGATTGGTGTTTGCTCTTTCGTACAACTTTTCAATATTCAAATTTATTTCGTCACGCATAGCTTCAAGGCGGCGGATAAGCGGTAATAAATCGGTTTCGCCGTCTAAATAGGCGTGAATTTCATCAAGCGACAGACCGAGCTTTTGCAAAATACGTACTGTACGAATTTTAGTGAACGTATCTACGGTATAATAACGATTTCCGTTTTTGCCGTCCTTAACGTCCGAGTAATCAATCCTTTTGCTTCGTAATTCAATATGATTTTTCTTGTAATTCCGATTGATTTTGCCATTTCACCGATTGTAAACATATTTTTCAACATTCATATCATCACCCCAAAACATATATTAATACAAAAAACGGAAAAATGCAAGACATAGAAAAATGTTGTTTAAAATTCGTGTATAGTGGTATATATTATATATGAATAAATTTACGGAGGTAATATAAATGGCAAACAAATATTCGGGAACAAAAACAGAGGAAAATTTAAGAACTGCCTTTTCGGGTGAGTCGCAAGCGCGTAACAAATACACATATTTTGCGTCGAAGGCAAAGAAAGACGGCTTTGAACAAATAGCGGATTTGTTTTTGAAAACAGCCGACAATGAAAAAGAACACGCAAAAATGTGGTTTAAAGAATTAAACGGAATCGGAACAACGGCAGAAAATCTTGTTTCGGCGGCAGAGGGCGAAAATTTTGAATGGACAGATATGTATGCCGATTTCGCAAAAACTGCCGAAGAAGAAGGCTTTACCGAATTGGCTGAAAAGTTCCGTATGGTAGCCGCAATAGAAAAAACTCATGAAGACGTTACCGTGCATTGCTTCACAACGTTGAAACAAAAAAGAGGTTTTTGAAAAGAGTGAAGTCAAGGTTTGGGAGTGCCGTAACTGCGGTCATATCGTTGTAGGCGTAAAAGCTCCGCAGGTTTGTCCTGTGTGCAATCACCCGCAAGCATATTTTGAAATTCACGCAGAAAATTATTAAAAATTTCAGCATATCATTTTTGGAAATGATATGCTTTTTTATTTGAAAATATTAATCGAAAAGTCTTGATTAAATGAATAATTAATGATAAAATGTATGTAATGGCGGTTGAAATTTGTATGAATTGAATTTGCAATTTTACAGACGCTATTATTAAAGTTGTTTTTTTATTTGAGAAAGGCTATGGAGTTGAAAATGAAAAAAATTACGGCTCTTTAACGGCATTGATGATGTGCATGACATTCGGTGCGAATTTTGTATGCGCGGCGGACAGTAATTCGGCACGCAATGCTGTTTTGCAAATACGTAAGGAGATAGACAGTCACAAGTCGAACATTCAATCGAAAAACGGTGAACTGTTTAAACTTACACCCGAAGAAATCGCCGAAGCGGATTTTAAGAATTATGATACGTCATCAGTACTGTTGGGAACTGACTTGTATGAGTTTTCTGCCGGCAGTGTTTCAAACGACATAAAAGGCAAAGATGGAACAATAAAACACACTTGCTCCGAATGAATACAAAGTTCACAGTACGATTAAATACGGAAAATATCCGTCAATATTCAATTCAGACACGGTGATAAAAACTTTCCGGCGGAAAACGGGCAACGCTTGTTGCGGATTATTCGGACGATGTGCCGTCATATCAGATTGTGAAGAATGTTGAGAATTTATATGTCGAAAATATAGATTTTGAAAATTTTCCTATGATAAAAGTTTGAAAATTGCGATAATATTATTTTCAACAACTGTTCTTTTTACCGATTTTGAAAACAACGGAATTGTGTTCAGAGATTGCAGTAATATCGCGATTTTGAACAGTAAGTTCACAAATTGCGGCAATCAGATTTCGGACAGTTCAAACAGCGGTTACAGTATAAGAATAGTCGGTGATGCACAAAGTCCGGCTGAAAATGTGCTTATTGAAAATTGTACTTTCGAGAACAGCTGCGGTAAGACGATAAGTTTTGTCGGCGATGTTGACGATTATGTTATAAGAAATAACACGATTAACAACAGTGTTTGGGGGCGATTGATTATTGGACTCCGACTGTTTCGGGCAAATATGCAGACGTTATTGAAAATAATGTGTGCAAAAATATCGGTTTCGGCAAACCGTCCGTAAATGATACGAACGCACTTACAAGCGGTGTCGGTTGTGCGGCAATATTCGCGGGTATGGGGAACATCACTCCCTAATACGATTGTGAAAAATAACGTTGTACAAAATTGCGTTGAAACGGGTATCGAAGGCCCGTATGAATTGGTTTATCACAATACGGTAAAAAATACAGGCGAAAATTCCGTCGCACGTTATACGGCTCTACAGAGGCGATATATATTAAGCTGACGACTGAATTTGAACAGAAATATATAGGAAATACTATCGAAACAAGAGGTTTGAGATGCTTTTTTCTTCTTACTCGAACAGAGATGATGAGTACAAGGGAATATACATTTTGAACAATTCTGTGAATTTGAAAATACAGATGCAAGTATTGCTTGCAATTACAGTCGTTCGGACATTGAAATCAACTGTAAAAAATAAAGAAGATTGTTATTGAAAATAATACGGAATGATGAAAGACAAAAAGAGTGTAAACATCTATACCGACAAGGGTTATGTTATGGATTATTTCAGTATTCATAATCCTTGTATGATAGGCTCAGTGCCTGAAAAGGCGAGATATTGCTTTAATATCAATAATAATTAAACAGAATGCAGTCAAAATCGTTGCGGATTTGTCTGCAGACTCAATTAAGCTAATTATTGGGGAACATATAAACAATGCGTATGCTTTGTTTATGTGTTCCTTTTTGTGCAAATATATAAAAATTATAGGTATATTTAATAGATAATTACTAAAAAGTAAAATATATGTTGAAATTGCACGAATAAAGTGATATGATAAAAATATAATTTGTACAAAAGGATGATTGCTATGGAATATATTGGACATACATCAGACGACGGACGGAAACAGCTGCTTTTGGATCACTTGAACGGAACGTCGAAGTTATGTCGTGAAAATGCGAATGAATTTTGGGCGGATATAGCCGAATTTGTGGGGAAAATACACGATATAGGCAAGTATACATCGGGTTTTCAAAAACGTATAAACGGTGCGGAAAATATCCGAGTGGAACACGCAATATGCGGTGCAAAAGAAGTTGCGAAAGCACCGCCGAAATCATATGTGCCTATGATTGAGTATTGCGTTGCGGGACATCATTCGGGTTTGCCTGACGGCGGAACGAAAGTTGACGGTGAAGAAGATTCGACATTGCACGGCAGAATGAAACGAAAAACCGGCGATTATTCTGCGTATGAAAATGAAGTTAAACTTGAATATCCCAAAGATAATTTGAGAGAACTTTTTGATGTCAGTAATCAGAGAGAAATTATTGAAAGGTATTCTTTTTTTTTTACAAGATATTTGTTTTCATGCCTTACGGATGCGGATTTTATAGATACGGAGCGGTTTGTAACTCCCAACACAGACAGAGGTATGGACGGAGATTTTCAAAAAGCATACGAAAAAGTATGTGAAAAACTTAATTTTTTAAAATAGAAACCAAACTTCAGGAATCGAGAAGTATTATACAAGAACAGGTTTATAAAAGTGTTGAATCGAATGCGAATGTGTATACATTGAATATGCCGACAGGCAGCGGAAAAACTCTTTGCAGTATAAGAGCGGCTTTGAAAACTGCGATAGAGAATAAGAAAAACGTATTATATATGTAATTCCGTATGTCAGTATAATTGAACAGACAGCAAAGGTATTCGAGGATATTTTCGGTGACGTACTTCCTGTGTTGCAGCACCATTCAAATTATGATTTTGATGATGATAAAAGTGAAGATGAAAACGAAATAACTTCGGAAAAATTAAAACGTTCCTGTGAAAATTGGGACGCAAAACTTATAGTAACAACGAATATTCAATTTTTTTGAATCACTGTATCATTATAAAGGCAGACGACTTAGGAAACTTCATAATCTGGCGGACAGTGTTATCATATTTGACGAAATACATATGCTGCCGATTGACTATATTCAGCCTTGTTTAAGGGCGATAGGGTATGTGACGAAGTATCTTAACAGTACAGCAATTTTGATGTCGGCGACAATGCCGAATTATGATAAATTTATGGAAAGGTATATGGCAGGTGTAAAAATAGAAAATGCAGTTAAGGATACGTCGTTGTTTAACGTATTTGATAAGTGCAGATATGAGTATATCGGAAAGTGTGAACTTGCTTCACTGGCAGAAAAGGCACAGGAATATGACAATGCACTTATAATTGTGAACAAAAGGAAAACGGCAAGGGAATTATATGATATGTGCAGCGGTAACAAGTATCATTTGTCAACATATATGACGCCTTTGCACCGTTCGGAGATTATTGCAAAAAATAAAGGAAGATATAAAGAACGGAATTAATACGACCGTGATTTCAACATCACTGATTGAGGCGGGTGTTGACCTTGATTTTAAGGCGGTGTTCAGAGAAATTGCGGGGATTGATAACGTATTGCAGTCCGGCGGTAGATGTAACCGTGAGGGTAAGATGGATATGGGCGATGTGTTTGTTTTTGAAACAGACGGCGGAAAAGGTGAAATTCAGCTTAAATCAAATATAACACGAAATTTATTTGAGGAATTTGACAATATTTCAACCGACAAATGTATTGAAGAATATTACAGTCGCTTATTTGCATTTAATGACGGCAATATAGACAAAAAGTACCATAACTTCGCTTATGGGTGAAAATTTGAAATTTGATGAAATACCGTTCAGAACGTATGCCGAGAATTTTAAGTTTATCAAAAATCAAGTTATAGGAATAGTAATTCCGCGTGATGAAAATAAAGATTTGATTGAACAGCTCAGATACGGAAAACTGTCCGTAAAACGAAAATTACAGCAGTACAGTGCATCCGTACATATTTGGGAGCTTGAAGAAATGATTAAAGAGGGGATTATAGAACAGCTTGATTGTGGTGTTTGCATACTTGCAAATACAGATTATTATAAGTCGGACGTGGGTTTGACGTTGGAAAATGATGTAGATTATTTTGTATGAGGAGGTTAAAATGAGTTACGGATTTAAAATTATGGTTAAAGGCGATTATGCCGCGTTTAACCGCCCTGAAATGAAAGTTGAACGTGTGAGTTATGATGTTCCGACACCGGGAGCTCTTGAGGGACTGATAAAGTCGGTGTATTGGAAACCGGCAATTCGGTATGTAATTGATAAGATTATCGTTTTTAATCCGATAACATTTATCAATGTTCGCCGTAATGAGGTTAAAAAAATAAAATTGCAGTCGATACAAAAAAGTATGAAAAACGGTACAGGTGATGCAACGATTTATACTAAGGATATGATAAATCAACGCGGAAGTATGATTTTGAAAGATGTATGTTACGGCGTGGAATTTCACTTTGAACTTACGGGTATACAGAGTGACCATGATGACGAGTCGGAGGAAAAGCATTATAATATTCTTCTAAGACGTTTAAGAAACGGTCAACAATTCAGACAACCTGTGCTTGGGTGTCGTGAATTTCCCGTAAAGAGTATTGAGCTTGTGGAGGAATTTTCGCTTGAAAATGTTTCGGATACGTTAAAAGGTGATACGGATTTAGGATTTATGCTGTATCATATGAAGTTTGAGGACGGCGGACATCCGAAAGATAATGATTGGGAGAAAACGTAATTTTTCGGACAAGGCAGACGCACTTTTTTACAGACCGCATATGATTGACGGTGTTATAGATGTAGCAAAATATAGGGAGATGATGAAATGCTGATAAAGGCTTTGAATGAATATTACGATATTCTTGCGAGAAATGACAAGGTTTGCAAGGACGGTTTTTCAAAACAGAATATCACGCATATGATTATGCTGAGAAAAGACGGTACAGTAAGCGATATTATAAACGTGGAGCAGGAAAGTGAACCCGACAGTAAGGGTAAAACCAAACTTCAGCCTATATCGGTGGTTTTGCCGGAGAGAACACAGAAACCCGGTATAGACGGAAATATTGTCGAACACAGACCGTTATATATTTTCGGACTTAATTATGACAATAAGAGCGGTACATATTCAACTGAGGACAGTACGGATAAGGCGAAGAAATCGCATAAAGCGTTTGTGGACAAAAAACCTTGAATTTACAGAGGGTATGACATCGGATATAGTTACGGCATACAGAAACTTTCTGCAAAAAGTGGAATCCGCAGGACGAAACCGAAAATGAGTTGCTTGTAAATCTCGGAAAGGCATACTCGACGGCGAATTTTATTTTCGGTCTTGACGGACACCCTGAAATAAAATTGCACGATACTGACGGCGAAATTGCTCAAAAGATAACGGAACTGAAAAAATCAGCCGGACCGGTGCAGGGTAAATGACATATGTGCCGTTACGGGAGAAAAAGGCGAAATATCGGTAACGCACGATAAAATCAAGGGTGTAAGAAATGCAAATGCAACAGGTGCGTTAATGGTTTGCGTAAATAATACGGCAGAGTGTTCATACGGCAAAGAACAGGCGTACAACAGTTCCATAACGCAAACTACTATGAAACACTACACAGAGGCATTAAACACTTTAATCGCAGACAAAAATCACAGAATATATCTTGATGATATGACAGTTGTATTTTTGGGCGATGTCAGATGACGATTCAAAAGAAACGGATTTGTTTGCTTCAATGCTTGGGTTTGACGATAAGATTGATGCAGATGAAATGAACGGTATTTTGCTTAAATCGCTTAATGACGTAAATCAAGGCAAAAGCCCCGATTTGACAGAACTCGATATTGATAAAAAATGTTGAGTTTTATATTGTGGAATTGCTCGAATGTTTCGCGTCTTGCACAAAAATTTATATACCGTGATAAATTCGGCAACATATTTTCACATATAGCAAGACATCAAGCAGATATAATGATTGTTAATTCAAAAGGAAATATACCGATGTGGCGAATATTCCGAGAATTAAAACCGCCTCAAAAGCACAAATTATACCACACCGCCGCCGCTTATGGCTTCGGTGTTCGGTGCGATAATAAACGGTACACGTTATCCAGAGTCTTTGCTTGAAAATGCCGTAAGACGAGTGAAAACGGATAAATCGGTAAATTATGTTCGTGCAGGTATTATCAAGGCTTGCATAAACAGAAAAGATAGATATTCAAAAAATAAGGAGGAGATAAAAATGGCACTTGATATTGAAAATAATAATCAAGCGTATCTGTGCGGCAGACTTTTTGCCGTACTTTGGAAAAGGTTCAATCGGACGCATTACCTGGATTGAACAGAACAATTAAGGATTCATATTTTGCGTCAGCTTGTGCAAATCCGTCAACGGTATTTCCGAAACTTATAAAGCTTTCGCAATACCACATTGAAAAAACTTGAATATAAAGTTAAATATAAGATAGTTACGGGTGAAATTATGGACAAGCTAAACGGCAAATTTCCAAAGACATTACCGCTTAGCGAGCAAGGTAAGTTTATTATAGGCTATTATCAGCAAACACAAGATTTTTATAAGAAAAAAAGAAGATAAGGAAATATGAAAGGAAGTAGAGAATTATGGAACCAATTAAAAACAGATACGAATTTACAGTTATTTTTGATGTAGAAAACGGCAATCCCTAACGGTGATCCGGATGCCGGCAATATGCCGAGAATTGATCCGGAAACGTCGGCAGGACTTGTTACAGATGTGTGCTTAAAGAGAAAAATCCGCAACTTTGTGGAAATTTTTTAAAGAAGATGAGCCGTATTATAATATTCTTGTAAAGCCTGATAAGGCACTTAACACAAAATTTACGGAGGCATATGAGGCAATAGGCGAAAAGACAGGTCAAAAGGGTAAAACTCCTGAGGCGGTAAGAGCGGCAAGAGATTACATATGTCAAAATTATTTTGATGTAAGAACATTTGGTGCAGTTATGAGTACAGGTAACGACCCATGCGGTATTGTCAGAGGTCCTGTTCAGATTAGTTTCGCAAAAGAGTGTTGATCCGATATTTACACAGGATATAACAATTACAAGACAGGCAAGAACAAATGAAAGTGATAGTGCTACTATGGGCAGAAAGAGCATAGTACCGTATGGCTTGTACAGAGCGGACGGATATGTGTCGGCTATGCTTGCACAGAAAATTACTAAGTTTTCGGAAGAAGATCTTGAACTTTTGTGGAAGGCCATTATCAATATGTTTGAACACGACAGAAGTGCCGCAAGAGGTAAAATGTGCGTAAGAAAACTTTATGTATTCAAGCATGATTCCTTACTCGGAAATGCTTCGGCGAATGTGTTGTTTGACAAAATTGTTATCGGCAAAAAAGACGGAGTGGAAGTTCCGAGAAGCTTCAATGATTATGAAATCACTGTCGATAAAAATATGCCTGAAGGAGTAGAACTTCAGGAGAAAGCATGATTAATATAAGGACAATACAGCATTATATGTATTGCCCGAGAAGATTCGGATTGCTTGAAATTGAGAATGCTTGGGCTGAAAATGTTTCGGTTGTGTTGGCGAATATTATGCACGAAAACGTACATTCAGGCAAACACCAATTCAAAAGCAATAACAAGGTTGTTTTTAAGCTCGGTTACTTTGTATAATGATGAACTTGATTTGTATGGCGTTGCGGATTGTATAGAGTTTTGCAAAAATAAAGACGGCGTACCGATAGACGGTTTTGACGGAAAGTACACTGTCAGACTTGTGGAATACAAGCCTACACAGCCTAAAGACGGCTCTATAAGAGAAACTGACGCGATACAGGTGTTTGCTCAAAAATTGTGTGCGGACTATATTTGGAAATGCAACAGTGAGGGGTGCATATATTATGCCGATACAAGAAAACGCGTGAAAATGCCGTTTGATGAGGAGTACGACAGGTATAAAGCTTTGCTTGATGATTTGGTCGGTAAAATGCAAAACGTAATGGAAAGCGGTGTTATTCCTCCAAAAATAAAAGGTCAAAAGTGCAGTGGTTGCTCGATTAAAGATTTGTGTATGCCTAAAACAAAAAAGTACAGCATTAAACAGCTTATTGAGGAGGATTGCATATGAGAAAACTTTTGAATACTTTGTATGTCACGAATGAAAATATATACATGACTCTCGACGGCGAAAATGTTGTATGTAAGGAAAATAATGAAGTTAAATTACGACTTCCGTTTTCAAATATTGAGGCAATATTTTGTTTCAGCTATCTTGGCTGTTCGCCTGCACTCATGGGGAAGTGTGCCGATTACGGCATACCGATTAACTTCATATCTCCGTCAGGCAGATTTTTGGCTCGTGTGAAGGGCGCGTCACACGGAAATGTGTTGCTGAGAAAACGTCAATATGAACTTTTTCAAAACCGCCCGCACTTTTAAGACAAAATACCGTTGCCGCAAAATTGGCGAATACAAAAAGTGTTGTGAAAAGAACGCTTAAAGATTATCCGCAAATTGATGAGGACGGCAAGCTGACTCATTGTATAGAACGCTTGGACGGTTGTATTAAAAGCGTGTATATCACAGATGATTATGACGGCATACTCGGTACGGAGGGGAACGGTGCAAAGGCATATTTTGATGTGTTTGACAGCCTTATTCTTCATCAAAAGACGATTTCTGTTTTGCAATGAGAAGTAAAAAGACCTCCGCTCGATAGGTGAATGCAATGTTGTCGTTTTTATATACGATTTTTACCCGTGAATATGCGGCGGCACTTGAAAGTGTGGGATTGGACAGTTATATGGGATTTTATCATTCGCTTCGCCCCGGACGTGAATCGCTTGCGTGCGATTTGGTCGAGGAGGGAGATGTATTGTTGAAAGATTTGTGTTGACATTAATAAATCTTAAAATTATTAAACCCGAAGATTTTGACGTACAGTTAAGCGGTGCAGTTTTCTTTGAATGATGACGGCAGGAAAAAAAGTGCTCTCAAAATGGCAGGAGAAAAAACGCACCGATATGATACATCCGTATTTGAAGGAAAAAAATTCCTATGGGACTTTTTGCCGTATGTGCAAAGTATGTTGCTTGCAAAATTTGTGCGTGGTGAAATTGACGAGTATCCGTGTTATTTGGTGAAGTAGGTGATATTGATGATGACTTTGGTAAGTTATGATGTGTCAACTGTCGATGCGGCAGGTAGGAAAAGACTTCGCAAGGTTGCAAAGGAATGTGTTAATTACGGACAAAGAGTGCAAAATTCTGTGTTTGAAGTTGATGTTGATTACGGAACATTCTTGAAATTAAAAGATAGACTTATGAAAATTATTGATGAAGAACAAGATAGCCTTCGATTCTATTATTTGGGTAATAATTGGAAGAGGAGAGTGGAGCATATAGGTGCAAAAGGAAACATATGACCCTGAGGGGCAGTTTGATTTTGTGAGCGAACGTGCAGTGATATTGGTTTTATATGGAGGTTCGCCGAAAAAATAATACATATTATGTAAAAAATATCGCTTTTTAAAGTGATTTTTAGTAAAATGTCCGCTCTGTTGTGGTGGTGTGACTCCACATATACAATATGTAGAGTCACGCTCCCCCACGGAGCGTGTGAGTTGAAATTTGTTAAAAATCTTCGGAACATCTACTGCCTTTATTTCGTCACGCTCCCCCACGGAGCGTGTGAGTTGAAATCGGTAATTCCCATAAAACCCACCCTTCAGGTTTTGTCACGCTCCCCACGGAGCGTGTGAGTTGAAATGCGCCATATTCTGCCGTTGTGCTTTATGCCTGCTGGTCACGCTCCCCACGGAGCGTGTGAGTTGAAATCAATTTTTTATTCGGTTTATATCCAACAAATTTTGTCACGCTCCCCCACGGAGCGTGTGAGTTGAAATTCTTTAATCTTTACCCGTAACTGAACTGTTTGGTCACGCTCCCCACGGAGCGTGTGAGTTGAAAATCAATACTTTATTCGGATTTATAATCGTGCAAATCAGTCACGCTCCCCCACGGAGCGTGTGAGTTGAAAATGTCGCAATCAGAAAAAGTCAAAGAATACATTGATGATTTGGTCACGCTCCCCACGGAGCGTGTGAGTTGAAAAATCATCAACGTCTCGCAAGCTGTAAAATCAAAATAGTATGTCACGCTCCCCCACGGAGCGTGTGAGTTGAAATTACTGCAATGAACGCTTTTACAGGCGGACGTTTCTATGCGTCACGCTCCCCACGGAGCGTGTGAGTTGAAATTAGTCGCGTTTTTCCGACAAATATTATTTTGTCGTCACGCTCCCCACGGAGCGTGTGAGTTGAAATCCTATTTAGGGTCTCTGTTCGAAGGCACATAGGAACCGCCGTCACGCTCCCCCACGGAGCGTGTGAGTTGAAATTATTTATTCTCACCGTTTGAAATTTTTTGTCGTTGATTTGGTGTCACGCTCCCCACGGAGCGTGTGAGTTGAAATTTAACTTTGGTTTCCGGGCATTGTCAATAGAAAGACGTCACGCTCCCCACGGAGCGTGTGAGTTGAAATTTGATTTTCTGGACGTTAATCGGACGCTGTAGTGGTCACGCTCCCCACGGAGCGTGTGAGTTGAAATTTGTAATTGCTTTGCTTTTTTCGGTAAACCTGCCGTTACGCTCCCCACGGAGCGTGTGAGTGGGGGACGTCGGGTGCCATCCGTATAAAATAGTAATTACAGAAAATAGGGGATAAGTGGCAGATTACCGCCTTACGGAGCCACCACTCCGTCATTGTGTGCCTTATCTCCTCAAGGAGAGGTATAAAAGACTACATTAATGGGAACCGGTGACGAAGTCGACTAAGTGGCAAGCAAAAAACGGGCGGTGAATAACCGCCCGAAGAATAACTAATTTTTAGATTTATTAACCATAAATATACCGACTGAAACAAGGACAAGTGCTACAAGACCCTGAACACCGAAAGCCTGATTTTTCTCACCGAGAAAAAAACAGCCGAAAGGATAACGCCGAAAATCGGATTTGTAAAACCAAAAACGGCAACTTTACCGACAGGGTTATATTTAAGCAATATTCCCCACAAAGTATATGCTACAGCTGAAATCATCGCCATATATATAAGAAGTGCGATAGATGCAAGAGTAAATCCGGAAATCTTACCGCCTGTTGCTATTCCGACAACGACAAGAATAATACCGCCTAAAAAGAACTGATAACCGCTAAGAACCACAGGGTTTTCATCTTTAGAATATTTTTTAATCATACCCGATGAAAGTGCATAAGCTGCCGCTGAAAGCAATATAGCACCTTCACCGGAAAGTTTTATACTCATATCAAAACCACCGTTCGCAGTTAATTACAACAACTCCTAAAAATCCTACAACACATCCCAAAACTTTTAAAACCGTCATTTTTTCGTACTTGAATATAAATACTGCGAATAATATTGAAAGAAATACGTTTGCGGCATTTATAATAGAAGATTTTACGCCTGATGTATTCGCCAAGCCTATGTAGAAAAACACATACTGCAAAACTGTTTGCACCATAGAAAGTTTAAAAACAGAAAAAAGTGATTCTTTTTTTTTCGGTACAAGTATTTTTTTGCTTAAAATACTTCCGAAAAGAATTGTAAGTATACCGGCAAGTGTGAAACGAATACCGGCAAAAAGAAATTGTGAGCCGACCGCACCGGACGGAATGTTAAACATCTGATAACCTATTTTAATACAAGGAAAAGCACTTCCCCAAAGCAGACAGCATATAATCGCAAGTCCGCAGACGACAGGTGTTTTTGTTAATAATTTTTATTCATAATATTACCCTCCTCAAAAAAACAACAACCATTCGATTGTACCACAAAATCACAATTAAAACAAGAAAAAATTTTTGGTTTTTTATAACTTTTTGCGATTATTTGATAATTTTTGAAAAAAGTATTGAAAAATAAAAACATTGTGCTATAATAGTTCAGGCATTAAACAAAGAGAGGAGATTACATATGACTAACGATATGACTAAGGGCAGTCCGATAAAGTTGATATTAAGCTTTTATGGTACCGCTTCTTATAGGTAATATATTTCAGCAGTTCTATAATATGGCGGATACGATTATTGTCGGAAGAACTATAAGTGTTGAGGCACTTGCGGCGGTTGGTGCGACAGGTTCAATCTCATTTTTGATTGTGGGATTTGTGCAAGGTGTGACGAGCGGTTTTGCGGTTATAACCGCACAGAGATTCGGTGCAGGCAGTGAAAACGGCGTAAGGCGTTCCGTTGCGACAAGCATTATTTTTAGGTATAGCCGTAACGATTGTTATGACGGCGATAAGCGTATTGGCGGCAAGACCGCTTTTGGAGATTATGAAAACTCCGTCCGACATTATAGACGATTCGTACAACTACATAATAGTAATTTTTGAAGGTATTGCGGCAGCGGTATTTTTCAACTTGTTTTCAAGTATACTCCGTTCGCTCGGCGACAGTAAAAACACCGCTTGTATTCTTGATAATCGCAAGTATTATCAATATTATACTTGACTTTGTGTTTATTCTTACATTTAAAATGGGTGTTGCCGGTGCGGGGTGGGCGACTGTTATCGCACAATTTATTTCGGGTATATTGTGCTTTGTATACAGTTTGAAAAAATTCCCGATTCTACGACTTACAAAGCACGATTGGAAATTCTCTTGGAAATTTGCTTGGCAACACCTTTGAAGTCGGCTTGCCTATGGCGTTTCAGTTTTCGATAACCGCAATCGGTACAATGGTAATCCAATCGGCACTTAATTCGCTCGGTTCAACTGCCGTTGCGGCATTTACAGCCGGTTCGAAAATAGACCAATTTGCAACACAGCCGCTTGCGTCATTGGGCGTTGCGGTTGCGACATACACCGCACAAAATTACGGCGCAAGAGAGCTTGAAAGAATTAAAAAAGGTGTGACGGGTGCGGCGATTATCGCAACGGTTTGCGGTATTGTAGGCGGATTTGTTGTTATTACGTTCGCAAAACCGCTTGTTGCATTGTTTGTCGGCAGCGGTCAGAATGAAGTTATGTCGCTTTCAAAAGAATACCTTGTTCTAAACGGCGTATTCTATGTGATACTCGGTTTACTGTTCGTTTACAGAAATGCTCTGCAAGGTATAGGCAGTAGTATGATTGCGTTTTTCGGCGGTGTTTGGGAACTGGTTATGCGTTCGCTTGTTGCATTTGTGCTTGTGTCGTATTTGAAGTTTGCGGCGGTATGTATTGCGTCACCTGTTGCGTGGTTTGGGGCGACAATTTGGCTTATGATTGCTTACTTCATTATCATAAATCGCATTATTAAAAAGCAAATTTCGCTAAAATTAATTATTGATGTATATTTAATATTGCAAACTTTATCCTTTTTGATATAATGAGTAGTATATTTAAAAAAAAGAGAGGTATTAATATGACATCACAAAGTATAATACAGGGTATTGTATTACTTCTGTATCTTATCGCTATGGTAATGGTCGGATTTGTTTTCTACAAAAAAATTCAACACATTCCGATTATGTACTTGGCGGACGCGGTATGAACGTTTGGGTAACGTCACTAAGTGCGCAGGCTTCGGATATGAGCGGTTGGCTGTTGATGGGACTTCCGGGTACTGCATATTTGTTGGGTTCGGGTGCTACAAACGCAATTTGGACTGCAATAGGTCTTGCACTCGGTACATATTTTAACTGGTTAATCGTTGCAAAACCGCTTAGAAAATATACACAGATTGCAGGCAATTCAATCACAATTCCAGACTTTCTGCAAAACAGATTTCATTCAAAATCAAACGTACTTCGTATATTCTCGGCGTTGTTTATTTTGATATTCTTTACGGTTTATACATCGTCAATGTTTGCGGCAGGTGCTAATTTGTTTGACTATGTATTCGGTATCGGATATATACCTGCACTTATTTTGAGCGTTGTCGTTGTAACGGCATATACATTCCTTGGCGGATTTAAAGCGGTTTGTTGGACAGACTTGTTTCAGGGATTGCTTATGTTTGCCGCAATAATCGTTGTACCTTGCTTTATGTATAAAGGTCTTACTTCAAATACATTTGAATGGTCGGAAATCGGTAAAATTACACTTGGTGTATCGGAAGGTTTCGGTGCAATGGGTATAGTCAGTGCTATTGCCTGGGGGCTTTGATATTTCGGTCAGCCTCATATCCTTACAAGATTTATGGCCATAAAGTCATCAAAGGATATTAAGCCTGCAAGAAGAATTGCTATGGTTTGGGTTATTGTAAGTCTTGCTATGGCTGTATTGGTTGGTATATTGGCATCGCCGTATATTCAATATATGTTCAAAACAGGTCAGATTACAGACCCTTCATCACTTAGCATTTTGAATGCAAACGGTATGCTTGAGGGTGCAAATACACAAAAAGTATTTATGGTACTTGTACAGAATATGTTCCCGACAGTTATTGCGGGATTGTTGCTTTCGGCTGTACTTGCGGCTATTATGTCAACAGCCGATTCACAGCTTCTTGTTGCGTCATCATCATTCTCATCGGATATATACAACACGCTTTTCAACAAGAATGCTTCGGAAAAGACATTGCTTAACGTAAGCCGTATCACGATTGTGGTTGTTGCAATTATAGCTTGCTTGCTTGCACTTGACCCTAATTCATCGGTGTTTGAAATCGTTGCTCACGCATGGGCGGGTTTCGGTGCGGCATTCGGTCCGGTTATTCTTTGCAGCCTGTTCTGGAAACGCTGTAATGAATACGGTGCATTGGCAGGTGTTATATCCGGCGGTGCGGTAGCTCTTTTGTGGGCATATGTTCCGACTGCTATATGGGGTGCGGATAATCTTCCGGGTATATTTACCGTATATGAAATTATTCCGGGATTTATTGTATCGCTTGTACTTATCTTTATAGTGTCACTTGCCACAAAAAGCTCCGTCAAAGGAAGTTATAGAGGAATTTGAATCGGTTAAAACAGCAGATGTATAAAGGCAGTCGGCGTTTGCCGACTGCCAAAAAATCACATCATAAGATGTGATTTTTAGTTTTTTAGAGAAAAATCATAAAGTTCCTCCGAAGTCGAAACTTTAGATTTTAAGTCATTTTGTCGCGCAGGTCGCCAGAAATGATTATAATGAGGTTGCACCTCAAACTCCCAAGAATAAAAGAAAACAAAACCATAAAGGTTTTGTTTTGTATGCGGATTTTTGAAAATATTTAATAAAAATGCTTGACAGGGAATAAATAATCTGATATAATATCTCAGAAAAGAAAACAAGCAGAACAATCCGTTCTCACCGTACGGCGAAGGCTTTGCGGTAAATATACAGATACTTTAGGTATCGGTGTATTGTGCGGGTGCGTTTTGCAGCCGTTTTTTTGTTTATGTTTTAAGGAGGGATTAACAATTAGTAAGAATGATTTGCAGATTAACGAACAAATTCGTGATAACGAAATTCGAGTTGTTTCAGCTGATGGCGAACAGTTTGGCGTAATGAGTGCAAAAGAGGCACAGGATATTGCGTATGAAAAGGGAATGGATTTGGTTAAGATTGCTCCGCAGGCAAAGCCGCCGGTATGCAAGATTATGGACTACGGAAAGTACAAGTTTGAGCTTAACAAGCGTGAAAAGGAAAACAGAAAGAACCAAAAGGTTATTAACATCAAAGAGGTTCAGCTTTCACCGTCTATCGATACAAATGATTTCAATACGAAGTGTAATCATGCAATAAAGTTCCTTAAAAAGGGCGATAAGGTAAAGGTTATAGTTCGTTTCAGAGGTCGAGAGGTAAGTCATTCACAGATTGGTTATACCTTGCTTGAAAGATTTGCAGAACAGGCTAAAGAAGCCGGAACTGTTGAAAACCGGCTAAGCTCGAGGGAAGAAATATGACAATGTTTCTTGCCCCTTGTCATAATATTATTTAATTCGGAAGGAGTGGACGTTATGGCAAAGACAAAGATAAAGACACACAGAGGCGCTGCCAAAAGATTCAATCTTACAAAAAACGGTAAGGTAAAAATGAACAAGTCTTTCAGAAGACACATTCTGAACAAGAAAGACAACAAAGAGAAAGAGACATTTGAGAAAGCAAGCTTACTGCTCAAAGGCAAACGCAGCAGTAATCAAAAAGCTTATTCCTTACAAATAATTTGAAAAGAGGTAGAAATCAATGGCTAGAGTATAAAGGAGCTTTAAATACCAGAAAGAAGACATAAAAAGGTTTTGAAGCTTGCAAAGGGCTTCAGAGGTGCTGAAAGCAAGCAATTCAGAATTGCTAACCAAGCTGTTATGCGTTCAATGCAAAATGCTTATGTAGGCAGAAAAAGAAGAAAGAGAGATTTCCGTCGTCTTTGGATTACAAGAATCTCTGCTGCTTGTAAGCAAAACGGTATGAACTATTCAACATTTATGAACGGTCTTAAGAAGTCAGGTATCGAAATGAACAGAAAGATGCTTTCTGAAATCGCTATCGCTGACAGCGTTGCATTCGCAAAGCTTGTTGAAACAGCTAAGGCTGCTCTTTAATTTGGAGTACATTGTGACAGATTTTCAATCTGTCACTTTTTTATGCAAAAAATGAAAAATAATTCTAAATTAATCTTGTTTTTGTCGAAAGAAACGTGTATAATATACTCATAGAGAATAGGGAGATATATTATGAAAATTAAAGACAATGTTAAAAGTGTTTACACACAGATTATTGTCTTATGTGAAATATTCCATATTTCGTTTCTATTTATATTTAAGCATTTTTTCAATGCAGATACCGCTTATGTACAACATCGGCAGTGTGATATTTTATATATTAATGCTGTTTGTTGTACTGAAAGGGTATTATCGTGTTTGTATTGTACTGGTGCATTTGGAAGTATCGGCGTTTGTTACGGTGACGGTTCTAAATGGCGGATATTCGTTGATTTTGCCTTGTATTTGATTGCTATGGCAACATTTGTGTACTTTAATCCGTTTAAACATCGGAGTGTAACATATATATTTTCGATATGTGAGGTGCTGTTGTATATAGGTTTGACTTTGCATTGCCGTCATGTTTATTCGGAGGCGGAAGTGCAGATTGTTTCTGTTACTATATACAATACCGTTTTGGCAGTCGGAATTATATTGATAGGTGCGTACATATCGGACGTATCGGCGACTGTAACGCATAGAAAGCTCGTTGATGAAAACAAGACTCTTAACAATCTTGCAAATTACGACCAACTTACAGGCTTGCAAAGCCGAAGAATGTTTATGGAACGAATTAAGGACAGTGAGGACAATAAATCTGTGGTCATTTGTATTGGTGATATTGATGATTTCAAAAAAATAAACGATACATACGGTCATTTATGCGGTGACTATGTACTGCAGAATATTTCGGAGATTATGAGAAAATCGCTCGGCTTGGAGAATGTTGATATATGCAGGTGGGGCGGTGAAGAATTTGTGTTTATGTTCTGTAATGATGATATTAACAGCGCATTTGTAAAAGTTGAAAACTTAAGAAAAACTATCGAAAATAAAAATTTTGTTTATGAAAATAACAATATTTACGTTACGATGACGTTCGGAATTATCGAACGTGATAGCGGTAAAGTCGATGATGTTCTTCTTGAAAGTGCCGATAAATTGCTGTACAGAGGCAAAATTAACGGTAAAAATGTGGTTGTTAAAGCATAATAAAAATATCTCTGCATTGTGCAGAGATATTTTTTATTTGTTTTAGAAATTAAATGTCTTTGTAACGAATGATTCGTCGTCTGAAGAGAACGGCTGAACTGTTATTTCAAGCGGTGACGACTTACTGTCAAGCTTTGTACGCTTTTTTTGAACAGTGATTGTTTCACCCGGAGCAATATTTTGTGAAAGTGTAAGAAGTTCCACACCGTCCACGCCGATTACTGTTGCAGGAGCTAATGAAGAACCGTTTTGTTCGGCGACGACGTCATATACCCGCTGAATGATTGGTCTGAATCGGTTTTGTTTGTAAATTCAAATGACACAACAACAACGTCGCTGTCATCATAATTGATAAGTTTTGCTTCCTCGATAGAAATATCATTGTTGCTTACTTCACCCGAATAGCTGTCTGCTTTTTGTATCTGATTTTGCCTCTGTACCTTCAACTGCCGCCATATCGACATTCTTTGAATAGTCCTGACCGTCAAGAGTTTCTGTTGCACTGCCGTTTTCGTATGCACCCGACGCATCTGACTGCGCAGTCTGCTGAGGTGTTGTATTTGTATTTTCTGCCTTTTTACCGCAGCCCGCAACTGACATTGCAAGAATTAATGCGGCAATAACGATTAAACTTTTTTTCATATTTACATATCCTTTCTTCAAAAAACAATTTTTTGTAGAAGCTTAATGATATACTATCACAGTGTTTTTTAAAAATCAAGCATATCAAGAAAAATTCATAATCTATTCACATTGACATAATAGTTTTCAAGATATATAATTAACATAATGAGGTGATTTTATGAGTAATATTAAAGCGTGTATATTTGATCTTGACGGTACGCTTACAAATACGATAAATGCTATTGCACATTTTGGTAATATTGCACTTGCGGCATTCGGTTTGCCCTGAAATTCCGGTAGAGGATTATAAAATATATGTCGGTGACGGCAGAGATAAACTTATTCACAGAATGCTCGGAGTTTACGGCAAGGATAATGCGGAAATGTTTGAAAAAGTGCGTGATGTGTATGACGAAAATTATGAAAATGATTATCTTTATGATACGGACGCGTATGACGGAATAAGAGAATTGCTTGAAGAACTGAAAGAGAACGGCATAAAATTGCGGTATGCTCAAATAAACCGGATAATGTCGTGCATTTTGTTACCGATAATATTTTCGGTGAAAATTATTTTGACGCAGTGCATGGAGTTATTGACGGTATGCCGACAAAACCCAATCCTTTTACGGCGCTTGAAATAGCGAAAAAAACTCGGTGTAAAGCCGTCAGAGTGTCTGTTCTTGGGTGACACCAATGTTGATATATTTACGGCGAAAAATGCCGGAATGACATCGGTCGGAGTGCTTTGGGGATTCAGAACAAGAAATGAATTGGTACAAGCCGGTGCAGACTATATTGCGGAAAATCCACATGTAATTTTACAACTTATCGGGAGGTAGAAGAAATGAGAAAAAGCGGTATTTTAATGCACATATCATCGTTGCCGTCTGATTACGGTATCGGTACAATGGGCAAAGAGGCATATAAATTTGTGGATTTTTTTAAAGAGTGCAAAACAAAAGTGTTGGCAGATTCTGCCGATTGGTCCGACAAGTTACGGAGATTCGCCGTATCAGTCGTTTTCAACGAATGCAGGCAATCCGTATTTTATAGATATGGATATTTTGCGCGAAGAAGGTCTTTTGAAAAAATCGGACTATTCAAAGCTTGATTGGGGCAAAGACAGGAAAAATGTTGACTACGAAACAATTTATGAAAATCGTTTTAAGGTTTTGAAAATTGCTTTTGAAGAATTTAAAAAGGTGATTTGTCGGAATTTTACGACTTCTTGCAGAAAAAACGAAAGATGGATTTCAAACTATGCGTTGTTTATGAGCATAAAGAATGAAAATGACGGCAAGTCTTGGCTTGAATGGGAGGACGGACTAAGAAAACGTGATTCTCATTCGTTATGGGAATTTAAGTCGTCGCACGAAGATGACGTTATGTTTTGGGAGTTTGTGCAGTTTAAATTTTTTGAACAGTGGAACAAACTTAAAAAGTATGCCAATGACAACGGTGTGTCGATAATCGGCGATATTCCGATTTACGTTGCGCTTGACAGTGCGGAAGTGTGGGTATATCCCGATTTATTTGAACTTGATGAAAATCTTGTGCCGAAAGCTGTTGCAGGTTGTCCGCCGGACGCATTTTCTCCGACAGGTCAGCTTTGGGGAAATCCGCTGTATAATTGGGACAGGCACAGAGAATGCGGCTTTAATTGGTGGATAGACAGAATAAAGAGTGCAACGTCATTGTATGATGTTGTACGTATCGACCATTTCAGAGGATTTGAGGGTATTATTCGATTCCTTACGGTGATAAAACCGCCGAAAACGGTCAGTGGCTGAAAGGTCCGGGAATTGAATTGTTCAATGCCGTTAAAAATGAATTGGGCGATTTGCCGATTATAGCGGAGGATTTGGGATTTTGACGGAGGACGTGCATAAGCTGTTGAGGGATTCGGGTTTTCCGGGTATGAAAGTGCTTGAATTTGCATTTGATCCGCGTGAAGAAAGTAATTATTTGCCGTATACATATAATTCAAACAGTGTTGTCTATGTCGGCACGCACGATAATAATACAGTGCTTGGTTGGATTGATGAGCTTGACGAAGATACACTTGAATTTTGTAAAAAGTACATTGATTCGGAAGATGATATTGTTTGGAAACTCATTAAAACCGCTATGGCAAGTGTGAGCGATACGGCGATAATTCAAATGCAGGATTATCTTGAACTCGGCAGTGAGGCAAGAATGAATACACCGTCTGTACTCGGCGGCAACTGGCAGTGGAGAATGGGTAAGAATGATTTGACTGACAAACTCGCAAAAAGAGAAAATTGCCGATATAACCTGTACATACGGAAGATATGAAAGACAGTGATTTTATGCAGACGATTGAACAGGCACTTTTAAAGTTGGAAAAGTCAAAGTTCAGAAGTGGTTTTAAGTTGAAAGAAAAGGATAGGGAGTATGTAAAAAATAAAGGTATGGATACTGTGCGTTCACATGCACGCGACTTTGTTCGTGACAGACTTGCACCGTCATTTATTGCAAATGACGGCAAGCAAACACCCATGCGCGGACACCCTGTGTTTATCGCACAGCACGCAACGGCATGCTGCTGCCGCGGTTGCCTTAACAAGTGGTACAGAATACCGAAAAATGTTGAACTTACTCTTGTCCAACAAGAAAAAATAGTGAATTTGCTTATGGCTTGGATTGAAAAACAAATGAAAAATACACCTATCGAATGATAGGTGTATTTTTTGTGTTATTGCAATACATTTGTAAGTGGTGTCATATCCTTGTCCCATGCAAATATTGAAACTGATTTGTCGGAGGTGATACCTGCAAATGAAATTGTTTGTTCTGCTTTTGAATCAAGTGTAACGGTTTGAAGTTTAGCCGTGTTAAGAGTATCATTGTCGTTGTATACGCCGACTGTAACCTTTATAGTTAAGCTGTCCGAAGAATTGTTCTTAACTGTTACGTTCATGCCGTTGTCGTCAAAAGTTTTGCTCAATTTTACTGTTTCTTCACATGGGACAGAAAGACGGAAGTCTTTATAAACTGTAAAGCAGTCTGTTTTATTTGTGATTTGTGCCGTCATTGTAACGTCTGTCGCCTTTGATGAACCGTAGAATGTATCGTCATTGCCGATAACCGATGTATCGGAAGATGTCCATGTTACTTCTGCGTCGTCTGAAGTGATTTGCGGCAAAGTGATGTTTTGCTCTACACATTCCGAGGTGCTTGTAAGTTTATCGATTGTGATTGCCGTTACGGCACTGTCAACGGCTGTATCAGCCATTCTTTCAATTTCGTACAGTTTTAGCAATTTAATCTTTACAAAATCGGTCGGGGTCATATCCTTGTTTGCCGTGAAACGAACATAAACCGTCTATCGCAACAATGATATTGTTCTCATTCGTATGGACATGGAACGACTATATGAGTCCGTACTTGTACATATCGGATATAAACAAACAAATGCTTTCTGTAGGTATTAAGTTGTTTTCAGCCGGACAAGTTCAGGATTACGGTTCACAAATGGCGGCGGCTACACTTGTATTGCTGCCGATAATCTTAGTATTCCTGTTCTGTCAGAGATTCTTTATTGAAAGCGCTGCATCTTCGGGAGTTAAAGGATAATTAAAGAGGTAGACTGAATAGGCAAGCCTATATTTTCGGCTTGCCTATTGTTATACATTCAATTTATTGACATTAAATTATTGCTATTGAAATAACTTGGTCGTGTTGGTATAATTATTATATAAGGAGTGTGATTTTAAGTATGATAACTATGGAAGAATTACAAGGCTATCCGGTGGCTGATGATAAAGAAATTCGTGACGCACACAATAAAGGCGGTTTCGCTTATTGAACATAATGTTGACGAGTTTTTTGACTGTTTTCCGGGTGCAAACAGTGAAAATAATTTTACAGGCAAACAGAAAATACAGACTGGACAGAGGGGTTTTGGACCGGTGAATTGTGGCTTGCTTATGAGAGTAACAAAGACGATAAATTAAAGGAAGCGGCACTTTGTCAAGTGGACAACTTCCTTTACAGAATAGAACATCATATTAATACCGACCATCACGATATGGGCTTTTTTGTACAGCCCGTCTTGCGTTGCGGCATATAAAGCTTACAGGCAGTGAAGTGGGTAAACGTGCGGCACTTTTGGCGGCGGATAATTTGATGAAACGTTTTCACGAAAAAGGTCAGTTTTTTCAAGCTTGGGGCAAAATAGGCGATAAGGACAATTACAGACTTATAATAGATTGTCTTATGAATATGCCGTTGCTTTTCTGGGCGAGCAAGGTGACAGGTGATAAAAAGTATGAAGAAAAAGCACAGGCACATATAAAAACAGCGATGGAAAATATCGTGCGTGACGATAATTCGACATATCATACATATTTCTTTGATATGGAAACAGGTAAACCTACAAAGGGTGTTACTTGTCAGGGTAATCGTGACGGCTCGGCTTGGGCGAGAGGTCAGGCTTGGGGAATATACGGCAGTGCGGTTGCGTATTCTAAAACAGGAAATAAAGAATATTTGGATATATTTAAACGTGTAACAAAATATTTTATGGAACATTTTCTCTTTGAGAACTGTGGAGCACGACGAGCTGCCTTTAAGCCGTACTTCTTTCTTTCCTTCATTCTTGATCTCTTGTGAGGTAAGCCTTCTTTAAAGTTGGTCTGTACTTCTTTCTTTCCTTCTCATCTGAATCAACTTCAAGTATCAAGTGCTCTTGAGATACCGTGACGGATTGCACCGGCTTGACCTGTGAAACCACCGCCTTCAACTTTTGCGATTACGTCGAACTTATCTGTTGTCTTTGTAAGTTCAAGTGGCTGACTAACGATAAGCTTTAATGTATCAAGACCAAAGTATTCATCGATTGTTCTGCCGTTTATTGTGATTTTTTCCGTTGCCCGGAACAAGACGAACTCTTGCAACAGAAGATTTTCTTCTACCTGTACCGTAGAACTTATTGTTCTTTAGCCATTTATATTGTCCTCCTTCTTTATTTCGCCTGTCTCAAGCGATTGGATTTTGTGCTTGATGATCATGTTCTGTACCCTTGTAAACACGAAGTCTTGTAAGAGCTTTTCTTCCGATTGTGTTGTTTGGAAGCATACCGTTTACAGCGTACATAACGAATAACATTTTCAGGTTCTTCTGCCATCTAAGCTTGTTGTAAAGTGGATTTCTTTAATTCCGCCTACCCAGCCTGTGTGATAATAACGAACCTTTTGGTTAAGCTTATTACCTGTAAGGATAATCTTATCAGCATTGATAACGATAACGTGGTCACCTGCAATCTACGTTTGGTGTAAATGTTGGTAAGTTCTTTACCTCTTAAAATGCTTGCAACTGTTGCAGCAACACGACCAAGTGGCTTGTCAGCTGCATCAACAACATACCACTTTCTTTCTACGTCTTGTGGCTTTTTGCAAATAGCTTGAATTCATAGTTGTGTCCTCCCTATACTTAATCTATTCATGTTAAAGCTTACTTCTTTAACTCACAACGGCTATTTTACTATGTTTTTGATTGTTGTCAACACTTTTGAAAAATTTTTAATAAATCAAATAACAATCTCTTATTTTCTCTTTATTTCTCATTAATACTCTTTAAATCACAACTTTTCATTTTAAAAGTTGCTGTATTATTTTGTTCACTTGACTAATAATATTTTATGACATATAATAAGAATATACGACAAAAAGTATTGGGGTGAAGTGATGAACAAGGTAAAAGAACAGATTAAATTTGATTTTGCGAACAACTGTTTTGATGTGCTTAGACTGTACAGTGCGTTTTACGTTATGACTCTGCACATATTCAGACATATAAGATTACAGGAAGTGTCGCCTGTATTCGATTGGTGGAACGGTGTCGTTGTGCTGTTTTGCATAAGCGGTTTTTTGGTTCCGGCATCTATGGAGAGAAGTAAAAACACGTGGGAGTTTTTGAAAAAACGTGTACTTAGAATAATTCCGTCGCTGTGGGTGTGTATAATTGTCGGAGTGATTGTGGCGGCGGCTTTTTGCGGATTTGTGCTGAACAAGACGTTTGTGACGTGGTTTCTGGGCCAGCTTGTTTTATACGGGATTTGCCACAACCGGATTTTATAAGTAATTTCGGAATAGGAAATTTTCAAGCAAATCTTTGGACAATGATATTTACAGTCCAGTTTTACATTATTACTGCGATAATATACAGATTTTTAAAAAATCGAAAACTGTGGGTATGGATATTTGTAATGATACTGTCTATTGCACTTAATCTTGTTGTGCCACACTTACAGGAAATATTGCCCGAAACGGGACGGTTGCTAATCTCACATTCGTGTATGCCGTATTTTTATATGTATTTTGCAGGTTGGTTTATGTACCGCTATCGTGAAAAAATCGTGCCGATACTTTCAAAAACAAAAATATTGTGTGTGATTTTGTTTATTGCCCGTGCGATTTATTGCGACAGGTTCGGCGTGAGGATAGGCGAGTATATGGATATGATTCAAGTGCTTTTGCTTTGCCTTATGACTGTCGGTTTCGGTTACAGTTTCGGTAAAATCAGATTTAAGTTTGATTTGTCGTACGGATTGTATTTGTATCATATGGTTGTTGTTGATATATTCGTGCAAATCGGTTTGGTGGGTAATATGGGATATGTTGCGGCGGTTTATGCTATTGCTGTGTTGTGTGCGCTTATATCGCATTATCTTGTAGACGATACCGTTGCGCATATATTTAATAAGAAGAAACCGAGTTTGGACGAAGTAAAAGAAGAAAAAATTGAAGAAAAATTGAAGAAAAATTGAAGAAAAACAAATTGTTAAACAACCTGTTTCGGTTGCAGACGATGATGAAACTGATTTTTAAAAAGACGGAGCAATCCGTCTTTTTACTTTGTAAAAAATATTGGATTAATTTTGTTTTGGTGGTTGACTTTGCGGAAGAGTGGTGGTATAATAATTTATGTTGTTTATAGTTCATATCGGGATGTGGCTCAGTTTGGTAGAGCACTACGTTCGGGACGTAGGGGCCGCAGGTTCAAATCCTGTCATCCCGACCAAAAACGGCAAACAAATCGCATTATTATGCGGTTTGTTTTTTTTTATTGCCAAATTTGAGCAGAAATAATACTGAATCAGAAGTGATAAAAGAATCTGTGCTAAATAAATATCCCCCGGTATAGCCGGGGGGATATTTACTATTCTCCTAAATGTTTAATTATCTTGTTATACATATGTTTAAAGAATAACAATGATAACGTCAATGAGGCGATTTCGGCAATGTTGAATGACCACCAAACTGCGTGGATACCGCCGAATTTTGGCAAGGATATATGCTGACGGAAGAAGTATGATAAGCTGACGTGTTATAGAAATCATCATACTTAAAAAGCCGTGTCCCAATGCTTGCAAGCTTGATGAAATAACTATACATATACCTGCAAATGCAAAGCTGAGGCTGATTACTCTCAATGCCGGAATACCGATTTCAAGCATATGGTCTGAGGCGTCAAACAATCTCAAAAAGTACATCGGGTATAAACTGGAACAGCATAATTCCTATAAACATAATACAAACCGCGTACATAATTGCGAGCTTAATGGTTTTTGTAAGTCGTTTTTGTTTTGTGCGCCGTAGTTATATGAAACAATCGGCACCATACCGTTATTAAGACCGAATACAGGCATAAATACAAAACTGTTAAGTTTAAAGTATACACCGAATACCGCAACGGCAGTTGATGAAAAAGTGATAAGAATTTTATTCATACCGAAAGTCATTGCAGAGCCGACTGACGACATAATTATTGAAGGAATACCGACAGAAAGAATGTTCTTTACAAATATAATCTGCGGTTTAAAACCTTTAAAGCTGATATGTACATCGGGATTTTTGGTAAGGTTAAATGTAATCGCAAGAATTGCCGCACATATTTGACCTGTTACAGTCGCAATCGCCGCACCGGCAACACCCATTTTCGGCATACCAAACAAACCGAAAATTAATATAGGATCGAGAATGATATTGATAATTGCACCTGTTTACTGTGTTATCATTGTGAATATTGTTCGTCCTGTGGATTGAAGGATTCTTTCAAAACCAATCTGCATAAAAATACCAAATGACATAAGCAGACAAATTCTTGTATATTCAATACCCATATTTGCAATATCGCCTGCACCCGCTTGTGCAAGAAAAAAACGGCTTTGTTACGAAAATTCCTATAAGTAAAAATAAAAACATATCCGAGAACTTCTATAAATATACCGTTTTCGGCGGTCTTGTTTGCCGCTTCAAACTTTTTTTCGCCGAGTGCGCGTGAAAGCATTGCGTTTATACCTACCCCCCTGTTCCGACTGCTACGGAAATCATAAGGTTTGCATTGGAAATGCCATTGAAACGGCTGTCAATGCGTCTTCGGAAAGTCTTGATACGAATATACTGTCGACTATGTTATAAAGCGCTTGTACTATCATTGATATAACCATAGGCAGTGACATTGTTACAAGCAGCTTGTTTTTTACAGGCATTGTACCCATTTTATTTTCATCGGTCACCGACGACCATATTCTGTGGCCGCTGCCCCGCAGCACCTTCTCGATAACTACATCATACTCCCGCGGAGCGCCGCCTGCAATAGTTGTCAGCATTTTGAGCGGGGCGGGCTGCACTTCGTGCGAAAAAGCCACTGGCAGCCGCTCCCTGCGGATATAATCGGGCGGAGGCCCCGCAGACCCGCATTCGCTATTGGCGGTGAGGCCCGCAAAGGTGCGCCCCGCCACAAACTGGCCCTTCAATTCGCCGGGGGAGCCGCTTTTGCCGGTGGTATAGCCGGTAATGACCGCTTCCACTCCCTCCCCGGTGGAAAGGGTCATGATCTCGCCGGTATCCACATCGCAGATGGGATGCCCCAGGCCGGAGAAGGTACGCGCGTTTTCATCAAAGTAGGTGACGGTGCCGATGCCGGCGGAGCTATCCCGCACCCAAAGTCCCAGGTGCCAGCGGCTGTCGGAAAGGCTTTTTGCGGGGTGAGGCGGGCGGTGTACTGCCGCCCCTGCCGCTGATATACAAGCTGCACCGGGCGGCCGCCGCTGCCCTGCACCAGAGCGCCCATCTGCTCATTGGAGGTCAATGTGATGCCGTCCAGGCTCAGCAGGATATCCCCGGTGGCAAGGCCCGCGCTGCGGGATTGATGCGCCTGCCATCGGCGGAAAAAATCGGTGAAGCCCACCACCATCAATCCCTCGGTAAACATCTTGATGCCGAAGGGACGGCCGGAGACCAGCACGGTATCCCGCTGCACATAGCGCACCGAAAACAGTCTTGACCGAAACGCCCAGCGGCAGGCGCAGCTGGGCTTCGGCCGTTGCTTCCCCGCTGCGGGCCACGGCGGTCTCCTCGCCATAGACTGCAGTAATATTGCCGGGCAGGCGAAGGCTGCCGCCGCGGGTCAGGGCGTATTCATCCGGCAGGCGGGCCTGCCAGTACACCGCCGCGGCCAGCACCAGCAAGCACCGCGGCGCCAAAAGATCCAAAAGCCTGTGCGTATTGCTTTTTCTCAAAGGATTTCACCCCTTTCCCCAAAAGCGGGGCCGCGCCCGGCACTGATGCGCCGCCCATAATCTACTGTGCGCCGGAAGCGGCGGATGATGCGATAAATACTTGCGGCGGATGCAGCAAAGGACAGGGATGCCAAAATATGCGTCCTATGACAAAGTCCGGGGATCCCGCAGGACCCAGGTGAACGGTGTAGCGGGCTCCCCAAGGTGATATTTTGTAAATCGTGACCGCAAAGCGCCGCCCGGGCCGAAAGCCCCAGCAGATCGCTGCGGGTGCGGGCCATTTGGGTATTCAGCGCGGCCAGGCGCCGCTGTAGTTCATCCAGCAGGGGCCGCTTCCAGCGTTTTCCGGGTCATGTTTCCATCGACGGACTGTACAGAGGCTTCCGCCGTCAGGGTGACGGTGGGTGCTTCGTCTCCCATTTGACCCCAGAAAGGGGTCAGCCGCCGCAGCAGGATGCTCGCCTCCCCCGCTCCAGCCGAAAGCGCATAGCGCATTTCCGGGCGCTCGCCCAGCAGCATAAGGCAGATCTCCTCCGGCTCCTCGGGGGCGGTGTAGTCGCTTTGCCCGGTGGCGATGGCACCCGTTCCCGCAGCTCGCCCTCCGCCGTCGTCAGCCAGGGGATCAGACCATCCCGGCCGGTCCCTCCAGCAGGTTCAGCAGCTCCTTGAGTCCATTGCGGCGGCTATCGGTATATTGGCGGGGTCAGCAGGGCGGTGATGCTATCCCAGTGAGCGCTTCCCCATCATACAGTGAAGAGGGCGTCCCCGCACAGGGCGCATCTGGGTATTGGGGGAAAGCCTTCCATCGGCCAGCAGCGCACGGAGATACTCCCGCAGCGTGCTGCCATCGGGCACGCCGGAAAAAGACGATGCTTTGCAGCGCGCCAAGGTGACCTGTCCCCGGTTTGGCGCTCGGCGGCGGAAAAGGGCGGTGGCTTTCCCCCTGCACGGTGATGGTCTCATTTTTCTCCGCGGATCACCTCCAGCACGGCGGTAAGCGGGCGGGCGGAGCCTCCACCCCCATGGAGGAAAGGACCAGACGGGAGGAGATGGGGCGCTCTCTGCAGCCGGGCAGCAGGCAGAGCACAAGCGCCAAAAGCAGGGCGGAAAAACGGTGAAACGGCATATGGAAACCTCTAAATGAGAAGATAAGCAAAGGGCGGGCGGCGGGCAGAAGCGGCGAGCGGCCAGGCAGCGGTGAGGGCAGGCTGGCGCCCGATGAAATCGGGCTGGCGCCTGTTGAGCCGCTAACGCCGCCGGTCCGCTTATTCCCGGTGCCCCTGCGGCGGGCAGGCAGGGCAAAAAATCAGCCAAAGCAGGGCCCGTCACAGCCAAGATGGGATAAACGGCAGCATCCGGCCA
>VOFC01002377.1_pt1 | contig 31049 bp, 39 predicted proteins | sample 5384161 | NCBI WGS metagenome assembly VOFC01 (sample SAMN12384722, study PRJNA508395) | human gut metagenome | isolation source: healthy gut B | host: Homo sapiens
GTATGTGGATAATATTCCGATGCTGGATGGCGGCATTGCGGACAGCATTCCTCTGATGCGTGCCCGCCGCGACGGTTACGACCGCAATGTAGTGGTGCTTACGCGTAACCAGGGGGTATCGGAAAGATATTCAGGGGACTAAAGTTCCATCTTTTATTTATAAATATCCTCGCCTGCGCGAGGCTATCAACCGGCGCAGTTATGTCTACAACGAACAGTTGGAACTGGTGGAACGGCTGGAAAGATGCGGGAGAGATTATCGTGATACGTCCGCAAAAACCGATAGTGGTGGACCGCATCGAAAGGGACATAAAGCAAGCTTACCGACCTGTACGAGGAAGGGTATGCATGTGCGGCTGCTTTCAGTTTCTCCTCTGTATAATATAAAATAAGATGTAAAATTGCCGGGATTAAGAACCGTAATAAGGAAATTTATTCGTATCTTTGCAGAAGAGAAAGCGGAAAGGAAAGAAAAAAAAGATATATTGTTTATCTCTTTTTTTGGGACGGGACATCACTCGGAAGCTGTTGCTCCGAAGCATTCCGGTCCAAGTGGTGCAGTCAAATCGGGGATAGTTCGTGCCAGCCTCGTGGCGCGGATGAAACTTTAGAGGATAAGGCAACGGTTGATGGCTTTGGTTCTGCCGTTGCACGAAAAATCAGGCAAAGATAAGCATGTAGAAAGCTTATGATTTCCTCGTTTGGACGAGGGTTCGATTCCCTCCAGCTCCACAAATTGAAAAAGTAAAGCCGCTGAAACACGGGTCAGCGGATTTTTTCCCGGTTGGCAAGCTTTCTTTTAAGCGTATCTTAACTGGCTTCGAAAAGCTTTGATTTTAGCATTGAACGACTCCGCTGAAGCATTTGTCAATCGTTCTTCAAAATAATTTATGATGGTCGTACTATGGTTTGAAAACGTATCAAGTACCTTGTTGAACTCCATATAGTCAAACTTTTCCACTTCATTGTACCATCTTGCGAGATTTAGCCTTGCTTCATCGGGACTTGACTTCTTGTTGAAGATGTCTGTCAGTTTCATGCTAAGGCTGTATCCTTCCAGAAGCTTGGGAATTTATCAAAGAGAATGGCAGCCCTAGTCTTTTGCTGTTCATTCCATTTGCTCCAGTGTTTCAGTATAATATGCTTGCTTCTGCTTACTATCTGTGGCAGGGTTTCTCCGTTCTCCATTCTTTCAGGTTCCCATTTCCCTATTCTCTCCCTTTCCGCCTTACTCTTTGTTTCTTTCTTCTTTTGGCGATGCTCCCTGATAGCCTGATTTTCCGCATCAAGTACTTTCCACCGATAGCGTATTCTTAATTGGTCAACAGCTTCAGACATGAGCTGCTGTACATGAAAACGGTCATTGATCAGCTTTGCGGCAGGAAACACCTTTCTGACTGTCAGCATCATGGCTGAAGATAAATCTGTAGTGACAGTCTTGACAGACAGCCGTTTCCGGTGCGGAAGCCTGCGCAAGATTCCGCTTACCGCATCTGTGGTCACTCCACGAACCATTGCAACCAAAGCCCCCTTACGCCCTTTGGCTGCTTTATTGGTCAGAATCGTATAAACATCTCCATTGCTCAGACAAGTTTCATCCAAAGAAAGGGTTTCTCCAATGTTTTCAGGATAAAGGAGGTAGTCATGCGCATGTTCGAGCTGATCCCAGTTCCGGTAATCACTGATTTTCTCCTTGTATTGTTTACGAAGAGTCTGCCCTTTTACGCCATAACGTTCCGCAAGCACACAGATGCTCATAGGAGTAGATTCAATCTCCTTCTTTTAAAAAAGAGACGAACTCAGAATTCAGCCGTGTACCGTCAAATTCGGATAAATCCCAGTCATAGCTGAAGATTTCATTGGAAGACTTGTCAAGCCATTTACGTTTACGAACATGGAGATAAGTGGCGCGACCACGAATAGGACAGTCTTGGATTGTACGGTACTCACCAAAACCATAGGATATGATATCCGGGTTGGTCTTATCTTCTTTTAGCTGAACTTTTTTTCATCAAGATAAATATCAAAACGGTCAGCACTCTTGTCGAAATTGACAATATCAAAGTTGTCTATAAGCCATCCGGAAGGATGGCACGAAGGAGTTGTCCGGGTTTCATAAAACAAAGGTAAGCAAAGGTAGCTAATTTTAAAACTTAACAACCAGACCTTTTGCCAATCCCTTTATTCAACCCCTCTTCAATACCTTCGGCTCTACCTTCAGCTCTGCCCTCGGCCTACCTTCGGCTTTGCCTTCAGCTCTTCCTTCTTCACGTTCGGTATTGATATTGTCACGAAGGATTACAATATTATCCAAGTGGCGGTAATACGCAACAAGCTCATCTTGGTCATGCTGTCCAGTTTCAACCTCTCACGGGCCTCTTCAGACCGGGAGCTGTAGCTGTAGAAGGTATCTCCCCCGGTATTCGATAATAAATCCATTCTTCCAAAGGACTCCTGGCTACCTGATTGAAATCGTTTACTTTCAGAATATAATATTCGAGGATATAACTGGCTCACCGTATCCACCTTGAATGTCTGCTTTTGGAAGGGGGGTGAGTTCAAGAAGGTCATTGGTGTGATACCTCTGAACTCCGTCTTTCCATGATAAACGAAATCAGTTCCATGTCCCAAAGAGAAATAGACGATATTAACGCTATAGACTTTGCGGACTTTGACATAGCTTTCTCCTCTATTGATATACTCGGTCACTAATTTTGGAAGTGCCGAACAGCATACGCTGGAAGTAGGCATATTCATTATTGTTCTGTACCTCTATCAATACCAGCTCACCTTTGGAATTCTCGGCAAGCATGTCGACGCGGTTATACTTGTCATACTCGTCCTCCTGATTGCTTTCGCTCTCAGAAGCCGCCGGATAATGATCTTTTCACCCAATAACGTAGTGAGCAGACCTTCAGGACACTGAAATTAGCCTTATTCCTGAGCAGGCGCTTCATCGCCCAGTCAAAACGGATTATCTGATTTTCGTTGCTATTTGTCATTATTTAATATATTGATTCTTACAAAGATAGGCAAAATACTTTAGATTACAAAAGAATGCAGGGGAGATAATATAATCTTCATAAGCGACAGGTATACTGTTTTCTTCATTGCGTCTTGAAATTTTGTTTCTGCTTGTCTTTTGCCGCACATTCCGGACAAAGCCCTTTCAGTACATAATTGATGCTGTTCAGCGTAAACCCTTCCGGTACTTGTACTACCGGAGTAGGGATATTCTGGAAGCAGAATGTCTTGTTGCAACTCTCGCAATGAAAATGAGTGTGCAGGTCGTTGACTTCGCAAGAGCAGCTTGCACTGCATACCGCATATTTAAAAGAACCTGTCCCGTCATCGATGCTGTGTATCAGGTGGTGAGAAAGGAAAAGGGTGATGGTGCGGAAGATAGAAGATTTATCAACCGTATCCAGCATATTTTCCAAATCGAGCAAAGAGACGGAGCGTCCTGCCTTTAGCATGGCCTGCAACACTAATATGCGTATGGCGGTAGGCTGTATCTCTCTCTTTGCCAACAAGGCTAAATAATCCTTTTCTTTCATATGCTTTTCCCTTTCTATTTTATCAGTTTCTGTACGCGGATGGCATTTACTATGGCGATAAGAGCCACGCCGACATCTGCAAAAACGGCTTCCCACAGTGTAGCCAATCCGCCGGCACTCTAAAGCCAGTACCAATAGTTTAACTCCGAAAGCCAGCGAAATGTTCTGCCATACAATCCGGCGTGTCTGCTTGCCGGCACAAATGGCAGTAGCTACTTTTTGAGGGCTGGTCGGTTTGTATTACGACATTGGCAGTCTCGATGGCGGCGTCGCTGCCCAGTCCGCCCATTGCGATGCCTACATGGCTGAGGGCAAGGACGGGAGCGTCGTTGATGCCGTCGCCTACAAAAAGGCTATCCGGTTGGCAGTGTTTCGTTTCAGTTCCTCTATGTGCTCTACTTTACCGTCGGGCAGCAGGTCGCCATACGCTCGCGCTACCCCTAACTTCTCTGCAAAGTTAGTGACAATTGCCTGCTTGTCTCCCGATAATATCTGAATATTATTGATATTTAAAGCTTTCAGCTCTTCTATGGCTGTACAGGCATCGTCTTTCAGTGTATCGGATAGCAGCAGATAACCTGCGTAGGCTGAATCTATGGCGCAGACTACCACCGTATCGGCGATTTCGGATAATTCCTGCGGGTATTCCACCTTATATTCGGACAGTAAGCAGGTGTTTCCAGCCAAGACACGCTGTCCGTCTATCCTTGCTTCGAGTCCGTGGCCTGCAATTTCTGTAACTTCTGTTGCCGGAGACAAGAGTATATGCCTTTGCTTTGCATACCCGGTGATAGCTTTGGCTATGGGGTGTGTACTGTTTTGTTCCGCAGAAGCTATGATTTGAAGCAGCTTCTCTTCGGATATGCCTTGCGGGGTATGGCAAGACTGTACTTCAAACGTTCCTTTGGTCAGCGTGCCCGTCTTGTCGAAGACCACCGTATTGATTCTGGCAATGGCATCTAAGTAATTGCCGCCTTTAAACAGTATTCCCAGACGGGATGCGGCACCGATGCCGCCGAAATATCCCAAAGGAATGCTTACTACCAGGGCGCAGGGGCATGAGATGACCAGAAATACAAGTGCCCGATACATCCAGTCGTTAAAGATAAACGAAAACTGCGCGTTTGCCAATGAATAGAGGAAAGGGAGCAGCACGATCAATACCGCCAGTCCGGTTACAATCGGCGTATAGACGCGGGCGAACCTGCGTATGAACAGTTCGGCCGGTGCTTTACGTTCGGACGCATTCTGTACCAGTTCCAGTATACGTGAGAGCGCGCTCTTCTCAAAAGGCCGTGTTACTTCCACCCTGATAACCTTATCCGTGGAAATCATTCCGGCAAGGACTTCCCCGCCTTTACGGATGGTGCGCGGTATGCTTTCGCCTGTGAGTGCGGAAGTGTTGAAGGCGGCAGCTTCATCCAGCATTTTTCCATCCAGCGGAACACGTTCTCCGGTTTTTACTTCGATGATGTCGCCCGTCTGTACGTGGCGGGGAGATGTGACAACGGTCTCATTGCCTTTGATGACTGTTGCCGTTTCCGGACGTACGTCAATCAGTGCGCTGATATTCCGCTTTGCCTTACTCCACCGCCCTTTCCTGATGTAGTCGAGACAGAGGTAAAGCCCCTTCAGCATTTTGGGAAAGTCATACATGGGGAGTTGCAGGTAGATGGTAAAAAGAGCCAGTTCCGGACTCTCACGCTCGTTGAACAGGATGTAGGAGTACTCGTGGTTGATTGTTGAAAAGCCCCACGCCGGAATGGGTGGTGTTGTAGGCGCTCATGTGCGACCACCCTTTCACATAGCCGTTGTTTTCGGATGTTGTGATAAGATAAGGCTCTACTTTCAGGGCATTGGTCGAAGAGGAAAGGCTGTAACTGATGTATATGCCGCTGTAGTTATATGCGTCTTGTACGGAACGGAGCATCTCTTCCGACAGCATGTCCAGAAACGGATTCTCTTTCTGTCCGGTGGCTTGTGGCGGTTCCAGTGCAAACAACTGTTCTTTTAGTTCTTTCAGGTTGCCGAGAAGGCGTTTTTTCGATACATTGTTCACTTGCGACAGGGCGTAGTCCAATGCTTCTTCTTCATTATTCCCTTTTTTAATGCATCCGATATAGGTAGGCAATACGCTTGAGTAGAGCGAGGACAGTACACTTGCCGCCATATTGGTATGGTCGGCTATCTCTTTCATTTTTTACACCTTTGTTGCGCAGGTACTCAATGCGTCTGTATATTTCCGGCAGTTCGTTCATATCGTTGTGGGATACTGGCTCTTTATTCAAAATGTCTGCAAAGAAATCACGTGGGATGTTATAGCTTTCATTACATTAATATTGCATTAATGTTACATTATAAAATGCTGGTTTCATGAATATTATTAATAATGGGAAATTCATTTTTGCTGTTGAAAAGCTGCCTTACTTTTGCTGCCGGAATCAAAAAACAAGATAGATGTCATGAATGCGATAATCGGTAAAAAAGAACTCACAGTTTCCAATAAGAATTTATCTGATGCCTTATTCATTCTTTGGGCGGGTGGAGCTGCTTTGCTCTCTTATTCTTTGGTGTATGCATTGCGCAAGCCGTTTACCGCCGCTACGTTTGACGGACTCGATTTTTTCGGTATGGACTATAAGACTGCAACCAGCATTGTACAGATATCCGGCTATTTTATTTCCAAGCTGATAGGTATCAAGGTCATTTCCGAGTTGAAGAAGGAAAACCGCTTGAAGTTCATTATCCTGTCAGTGGCGGTTGCCGAACTTTCCCTTGTCTTTTCGGAGCGCTTCCGCAACCGTTCAATGTCTTTGCCTTGTTCTTCAACGGGCTGTCCTTAGGGTTGCATGTGGGGTGTGATATTCAGTTTCTTAGAAGGCCGGCGTGTGACGGATTTATTGGCCAGTCTGATGGGGTTGAGCATCGCTATCAGTTCGGGACCGCAAAGTCGATTGGACTTTTTGTGATGGATAATTTGCATATCAGTGAATTCTGGATGCCCGCGTTCATCGGTGCATTTGCTTTTCCGCTGTTGTCGTTTCTGGGATGGCTGATGACACGGATGCCGCAACCCACAGATAAAGAACTGCGCACGGAAAGGGAACTTGCCCTGGACACGGTAAGCAGCACGTTAAGTCTGTTCAAGAACTTTATGCCTGTGCTGGTAATGTTCTTCTTTGCCAACCTGTTCGTTACGGTATTGCAGGATATCAAGGAAGATTTTCTGGTCAATATCATTGATGTCAGCGGCTATTTCTTCATGGGGCTTTTGCCAAGTGGACGCTACGGTGACTTTGATAATTCTGGGTATGTTCGCGGCATGATGTCGATGGTAAAAGAGCAACGTAAAGGTATTCTGGTGCTGTTGGGCTATGGTTACTTGGTGGGCTGGGCACAATCAGCTATCTGGCTTTTAATTATGATGCATTGCAACTGCCTACCCTTTACTGGCTGTTCCTCCAAAGTCTGAGCTGTACATCGGTCTACCCTTAGTTTCCAGACACTGTTTTTCGAGCGTTTCATCGCTTGTTTCAAGATAAAAGGCAATGTGGGCTTCTTCATTATTACACTGGACTTCATCGGTTACACGGGTACAGTGGTGGTGCTGGTATTCAAGGAGTTCTTTAATCCTGCTATCAATTGGCTGGACTTCTATAACCAGTTGTCCGGTTATGTGGGCATTGTGTGCAGTGTTGCTTTCATAGGTTCGGCATTTATCTGATACAGCGTTATCGTCGGAAAACAGCTGAGAAGTTTCCGGTGAAAAATTTCGATCATCGTTTCACCGATGGCGTTAACCAACTTAAAGGAAACAGCAGAAAACATCTGTAACCGCATAACATAAAAATAAAAGTATAACCAAATAACAACAAACATAGAAGATGAAGAAAATTGAATGTATTATTATGGACTGGGCAGGTACGGCTGTAGACTATGGATGCTTCGCTCCGGTAGCCGCTTTCCTGAAAGCTTTTGCCGAGAAAGGACTCCGGTGACAATGGCTGAAACGCGTGCCACATGGGACTGACCAAAATAGACCATATCCGTGAATTATTCAATATAGACCGCGTGAAGAAACGAGTTTCAGGAGAAAACTATAACCGTATGACTGAGGAAGATATATTGGCCCATATGCAAAGACTTTCGAAAAGCGCGTGTTGTTCGCCTCTCTGGAAGAATATACGACTCCTATTCCCGGTGTGGTTGAAACGATATCGAGGATTGCTGAAAAGGGACGGCATCAAGATAGGTTCCACCACCGGCTATACCCGTGCGATGATGGATGTCGTGTTGCCGGTGCCGCAGCCCGCGGATATGTGGTTGATAATTGTGTCACTTCCAACGGAATCTTCCGGCAGGACGTCCGCAACCCTACATGATTTACCAGAACATGATTGATCTGGCCATACCTTCCGTTCAAAGCGTAATAAAATACGGGGATACGATAGCCGATATCAAAGAAGGTGTGAATGCCGGTGTATGGACTGTCGGTGTGATTCTGGGCAGCAACGAAATGGGACTCACCCAAGAGGAAACCGGAAAACTGCCTGCAGAAGAGTTGAACAGACGCATGGCAGCAGTCAGAAAACGTATGTATATGGCAGGTGCGCATTATGTAGTAAACACCATTGCCGAACTTCCCGAAATTATTGAAATTATTAACCATAAAATGAATTAAACGATTATGAGACCATACTTACTTTTAACCCCCGGCCCTTTAACCACTTCTGAAAGCGTAAAACAGCCATGATGACCGACTGGTGCACATGGGATGAAGACTACAATGTTCACATCGTAGAGGAAATACGTAAAGGATTGGTACAACTGGCTACACGAAAAAAACAGATGAGTACACCAGCATCCTGATGCAGGCAAGGGTAACTTATTGCGTAGAGGCGACGTTTGGGAAGTGTGATTACGCCCAAACACAAATTATTGATTTTGAGCAATGGAGCTTACTGGTGACCGTATGGGAAATATTGCTGAGTATCATGGTATCAACTACGATATGCTGGCCTTTGACGAAACGGAGCAGGTGTCCGTAGCTATGTAGACGATTATCTGGCACATAATGCGGAGATTACACATGTATCGGTGGTACATTGCGAAACCACTACCGGCGTGCTGAACCCGATGAAGGAGATAGCCCACATCGTAAAGATGCACGGAAAAGAAGCTGATTGTAGATGCTATGAGCAGCTTTGGCGGAGTGCCTTTGGATGTAGAGGAACTGGGTATTGATTTTCTTATCAGCAGCGCCAATAAATGTATCCAGGGTGTACCGGGATTCGGTTTTTATCATCGCCCGCAAGTCGGAACTGATGCGCTGCAAGGGTGTTTCCAAATCCCTTTCGCTCGATATTTACGATCAGTGGGAAACGATGGAAAAAGGACATGGAAAGTGGCGTTTTACATCGCCTACCCATGTGGTGAGAGCTTTTAAACAGGCCATGGATGAATTGGCTGAAGAAGGAGGGGTAGAGGCACGTCATCAAAGATACTGTAAAAATCATGACGTACTGGTAAAAGGTATGCGCTCACTCGGCTTCAAGACTCTGTTGCCTGATGCTATACAGTCTCCCGTCATAACTTCTTTCCTTTATCCGAATGCGGATTTTGATTTTTTAAATCGTTCTATGCACAGCTCAAGGAAAGGGGATTCGTGATTTATCCCGGCAAGATTTCGCAGGCGGACACATTCCGTATTGGCAATATCGGAGATGTGTATCCGGAGGATTTCAGCAAGTTGATAGAGGTAATCAAAGAATGTAAGTATTGATGAACGTTTCGGGAAAACGATGGTTTCGGGCATATATTGAGGTACTCTAAGTCATATTCTCAGAGTACCTCAGTTGTATCCTTAGGGTATCCCTGATTGTTCCTTCAAGGTACTTCGGCCGTACACTTAGGCATTTCCCTACCCGGAAAACGTTGTGGGGTACAACAATTATCGGGGGAAAAATCGTTGTAGACGTAAGAAAAATTATATCTTTGTTCGTAGAGTCAGGTATTCATGAAGATTCTGAAACCGATTACGAACTTAAATTCATCTTTATGAAACGATTCTTCCTCTTTGCCGCTGTGGCTGCATACATGGTGCTTGCAGGATGTAACGGGCGTCAAGGTCATACCCCGTCTTCTATTGCGCAGGTATCGGAGCCTGCCGATACTGTTGTGCCTGTAGTGGAAGTGCCTTTCAGAGAGAAATTGCTGACGGCAGCCGATGTGACGCTTACCAAAGATTTGCTTTACGATACATATACGTTGGAAGATACCTATCCATACAAGGATACCGTGCGTTCTTTCAAATGGGATGTCATTCGGAATTGTCTGGCTTATATTGAGAATATGCAGCGCGATACTGCAAGGTGGGTGGTGTTGCAGAATTATAAGAATCTGAATCGGGAAGCCCCTTTAGTCCGCAAGTTTGTGCGTAATGCCTATCGCCGCGTGGCGGACACACTCGGAGTGGAGCGTTATCAGTCCGTTCCCTTGTACCTGCCGGGAGATACGTTGGTGCCCGAACGTTATGGCAGAGATGGGACGTTGGCTTACCTGCTGGGTGAGGAAGGCGGTTTCAGCCGTATTCCCCCATTACGCTGGAGGATGAGTGGCTGGTTCCCCGCCGTTATTTGAAGCTGTTGGCAGACAGCACTGTCTTTAGGCATGTTATTTTCGTAGACCGTCTTGACCAGAATATCGCTACGTTGGAGCGCATGGATAAAGGTGAATGGAAAATCCGCAGCATGAATCCCGCAACGACAGGACGGCATGCACCGCCTTATGCACAGGAAACGCCGCTGGGCATGTATTTACTGCAACAGAAGAAATCGCGCATGGTCTTTCTGAAAGACGGCTCTGCGGCAACGGGCGGATATGCACCTTATGCCAGCCGTTTTACGAACGGAGCTTATATTCATGGAGTACCGGTGAATGTACCGCGTACAACCATGATTGAGTATAGCTGGTCGCTGGGTACTACGCCGCGTTCGCATATGTGTGTGCGCAATGCTACTTCACATGCTAAGTTTGTATTTGACTGGGCGCCGACGGAGCGTTCTTTAGTAGTTGTTATCGAATGATTACTTTCTTTTTAACTATCTGTATGATAGTCGTATGGGTGGAAAAGTGCTAACTTTGCCGCCGGTATTTTTCAGGTCGGATAGTTATGTTGAGATTTTGCCTCTCCTTTTTATTTCTGTTTTTTCCCTGTTTCCTGTTTTTGGGAAACAGACCTGCTACCTGCATGACGGATAAGCCGGATGTTTCGTTGGCGGCAGAATCGGCAGCATGTGCCGATTTGTATCGTTCCATGCAATTGGAAGGGGTAGTGAGTTGGAAAGCTTTCCGCCAGGCAGTAAAGGGCTATCATAAAATAGCAGGCCGTAAACGGGATGTACTGACTCTGATTGATTTTTCACGTCCTTCTACCGAAGCGTCTTTTTCGTGTTCGATATGAAGCAGCGCAGGCTGCTTTTTTCCTCGGTCGTCTCGCACGGAAAAAACAGCGGCGACAAGTATGCCACTTCATTTTCCAATGAATACGGATCTTATAAAAGTTCCCTGGGATTCTATCTGACAGAAACAACCTATCAAGGCAGGAACGGATATTCCCTCATCCTGAACGGATTGGAAAAAGGTATTAACGACCGTGCCCGCGAGCGTGCCATTGTGGTACATGGAGCTGCTTATGCCGATCCTTCGGTTGCAAGCGGGGAGGGCGTTTGGGACGGAGTTTCGGCTGTCCGGCTGTTCCGCAAAAACTCAGCCGCCCTATTATCGACGCCATTAAAGGGGGAAGCGTGATGTATATCTATGCCGAGGCTCCTGACTATCTGGCTCACAGCTCCGTATGAAGAAAAAACGACTGGGTTGTAAGCGACTGTTTATTCAGACAGAAGAACAAAAGGACAAAAAGATAGGAAATATGTTTTGTTCTTCTGTTGAATAAATGTCGAATCACTCACTCTCCGTATTCTTCGTATCTTTTGATATGTATCAATTTCCCTCAGCATTTCTTTTACTAATTTTGCGTCGAGTTTCGGGGATTAGATTGTATGGCAACATCAAGAGAAATGACGGAAGGACGGGCTCTTCCGCTCATATTTAATTTCACTATGCCTCTATTGATGGGTAACCTGCTACAACAGACCTACTCTCTGGTCGACGCGGCAATCGTAGGTAAATTCTTGGGGATTAATGCACTGGCTTCTGTCGGAGCAAGTACATCAGTCATATTCCTTATACTCGGTTTCTGCAACGGATGTTGCGGAGGATTCGGCATTCCGGTGGCACAGAAGTTCGGAGCGCGGGATTATAGCACGATGCGTCGTTATATGGCGGTCAGCTTGCAATTGGCTGCGGTGATGTCGGTGGTGCTTGCTGTGGTTACAAGCATCTGTTGTGCAGATATTTTGCGCATGATGCGTACGCCGGACAATATCTTCCCGGATGCTTATTATTATTTGCTTGTAACTTTTATAGGCGTCCCCTGTACCTTCTTCTATAATTTGTTGTCCAGCATTATACGTGCTTTGGGTGATAGCAAGACACCGTTCTGGTTTCTGCTCTTTTCCACCGTCCTGAATATTCTGCTTGACTTGTTTTGTATCCTTGTTTTGGACTGGGGCGTGGCGGGAGCGGCCGTCGCTACTGTCTTTTCTCAAGGAGTATCGGCAGTGCTTTGCTACATCTATATGATGAAACGTTTTGAAATTCTGAGAACCACTCCTGCCGAACGTAAATTCGACAGTGCGCTGGCACGGACGCTGATGTATATCGGAGTGCCTATGGGGTTGCAGTTTTCCATCACCGCTATCGGCAGTATTATGCTGCAGAGTGCCAACAATGCGTTGGGTACGGCGTGTGTAGCGGCTTTTACGGCTGCCATGCGTATCAAGATGTTCTTTATGTCAATAAGTTTCTTGCCAAGATAGCATCCGATTACCGTAAACCCGACGGTTTGTGCACCATTCATCCCGACCAGGCTTTGGGGTTTATAGCACGTTTGCCGATAGAGAGTTTCTGGGGAGTGGGACCGGTGACGGCAAGGAAGATAGCATGTTTTGGGGATACATACCGGAGAGCAACTGCGTGCCTGTTCGCAAGCGATGCTGTTGCGCGAGTTTGGTAAGGTGGGGAACATCTATTATGATTTTGCGCGCGGGATAGATCTTCGTCCTGTAGAAGCGGTGCGCATTCGTAAGTCTGTGGGGTGTGAACATACTTTGGAGAAGGATATTAACCGGCGGTCGTCGGTCATTATTGAGTTGTATCATACTGCGGTGGAACTGGTTACCCGTCTGGAACATAAGAACTTCCGGGGGAATACGCTGACGTTGAAAATCAAGTTCCACGATTTCAGCCAGATTACCCGCAGCGTTACGCAGTCCAGGGAATTGACGGCACTCGATGTGATCCTGCCGTTGGCGAAACAACTGTTGAGGGAGGTTGATTACGAACATCATCCTATCCGTCTGATAGGCCTTTCCGTATCCAACCCTCGTGAAGAAAGTGATGAAAAAGGTGTTTGGGAACAGCTGAGTTTTGAATTTAGTGACTGGTAATTCGATGAATAAAAGACATGTTCCTGATATAAATAAATTCTTATTATTCGCTTAAGACCAAAAGAATGGTATCTTTGCAATGTAGAACGTAAAAAATGTAATGCAATGGGTTGTCTGATGAATGTTTTATGGCTGGTGTTCGGCGGTATACTTACTGCCGTGGAGTATATGATTGCCAGTTTGCTGATGATGATTACAATCGTCGGTATTCCTTTCGGCATGCAGACAATGAAAATGGCAGGCCTTGCTTTGTGGCCTTTCGGCAAGGATGTGCGTAGCGGAGAACGTTCGGGAGGCTGTCTGTATATACTGATGAATGTGCTGTGGATTTTTCTGGGAGGAATATGGATTTGCCTTTCACATTTGGGGTTTGGCATATTGCTGTGCATCACTGTCATAGGCATTCCTTTCGGTATGCAGCATTTCAAACTTGCCGCTTTGGCGTTGGCGCCTTTCGGAAAAGATATTGTGGAATCATAACATCCTATTATCCCGTATAGGCAGGAGGCTTGTAAAAAGAAGAGGGCGGGAAATGAAAATTCCCCGCCCTCGTTCATTTTATTTAAAGGTGTGATTTACATGGTCATGGTGGCTTGCTTTGCCAGCAGTTTTTGTAGTTTGCCGTTTAAGGTTTGGCACATAGTTCCGTTACCCATTGCCTGATAGCGTTTGATACGGTACTGTAACATAAAAATTTCATTTTCATTCTTTTTTTCATAATCGTCTTCTTTTTTGCTTTCCGCGTTTCGGAAAGCGGTTGAACATCTTTTATTGTTTTTCTCTTATTAACGCTGCAAAGATACAAAATGTTTATGAGAAATATGTTTTATAACATAGAAATCTGCATTTTTTCCTTCATTTTCTTGAAAAATACTTTGTTTTGCCATCTGCGTATTACAAATATATTGCATATCTTTGTGTCATACAACCTTAATAATTACGTATATCATGAGACACACTACTTTACTTTCCGGAATAATCTGTCTGTTATGTCTGCTGGCTGCTTGCGGTGACTCTCATTTCATGACGGATGCTTCTTACCGTTCGCGTGTGGAGCGAGACTTCCAACAGAAAAAAACTTTGATGCCGCAAGGAGACTTGTTTGCCATATTCGATACCTCTCTCAGTGATTATGAGCGTGAGGCACTGGAATTTCTTTTATGCCTATATGCCTTTGGCGGATATAGCGGATTATTCAGGGGAGTTTCATCTGATGAATGTGCGTGCTTCCCGGCGGGCTGCCGATGAAATGCCTTGGGGAAAGATTATCCCTGAAGATGTATTCAGGCATTTTGTTCTTCCGGTGAGGGTGAATAATGAGCATTTGGACAGCGCGCGTGTCGTATTCTACAAGGAATTGAAGGATCGGGTAAAAACGCTTTCCCTGCAGGATGCCATTCTGGAGGTGAACCACTGGTGTCATGAAAAAGCCATTTATACACCTTCCGATGCCCGTACAAGTTCACCGTTGGCAACGGTGCGTACCGCTTACGGCCGTTGTGGCGAGGAATCCACATTTCTGGTTGCCGCTCTCCGTTCGGTGGGCATTCCGGCGCGACAGGTATATACTCCCCGTTGGGCGCATACCGATGACAACCATGCGTGGGTAGAGGCATGGGCAGATGGAAAATGGTACTTTCTGGGAGCTTGCGAACCCGAACCGGTACTTAATCTGGGTTGGTTCAACGCTCCCGCAAGCCGGGGAATGCTGATGCATACAAAAAAGTATTCGGACGCTATGAGGGAGCGGAAGAGGTAATGTCCGTTACCCCTACCTATACTGAAATCAATGTGATTGGCAACTATGCGCCTGCTGCAAAGGCTTCCGTAACCGTAGTGGATGCCGGCGGTGTTCCTGTGGACAGTGCTTGTGTGGAATTCAAGCTATACAATTATGCGGAATTTTATACGGTAGCCACCAAATACACCTCTGCCAGCGGTATTTGCGGGCTGACGGCCGGTAAAGGGGATATGTTGGTGTGGGCATCGAAAGACGGACATTTCGGCTTTGCCAGACTTTCTTTCGGCAAACAGTCGGAACTGACGGTGAAACTTGATAAAAAGGAAGGTGACGCATTTGCCATAGATATGGACATCGTACCGCCGTCGGAAACAGCCAATCTGCCTGAGGTAACCCCGGAACAGCGTGCGGAGAACGACAGAAGGCTGGCGCAGGAAGATTCTATCCGCAATGCCTATACGGCAACGTTTATGACGGAGGATGCGGTGCGTGCTTTTGCCCGCCGGTACAAGTTGGATGAGGATGCGGTTGCCGGAATATTGGTAGCTTCCCGCGGCAACCACAAGGTTATCTGCGATTTCATGACCCGCCTTCGTTCCGAAAAGTCGAAAGGGCGGTATCGACCTGTTGCAACGGATTTCGGCAAAAGACCTTCGGGATGTCAGGCTGGAAGTACTGATAGACCATATGCTCTCCAGCGTGCGTACCGGTGCGGAGACTTTCCGTAACTATGTACGTAACCCGCGTGTAAGTAACGAAATGCTGACTCCCTACAAAGGTTTCTTCAGGAAGGTGGTTTCAAAGGAAGATGCGGAGGCTTATGTAGCGCAACCGATGAAGCTGGTGGAGTGGGTAGCAGGGAACATCCGTGTGGACAAGCATTGCAATTTGGGCGGTGACCCCATATCTCCCGAAGGTGTGTGGAGAGCACGGTTGGCGGATGCCCACAGCCGCGATATTTTCTTTGTATCCATGGCGCGTAGCATGGGTATACCTGCACGTATAGACGAGGTGACGGGCAAGGTGCAACTGATGAAAGAAGAGGGTGCGCTGGATGTGGATTTGGACTGTAAGGATACTGTATTTATGGAGGAACTTGTTCCGCAGAAAGGTCGGCTGATTGCTGAATATTCGCCTGTCAAGTCTTTGGACGATCCTAAATATTACTCTCATTTCACCCTTTCGAAAGTGACTCCGCAAGGCAGGTTGCAACTGCTGTCTTACGATGAGGGCGATCTCGATATGGGCGGCGGCACTACTTGGAGCAGTCTGTTGAAGAAAGGTACGGTGCTGGATGCCGGCGATTACCTCCTGGTAACCGGAACCCGCCTGGCAAGCGGAGGTGTGCTTTCCCGCCTCACGGAATTCAGTATCAATCCCGGACAGACCACCCGGCTTGAGTTGGTAATGCGCGAGTAAGGATGAGGTGCAGGTGATAGGCAGCTTCAATTCGGAATCTCTCTTTACCCCGCTTCAGGCGGAGAATTCTGAGCAAAGCCTGTTGGAGGCCTGCGGTCGGGGATATTTTGTCGTTGGAATCTTGGGAGTCAGTGAGGAACCTACCAATCATGCGCTGCGTGACATTGCTGCTTTCAAGCCCGGTTTGGAGAAGTGGGGACGCAAGATGGTACTGCTTTTCCCGAATGAGACTCAATATAAGAAATTCCGTCCGGATGAATTTCCAGGCTTGCCGTCTACCATTATCTACGGTATAGATACAAACGGTATTGCAGCGCAGATTGCGGAAGCCATGAAATTGAGACATAAGGAAATCCTGCCGGTATTTATCATTGCAGATACATTCAACCGGGTGGTGTTTGTTTCGCAAGGCTATACGATAGGCTTGGGAGAACAGTTGATGAAAACGGTAGAAGGACTGTAACGTGGGTTATATTCTATCCGGATTCTGGTACTATCTCATTAGGTTATTTGGGCGATTGTGGCCTTTACTCTTTCTTGGGTTGTCACATTTCGCTCAAATTCATTGATTTGTACGGTTGCCCCCATCGGTACCCGTTCTTTGCGGTATTGCATACGGCTCGCTACGGTTTCCCTTGCAGAGAAATGAAATTCGTGGATACCCGTTTCACGGGCAATGCGTGCGATGCAACTCACGGCCTGCCTGGATGGCATATGTCTTTGTCACTCCCGGATAGGACATGGCCAGTTGCTCAAGGTCGTTCAGGCGTTTGATGTATGCTTCTACAATTTCGCGGCGTGCTCCCGGGCGTGCTCCTGAAATGGCATCGCATACTTGTACGATTGGGGCCAGCAGGCTGGTCATTTCCACTTCGTCGTGGTGGGCACCGATGGCGTTGCAGATGTCTGGCTTTTCCTTGAACTTTTCTGCCAGCTTCATGCCATAGAGTGCATGCGGCAATTCCGGTTCCTCATCGGGTACCTTACCTATATCATGCAGCAGTCCGGCACGTTTTGCTTTCTTCGGGTTGAGTCCCAGCTCTGATGCCATCACAGCGCAAAGATTGGCTGTCTCGCGTGCATGCTGCAAAAGGTTCTGGCCGTATGAAGAACGGTATTTCATCTTACCGATAATGCGGATAAGTTCCGGATGCAGACCGTGGATGCCCAGGTCGATAGTAGTACGTTTACCGGTTTCGATGATTTCCTCTTCTACCTGCTTGCGTACTTTGGCAACTACCTCTTCGATGCGTGCCGGGTGGATACGTCCGTCTGTCACCAACTGGTGCAATGCCAGGCGTGCAATCTCACGGCGAACCGGGTCGAAAGCTGACAATACGATAGCTTCCGGAGTATCGTCTACCACAATTTCCACACCGGTGGCAGCTTCCAGGGCGCGGATGTTGCGGCCTTCGCGACCGATGATACGTCCCTTGATTTCATCTGATTCGATGTGGAATACAGTTACCGAGTTTTCAATGGCTGTTTCCGTAGCCACGCGCTGGATGCTCTGTATCACGATGCGCTTGGCCTCTTTGCTTGCCGTCAGCTTGGCGTCGTCCATGATGTCGTTAATGTAGGACTGGGCCTGCGTTTTGGCTTCTTCCTTTAGGGATTCTACCATGCGCTCTTTGGCTTCTTCGGCAGAAAGTCCGGAGATAGCTTCCAGTTTTTCTATTTCCTGGCGCTGCATGTGCTCCAGTTCTTCTTTCTTCTTGTCCACGATGGACAGCTGGGCTTCTAGATTTTCTTTCACGGCTTCTGCTTCCATCTTCTTGCGCTGGATTTCTTCCTGGCGTTGGTTCAGTACCAGTTCACGTTGTTTCAACTTGTTTTCTGCCTGCTGTATCTTTTGGTTACGTTGGGCCACTTCTTTTTCCAAGTCTGCCTTCTTGTTCAGGAATTTTTCCTTTACTTCCAGCAACTTATTCTTCTTAATCACTTCCGCTTCCGCTTCCGCATCTCTCAGGATACCGTCGTATTTGTTTTTCAGCCCGTGCTTGAAGAACAAGTACGAGGCAAACCCTCCGACAATGAAACAGGCAATGGATACTACTATTGTAACTACTGTCATTTTATTAATTTGTTTTTTAAAGTATATAAATAAAAAAGCACTGCATAAAAGCTTGCTTTGATGAAGGGCAAACTTTTGTACAGTGCGCGAATTTCTCTCTTTTACCGACCCGACGGAGGGATTGCAGCTTATTGTTCCTTGAAATAGGTCTCCAATACCTCTGTCAGTTCCTTTATTTTAGCTGTATAGGGTTCAGTATCATTACGGTCCTTCAACTGAAGGTTTTCTAAAGCGAACTGATAGGCCACCATGGCTATAATTCTCTCTAGAGACACATTCTGATAATGCTCCCGATACGCATTGAGCCTGATATCTACCTGCTTGGCGGCTTCCCTTACTATTTCCTCGTCCTCGCGGTTGATGGTGAGGGGATAGGCTGCTCCTGCCATTTGCAGGTTTATCTTTATCTTATCGTTCATACATCCTCTTCTCTTTATTCATTCAACAAAGCGATGCATTTATCGACTTCACGCACTAATTTGGACAATCGCAGTTTCGTCTCTTTCACGTCACTGCCGTTAAGGCTGATTGTCGTAGCTGTTTTTAGGTTCGTGTAGTTAAGTTTCAGTTCCCGGTATTCAGCTTGTACCTTCCCGTATTCCTCCTCTTTGGCTTCAAGAAGTTGCTTTAGCTCAGCATTTTCGCGTTTTAATTCATCGTGCAGATAGATTAAGTTACATTTTTTATGCGGAAAAAGGACAAGCCGGTGAGTTTGTATATAGATAAAGTATTGAATGAGATGTGGCAGTTTATGGGAATCGTCTGTCTGGCGGTTGCGTTGATGGCCGCATACTTCCATGCTTTCGAAGTAATATTGCCTTTGTGTGCCATATTGCTTTCGTTGGGCAGTATCTTTTTACGGGGGTTCTCATTCGTTATACCCGGTTTTCGGGCTTGTCGAGCATGGGCGTTCTGTTGGGCTTGAGAATGTTGTTTGAAGTTTGGGATAAGTCCTCTTTTTTGCAGATATTGCCGGAGTTTGTTCTGGTGGTCATACTCGCAATGATAATACCGGGACATATTTTGAACTATAAAGCGAAGAAGGAAAACAAAAATAAGAGTAAGTGATATGTTTAAGGAATTAAACCCTTTGCTTCACAGTGAACTGAGGCTTGCCGTAATGTCGTTGCTCATCAGTGTTGAAGAAGCGGATTTTGTATACATCCGCCAGCAGACCGGTGCAACGGCCGGCAATCTTAGTGTGCAACTGGATAAACTTGCCAAAGCGGGGTATATAGTTGTTACCAAGACTTTTAAGGGGAAGATGCCCTGCACGCTTTGCAAGATTACTCCGCAGGGAATAGATGCTTTTGAGGAATATGTGGAGGCGTTGAAATCGTATATAATGAAGTAGGGATGTGAACCCGTTAGTTAAGAGTCTGTTTAAATTCTCTTCAAGAAATGTTTCGGACAGAATTTAAACAGACTCCGGAATAAAAATAAGAAAATATGAAAATTTTGGTTACTTATGCCGTTCAAGGCGAATTTACGGAATTGAAATTTCCCGGTTTGACAGGGGAAGAAGAAGTGCAGGTGGGTTATCTTCGCACCGGAATAGGAAAGGTAAAATCGGCTTTTATCTTACGGAAGCGATTAATCGTGCGCAGCCCGATTTGGTTGTCAATGTAGGTACGGCAGGAACTGTCCGCCATCAGGTGGGGGATATTTTTGTATTTATTATATTAATTAGCGTATTAACAATATGTACACAGTCATCAAACGTATGGAAGTGTCGGCTGCCCATAGCCTGAAACTTTCTTATCGCAGTAAGTGTGAGAATCTGCACGGTCACAACTGGATTATCACTGTCTATTGCCGTTCCAAAGAGCTGAATGCAGACGGAATGGTGGTAGACTTCAGTCACATCAAGCAGGTGGTAAAGGAACAGCTGGATCATCATAATCTTAATGAAGTGCTGTCCTTCAATCCCACAGCCGAGAACATAGCCCGTTGGATATGCGACCAGATACCCACTTGCTTCAAGGTAGAGGTGCAGGAGTCGGAATCAAACATTGCCGTCTATGAGGAAGATTAATGAGATATTCTACAGTTTGCAGGGAGAAGGATACCATACGGGTACCCCGGCTGTCTTTATCCGTTTTTCCGGTTGTAACCTGAAGTGCCCCTTCTGTGATACGCAGCATGAGGACGGCATACTGATGTCCGATGAAGATATCGTAACAGAAGTTAGTAGATACCCTGCCGCTACCGTGATACTGACCGGTGGAGAACCCTCCCTTTGGATTGACCGTGAATTTGTGGATTGTCTGCACCAGGCGGGAAAGTATGTCTGCATTGAAACAAACGGTACCCGTCCGCTGCCGGATAATATAGATTGGGTGACCTGCTCTCCCAAGCAGGGGGTAAAGCTGGAAATTACGCGTATGAATGAAGTGAAGGTGGTGTATGAAGGGCAGGATATTACTGTTTATGAGCAGTTGCCCGCCGGGCATTTCTTTCTTCAGCCTTGCTCTTGCAGCAATACGGCCGAAACGGTGGATTGCGTGATGAAGCATCCTAAGTGGAGACTTAGTTTGCAGACACATAAGCTGATAGATATCCGGTAGGCATTTATAAAACGAATAATGGCTGTAAGCAATGCTTACAGCCATTATTCGTTCATGCACGGGAGGAGAGGCTCGAACTCCCGACACCCGGTTTTGGAGACCGGTGCTCTACCAACTGAGCTACTCCCGTGTTTGCGGCTGCAAAGGTAATGCAAACTTTCAAATATGCAAGTAACAGACGTACTTATTTTATAAAGAAAGTTGCTTACAACATCTGTAAGTCCTGATACATAATGCGATACGCTGCTGCTTTTTTTTCCAGTGCCAGCGGGTAGGCTCTTGAGGAAGAAGGCATCCGGTAGAGGCGCATCGGATGGTTTTCGAAAAGAAACTCCGTGAAGTCGCCTACTTTGGGCTTGTCGATGGAGAACTGCGTGCACAGCGTGTCCGTAGCCTTCTCGCCGGTGGTAACGATAGCCTTGCATTGCGGTATCCGGTGTAGCAGGGCAGGGACGTCCGTGGGTTGCACCACTTCCAGAAACTTATCCGAGGCGTTGTCCTGCAGGCGCCGTATGGCAGAGGCTGTGTCGAACAAGGCAATACCCTTTTCCTGCAGGAAACTGATGAGGTGTTCTTTGCAGAAAGCCTTCTTCGTCTTGTCTACAAAATAATCCTTGTCATTGAAGAAAAGGAACCCGGTAATCCTCCACATGTCATTGTTCCAGTTGGGGTAGTAAAACTCCATGGACCACCGCTTTTTCTGCGGAGGAAAGCTTCCCAGCATCAGCAGACGGGCGTTGCCGGGAAGGAAGGGTTCTAAAGGGTGTTGTTCTATTTCCATACTTTCCAATTTCATTGTTCTGCCTGCAAAAGTACGGAATATATCTTGGATATGCTATCCTGCAATGTCCTGATTGCTCATTCTGTCGGTGATTTGGAAGGGGAAATCAGGATATTCGTAGAGGCTGAACCGGGATTCTGTCTTGCCTTCCGTATAGTTCCAGATGGTGGCATATTCTTCGGCGTCTTCTCCCATGGCCTGCAGTTGGCGGAGGTAGGAGGCTATGGACTTGTTCTCTACGATATATATTTGCCCCAAGCGGTCTATTATCGGGCTGTGGCGGCGAGTATTGTCGTGGTCGAACCGCAAGATACGCTTGCCCTCGGGGGTGATGCCTACCATGTTGAAAGTCATGCTCTTGCCGATGGCGGGCAGGTTGAGCACATTGCGGTCGGTGGCGAGGAAAGGCAGGTGGTGTGTTTTCAGGAAACGCCGGATGCAGGCTGCCGGGTCATGGACGGTTCCAAGCAGTACGGACAGATTATGGGCATCTTCCTTGGTCAGCTTTCCGAAGCGCTTTTCTTCCCATTGCTCTTGTACGGAACGGCTGTTGGGGGTAAACACGGCATTGTTTTCTTCAAAACCTTTCACGGAGAAGGTGTAGTAGCAAACCACTCCCAACTGATTGAGCACTTGCCGCAGGCGGGTGGTATGCCCCCGGCGGGATGCAGCTACGTTGTATACCAGTTGGTTGTCAATGAGCCAGCCTGCCGCCAGCAGTTTGCGTATTCCTTCGGCAGCTTCCGGAGTGACTTCGAGCGGGGTTTGGAAATGTGTCTGGATAATGAACTGGCGGATGCCGATGGTAGACGCCTTTTCCTTGAATTCCCTTAGAATCTCCACCAGCCCGTCATTGATGCGCATGGGCAGGTAGGCGGGGAGGCGTGAGCCGAGGCGTACACGTTGCAGCTCTGCATACTTTTCTCCCTCGGGCCGTTCCTGATTGGCTTTCCGCTTGCGGACTGCCATGCGGTAGACGGCGTCTAATATGTTGCCCAGCGTCTTGTTTTGGCTCATCAGTGCGTCACCGCCGGTGATGAGAATGTCCCGCAGTTGCGTGTCTTCCTCAAAATAGGCCATCAGCCGGCGCAGCTTCTTTTCCCATGTCTCCTTGGGACGCAGGGTGTCAAACTCAAAATTGAGCCGTTTGCTTTGAAAGTCGTACATACGCTGACAAGATGCGCAGAGTCCTCCGCAGGCGCGTCCCATGGTGTCGGGGATGAGGATGGCCACTTCCGGATAACGGCGGTGGATGTTATGCCCGTCGGGCAGCAGCCAGCCGGCGGCGTTGGGTTTACCTGGTTCTACGATATCCTCCCGTTCCCAGGCACGTATCTGTCCGTAGGTTTCCACCAGTTGGGGTGAATAGAGTATATAGCTGCGCAGGGCCTCGTCGTCGTATCCGCCGCCGGTGCAGTTCAGCAGTGACAGATAATAGGGGGTGGCGAAGAAAGGCATTCCCTTCTTGCGGGCTTTTGAGAGCAGGTACATGGTTTCGGCAGAAAGGGAGTTGCCGAGAAGACGGTTTAGCTCCGTAGGGCTTTTGACGGCCATGGCAAGATGGAAACGGAAGTCATTCCACCATTCGCTGACGAGGTTGAACTTCTCCTCGTAGCTGAGTCCCTCTTCGAAATGGAAGCGGGAAGCCGGGTTCTTGCGGTGCTCAATCTTCTGCACCAGTGCATGCAGGATGCGTTCCTTGTTCTTTGCACGGATATGCTGCACGTCTTCATCCAGTCCGCTGGGCCAGCGTTCGGTCAGGGTTTTGATTTTCTGTGCTGAGGGCAGGGTGGGGGCTGGCTGGTGGAGGCGTTTGAACTGCTGGAACAAGTCGATGAACAAGTCCGTTTCCGTTTCCTCTTCCCATTGTCCCGTGAGGAAGGAATGCAGCATTGATAAAGTTGATATGGGCAGCTGTTCTCCGATGGAGAGCTCGTGTACTTCCTGCCCGTCAAATTCAATCAAGAGTCGAATTTGCTTACCGGCCTCGTTGTCCACTTCCGGATGTCCGGCAATGTACTCCGTCAGGTTGGCCTTGAAGGCTTCCGCATCGTCGCTTTGAACGGCGATGCTGACCAATTCAGGGAGTTCGTGCCGATAAAGTTGTTCCAGTTGTGATAGAGTGAGTGCAAGCATTTTCTTTTGTTTCATAAGCGGTTGTTTTTTTGAAGTTAATATTTATGATGGTTGACGCGGGGTGCGTCCTTGTGTTCCGTGAGGGGAAAATGATTTCATTTGCTAAAAATAACAAAAAAAAGCGGGAAATTTCTTTCCCGCCTTCTTGTTTCTAAAGTTCTTTAGAATTCTTTTTCTTTTATTTCTCTTCGTTGGCTTTCTGTTTCGGTTCCTTTTTGGCCAGCATCACTACGTTGTAAACGTACTCGGTCATCCATTGTTCCGAATATCCCAGACGCTCTTTGTACTGGCGTACTGCCGCTGCCGTCTTGTGTACATCGTCCTTTTTCCATACGGTTTTTGTACAGACGTCGTGTACGGTTTTTTCGGTCATGCTGCGCAGTGCCCCTTGAAGATGGAAGGCATGCGGAATTTCCACTGCATCAGGTTTCCCATCAGCATCATCAAGTCATTGGAGAATCCTTGATACATAAAGAGATAACCTTGTACGTCGTTCTGCGTACGGCAGTGCTTCTTGACGGAAGTATCAATTTCCTTGAAGAAGTTTTCACTGATGCCGTAGTCCTGCATCAGCATCTTGCGCGAAGCGGCCTTTTCCGCTTGTCCCAGGCGGCCTCCCTGCGTGGGGATTTTGAACAGACGCTTGAAGTTGGCTACATCCGGCACAAAGCGGATATTGGTGATGCCCAGGTTGGCGGCTATTACAGACTGGAAGTAGACGCGTGTCAATGAAACGAAGTCCTCCACATTCTTCTGCCAGCAGATGTTCGGCGGCGCGTCGGGAAAGATGCGCCAGGCGGCAGTAACGGTTCAGTGAAAGGCGGTCGTTTTCTTCCAGCAGATTGAGCAACAGTTGTTCCCGTTCGGTATATTCTATCAGTTCTCCTTTCGGACTTCCGCTTTGCTGCCAGACGCGCAGATGGACGGGAGTAGCCAGGATGTTTTCATCCTTGATACGGAGATAGGCAAGATATTTTCCCGTTTCGTCCTTGGCATATACCGGCTTCCGGTCACTTTCCTCGATTTGTACCACCAGCACACTACGGCCTTCCACCTGATAGGTCTGCATGGTATAGTTCACTTCGGGGCTGCAATAAAGTCCGGCAGCCGCTTCTATCATATATTGTTCTTCGTCCGAACGGACACCGGCAATTTTCCCGTTATCTTTCACTCCGATGAGCAGTTTTCCACCGTCTGTATTGGCAAAGGCTGAAAGGGTTCTGGCTATCTTGCGGGCATCGGATATTTCGAACTTGAAATCCTGCTGTTGGTGCTCTCCTTCGGCTATGAGAGCGTGTATATATTCGGTGTCAGTAAGCGTTTTCATGCTTGCAAAAGTAGATAAAAAACGCGTAAGAGCCCCTTTTTGCGGCGATTTTACCGAATATTTCAAAAAAAATATCGTTTTTCTGCATTTATTTCAAGAAAGAATGTATTTTTGCCGGACATTATTAACGAAGTAATTAAAAAAGGATTATGAAAGAATTAGTTGAAAAAGTAGCTGCATTGTATGCAGACTTCTCAAAAGATGCAAACGCTCAGTTGGAAAACGGTAACAAGGCAGCAGGAACTCGCGCTCGTAAGGCTTCTTTGGAAATCGAAAAAGCTATGAAGGAATTCCGCAAAGCATCTTTGGAAGCTTCTAAGAAGTAAGAAAAAAAGCATATTTGATGCTGCGAAAGACTGCCACTACTGGCGGTCTTTTTTGTTTTTGAAAAGTATTATTGCTACTTTTGACGCAGGTATTATGGATGAAAACGTTCTCAATAAACTGAAGATACTGGCAGAGTCGGCAAAGTATGACGTCTCTTGCTCCTCCAGTGGTACGGTGCGCTCCGGCAAGGCAGGCATGCTGGGGAACACTGTGGGTGGCTGGGGCATCTGCCATAGTTTTGCCGAGGACGGCCGTTGTATCTCTCTGCTCAAAGTGATGCTTACCAATTATTGCATCTACGACTGCGCCTACTGCATCAACCGCCGCAGCAACGACCTGCCGCGTGCCACGCTGTCGGTGGCCGAGCTTGTAGACCTCACCATGGAGTTCTATCGCCGCAACTATATCGAAGGGCTTTTCCTGAGCAGTGGGGTGGTGCGTAATCCCGATTACACGATGGAACGCCTGGTGCGCGTTGCCAAGGACCTCCGCACTATCCATCGTTTCAACGGATATATCCATCTGAAGAGCATTCCCGGTGCCAGCCGCGAACTGGTGAATGAGGCAGGGCTTTATGCCGACCGTCTCAGCGTCAATGTCGAGATACCGAAGGAGGAGAACCTGAAACTGCTTGCCCCGGAGAAAGACCATAAGAGTGTATATGCGCCTATGCGCTACATCCAGCAGGGAGTCCTTGAAAGTTCGGAAGAACGCAAGAAACACCGCCACGCTCCCCGTTTTGCTCCTGCAGGACAAAGCACACAGATGATAGTAGGCGCTACCGCTGAGACGGACAAGGATATTCTGTATCTTTCGTCGGCCCTCTACAAGGGACCTACGATGCGGCGTGTCTACTATTCGGGCTATATTTCCGTCAATACCTACGATAAGCGCCTGCCGGCATTGAAACAGCCCCCTTTGGTGCGCGAAAACCGCCTTTACCAAGCCGACTGGCTGATGCGCTTCTATCAGTTCAAGGTGGAGGAAATAGTGGATGATGCCTACCCGGACCTTGATTTGGAGGTTGACCCCAAGCTGTCCTGGGCTTTGCGCCATCCCGAGCAGTTTCCAATCGATGTGAACAAGGCGGATTATGAGATGTTGCTCCGCGTGCCGGGCATCGGCGTGAAGTCGGCACGGCTGATAGTGGCTTCCCGACGTTTCTCCAAGATAGGTTTCTACCAGTTGAAGAAGATAGGGGTGGTGATGAAGAAGGCGCAGTATTTCATTACCTGCTGCGAGTTGCCGATGCGCACGGTCAATGAGCTGACTCCGCAAGGAGTACGCAGCCTGCTGTTGCCCAAACCGAACAAGAAAAAAGTGGATGAGAGGCAGTTGATGCTTGATTTTGGCGAATGAATATCTTTTTATACGATAAGACTTTTGAGGGATTGCTGACTTCTGTTTTTGAAGCCTACTCCCGTCGCATTTTCCCCGATGCACTGTTGTTGGAAGGAGAGCCTCTTCCATTGTTCTACGATGAAATATTTACAGTGATAACCGATGAGGAGAAGTCCGGTCGCGTCTGGCGCGGATTGCAGAAGAAGCTGTCGTCTGCGGCACTTGCCTGCCTCGCCCAATGCTGGCTGGCAGAGGAACCGGAAACTCCCATGCTGCTGTTCCGCTATATCCGCAAGGCGATAGATGCTCCTCGCTCCATTGAAACGAACTTTGCCGACCCTGATGTGCTGGAGTTCTCCCGTATGTGGAAGCGGGTGGATTGGGAGCGTATACGCCTGCTTCAGTTTGTCCGCTTCCAGAAGGCTGCGGACGGTACTTTCTTTGCTGCCGTCGAGCCCGAAAAGAATGCCCTTCCTTTGGTGACGGGGCATTTCAAAGACCGGTTTGCCGACCAGCGTTGGCTCATTTATGACATCAGGCGAGCCTATGGGTACTATTACGACTTGAAGGAGGTGCGCCAGGTGACTTTTGGTGAGGACAGTCGCGAAGGACATCTTGTCACCGGCATGCTCGACGAAAGTCTGATGGACGGAGACGAACAGCTTTTCCAGTCTCTCTGGAAAACCTATTTCAAGGCAATCTGCATCAAGGAACGCCTCAATCCCCGGAAGCACAAGCAGGACATGCCCGTGCGCTATTGGAAATATCTGACGGAAAAACAGCAGTGATTCCCTTTATTCGATTTTCTCCACTGTCACTTCGGGAAATTCCTGCATCAGTTGCAGCAAATATCCCTCATCATAGCTTTTCTTGGATTTGATGACCATGGTCACTTGATAGTTGGTGTACTCTCCCTGCACTTGCCGGTCCAGGTTGTAGGACACCACCAGATAGTCTTTGGAGTTGAATCGCCGGGACACTTGCGGCAGTATCTCTTTGCTGGAAGTGGAAAAGGTTATCACGGAACTTTTCATGCCAATGCTTTTGAAAATAAGGCTCAACAGTTCGAGCCCTGCCAGAGTCAGCAGGGTGGCGGCAATGCTGATGGTGTACATTCCTGCACCTACTGCCAATCCGATGCCTGCAGTAGCCCATATTCCTGCGGCTGTTGTCAGTCCCCTGACTATCTGTTTCTGGAAAATGATGGTACCCGCACCGATGAATCCGATACCGCTGACTACTTGTGCGGCAACACGGCTGGGGTCCAGCGTCACACTGCTTTCCTTGATGATTTCCTGAAAACCATATTGGGATACAATCATGATGAGCGCGCTTCCCAATGATACCAGGAAATGGGTGCGGTAGCCTGCTTCTTTGGCACGGTATTCCCGGTCCAGTCCGATAATGGCACCCAGTATTCCGGCTACCAGCAACCTGAGCACAAAATCAAAGTTTAACATCATCATCGTATCCTCTCTTTCTTTTTTATTAATTGATGACCCAATTCTTATTGTGGGGCACTGTTTTCTTGGGGTTGTAATGCATTCCGGCTTGTGTCGGTATTTTTAGTATGTATGTACGTCCGCTTTTATTCATCAGCGAGGTATCCCGCAGCCACGGATTGGCATCTTTCAGTTGGGCATAGGTGATGCCTTTATCTTTGGCAAACTGTGCCAGGTTGCCGATGCCTGTTGTGACGGTCACTTCCGTGTAGGGGATGGGCGGATAAAGATGTTCCCGTTTCAACAGAAAGCCGTACTGCTGTGGATTGCTGATGACTGCTTTGGCTGCCAGCAGGCGGAACATGTAGCGCGAAGTCTCTTCTACCAGCCATAAGTCGACAGCCTGGTCCACCATTTGCTTCTGCAGCTGTGTGGAGATGCGTCCTTGCCCGGCATTGTAGGCGGCGGCTACGCACAGCCAGTTCCCGTATTTCTGATAAGCATCTTTCAGGTACTTGCAGGCTGCTTTGGTCTCTTTCTCGATATGGTATCGTTCGTCGATGTTGCTGTTCACCTCCAGTCCGAATTCGCGTCCGGTGGCAGGCATGAACTGCCATAGGCCGGCGGCACCCGCAGGCGATTTGGCAAGCGGGTTCAGGTTGCTTTCTATCACAGCGAGGAACTTGAAGTCATCGGGAAGGCCGTTGGCTTTTAGTATAGGCTCTATGACGGGGAAGTAGCGGTTGGCACGCTTCACCATGAGCATGGTGGTGGAGTGCATGTAGGTGAAGGACATCAGTTCGCGGTCCATACGTTCGCGGTGGTCGTAGCGAAGCAGGTCAATAGCTTGTCCGGCAAAAGTGATCTTGTCCGGTACGCTGGGGGAGGTCACGCAGTAGGGAACTTCGGATTTCACGGAATCGCGTTCGGGATTCAGCGTACTGCTGCCTGCGAGGAAGGGGAGGCTGGAACCTGCGCACAGTGCAATGGCAGCAGTAAGCACGATATATTTTGAATTTTTCTTCATGTCTGTATGTCTATTTCTGTTTGGAGACGTGAAGATACGAAATCAATTCGTTATAGGCAACCTTTCCCATAGCCATCGTGGAATCATACGCCAAAAAAATACCAGTACCCGGTAGCGTCCGTCAATGACAACTACCCGTCTCTTTTCTCTTAAAGCCTTGATTATGTGCTGTGCTACACGGTCTGCTTTCATCAGCATCGGGTATTTCCCGCTTTTCAATAAATCGGTGGCAACAAATCCCGGACGGATGTCGGTGAAGTGTATATCAAGATGCTGCATCCGGGCAAGTTGTGCCAGCGCTTCGATATAGGTATTCTGGAAGCGTTTGGTGGCAGAGTAGGCCGGTGCAACGCCCAGTCCTTTAGTGCCTGCAATGGAACTGATGACAGCAATATGTCCGGAGCCTTTTTCCTTGAAATAGTTGAAGGCGGCAGTCACCATGCGGGTAAATCCCTCTACATTGGTACGTGCCGTGTTCAGTTCGATGTCCGGTTGTAAGTCCCGGTTTTGATGTCCCACGCCGGAACTGAGGAAAAACAGGTCTATGCCTCCCAGCTTTTTTATCAGGTTATGGAGGTGTAGAGTCGCTGTCTCTTCCGTAACGTCCAGCTGTTCCGTGATTATCCGGTCGGGTGCGGTGGCTTGCAGGGCATGCAATGCTTCCTCTCTTCTGCCGGCAATACCTATATGCCAGCCTTGTTGTACAAGTATCCTGGCTACTTCTTGTCCGATGCCTGAAGTGGCACCGATGATGATGGCTTTCTGCATGATGATAGAGGATTATCCGATGACGGTTGCTACAATTCTTCTTCCTCCGCCCCGGTTGCGGAACTCGCAGAGATAGATGCCTTGCCAGATACCTATGTTCAGATGCCCATTGGTGATGGGGATGGTGAGGCTGGTTCCGCTGAGGGTTGCCTTGGCATGGGCGGGCATATCGTCATCGCCTTCGCATGTATGTTGGTAATAAGGTTCCCGTTCTTTTACGAGGCGGTTGAAGATGGCTTCCATATCTGTCTGTACGTCAGGGTCTGCATTCTCGTTGATGGTGAGGCCTGCGCTTGTATGCTTGATGAACAGATGCAGGATTCCGGCAGACGGAAGCGGTGGAAGGTTGCGTATAATCTCCTCTGTCACCAGGTGAAAGCCACGCCGGCGAGGGGTCAGGGTAAATTCTTTCTGTGCGGTCATAAATCATTGTTTTTCGTTTGTTGTCAGGATGGTTTTGTCCGGCAGGGCAGTTCCACGGTGAACGTGCTTCCCACTCCCATTGTCGAATCTACGGTAATCACTCCATTCATTTTCTCAACGATGGATTTGCAGATGGAGAGTCCTAATCCGGCACCTTGGGCAAAAGAGTCCACCTTTTCAAACCGTTCGAATATCATTCCCAGTTTGTCGGGGGGAATACCGCATCCAGTATCGGAAACACTGATTCTTATTCCGTCTGTGTCCGTTTCGTAGTACACTTCGATATGTCCCTGCACGGTGTTTTTCAGTGCATTCGATATGAAGTTGTTCAGTATCTGTTTGATGCGCATCGGGTCGTGCTCTATCTGGCCGGGGGTTACCGGATACCTGGCAAAGAGTTTCACTCCTGCCGGAACGTTCCGTTCGTACTCGGTAATACTTTCCTTGATGAGTTCTGCCGGATTGAACCATTCGGAATGGAGCTCTATGTGTCCGGCCTCTATTTTGGAAAGGTCCAGAACGTCGTTGATTAGTTTGAGCAACAGTTGGT
>VOFC01004490.1_pt1 | contig 31049 bp, 42 predicted proteins | sample 5384161 | NCBI WGS metagenome assembly VOFC01 (sample SAMN12384722, study PRJNA508395) | human gut metagenome | isolation source: healthy gut B | host: Homo sapiens
TCGCATAAGAGAACGAGCTTTCATTTACTGAGATAGGTAGGGAACTTCGGCAGGGCGACCCTTCTACTATTCTCAAAAGAAGTCAGACTCCATAGTCAGGACTGTACGTAAAGATTCCTTCAATCCCTGCGGTAAGCGAAGTACCTGTGATGAATACGGACAGCATGTTCAAAGTGCAAACCACAGTATTCAAAAAGCTGCAGAGATGTCCTCGTGTAAAGTGCTACGAGCATTGCAAGCAGTTTGAGGTATTGGTTTGTAACAAACTGAAGAAAACCACCATACGTTTGCAACGGCTGTATCCAACTTGCAATCCTGTAAGCTGGAGAGCTATATTTTATTCTGCCAAATCAGCTCAGAAGAATTATGAGACTACTCGCTCAGAAAGTCGTCAAGGAATAGCAATTACACCGGAAGAATTAAAGCGTGTAGATGCTATTGTTTCACCGCTTGTTGTTAGCCAGTCTATTCACGCGATATGTGTCAATAATGCAGATGACATCATGCGTTTGATGAAAAGACTATTTATAACTACATTGATGCAGGGCTTTTATCTGTAGATAACGTTGCCATCTTCCGAGAAAGGTCCGTTATCGTACTTACCCGCTCACATAAGAAGCCTGTAAGAGTAGACAAAACACTGTGTCATGTAGGACGCACTTACGAGTGAAGCTTATCTTGCTGCGAATCCCGATATTCAGTAGTGAAATGGATTCGAGTAGAGAAGGTCGTCAAAGGCTAAAAGTCTTGTTGACCATATGCTTTTAGAAATAGTAGTTTAATGCTTGCTTTTTATCCGTGATAACAATACCGCCAAGTCAGTTACAGAAATATTTGACTGGTTGTATGAACGGTTAGGACATGAAGTATTCACTAGCCTCTTCCAGGTGATTTTGACCGACAGAGGAAGTGAATTTACTCAACCTGCTGGCAGATCAACTTTCATTAAGGGCGTCGGTCGCTTGAAACTACATATGCTGTGGTTGTATCCACGGCGATTTGCTGAATGATCAATAGATTAGGATGGTTGTGAAGTTACACATGAGATGATCTCGTCGTGTGCTTCCGAGAAGAAAATCTCTTTTGATAACTTAACTCAGGATGATATCGAATCTCTATGATGAGTCATATCAACTCATATAACAGAGCTGGAATAACCAGTCTGGCACGCAGTTGTTCAGCTTCATTATGGCGGGGATAATTCTTGACCAAGTTAGGAATAAAATCCATTCCCTGGCTACGATTAACCTATACACCTCTATTGCTGATAAGAAACGTAGCGCAGCATTTCGGAGAAATACTTATGAACCGAACGAGTGGAATTTGGATCTCGCGAAGAAAAGAAATAAAATTGACTCTCCGCTTAACGTGAAGCTCTCTTTTTCAGGGATTAAGATCTCAAAAGAAGATATCAGCATGTGAAGCATAAAACAACTTGTTTCTACATAGCAGTAAATTCGTTTTGAAAGCTTTGCAAAACTAACTCATAAAATCATGATAAAGTACCTGCTGGATTTCATGTTCTATGCGGGAATTCTGGTGACGATAAGTCTGCCGCTCAGTCTCAAATACATAGGAAAGTATCTGGAGGCGGTGGAGGAGCATTACCTTCCGGCGGTGATCATATTCGCCATCCTGGGTGTGCTGGCATTATTGTTGGTCAATGAACTGCGCAAGATGTTTGGCACGGTGCTTGCGGAGAACTGCTTTGTACCGGAAAATGTGGCGAGCCTTAGGAGAATGGGAGACTTAAGCTTTTTCATCGCGGCCATGAGCGCTGTAAGATGTGTGGTGTACCTGACCATTGCCATGCTGGTGATCATTTTGGTATTTATCATTGCAGGCATGTTCAGCAAAGTGCTGGCCATGGTATTTGAAGAAGCGGTGCGCTACAAGGAAGAAAACGACTTAACAATCTAAAAATTCAGTCACGAAGTGATAGAGCGTGTGATACGCGACTATGTAAATGACGCCGGCTGAACGGAGATTCAAAATTAGAAAGGCATCTATTATGGGAATCATTGTAAATCTGGATGTAATGATGGCAAAGCGGAAGATCAGCCTGACGGAACTGGCGAATCAGGTGGATCTGACCCAGGCCAATCTGTCCATCCTGAAAAATAATAAACAAAAGCCATACGTTTCTCTACGCTGGAATCCATCTGCGAGGTGCTGCATTGTCAGCCCGGAGACATTCTGGAATATGTGGAAGATTCAAAAGAAGAGAAAAACAATTAAATCCTGAAAGGGGGAGATCATAATGCAGGAAAATACAGTAGTACAGGAAACAAATTCAGCAAATCAGGAACAGATTTCCGGGCAGAATGTAGTCCGGGTAGTGGGAAAAGACAGAGACTGTGGAGACAAAGCGCTTGCAGGAGCACTATAATTTCTTCGGACCGGTGACTTTTCTCTATGCCGTGTTCTATGCATTTTGTATGTTTCGGAACGGCTCGGGATCACTTTCCCTTTTTTTCTCGCAGGCACTTTACTGTATTTTGTCTTCTCGCTGTCAAAACTGGAGATTACCTTGAAAAAAGGAAGCGCCTTTTACATGATCAGCATTCTGCTGCTGGGGATATCCACCTTCTGCACGGACGGATGGGCAATCATCAGCCTGAATAAGCTGGCGGTCTTTTTGCTGGTAATGTGTCTGCTGCTGAATCAATATTTTGATACGACAAAGTGGAATCTTGGGAAATATGTGGGAAGCATCTGTCAATTGGTGGTTATGAGCTTCGGGGAACTGGGGAAGCCTCTTTCCGATGGCAAAGCCTATTTTCGTGAAAAGGGAAAAGTAAATAAGAAGGTATGGTACGGACTGCTGGGAGTGGTGATCGCACTGCCCATTGTGCTCATTGCCGCCGGACTGTTAAGCTCTGCCGATGCGGTATTCCGTAAGATGACAACGGATTTCATGAACTGGATCCGTCCGGACAATATATTCAACGTAGTCATCCGGGTAACGTTTCTGTTCTTTACTTCCTATGCACTGACTTCCTACCTGTGTAAGCGAAGCATCCCGGAAGAAGTGAAGGATCGCAGAAAGGGTGAGCCGGTACTGGCAATTACGATTATGTCACTGCTGTCACTATTGTATCTGCTGTTTTCCGGTATTCAGATCTTCGGATTGTTCTTGGGGAAAATGCAGCTGCCGGAGGGCTATACCTATGCACAGTACGCAAGAGAGGGCTTCTTCCAGCTGCTGGCTGTCAGCATTCTGAATCTGATCCTGGTACTGGTGTGCCTCAGCTTTTTTAGGGAGAGTAAGATACTGAAAGTGATTATGACGATTATGTCATTATGTACTTTTATCATGATCGCATCCAGCGTAATGCGTATGATCATTTACATCCGGTATTATTATCTGACTTTCCTGCGGATCTTCGTATTGTGGATGCTGGCGGTACTATTCGTCATGTTTATCGGAGTACTGATCAACATTTACGGGAAAGCTTCCCTCTGTTCCGCTATGGTGTCGTGATGGTGACAGTTCTGTACCTGGCATTGTCCTTCAGCCATCCCGACTATATTATAGCCAGAGTGAATATTGCCAATGCACCCGGCGCAGACGGTACAGGCTGGGAAGAATCCGTGGCGCAGGATTACGGAGACGATTTTTTCGCCGGACCGTTTTTCCGGGGATCGGAATATAATGACTACTCTTATCTGAGTGATCTCAGCGCGGATGCGGCACCGGTCATTATTCCTTATATGGAGAGCCTTGGGTATGATTTCGGCGCCTATGAACTGGAGAACCCTACGGATATTATGAGCGAAGATACGCAGGCTCAGTGGTGGGGGAGTTATCAGCCGAAGGGATTCGGATATTATTACCTGAACCATAATAAGAAGCGTCTGGAGCAGACATCTCTGCGGACATTTAATATTTCCAGATATATGGCGCGGAAACAGATAGAGGCAAGAATCGATGGAAAATAAAGAAATGAATACGGAAAAAATAAAGTTTTATAAAAAGCATCCGGTGTTGCTTGCATGGCTGATCTCTATATTTATCGGACTGGGCTATGCGCTTTTTACGATCATAGCCTCTGTTATTCATTATGAGCAAAGAGATTATGTATGGGAGATCATTAAGGCTTTTACAGAAATGTTTACTTGGGCAATTTTAATGGGAGCGGTACTGGTATTTCCTGTGGTGCTGACGATCAGTGAAGTAATCTGCCTGATCTGTGAAACGAGGGCACGTCCGGTGAAGGGAGACTGGCTGTTTGACCAGCACGTATTTTGGCTGGGCGGATTCTATGAACTTTGTTATTTGGGGTTGATTATGGATGTGACATCCGCTGACTGGCAGACGCAGTTAAGCAATTCCAATAAACATACACCGATTTACAGTGGTTCTATGGTTACTTTTATAGTACTCCTGCTGCTGGCATTTATAGGGTATGAGATTCTGCAGAGTATTCCGCTTCGGAAGCTGCCGCCCCTTGTGACAGTACTGTCGATTTCCGCAATGTACCTGGGACTGCTGGAGCTGATCCTGTTCACAGTACAGATATTCAAGCCGACGATTTTGCTTGATGGATATTTGCTATTATTTCCACTGTGCTGTGTGCTGCTAGTGGTGCGACTGCTTCTGAAGAAAATACGGGAGTGGAATGCACTGATGCAGAATGCGGAGGCGGAACACTTTGGGACGGGGAAGATTTATCAGAATCCCATGCTGCGTTGGTGTGACAGCATATTGCGGAAGGCTGCATGGTGGCCGGTGCTGGGACTGGTATTGATGTTCCCACTGTTGGGGATCCTGATCGCAATCCTCATGCTGTTTGGGCAGGCACCGGATTCTGTGATTAAAGCATTCACGGAGACCAGCGACTGGAATCTGTCTCTCAGGCAGGCACCGCAGAATGTCATGTATGATGAACATTATCTCTGCACGGTAGCTGCCGGCGGTCATGAAAAGGTCGTAAAGCCTATCCGCCTGGGGAGGCGGCATGGGCATGAAGTCATTGTGAACCGTCAGTTGTGCATCGCCAATGCTTTTGAACAGGTGTTGGAAGAACGGACTCCCGGCTTCCACCGGGCACTGCGTCATTTTTATGACACTTACGGGTTCCCTGTGGCGAGACTGATCCACAGTCGGTACACGGCGGATCTGGTGTATTTTATCATGAAACCTTTAGAATGGATCTTCCTGTGTGTGCTGTACCTGACAGACGCCCATCCCGAGAACCGCATTGCTGTGCAGTACACCGGGAAAACGGCGGCGCAGGTGGAAGAATAGTAAAATATTAACTCCCTTTTCGGAATTGTGTATCCACTGAAAACGAGCCTATAAACATGCATTCACAATGCATAAAAACACGTTCCGGCTATTTCCCACACATTGAAATATACACTTAGATAACATATAATACGAAATATATTTTGGGGAGGATTATGACCATGAAAAAGAAATTATGCAGTATTGTTTGTCTTTGCTACTTTGTTTCAATTATGTTATGTGCATGTGGAAGAAAAGAACAGGGGAATCCTATTAGATTGCCTGCCAGAGAGGATATTGTATCGATTGGTGTCTCTGACGGTGACAAATATGCTATGTCACCTAACACAGAAGGTGAAGCTACGGAGTTTATTGATGAATTTTTATCTATGCTAATGGATATGGAAACAACCAGTCAGCAATCAATCAATGATGCACCGGTCAACAAAGATTCTATTACGATCAATATAAATTGTGATGGGGCGGCAGGAACTACTCTTTTTACTATGTAGATAAAGGAATCGAATATGTAGAACAGCCATATCAAGGAATTTATAAACCAACGCCTGCTTTAGGTAATTGTATAACTGAAATGCTTGCTTCGGCAGATAATAGACCGCTAATGGTAACATTTCAGGCATCGGTAATTGAAACGAATCATGATTCAATAATAGTAAAACCGGTAGATGGTTCTTTGGAACTTGATTCAGCAGATAAGTTTTATATATCAAACGAAGAGAACCTTGAATTGCAAATTGGAGATTTCGTAGAAATTAGCTATAACGGAGAAATAATGGAATCATATCCTGCACAATTAGGAGAGGTTTATAAAATTACCGTGATAGAACAGACAGAAGCAAATGCCATGTGGGATAGAATACCTATGGTAAGAATAGATGGTAAATTATACTACGATACAGGGAGAGAAAGCATCATGGATGCACGTTGTGGCACTATGGATGGAGAAATAACATCAACTGTCGATGGAACTGAAATACCAACAGAAGATAATCAGTCTAATTTTGGAAGTGGATTTGGTTATCAGTATGGAGCAGACGATACAATAGAAATTTATATGAATGAAAAGTGGTTCGTCTTTGAATACAGAGAAGAATCTGAATGAGAGAATAAACGATAGATAAGTTAAATTAAATTCAAAAGGCTGTCTCAATAAAGGGATAGCCTTTTTCAATTCTCAGCCTAAATTTTCTCAATATTCAGTAGGCAAAATCCAAGATACAGTTGCTCAAATTGCTCGAAAAATTAAAAAATGTATGAATATACACTAAAATTTGGGAAATGAACAGCGGGAACACTTTTCCGAAAAGGGAGAATATTAATGGAAAAAGCTCTCCTTTTTGGATATAATAATATTTGAAAGGGAGGCTTTTTATATGATAAAAGTGAATTGAACTAAATCGGAATTTGAGGGAGGAAACAGTATGAAAAAGATTATTGCAATGGTTCTTTGCCTGATGCTGGACACTTTCATTTGTTGGCTGTGGAAATAATGATCAAAGTTCAGATACGCATGATGCGAACTACGAAGAAGGTTATACGGCTGGCTACGAGGTTGGATATAATGATGGGAAGCAGCAAATGGTCGAAAACAAAAAGTACTTTGCACAGTTTTCGGGATCTTTTACAGCTTCCGTTGAACAACTCTTGCCGGATTACTTTGCGCTTCAGGGAAAAACGATTGCCGTAGTTCACTTCTTTCAGGATAAACCATTTTTACTTCGCTTTCAGGAAGATATGACAGGAAAGCTTGTTGAAGGAACGGTTTATGTGTTCGAGTTCAAGACATTTGAAGTTGAACTTCCGGCTGATGAGGAAAATCCAGATATTTCGGATTATATGTACTCAATAGATGTTACTAATTATAGAGTTGCGGAAGATAGCGAACTCGGGTTGGACAGCATAACGCCGACTGTTGAAATAATATCGAAGTAAGTAACCGGATTATTTAATAAGCAATCACCGTGGTAAATTATCATTTATAGGATTGTCTTTTAAGGGGTAATTATACTATTACACTTAAAAGACAATTCTATTTAGATATTAAAATATATTTATTGTCTAATTAGGAATTATAAGTTATACTTCGCGTATAAGTACATTTCACTTATGAAAATTTCTATGTCAGCGAAAGCTGATGTCCCATCCGATTCCCTAAATCATAGAACCAGGAAGAAGGGAAGAGGAAAACCCACACAGAAAGAAAATCAGTTGTATCAGAAAAACAGGTAAGTTATAATGTAGATATGGCGAAATCCTTTTATTTTCGGCGGAATCTATGATTACCTGACACAAAAGGAGGAAACCATTGAATACGGAATTAAAGAGTGCAGTAATGGCAACAGACAGAGACGCACAATATGATAACAGCGCGAAACGCCTGATAGCACATAAGATCATCCTGGCGCGGATCCTGGTGAAGACCGTGGAGGAATTTAAGGGGATGGATCCGCTCGAGGTAGCAGCACTGATAGAGGGACTTCCTTATATCAGCGCCGTGCCGGTGGAGCCGGGACTGACGAATGCGGTGCATTTTCAGAATGGTCAACGCCTTGTTGGTTTTAATACAGAGAATCAGGAACTGAACGAAGGCCTGGTGCGTTTTGACATTGTATTTTATGTGCGGATGAAGGATGGCCTTTCGCAGATCATTATCAATGTGGAAGCACAAAAGGATGAACCCGGCGAATATGAGATCCTGAACCGGGCAGTCTTCTACGTGAGCAGATTGATTTCTTCCCAGAAGGAACGAGATTTCGAGAATTCGAGTTACGATGACATTAAAAGTGTCTATTCTATTTGGATTTGTATGAATATGGAGGAAAACACCATGGGTCATATTCATCTGACCAAAGAAGACCTGATCGGCTCTTATGAATGGAAGGGCAATCTGGATCTGTTGAATATCATTATGATAGGTCTTGCGAAGGAACTGCCGGAACATGATGAGACCTACGAGCTGCATCGTCTGTTGGGAGCATTATTGTCCAGAGAGCTTACTATAGATGAGAAGCTGGACATTATTGGAAATGAATATGATATCCCATTAGAAGAGAATTTCAGAAAGGATATGAGTACTATGTGTAATTTGAGCCAGGGAGTTAAGGAAGAAGGTATCGCAATTGGGCGTGCAGAGGGTGAGGCAGGACTCATTACAAAAATGTATAAAAACGGTCTTTCAATAGAACTGATTGCATCTGCAACAGATAAAACAATAGAAGAGGTAAAGACGATTATTGAGGGAAAAGAAAAATCCCAAGAGGCCTGAGAATTATTACCGGAAAAAACGCGTGGATGTGTAATTCATGTTTATACATTTCTGCGTTTTTTATGAAATGATAATTGAATAATAAATCGGAAGAGTTGCACGTGATGCAACTATGATATTATAATATGTTAAGCTTATGCTTGTAATGGACGGGGGAAGCGTTCGGTTACAATAAATACATAAGGAGAGATACAAAATGAGGAGCAAATTAATTTTATCACAGGAGTTATGGCACTGGGGTTGTCTGCCTGCGGAGTACAGGGGAGTGATCCGATGGGAGGGAGTAGTAGTTCAGAGGTTATCGGATCCGCAGAGGCTGCGGTAACGGAAGAGAGCACTTCAGAGACTGGTGAATCCATGGAAGCGACAGTATCCACGGAGACTGTTTCCGACACTACGGCATCCACGACAGGTCCTTCTTACGAAGATGAGGACGCATGGCTTCCCTGGGAAGACTACGGGGAATGTTCCAACACTGTGAAAGACTTCTACAATGACGATGAGAAAAAGACCTATTACTACGAAATGGATGAGTTCTTTTTTTCCGATGAGAAGTATGCCAAAGTGAATGATTATCTGCAGCAGATGTATGAGAATTACAGAACCCAGTATGAGGAGGAAGGGAGAATCACACCGGAGCGTATGAGTTAGTGGATGAAACTCTTTCCGAGGGACAGCGATACGATGATAATTATCTGGTATTCAATGGCATTACTTTAGCGGATGACGAGTATGTCAGCCTGCATTTTAATGACACGGTTTATTATGCAGGAGCAGCGCATCCATTATCCTATTACATACCCGTGACGATCTCCGTTGCCACCGGCGAAGAAGTCACCCCGGAAGAAGTTTTGGGGAAGACCTGGGACGAGATCCGGGCAGCAGGCTCTATTGAAGAAGAAAACGAAGAGAATTTTAATGCCGATTACGGCTTTTACATCACAGAGAAGGAACTGTGCTATCTCTATCGCACTAATTTCTTTGTAGAAGAGATTCGGATTCCCAGGTAAAAGAACCGGATTGAACTGACAGGGCAAAAGAGGTATACTTATTTCCGGAAACGAACGGAGGTACCGGGATGGAAAAGTTTACCCCTTCAGAGCTTTTGTGCAGACATTAAGATCTATGATTATAAGCAGAAAGTAAAATATGATGAGAAATCCCTGGTGATTTTTGAGAAAACAGGGAAAATGATAACAGCCGGAAAAGAGTGCGAAGGCATGCTTTACACTCTTCCGGCTAATTCTATTGGCTTTTCTCCGATCGTATTGGGAAGAGTCAGCGACTATACCTGTGCGGAAAAGATGTAAAGCAGATGCTGTGCCGGTATCTTGGCAAGGCATCATTTACGGGATACGGAGAAGGGCTTATTTTTATTCACGAGAAACTGAACGAAGTGGAAATGAAAGCCTATTTCGATCTTCTGTATCAGGCGGGAGCCAAAAATGTGGTCTATGCAGATGAAAGCGTGAAAGGAATCCCAGAGGGAACTCCCTGGGAGGATGTGATCTGGGGAATGAAGAACACTTATAAAAATCTTCGTTTTGCCGTGGAGATTACGAAGGAACAGCCCATGGATTACCTCAGATATTCGCTGGCGGAGTTGGCAGAGAACTGTAAGCGGTGGGGACTGGAAGAGGAAATGTCAAAACTGCATATGTAAGGAAAAAGGCTAAGGATAAATGATTTTATTTATCCTTAGCCTAAATTATTAGCTTTGTTGATAGTAATTATGCCGGTAAAGATGATCGTCTACCTGCTGCGCCAGGTGATTCATTTCTTCTTGTGCATCAGCACCCATGGCAATATTATAAAACGCATAGGAAAACTGTTTACTGAAGAAAGGATATGCGGGGGTCTGTGGTCTGGTAAAAGAGGTATTCCGTAATTGTGAAAATAAAATATTGCTGTTGCCGGAACCAGCCTGAAAGCTGTCCATTACGTCATAAATCTCTTTTTAAAACAGGAATACCCGTTAACTGACTGATCTTCAACTGGTTCTGCAGACTGAAAACATAACGGATAAATTCACAACATTCCCTGGGATATTGTGTCTGTCTGGACATGCATAATCCCCAGCTTCCATGGGGAGAAGCTGCTTTTATACCATGGAGAAGAGGGATTATGCCGATATTACTATTCCTTTTTTGCGATTGAAAATAGGCACTGGGCAGGGAAAGACTCATGGCAAAGTTTTCAGGAAAATCGGCACTGAGATCCTCTACGTGGGTATAATGATATTTATGAAATAATTCGCCCAGCCAATTCATAGCAGCGACGGAAGCCGGAGAGTTAATATATCCAGAGGTTGCCGTCAGCGTATCGTTAAAAAAAAGCTGCCGTTGTTCTGCACGATAAATGGCAATCCGGCGTAGCTGTTCCATTCTCCGGATTTTGGAGAAAGACCGCGTCCGAGTCCATAAGCAAAGGATAGGGAAAAGAAGTTTTGGTCTGTATTGTATGGCAGACATTCAGAAACTCATCCCAGCTCCAGGCATCTTCCGCAGAAGTCGGAATGCGGATACCAAGGGAATGGAACAATTCCTTGTTATACAGAATACATAAAGTGGATTCCGTATAACCCAGATGATATAGTTTTTCCCTGATAGGTTCCCTGTGTCACAATGGGAGACAGAAAAGAGGATAGGAAAGACGAATCCATATATCCATCAAACGGCAGCAGAGAATTCATATATGCCCAATAGGGGACATCAGGACCGTCCAGGGACAGAATATCCGGTGCATTTCCACTGGTAAAGCTTTGCAACAGCGAGTCACGCAGAGGAGCCTTATCGTTGATGAGAAAAGTCGGTGTTACAAAAAAACCGGAAGATGTCAGATTAAACTGTTCGATCAGAGAGATCCAAAAATGTTTCTCATTATCTTCCATAGGACATAAATAAATAGATAGGTTTATTTTATCTTTGGAGCGGTCTGCTACAAAAGTGCCTTTTCCTTGCTGCCGTATAATATATCCTTCAGATTCCAGACATTTCAGGGCTTGTGTAATAGTGCTTTTACTTACATTTAAAGTACGCATTAATTCATTATCGGAAGGGATGAGATCGCCGGGACGATAATATCCGCTTTCGATTTTCTGGACAAATTCATTTTTTATAAGCATGTATTTTGGTGTTCTGGTGTTCATAAAATCCCCCACATTTTGAAAAGTGATTGACAATATATTTTTGTTATGCTAATATCATAGCATAAGTTATTCGAACAAACAAGATTAAAAAAAAACTCTCTGCAAAAGCGGAGAGTTAAAAAATAAAACAAGTTATTCGAACAACCGAACAACTAAAAGGAGGAGAAGATGAAAAAGACATTTTCAAAAGAGAAATTATTTGACAGAACACCGCGGGTCTTTAAGCGGGATGCAACGGAAGTTCGTTTTCTGTTGGGCGGAATCGGAACAGGTAATTTTTCAGTAAATTCAAGAGGAAAGTTCCTGGACTGGGAAATTTTTAACTGGCCTTCCAAGAATACGAAATTTCCGCTTTCCTTTTTTGCAATTCGTACGGAGAACAAAGAACTGGAAAAACCTATATCGAAAATTCTGGAATCGAGAATGGTTCCGCCATATACCAGCTCACACGGATATCTTCAGGCTGAATTAGTAAATCTGCCAAGAATGGAAGATTCCGAACTGATTTGTGAATATCCTTTTGCAAGGGTGAATTTCAAAGATTCCGAATTGCCCGTAAAAGTGTCAATGGAAGCATATACACCGTTTATTCCTTTAAATACAGATGATTCCAGTATTCCCTGTGCAATTATCCGATACACGGTGAAAAATATTGCAGACTGTCCGACCAAAGTAAGCCTGGTAGGTACGCTTCCCAATGCATCCGGGTTTGAGGGATATGATGTTATTGAGAACCTGAAGCTGGCTGACAGCGTAAAAAATGAATATCGGGAATTTGATGATGTGAAGGGCTTGTATTATTCACCCGAACATTTGAAAGAGGATCATCTACGGTATGGAAATATGGCGATTCTGACCAGTGGATCCAAAGTAACCTATAAAACTCAGTGGTTTGACGGCGAATGGGTGGATGGAATACAGGATTTCTGGGATGACTTTACCAGTGATGGACGATTGGAAAAAGAGACCGTATCTGACAGTGTGGGATGTGAATTTGCACAATTTCATAATTTCAGTTTCCTGAAAAGAAGAGAAAAGATCGGATCCATCGGAGCCTGGGAAGAACTTCAGCCAGGAGAAGAAAGGACTTTTGAATTTGTCATTACATGGTATTTTCCTAACAGAGTAAAGGCATGGATTGAGTTTGACGAGGACTACGAGAAATTCCAGCGCGGTGAATACGGAACAGTAAGAAATTACTATGCAACAAAATTCACAGATGCATGGGATGTAGCAAAATATGTATACCATAATAAGGAACGACTGGAATCAGACAGCAGAAAATTTGCCGATGCGATGTTCCATAAGACTACATTACCTTATTATGTGATTGATGCTCTGACTGCAAACATTACGAATCTTCGAAGTAATTTATGTTTCCGGCTGGAAGACGGAACCTTTGCCGGATTTGAAGGAATACGTGACTACATAGGCTGCGGTTACGGTAGTGTGCCTCATGTATGGAACTATGCACAGACGGTTGCTTTTCTGTTCCCGGATCTTGAAAAAACTATGCGTAATGTAGAATTTTTGAGAGAAACAGATGAGACAGGATGCATGTCTACACGAATGTTTTCCGTATTTGATCAGGAACGGTATGCAATGGTTCCGGCCTGTGATGGAGAACTTGGAAGTGTTGTTCGTGTCTACCGGGATTTCAAGAATCTTGGGGACGTGGAATTTTTGAAGACCATTTGGCCCAAAGTAGTGCTGGCAATGGAATATGCCCTGAAACAATGGGATCTGGATGGAGATGATGTACTGGACGGTCAGCAGAATACAACCTATGATATTGAATTTTACGGACCAAATCCCATGACGGACAGTATTTTCCTGGCAGCACTGAAATGCTGTGAAGAGATGGCTGAGATCGTAGGAGACGAAGAACATCACCAGCTATACGCAGATGCTTACGAAAAAGGAGCTGCAAGAGCTGACCAACTGATGTTTGACGGGGAATATTATATTCAGGTACAGAAGGAGATTGATAAATATAAGTATCAATTCGGAAAAGGCTGCCTGTCAGATCAGCTTCTCGGACAGTTCCTGGCATATATGGCCGGAATCGGGGAAATTTTACCGAAAGAGCATGTAAAATCTGCTATGGAATCCGTATTCAAGTATAATTATAAAACGGATTTTTATCATACGGACAGTGTACATAGAGCATATGCAATCAATGAAGAGCATGGAATGGTAGTAGCTACCTGGCCGAAAGGCGGCAGACCTAAATTCCCGTTATCCTATGCCGGAGAGGTGTGGACAGGAGTAGAGTATGAAGTAGCCGTTAATCTGATTTATTCAGGTTGTGTAGAGGAAGGTCTGACGGTGGTAAAGTCAATTCGGGATCGTTATGACGGATACAAGAGGAATCCGTTCAGTGAGATTGAGTCCGGTCATCATTATTGCAGAGCAATGGCAAGCTGGGGAGTGCTGAATGCATTATTGGGACTGCAAAGTGATATGTATCGCGGAACCTTGTCATTTCATCCTGCAATAGAAGGTGAAATGTCCAGTTTCTTCATCTGTGGAAAAGCATGGGGTATTTACAGTCAGAAGGAAGAGAATGGGAAAATGTGCAAACATATTGACGTCCTGTATGGGACGTTAGATGATATTCATGTACAAGAATAAGGAGGGTACAATTATGATGAAAAAGTATTGGAGAAAAATGATGGCACTTACTTGTGCGGCCGCTATGCTGTTTACAATGGCAGGATGCGGAAATGCAGAAGGAACTACAGATGGTGCAGAGACTGCGCAGAGCTCTACGACTGCAGATGGGTCCGGAGAGATCACGATCCAGTTTGCAGAGCATGTTGCTGATATTCAGGCACAGGAGCCGCATCTGCAGAAGATTATTACTGCTTTTGAAGAAAGCCATCCGGGGATTAAAATTGATATTACGGGCAAAGAAGTGTCCGAGCATAATACGCAGATGACTTTACTGGCAGGAGAAAATAAGCTTCCGGATGTATTTTGGCTGGAGCAGGCAACCGCAAAGGAGTTTGCACAGAATGGGTATTTATCTGATCTGACGGATGCATTGGATCAGTATGGCATCAATGACAGCCTTCTTCCCGGACTGGTGCATTCATGTACCGTTGACGGCAAAGATGTGGGAATGCCCAGTGAAGTTATGATGGTAGGATTTTATTATAACAAGGATCTCTTCCAGCAGGCAGGAATCGAAGAAGTGCCTGTTACCTATGAAGAGTTCCTGGATGTGGTAGATAAGCTGAATGCAGCCGGAATCACACCGCTGACCGTGGGGGCGCAGGATAATTACAGTATCTGGGCATTCGAGACAATGTTGGCAAGATATGGATTTTTTGAAAAGCTTGACGGTCTGAAGGATGGAAGCATTTCCTGGAATAACGAAGACTTTATTCACTATTTCGAAAAAGTAGAAGAAATGCGTGAAAAAGGAACTTTTACAAAGGACATTTCCAATATTGGATATTTTGAAGCAAAAGAGCAGTTCCTAGGTGGAAATGCAGCAATGTTCAATTCCGGAGCATGGGATATCGGTGATTTTGAGGGAAGTGATATAGCTTCTAAAATCGGATTTTTCTGGGGACCTACCTTTTCCGACAGCCAGTATGAGCAGCAGATCGGAATCAAGGCATCCGGCGGTGTTTATGTAGTATCTTCAAAGGCAGCAGAAGATCCTGCGTTGTTAGATGCAATTATGCAGTTCTGGCAGTTCTATTACGGCGAAGAGGGAACCAGGATCATTGCCGAGGATACCGCGGCATTACCGTGCGCTACATATAATGGACAGATTGATGAGAGTCAACATCCTGTACTTTCCACGATGATCACGGCATTAAATGATGACTGGAAAGCAGTAACTGAGCCGTTTAATTCACTTTCGTCCAATGTGGCATATGGATATTTTGATGCTACCTTCGGTGTTATGACCGGCGTTTACACACCGGAACAAGCAGCTGATTATGTAGAAAATTTGCAAAGTGCCGAAAGATAAAACCATAAGAGCGGTGTGAAATTAAGTAATACCGCTCTTTTCTATAGAATGGAAAGGGAGAAAGCTATGTATTGGTTGAGTACAAAGAAAGCAAAAATCATTATGCTGCTTCCGACTCTTATGATTTATGCAGTATTTATTATTATTCCTGTGTTTATCGCATTTTATTATAGCTTTACGGACTACAGTGGTCTTGGAAAAGCATCCTTTGTGGGAATAAAAAACTATGTTGCTATGTTCCATGATAAGCTATTTCTGATCGCATTGAAAAATACATTTTTAGTATTGTTATTCAGTGTGATATTCCTGATCGTTGGATCTTTTATGGCAGCATTATTGATGAACAAGAATTTTCACGGAAACGCATTTTTTAAAATGGTGATTTTTGCTCCCTATGTAATAGCACCTATTATCATAGGAATTATCTGGGGATATATCCTGAATCCTAATTATGGGCTGGTAAATAGTGTATTGCATAAAATAGGACTGGATATGCTTGCTATTGAATGGATCGGTGGAACTAAATGGTCTCCATTGTCATTGGCGATCGTATTCACATGGCAGGTACTGGGTTTCCATGGAACGATCTTTTTATCCGGAATCAAAGCAATACCGGGAGATATTTACGAAGCTTGTGATATGGATGGAGCCAATTTGTTACAACGCTTGTTTTATGTGACAATTCCTATGCTGAAAGAGACTTTTATTATTAATATTGTTCTGGTGGTAACAGGCGTATTTAAAATATATGAACTGGTATATCAGATGACAGGCGGAGGACCTACTCATCAGTCGGAGCTGCTTACCTCATATATGTATTTTACAGTATTTACATCCAGAAGGTATGGATATGGAATGGCAATTGCGGTTGCAATTCTGTTACTTTCAATTCTGGGCTCGTTTTCCTATATTAAGATCACAACGAGGAAGCAAAGGAGTTAAACATGAGAAACAAGAGAATATCGATAAAAAAAAGTCATTTTTTACATATGTCTGCTGGGATTGATTATTCTTTTTTGGTCATGCCCATACTGTGGGCTATGTTGCTTTCATTAAAGACAAATAATGAGATTGTCAACAGTCCGCTTTCTTTGCCGCAGACAATAAGCTTTGAAAATTATCAGCGTGCGATCGATACTATTGATTTTTCCAAAATGTATTTTAACACGATTTTACTGGTAGTAATATCTACTTTTTTTCAGTATTTTATTCACTTTTATGAGTTCGTTCGCAATTGCCAGAATGGTTTTCAGAAACCATAAGGCATCGGAAACATTGTATCTTTTTCCTGCTGATCGGGATTGGCATCCCTATTTATGTACTACTGTTTCCGGTATATCGGATTGATTCATTGATGGGAATTCTTGGAACCCGTTTGGGACTGATCCTGCCGTATGTTGCAGTGAACATCTCGTTCAATACCTTGCTGTTTACCGGATTTTTGAGAGATATCCCCGGAGAATTGGAAGAAGCAGCAATTATCGACGGCTGCAATTTATTTAAGCTGTGTACCAAAGTGGTGATTCCGGTTATGAAACCCACGTTCGTGACGATCATTATTTTTAATGCAGTTTATATTTACAATGAGTTCCCGTTTGCATCAACCTTTATTCAGAATAATGCCTTAAACACCGTGTCATTAATGACATCTATGTTTAAAGGACAATATTCCATGGATTACAGTGGGATCATTGCAGCGAGTCTGATGATCATGCTTCCTGAATTGGTATTTTATGTCATTTTGCAGAAGTATATTATAAGTGGTATGACTGCAGGAGCAGTGAAAGGATAAGAAAATGAGAGATATCGTAAGGCCATCCCTACATTTTACACCACAGAAAGGCTGGATCAATGATCCTAATGGCTTGGTGTTTTTTAAAGGACAATATCATTTATTTTATCAGTATAATCCGTACCATGACAACTGGGACAGTATGCACTGGGGGCATGCGGTAAGCAGGGACCTGATACACTGGGAAGAATTGGAACCGGCACTGGTCCCCGACATGCCCTATGATAACGATAAAAACGGCGGATGTTTTTCCGGATCGGTTGTTGTACATGATGATCAGCTATTTTTATTTTATACAGGAAGAACGGAAGATGAAACCGGTATTTTTGAGACGCAAAATCTGGCAGTGTCGAAGGATGGGAGACATTTATGTTTGAATGTCCGGATGCCTTCTGCCTTGATGATGTCTGGTTTTTGACAACTTCGCCGATGTATGAAAAAGACAGTGTAACGACGCTATATCTGTCCGGACAGATGGATTTTGACAAATGTGAATTCCATAAAGAGATAAGAGGAACCTTGGATCATGGAACTCATTATTATGCAGCACAGACATATCCGGTATTGCATGGGGAAATACGGTCTGTTGCCTGGCTGGGCGGCTGGCTGTGGATGCCCTGGATCCGGGATTTCGGTCCGGAGGAGGGGTATCGTGGAATACTGGATGTATCACGAGTGTGGTATTTAGATGATAACAGGCGCTTGTGCGCAAAAGTGGCTGATAAAGTGAAAGCTGAGATGAAGCTCTTCAGCAGAACATTGGAAAAACATTGGACCGGTGAAAACATACCACCGCAAAGTGAGCCGGTTATGGTAGAACTGAAGGGAAAGCTGCCGGGAGATGGAGAGTTGTTGTGTATTGATCTATATGATACAGATAGACATACAGTGACAATATGCTTTGATTCTTCAAATAAAGAAATGACTGTGAATTATAACCGGGCAGACAGAGCTTCCAGATATGGTATACGGACTGTGCCCTGTGAAATGATGGAAAAAGAAACAGATATTGATATCCTCATAGACGGAAATACATTTACATTATTGTGGGAGCATGGTTTGTATCGCTATACAGGGAAATTATACCCACAAGGAAATATAGGCGTAGATATAAAATATAGGGCAAAACGGCATTATGATATTACCTCTCTGGGAGAGATATTGATTGATTTTACCGGAAAAAAGAGAGTGAAAGACAAACATTGTCTTATACACAAAATCCGGGAGGTGCACCTGCTAATGTTGTGGTTGCGGCACAACGGCTGGGTGCCCAAACAGCATTTATCGGAAAAGTAGGAGAAGACTTCCTGGGTGATTTCTTAAAGGAAACACTGGATAAAAGTGGTGTTTCAACTGAAGGGTTAATAAGTGATGCAGACTATTTTACAACACTTGCTTTTGTTAAACTGGCAGATAACGGAGAACGAAATTTTGCGTTTGCCAGAAAACCCGGAGCAGATATCGGACTGAAGGCTGAGGAAATACGGAAAGATATAATCTGCCAAAGCCGTATTCTTCATGTAGGCTCTTTGTCGTTAACTGATGAAATATCCAGAAATGCAGAATTTATTGCATTAAAAGCTGCGAAAAATAATGGAACAATTATTTCTTATGATCCGAATTACAGAGCCAGCTTATGGGATTCACAGGAAGAAGCCTGTAAATGGATGAGAAGTATTTTAGAATATGCAGATATCGTTAAAGTATCAGAAGAAGAGATTGAGCTGTTAACAGGTTATACGGATGTTCGGAAAGCAGCAGAGAGCATAACAGAATATGGTGCGAAAATAGTACTCATTACTTTAGGCGAAAAAGGGATCGTTTGTATATCTGCCGGATCAGCAGGAAGCATATGTTTCAGGTTATTCCAGCAAAGTTGTGGATACCACCGGTGCCGGAGATTCTTTTATGGGAGGCTTTTTATATAAGATTTGTGAATCCGGTAAGCGTATAGAAGAATATTCTTTACAGGAAATGATAGAATGTGTCCGTTTTGGAAATGCGGTGGCTTCCCTATGTGTTGAGAGAGAAGGAGCAATACCTGCGATGCCTGTAATGGAAGAAGTAATTAAGAGGATCAATAGCTAACATAATCCGATCGATGGACAGTAAGAAGGAGCAACTCTGCAGTACCGGGAGCTGCTTCCTTTTTGATATAATTTATTATATGGGATATGCTTGCTTTTCACATAAATCATTGTCATAATAGGTGTGTTATTATAAAGAGATTGGAGAAATATAGAAATGTTACTGGATGTTTTAGGATTATTGTCAGCCTGTTCGTATGCTTTGGACTGTGTGGAGGCAGAACTGGTACATGTGTCTGACAAACATGCGAAGCGTGTGGCATACATGAGTGTCTGCATGGCAGAGCAGCTGGGGATCAGCGATGAGAGCCTGCAGGATCTGGCAGCATGTGCCCTGTTGCATGATAATGCACTGACACAGTATATTCAGGAAGAATTACATAAGGATGTTACAAATGCTCCGCAAGCTTCTCAGGTAGGAATTCACTGTACCCTGGGTGAAAAAAATATACAGAGACTTCCCTTCCATACGGATGTGAAGAATGTAATTCTGTATCACCATGAAAATGCTAATGGGAGTGGACCGTTTGGAAAAACATGGGAAGAGATTCCGCTTTTTTCCCGCATCATTCATTTAAGCGATCTGTTGGACCGGGCGTACGGTGCAAAGGGCTTCACGGAGGATACTTTCAATAAAGCTTGTGGATATCTTCACAAAAACGAAGGAACCGTTGTGGACAAGGAATGTGTGGATGCTTTCCTGCAGGCGTTTCCCCTGCCGCATTTTCTGACACTGGGAGAGGATAGCTTTGAGAAAACTCTGTGGGAGAAAATCCCCCGCATCAAACAGGAGCTAAGCTTCGCACAGATCAAGGAACTGGCCCGTTTTTTTGCACAGATCGTTGATTACAAGTCACCCTTTACCAGCACCCATTCCATTGGTGTGGCGGAGGATGCGGAGCGCCTAAGCCGCTATATGGGCTTTGATGAAGAGACCGTGCAGAAAATGTACCTGGCGGGCGCTTTACATGATATCGGAAAAGTGGCGGTAGGTAATGAGATCCTGGAGAAGCCGGGAAGGCTCACGGAGGACGAATTTGCTGTGATGAAACATCATGCGGCATATACCTATTATATTCTGTCAGGCGTAGATGATTTTGACGAGATCCGCGACTGGGCGGCATTCCACCATGAGCGGCTGGACGGAACCGGATATCCTTTCGGGAAGACCGCCGCAGAACTGAACACGCAGGAGCGCATGATGGCCTGTATAGACATCTATCAGGCACTGACGGAAAGTCGTCCCTATAAACAGGGCATGCCTCACGAAAAAGCTTGTGAGATCCTGCGGGATATGGCGATTTATCGCGCCCGGCGTCTGTCTGGCCTGCCCGGACATGCGGTTGACCCGGGACAGCGCAGTCAGGGAATCGGTACTTCTGCACCCATCACGCTGGAAGAAAATGTATGGATCGGAGCAAATGCCACGGTCTGCGGTGGTGTAACCATCGGCGCGGGTTCTGTGATCGGCGCCGGAAGTGTGGTTACCCATGATATTCCGGCGGGAGTGATTGCAGCAGGCGTTCCCTGCCGGGTGATCCGTCCCATTACGGAGAAAGATAAGATCCGGCCGGAGGATATTCTTTTCTAAAAATAACCCAGAATTAAATTATACAGACAGGAGGCAGAAAAAATGAGTTACAAAATTGTCTTCAGTGATGTAGATGGCACACTTTTAAACAGCAACCATCAACTATTGAACAACACATTATATGCTATCAGGCAGTTACAGCAGAGGGATATCCTTTCGTTATCATTTCCGCAAGAAGTCCCTCCGGCATATATCCGATCCAGGAGACGTATGGATTCCGCAGCCCAATTATCTCCTACAGTGGAACTCTGATCCTGGATGAACAGCGAAAGGCTTTATATGTAAGCGGACTGGTCAAAAAACAGGCTGCAGAAGTGATTGACTTTATAGAAGAGAAGCAATTTGATTGTTCCTGGAACATTTATTCTTGAATGTGGAAGATTCTGTGGATACCTGGATCAAAAAGTAAGCAGGATCCCCGGATCCTTCTTTGGGAAGAAGAAAGTATTGTACATGCCAGTGCTGTGAAGGGTACGATTCACATGCTGCCCCGATACCGCTAAAGCTCGGGAAGATCCTGTGCATGTGCAACCCGGATCGTATTCTGAGATTGAACAGGCACTGAAAGCAGAGTTCCGGAGCTGTCCATTGCAAAGTCCTCAGATATTCTTCTGGAGATCATGCCAAACGGTGTGACCAAAAGCAGTGCAGTGAAAACATTGTGCGAGCTGTGGAACATTCCACTGACAGACACTGTTGCTTTCGGAGATAACTATAATGACATTGAAATGCTGGAAACGGTAAGAATGCCCTTTTGATGGGAAATGCACCGAAAGAATTGAAGGGAGATTTCCCAATGTGACCGGACAGCAATGACGAAGACGGTATTTATAAAGCGTTGAAACAGATTGGACTGATCTCCTAAAAAACGGACGGCGATATTTTGCAGATAAAAATTATCTGTACGATATCGCTGTTTTGTGTTACTATGAGGGAAAATAATACAAAGGAGTGGGGAGAATATGTTTACAAAAAGGAGTTGGGAATCCTTTTATTCCGGTCTCGTTATGGTGGGACTGGTATTTATGGTGTTCCCGGTTATTTATTTCTGCGGTGCGACAAAGGAGAAGCAGATCCTGCCGCCGCTTATCATGTTTCTGCTAGGTCTGGTGATCTTCGTGATTAGTGTTCACTTTTCTGTCAAATACCACAAGGAGAAAACGAAATACACCAAGTATAAGATCGACAAATCTCTGACCTACACATTCACCTTAACTTACGGGGATAAGGTGGAGACCGTCACGGATTTTTCCCAGATCGAATATGCCATCAAGTGGCTGGCGAAATACCGGACGGGCCATGTGGAGATCGCAGTCACGCCTACTATGGGAAGCCTGAAAAAGTTCTACATCTGCTACACCGACAAAGATCCGTACATTCACATGCTGATCGAGCAGGAGAGAGAAGACGGCGTGGGATATTGGGAAGAACGGGGAGATTCTTACAAGATTCCCATTATGACACTCGAGCGGCTCTATGTGAAACATAAGATGATTTCGTTTGATTACCTGAACCGCAGGGAGACTGGTGTGGATGCAAGGGAGGGACTGATCTTATGATGCAGCGCTGGCGGGAAAAATTAAAATACATAGAGGCTGGTCTGATCGTTACCTCACTTATCATGTTTGTAGTATCCTTATTTGTGGATTATGAAAATACCGGATTAGAGGCTCGCGATACTTATCATCGGAACGGCGGTAATTTCTGTTATAGCAGAGAAAAATCAATAAAAAAGAAATCGAGAAAATGAAACGCCAGGAAGAGGAAGAACTGAAAGATATTGTCTGAGAATAAATCCTGTTTCCCAAAGGAAGAATGATTGACACGGAGGGTAGCGAGTGCTAACCTTAGGAAGAGATTTTGAAAACTTTGGGAGTGACAATATATGGATCTGGCATTCTGGCTGGCGATTGCAGCAGCGATCCTGTGCGTTGCTGTCGCCATTTACGGTGAAAGTAAAAAGGATAAAAAATAGGGAAAAGAATGACGCTTCAGCAATTAAAGTATGTAATAACGGTAGCAGAGACCGGCACCATCACGGAAGCAGCCAACAGGCTGTATGTTTCACAGCCTAGTTTAACCAACGCGATCCACGAGTTGGAAAAGGAAATGAATATTGTTATTTTCAACCGGACCAACAAGGGGATCACGCTTTCCAAAGAGGGAGATGACTTTTGGGATATGCGAGACAGGTGCTGGAGCAGGCGGCGATCCTTGAGGATAAATACAAGGGAAATCCCGGGGGCAAAAAACAGTTCTGCGTATCCACCCAGCATTATTCCTTTGCCGTCAACGCATTCGTGGACCTGATTAAACAGTACGGGCAGGAAGAATACGATTTCAGCCTGCGGGGAGACACAGACCTATGAGATCATAGAAGATGTTGCGCGTCTGCGCAGCGAGATCGGAATCCTGTTTTTGAATGATTTCAATGAAGCGGTACTCAGCAAGCTGTTGAAATCCCATGATCTGGAATTCCACCAGTTGTTTGTTGCCAGTCCCCATGTATTTATCAGCAGAAAACATCCGCTGGCGGGTAACAGCATAATTACGAACGAAGAACTGGAAGAATACCCGTACCTGTCTTTTGAACAGGAGAGCACAATTCCTTTTATTTTTCAGAGGAAATCTTCTCTGATTTTGAACGCAGGAAAAATATCCGTGTGCGGGACAGAGCGACACTGTTCAATCTGCTGATTGGCCTGAACGGTTACACCGTGTGCAGCGGCGTGATCGATAAAAAATTAAACGGAAAAGATATTATCGCCGTGCCACTGGCAGATGAGAGTGACATGCGGATCGGTTATATCACACACAGAAAAGGAATGCTCAGCAGACTGGGTACTACCTACCTGGAAGCACTGCAGGAGTATTTAGGATGAATGGGTTGTCCATAGCTTTAAACTATGGACAACCCTTATTTTTACGTATTTTGCGGATTTCATCATTTCTCTTATAATGAGGACAATTCAAAAAACGACAAAAAACAACAAAGAAATGGAGAGAATGACAATGAGCAATTTACAGACACCTTTTCGCTATGATTTTGTAGGAAGTTTTTTAAGACCGGAGAAGTTGAAGAAAGCAAGAAGACAGTTCAATGAAGGAAAGATCGATGCTGCGGCACTGAAGAAAGTGGAAGATGAAGCCATCACAGAGCTTGTGAGCAAGATCAAAGAGCTGGGCTATCATGTGATCACAGACGGTGAATTCCGCCGGGCCACCTGGCATCTGGATTTCATGTGGGGATTCGACGGCATCGGCCATACCCCTACCAAGACGGGACTTCCGTTCCACGGCGAGGCGGCCATGGTGGATGATACCTATATTGTAGGCAAGATCGGACTGACCGGGGAGCATCCTTTTGTAGATCATTTCCGGTTTGTAAAAAGCATTAGAGGATGAAAATACCGTAGCAAAGCAGACCATACCTTCTCCCGCCCAGTTTCTGGCACAGTTTACCATGCCCTTTAACCGAGGCTGCACAGAGAAGCATTATCCGAATGAGCAGGAACTGGTAAATGACATCGTGGCGGTCTACGGAAAAGTGATCGATGATCTCTATGCGGCAGGATGCCGGAACTTACAGCTGGATGACTGCACCTGGGGCATGTTCGCAGACAAGATCGGTCATACCCTGTACGGAACCACCAGAGAGGGAATTGTAGAGTTCCAGAAAGCCCACAAGGATATTAACGATAAGGTGATCGCCAATGCACCGAAGGATATGATCATCAACACCCATGTCTGCCGCGGCAATTTCCACTCCACTTACGCAAGCGAGGGCGCTTATGACTCCGTAGCGGATATCCTGTTTGGCGAAGAGAATGTGAATGCCTATTTCCTGGAGTTTGATGATGAGAGATCCGGCGGTTTCGCACCTTTGGCCAAGGTATCCGGGGAGAAAAAGGTCGTTCTGGGACTGATCACTACCAAGTCTCCCGTACTGGAGGACAAACAGCTTGTCATTGACAGAATCCATGATGCGGCAAAATACATTCCACTGGAAAGATTATACTTAAGCCCCCAGTGCGGATTTGCTTCCTGCGAGATCGGCAACAAGCTGACTGAGGAAGAACAGTGGGCAAAACTCCGACTTGTGAAAGAAGTGGCGGAGGAAGTCTGGGGAAAATAAATAAACGTGGTTCCGGCGATTACCAGAGAGGTGGTTGCCGGAATTTTAATTATATTCAATTGTCTCATTTTTCTGGATAGGCTATAATATACCTATGGTTATCCCTGTTTAACATTTTCTAAATGGGGATTTTTGAAATATTTTGAATATGAAAAATAATACGGAGGAAGCAGAAACATGAATAAACAAACAGCCCATTACCATCTTCCCGGTCTGTTTGAATTCTATGAATTATACAGAATGTTCCTGCCGTTGTTTCGGGAACACCGGGAATATTTTTACGACTGGTGCGACATTGGTTCCATCTACGGAGCACCGCCGGACTGTATCTGGGGCGGCGGCCGCGTCTCACTGGAGGATCACGACGCAGGAGAAGTGCTGGCACTGTTACAGGAATACGGGATCTCAGCTCGTCTGACCTTCAGCAATTCGCAGCTCTGCGAAGAACATCTTTCCGACAGAAAATGCAATGAACTCTGTGCCCTGTTTGCGGAAAATACAGAGCCGGAAAGCGGCGTGATCGTCCATTCGGAACTGCTGTTACAGTATTTGAAAAGTCATTATCCGCAACTTTATCTGATATCCTCCACCACAAAAAGTACTGACGGATTTTGAAGCGTTAAAAAGGAAACAGACAGAGAAGATTTTCGCTACGTCGTACCGGATTTCCGCCTGAACAAGGCTTATGAAAAATTAAATACGCTGACAGAATCACAGAAAGACAAAGTGGAGTTTTTGTGCAATGAGTGCTGCTATTTTGGCTGCAAGGACAGGAAGGAATGCTACGAAGCCGTCAGCCGCAGGAATCTGGGAGAGGAGCCGGATTTTAGTTGTACCTCACCGGGGGCGGAGGAGGGCTATCGTTTCTCCAAAGCCATGAAAAATCCGGGATTTATCAGCGTGGGAGATATTCAGAAGATCTATCTGCCTATGGGATTTTCCAATTATAAGATCGAAGGCCGAGGACTGGGCAGTGCACTGGTTCTGGAATTTTTACTGTATTATATGACGAAACCGGAGTACCAGCTGCAGGTCAGAGAAGAAATCTATCTGGACAATATGCTGGATCTGTTTTAATTATTTGAGTCACCACCTCATAAATGAGCAAAATTAGCTGCGTAGCAGCGAGAAAGAACGAGCCAGCGAACGTTTTGCGAATGTATGGGTGAGATTTGAATAATTACGATTTACTATAATGAGGAGTACTATCATGGAATACGAAACCAATGAACCAAAGCATATCAAGGTAAGAGGTGCAAAGGTTCATAACCTGAAAAAAAATATAGATGTGGATGTTCCTTTACACAAAATCGTGGGGATCGCCGGGGTATCCGGTTCGGGGAAATCTTCGCTGGCGCTGGGTGTCCTCTATGCAGAGGGCTCCAGACGTTATCTGGAATCCCTGTCCACGTATACGAGAAGACGCATGACAGGTGCGGCGAAAGCACAGGTAGATGAAGTACTCTATGTTCCGGCGGCGCTGGCATTGCATCAGCGCCCCGGAATTCCCGGGATCCGCAGTACCTTTGGAACCGGAACGGAGCTTTTGAACAGTCTGCGTCTGATGTATTCCAGACTGGCATCCCACCGCTGCCCCAACGGACATTATGTGCCGCCGACCTGAAAGTAGCGGCGGAGCAGGAGATCCTGTGCCCGGAATGCGGAGCAAAGGTGCATGCTCCCAGTGCAGAAGAACTGGCATTCAATTCCCAGGGAGCCTGTCCGAAGTGCGGTGGTACGGGAAGTGTGCGGACCGTGGATCTGGATTCTCTGGTGCCGGATGATTCCCTAAGCATTGATGAGGGAGCGGTAGCACCCTGGAACAGCCTCATGTGGTCATTGATGACGGATGTCTGCCGGGAAATGGGAGTGCGGACAGATGTACCCTTCCGGGAACTGACAGACCGGGAAAAAGAGATCGTTTATCACGGACCCGCGGAGAAGAAACATATTTTCTATAAGGCGAAGAAGACCAATCAGGCGGGAGAACTGGACTTTACGTATTTTAATGCGGTATACACGGTAGAGAATGCTCTGGCAAAGGTAAAAGATGAAAAGGGCATGAAACGTGTGGAAAAATTCTTAAAGGAAGATATCTGCCCGGAATGCGGCGGCAGCAGACTTTCGGAAGCTGCGAGAGCACCGAGACTTAGGGGATAGGGCTGGCACAGGCCTGCCAGATGCCCTGAAAGAACTGGTGGACTGGGTGGCAGGGAGTGCCGGATTCTCTGCCGGAAGAGATGCACCCCATGGCGGAATCCATCTGTGAATCTTTCCAGACTGTGGCGAAAAGGCTGATGGATCTGGGACTTTCTTATTTGTCTCTGGACCGTGCGGCAGCCTCCCTGTCCACTGGGGAAAGACAGCGGATGCAGCTGGCCCGGGCGTGTGCGAAACCGTACCACCAGGGGTACTCTATGTGCTGGACGAGCCCTCCATCGGTCTGCATCCTTCGAATATCGTGGGACTGAATGCCGTGATGCATGATCTAATTGCTGATGGCAATTCCATCATTTTGGTAGATCATGACCCAGATATTATCCGAAGCGGACTGGCTGATCGAGATGGGACCGGAAGCCGGTGCCGGAGGCGGCTATGTGATCACACAGGGTACGATTCCACAGGTAATCGCAAAAAAAGAGTCCATGATCGGTCCTTTTCTGGCGCAGACTGCGGATATGCGTATCCGTAAGCCCATCACCCGGGAGGAAATATTTGCACCGGGAAAGCTTCATTTGTCCACAGATGCCATCCATACGGTAAAACCTCTGGAAATAGATATTCCCAAAGGAAGACTTACGGTCGTTACCGGTGTCTCCGGCTCCGGGAAGACCACCATGGTGCTGGAAAGCCTGATTCCCGGACTGGAAGCAAAGTTAAACGGCGAACATTTGCCCGGCCATGTAAAAAGTATCACCGCGGAGGGTATCGCCCATGTAAAACTGATCGATGCATCCCCCATCGGCATCAATGTGCGGTCCACGGTAGCCACTTATGCCAATGTGCATGACGAACTGCGGAAAATTTATGCAAAAACCGCAGATGCGAAAAATAAGAAATATAAGGCGGGAGATTTTTCCTACAATACCGGAAAATTAAGATGCCCGGGTCTGCGACGGTACCGGACAGATCAGTCTGGACGTGCAGTTCCTGCCGGATGTGGATGTGCCCTGCCCGGAGTGTGGCGGTTCCCGTTATGCCAGAGAAGCCTGGGAGATTTGTTATGAGAACAAACAGGGGATGCGTTATTCCCTGCCCCAGATGATGGAGATGGATGTCACGACGGCGCTGCAGGCAACACAAGAATGGAAAGTGGTTCATCAGCGGCTGGAAGTCCTGAAAAATCTGGGACTGGGATATCTGACACTGGGGAGAAGAGACACCCAGCCTGTCAGGTGGAGAGGCCCAGCGGCTGAAGCTGGCCAGCGAGATGGGCAGGGGACAATCAGATTCCGTATTTGTATTCGACGAACCGACGATCGGACTGCATCCGTTAGATGTACAGACCCTGTTGCAGGTATTTCAGACGCTGGTAGACAATGGGGCAACGGTACTTGTCATTGAACATGATCTGGATGTGATCCGCAATGCCGATTACATCATTGATATGGGACCCGGCGGCGGAGAAGACGGCGGCAGGGTCGTTGCTGTAGGAACTCTGGAGCAGATCAAGGCAGATGCCGACAGCATTACAGGAAAATATCTGTAAAAAATCAAAAACCCGGATACGGCAGAGGCATCCGCTCACCGTACCCGGATTTAAAAAACTGATTTTTACAGAATCACCTGCTCCAGCTTCTCGCGAAAGTCTGCTTCGGACATGGCGCCGACGAAGTTGGCCACGGGTTGTCCGTCTCTGAAGATCACAAAATTCGGAATGCTTGCCACGCGGTACTTCTGGGCGATGGTCATGTTCTCATCCACATTGATCTTGCCGACCTTTACTTTTCCCTCGTAAGCTTCTGCCAGTTTTGCCACGGTAGGAGCCATCATCTTGCAGGGATTGCACCAGTCTGCGTAGAAATCTACCAGAACGGGCAGAGGGAGTTCAGAACTTCTTCCTCAAAATTAGCAACGGTAAACGTATATTCCATAAGTATCCTTCCTTTCTGTTATCTGTTGTTGATAGTATCTCAAAAATAAGATTCTATATTCTTGGGGCCTTATCTGTAAATAATATATTTGCAGATGGGATTGCCAACGGAGGAAAACTTTTTCCTCGTATTCGGTCATGACGTTCCCCTCCATCAGCGCGGCATCGTTATGCAGATCGTAGGTGATCACCTGCGCCTGCCATCCGGCGGGTTCCAGTTCCTCGACTGCAAAATCGAACAGAGGACGGTTGTCTGTCTTGAATTCCAGTGTGCCCTCTTTTTTCAGGATCACATCATAGCGTGCCAGAAACTGTCTGGAGGGCAGGCGTCTCTTGGCATGGCGGTCCTTCGGCCAGGGATCGGAGAAGTTCAGATAGATCCGGTCGACCTCTCCCTTCCCGAATACCTTGTCAATATCTTCGGCATCCATGCGGATGAATTTCAGATTGGGAAGCTCATCTTCCTCCATTTTCTGGATCGCACGGAGCAGGACACTGGAATATTTTTCAATTCCCACATAGTTGATCTGCGGATTCTGCTTTGCGAGGGTATGCAGGAAACGTCCTTTTCCCATACCGATCTCGATATGAATGGGGTGATCGTTTACCAAAGATCTCATGCCAGGTTCCGGGGCAGCTTTCCAAAGTATCTTCCGGTACCACGTAAGGACTTTCCGCAATAACTTCCCGGGAACCGGTAATATTTCGTAACCTCATGGTAATCTCAGCCTTTCTTATAGTAATCTGTATTGTCAATGTACTTTATCTGAGAAAGCTTGTCAAGAATGGATCACAGGCCGGGGGATTATACTGTTGCAAGGGTAGGAGGAGAAAATTTATGAAATGGATGATTGCATCGGATATTCACGGATCGGCATATTACTGTCGAAAACTGTTGGAAGCATATACGGAGGAAGGGGCCGACAGGCTGCTTTTTGGGGGATATTTTATACCACGGCCCCAGAATGATCTGCCCAGAAGATTATGCGCCCAAGGAAGTGATCGCTTTATTGAACGAACGGAAAAATGATATCTACTGTGTACGCGGTAATTGCGATACGGAGGTGGATCAGATGGTGCTGGAATTTCCGGTGCTGAGTGATTATTGTGTACTTGCGGAAGGGACGCAGGCAATCTATGCCACCCATGGACATATCTATAATGAGCAGAAACTGCCGCCATTGCATTCCGGAGATATTTTACTGCACGGTCATACTCATGTGCCGAAATGCGTTGTTCATGAGACAGAGCAGTATATCTGCATGAATCCGGGTCCGTGTCGATTCCCAAGGAAGAAAGCTGGCACGGATACATGATCTGGGAAGGCAAAAATTTTGTGTGGAAAGACTTCGACGGACAGGAACATATGCGAAAAAAATTAAGTTAGCACTTTGGTTTTTAAGAAATGGTGTATGATAGAGAATGTGCATTATCATACACCATTTAAACGTTCCCTCTGTGACGTAGTTGAACACGTTTGACTTCCGGGTTCATGGTTGCCCTGCCGGATGATGCGCCCGTTACGCTGGGTCATGTCGCTGGGTTTCCAGCCGACATCAGGTGTTTCCAGCACCGCCACAAGACGCTGCTGCATTGGTTCCTGCACCCATCTTTGCGGTGCTTCCGAGCAAAACTCGTACATCGGAACGTACTTTGGAGAACAGTGCCGCCTTTTCGAGCTTGGTGTCGGCGTTGTGGA
>VOFC01003029.1_pt1 | contig 31033 bp, 40 predicted proteins | sample 5384161 | NCBI WGS metagenome assembly VOFC01 (sample SAMN12384722, study PRJNA508395) | human gut metagenome | isolation source: healthy gut B | host: Homo sapiens
GCGTTGCGGCGGCAAAGATCGCCAGCGCTGCCGCGCCGAGCGTCAGCAGGCCGATCGAGAGCCATTGTTTTTCTTGTCGTGTTTCATAGGCAGACCTCGCTGCAGGAGAAGATTCTGATAAGACCTTATATTATAACGGAGATGCAGGCGAAGTGCAACCAAAAACCGGGCGTCCCGACTGGGACGCCCGGTTTGGCATCAAAAGACGAGCTGCACGAGCAGCATGTAGCACACGGTGCCGGCGGCGATGCTCAGCAGCGTGCTGCGCCGCCACCAGTGCAGACCCGCCGTCACGCCGACGGCGATGACCTGCGGCACCCACGCCCCGGCCGATGTGAACTGCATCCCGCGCAGGCAGTAGACCAGCAGCGAGACCATGACGGCCATGGGCAGGATCCTGCCGAGGTACTCCACGACCTTCGGCACGGCGCGGCGGCCGAACAGCAGCCACGGCAGCCAGCGCTCCAAAAACGTGCACGCGGCGCAGACCGCGATGATAGCGATGCTCTGTCCGACGGAGAGGGTCATGCCTGCGCACCTCCTTCGGCATACTTTGGCGCGAGCACCGGGCGCAGCAGCGTGAGCGCCGCGACCGTCACGAGCAGGGACGGCAGCAGGAACTTGTCCGGCCCGAGCAGCAGGAGCGCCCCGATGCTCGACACGGCCGCGACCACGGCGGGGATGCGCGTGCGCGCACCGCGCAGCTGATCGACCACGATGACCGTGAACAGCGCCGTGAGCGCAAAGTCGATGCCCGTGGTGTCAAATGGGATGAGCGAGCCGACGAGCCCGCCGAGCATGGACAGCGTCACCCAGTAAAACGTCACGAGCGCGGCCGTGAGCACATAGGCCCATTTCTCATTGACGTCGGGGCCGAAATCGTGCGAGCAGTGCAGCGAATAGTTCTCGTCGCACAGCGAATAGATCAGAAACCAGCGCCACGGGCCGAAGGAGCGGAATTTGTCGATGAACGACAGGCCGTAGAAAATGTGCCGGCTGTTGAGCAGCAGCGCCAGCACGGCCACCGTCGCGAGCGACACGCCGCCGGCAAAGAACGTGACCATCAGAAACTGCAGCGAACCCGCCAGCACGAACAGACTGCACGCGCCCGACCACAGGAAATTGTAGCCCGCCTGCTGCATGAGCAGCCCGTAGGCGATGCCGACGGGGAAGAAGCCGATCAGGATCGGGATCGAGTGATGGAAGGCGTAGGCGGCCGTTTTGCGCATGGCGCAGCGCTCCTTTCGGACGAAAAATGGCAGTGGAGCTCAGTATAACAGAGCGTTTTCGCTTTTTCAACAAAGGTTATAAAAATGTCAGCGCCCGCCCGTTGGGGCAGACGCTGACGGAACTTTTCGTGATGCGGGGTTCAGCTCAGGCCGGGGATGTTCAGACCGAAGAAGTCGGTGAGCTGGCAGAAGAGGATGAACGCCAGCAGCACGGGCACGATGAACTTGAAGCAGACCTTGAAATAGCCCGCCGCGCGGTATTTCACGCCGCTCTGCTCGCATTCGAGCTGCACGACCTCGGGCTTGAGCACCCAGCCGATGAGGATCGTCATCACGAGCGCACCGAGCGGCATGAGGATGCCCTCGGCGACCATGTCGTACAGGTCGAGCCAGCAGTCGTTCCAGCCGCGCACGCTCAGGCCGAGCAGGGTAGCCGGAGTCTCAACGGCGGCGCCGCCGGCAACGCCCGCACCCAGACCGTCGAGCGCGACGAGCGAACCCGCGATGAACACGAGCGCCGCGACCTCGGACGTGTGCTTGGCGCGCTTGGGCGTGAGCCCCTTTTCGATCTGCTTGTCCACGGCGTAGGCCGTGCACAGCTCGAGCATGGAGATCGACGACGTGAGCGCCGCGATCAGCACGAGCAGGTAAAACAGGAAGCCGATGAGATTGCCGACGCTGCCCATGTGGGAAAACACGGTCTGCATCGAGGCGAACAGCAATCCGGGGCCGGCGCCGTACTCCACGCCGAAGGCGGAGCAGGCGGGCATGACGGCCATGCCGGCCATGAGCGCGATGAGCGTGTCCGCGCCGCAGACGATGAAGGCGTTGCGCTGCAGATGCTCCTGCTTGCCGAGGTAAGAGCCATAGGTGATCATGACGCCCAGACCGATCGACAGGGAGAAGAACATCTGCCCGGCGGCGTTTTTCAGCACGCGGCCAAAGCCGACGTTCGGGTCACTGAACACGGAGAAGTCGGGGCGGAACATGAACTTGTAGCCCTCGGCAGCGCCGGGCTGGCAGGCGATGTAGGCAATGATGAACACGAGCAGGCAAAACAGCGCCGGCATGCCGATGTTGCAGAACTTCTCGATGCCGCCGTGCACGCCGCCGGACACGACGATGATGTTGAGCAGGATGTAGAGCACAAAAAACAGGATCATGCTCTTGGTATCCGTGAGAAAATAGCCGAAGAAGTCCGTGCCCTGTCCGGACCATGCAAACGTGCTCCCGCCGAAGAGCGAGAGGAAGTAGCCAACCGCATAGCGCAGCACGATGCCGCCGAGCACAAAGTAGAAGCACATGATGCAAAAGCCGCACAGCACGCCGGCATAGCCGAGCCAGGTGTACTTTTTCGACAGCGCGCGATAGGTGCTCACACCGCTCTTGCCGCTGCGGCGGCCGAGCGCGAGCTCACCGAGCATGACCGTCACGCCAACGAGCACGACGAGCACCAGGTAAAACAGCAGGAACACGGCACCGCCGCTCTTGCCCATCTTATACGGGAACCCCCAAATGTTTCCGAGGCCGACGGCCGAGCCGATCGAGGCCATAAGGAAGCCGAAGTTGCTGCCCCATTGTTGCAAAAAAGCGGCCGCTCCGGAGTGGAGCGGCCGCTTGATGATTGAAGATCTGCGCCGCGTGGCGCGGGGCGCAGGGGGATAGAGGGGCAAGCCCGCCTCGGGGAGCTCGAGGGGGCAAGGCCCGCCTCGAATCTGGTCTTATGCGCAGAGCCCTGACGTGTCAGCGGGCTCTGCCGGAGGAGCGGCCGCGAAAACACGCTTTTCAGATATCGAGGATGCCGAGCAGCACGATGCCCGCGACGATCAGCACCAGCATCAGATAGTGCCGCCACGAGAGCTTCTCGCGCAGGAAGATGCGGCTCCAGAGCACGGACGCCGCGCAGTAGGCCGCGATGATGGGCGCGGCGTACATGACGTGGTCCTCATCCGCAATGGCGTAGATGTACGCGAACTGACCGGCCGTCTCAAAGAGCGCGCCGATATATTTCGGCGCCTCGCGCTTGGTCTGGAAGCGGTCGTGCCGGATGAGCTTGACATATACGAACGACACCACTGCCGCAAACAGGAACGTCAGCTCATACGCGCAGTTGGCCGAGTCCGGGTCGAGGCTTCTGAGCACGAGGCTGTCGGCAAACGTGCCGGCGGCGTCGAGCAGGCAGTAGGCCACCGGCAGCGCGAGCGCGAGCCAGCTCTTGGCGTAGCGGTAGTTCGAGGCGGCCTGCCGCGCGCGGCGCAGCTCGTCATCCTCGCGCGACTCGACGACGCCCAGTCCGATCACGCCCAGACACACGAGCGCCACGGCAGCCAGCGCCATGATGCGCATCCCGCCGGTCAGATCCTCGTCCAGCCCGCCGAAGCACAGATACAGCACCGCCACCACCGCGCCGGAAGCATTGCAGATCGGCGACGAGATGGACAGCTCGATGTAGCGCAGACCGATGTAGCCGAGCGCCATCGACACGATGTACAGCAGCGACACGGGCAGGTACGTCCAGATGACGTGCCACGAGATGCTCACGCCGCCGATGAAGATTTCATACGCCGCGTGCAGACCCATGACGACGCCGACGGCGATGACCATCTTCAGGTGCGCGAGCTTGTCGTCCGCGTCGCGGCAGCCGATTTTCGAAAACAGATCCGAGCCCGACCAGCACAGCAGGGCGATCAGAGAAAGCCAGAACCACATACTTTATTTCTCCTCCAGTTGATCAAGTGTAACGAGACCGGCGTCCACGAGCTTCTGCAGGCTCATGAGGATGCCGAGCTTTGCGTGATACCACGTCAGGCCGCCCTGAAAATACACGGCGTAGGGCGGGCGGATCGGCCCGTCGGCCGACAGCTCGATGGACGAGCCCTGGATGAACGCGCCGGCGGCCATGATGACCTCCGAGTCGTAGCCGGGCATCGCCCACGGGATGGGGTCGACGTAGCTGTCCACGGGCGCGGCCGCCTGAATGCCCTTGCAGAAGGCGACCATGTGCTCTGCCGAGCCGAGCTCGACGCACTGGATGATGTCGTGGCGCGTCTCCGTCGCGTTCGGGATGCAGCGGAAGCCCAGCCGCTCGTAGACGTTCGCCGCGAACACCGCACCCTTGAGCGCGCCGGCCGTCACGGTCGGTGCGAGGAAGAAGCCCTGATAAAACGCCGGCATGAGCCCGAGGTTCGCGCCGACCTCCTGCCCGAGACCGGGGGCGCTCAGACGGAAGGCGCAGCGATCGACCACATCCTTGCGGCCGCAGATGTAGCCGCCGATGGGCGCGAGACCGCCGCCGGGGTTTTTGATGAGCGAGCCGACGATCATGTCCGCGCCGAGGTCGGACGGCTCGATCGTCTCGACGAACTCGCCGTAGCAGTTGTCGACCATGCAGATGACGTTCGGGTCGATGCGCTTGCAGAACGCGATCAGCTCGCCGATCTGCGCGACCGAGAACGTCGGGCGCGTGGCGTAGCCCTTCGAGCGCTGGATGGTCACGAGCTTGACGCCGTCGCGCAGCGCCTGCTCGATGGCCGGATAGTCAAAACCGTAGTCCGGCAGCAGGTCGACCTGCCGGTAGTGCACGCCGTATTCCTTGAGCGAGCAGGCGCTCGGGCGGATGCCGATGACCTCCTCGAGCGTGTCATACGGCGCGCCGACGGGGCTGAGCAGCGTGTCGCCGGGCAGCAGATTCGCGCTCAGCGCCACGGTCAGCGCGTGCGTGCCGCAGGTGATCTGGGGGCGCACGAGCGCGGCCTCGGTGTGGAAGCAGTCGGCATAGACGCGCTCGAGATTGTCGCGCCCGGCATCGTTGTAGCCGTAGCCCGTGGTGGCGGCGAAGTGCGTCGCGTCGACGCGGTTGCGCTGCATCGCGCCGATGACCTTGCACTGGTTGTATTCCGCGACGCGGTCGATCTCGTCAAACCGCGCGCGCAGACCGGCGAGGATCTCCTCACCGAAGCGGTGCACCGCCGGCGTGATGCCGAGCGCGGTGTACATGGACTCTGTATTCATCGTTCCTCTCCTTATTATGATTCGTCGGATTCGTCAAAGATTCTTGCGGCCACGTCGCGCATGACCTCCGGCCGCGTGACCACGATGCCGCGCGTCTCGTCGCCGAGCACGAGCAGCGTGTCTCCCGGTTGAATGCCAAAGACCGTGCGCGCCTCCTTCGGGATCACGATCTGGCCCTTTTCACCGACCTTGACCGTGCCGAAGATGTGGCGCTCACGGCTCTGACCGAGCACGTGTTTCCCTCCGGGCATAGCCTCGCCTCCTATTGCGGGAATTCATACTTTTCCTACTTGTAGGAACAGATGATACCGCACATCGACGGGAAAGTCAACCGCCGTTCGGACAAAAACCGTCCATTCGGCAATTTGCCGGATTTTTTGCGAAAAACGGTTGCGCGCATCCCGCGCGGGTGCTACGATAAAAGGCATCTTAGTGATTGTGGGAGGATGGAGCGTTATGCAGCTTCTCGAGCAGCGCATCCTCGCCGAGGGCGAGGTCAAATCCAGCGAGATCCTGAAGGTCGACCGGTTTTTGAACCATCAGATGGACCCGAAGCTGTTTCTGGCGATGGCGGAGGAGTGGAAGCGGCTGTTTGACGGCTGCGGCGTGAACAAGCTCGTCACGATCGAGGCCAGCGGCATCGGCATCGCGGCCGTGGCCGGGCTCGTGTTCGGGTGTCCGGTCGTGTTCGCCAAGAAAACCAAGAGCCGCAACGTCTCCGACGATGCGTACACGACGGTCGTGCACTCGTTCACGCACGGCAACGACAACACCATCCGCATCTCGCGCGAGTATCTCTCGGCGCGCGACCGCGTGCTCGTCATTGACGATTTTCTTGCCAACGGCGCGGCGCTCGACGGGCTCATCACGCTCATCGAGAGCGCGGGGGCGACCGTGGTCGGCGCGGGCATCGCGGTGGAAAAGGCGTTCCAGCCCGGCGGTGCGCGCATCCGCGCACGCGGCTACCGCGTGGAGTCGCTCGCCCGCGTGCAGAGCATGGATCCGGAGGCCGGCATCGTGTTCTGCTGACCGGATTGTGCAAATCGACGGGGAAAATGTTTCAAAAGTGTGAAATTCACCCGTTTCGACGGTTGACAACACAGTTCGGGAATGGTAATTTATTAATGTTCCCGTTTTCGGGGACAGATATATAGAGCAGTCGATATAGACCAATGGTTATGGCTTGGCGTTTCTACCCGGCACCGTGAATTGCCGGACTATCGATGGGAAATGTTCCGCGGGAGTTGGCTGTGTGCTGCTTCCCGGTTTCGCATTGGCAGGAGCGCCGTCGTCGGCTGCGCCTGCCAATGCGCTTTTTTGGCAGCTGAGGGGTATCTTCTTTGCGCAAGCAATGCAGATAAATACAAACAATATTTAAGGGAGAGCTGAGAATGAAAAAGTTCGTAGCGATGCTGCTCGCGCTCGTCATGGTGTTCGCACTGTGCGCCTGCGGCGACAAGCCCCAGAATGACAAGCAGGACAAGGCGGCCGTGAAGGTCGGCTTCATCTGCCTGCACGATGAGAACTCCACGTATGACAAGAACTTCATCGACGCCGCCAAGGCCGCCTGCAAGAACGCCGGCCTGAGCGAGGATCAGTACATCATCAAGACCAATATCCCCGAGGGCCAGGAGTGCTACAACGCCGCTGCCGAGCTCGTGGACGCCGGCTGCAACGTCGTCTTCGCCGACAGCTTCGGCCATGAGGACTTCATGATCCAGGCCGCCAAGGAGTTCAAGGACGTGCAGTTCTGCCACGCCACCGGCACCAAGGCGCACACCGAGAAGCTCAGCAACTACCACAATGCGTTCGCCTCCATCTATGAAGGCCGCTACCTCGCCGGCGTCGCTGCCGGTATGAAGCTCAACGAAATGATCGAGGCCGGTGAATTCACCGCCGATCAGGCCAAGATGGGCTACGTCGGCGCCTTCACCTATGCGGAAGTCATCTCCGGCTACACCTCTTTCTATCTGGGCGCCAAATCCGTGTGCCCGAGCGTGACCATGGACGTCACCTTCACCGGCTCCTGGTACGATGAGGCCCTCGAGAAGGAAGCTGCCAACAAGCTCATCGCCGGCGGCTGCAAGCTCATCAGCCAGCACGCCGACTCCATGGGCGCTCCGACCGCCTGCGAGCAGGCCGGTGTCCCGAACGTGTCCTACAACGGCAGCACCCAGTCCGCCTGCCCGAACACCTTCATCGTTTCCTCCCGCATCGACTGGACCCCGTACTATGAGATGGTCATCAAGGCCGTCCAGGACGGCACCGCGCTCGACTCCGACTGGACCGGCACGCTCAAGACCGGCTCCGTCGTGCTGACCGATGTCAACGAGAAGGTCGCTGCCAAGGGCACTGCCGAGAAGATCGCGGAAGTCACCAAGCAGCTCGAGGACGGCACCCTGCACGTCTTTGACACTTCCGCCTTCACCGTCAAGGCGAGACCCTGACCAGCTACATGGCCGATGTCGACACCGATGCCGACAACGCCGGCGACACCGAGGCCATCAAGGACGGCTACTTCCACGAGGCCGAGTTCCGCGCCGCTCCGTACTTCAACGTGCAGATCGACGGCATCAACCTGCTTGACCAGAACTTTGGCAGCTGATATCTGAATCCACCGCAGAGGGAAGGCCTGTCAACCCAGGCCTTCCCTCATATGTACTTTAAAGCGCGCCGCCGCCGTGCGGCGTCCGCCGGCATTTCGGGAGGGACACCATATTGGACAACAAGATTGCAGCGGTCAAAATGCGCGACATCACCAAGCGCTTCGGTTCCGTCGTCGCCAATGACCGCGTCTGGCTCGATATCTACCGGGGCGAGGTCCTGGCGCTGCTCGGCGAAAACGGCAGCGGCAAGACCACGCTCATGAACATGCTCTCGGGCATTTACTTCCCCGACGAGGGACAGATCCTCATCGACGGCGAGGAGGTCGTCATCCGCTCCCCGCGCGATGCCTACCGCTACGGCATCGGCATGATCCACCAGCACTTCAAGCTGGTCGACGTCTTCACTGCCGCTGAAAACATCACGCTCGGTCTCGAGGAAAAGCTCGATCTCAAGGCCACGGCCGCGCGCATCCGCAGCATCTGCGAGCGCTACGGCTTCGACCTCGACCCGAACCAGAAGATCTATGATATGTCCGTGTCCCAGAAGCAGACGGTCGAGATCGTCAAGGCGCTCTATCGCGGCGCGGACATCCTCATCCTCGACGAGCCGACCGCCGTGCTCACCCCGCAGGAGACGGACAAGCTCTTCGCCGTATTGCGCAGCATGCGCGACGACGGCAAGGCCATCGTCATCATCACGCACAAGATGCACGAGGTCGAGGCGCTGAGCGACCGCGTGGCCGTGCTGCGCCACGGCCAGTTCGTGGGCGACATGCTCACCAAGGAGACCGACGCGCAGGAAATGACGAACATGATGGTCGGCCACGCCGTGACGCTCAATATCGACCGGCCCGACCCCGTCGACCCCAAGCCGCGCATCGAGGTCAAGAACCTCACCGTGCGCAGCATTGACGGCATCGTCAAGCTCGACGACGTGTCCTTCACCGCCAACTCCGGCGAGATTCTCGGCATCGCGGGCATCTCCGGCTGCGGCCAGAAGGAGCTGCTCGAGGCCATCGCCGGCCTGCAGCCAACGGAGAGCGGCAGCATCTGCTACGTCGAGGACGACGGTACGCGCGAGGAGCTGCTCGGCAAGGACCCGCTGCGCATCGCCGAGATGGGCGTGGCGCTGTCGTTCGTGCCGGAGGACCGCCTCGGCATGGGCCTCGTCGGCAACATGGATCTGTCGGACAACATGATGCTCCGCTCCTTCCGCAAGGGCCGCGGCATCCTCACCGACCGCAAGTCGCCGCGCAAGCTGGCCGAGACCGTCGTCGAGGAGCTCGACGTCAACACCCCGGGCGTGACCACGCCGGTGCGCCGCCTGAGCGGCGGCAATGTGCAGAAGGTGCTCGTCGGCCGCGAGATCGCCTCCGCCCCCACCGTGCTGCTCACGGCCTACGCCGTGCGCGGCCTGGATATCAACGCATCCTACACGATCTATGACCTCATCAACCGGCAGAAGGAGCGCGGCGTTGCCGTGATCTACGTCGGCGAGGATCTGGACGTGCTGCTCGAGCTGGCCGACCGCATCCTCGTGCTCTGCGGCGGCAAGGTCAGCGGCATCGTCCCCGGCCGCGGCGCCACGAAGCGCGACGTCGGCATGATGATGACGCAGTTGGGAGGAACGAAGCCCATGCATAACAAAGTCCGGGAACCGCTGTTCCACATCGTCAAGCGCGACACGCTGCCCTGGTATCAGGCCTGGGGCATCCGCGCGATCGCCATCGTGCTGGCGCTGCTGCTGTGCGCGCTCATCACGACGCTGTGCACCCACCTCAATCCGCTCAAGGTGTTCGGCACCATGTTCAGCGGCGCGTTCGGCTCGCCGCGCAAGATGTGGATCCTGGGGCAGAATCTCGCCATCCTGCTGTGCATTTCGCTGGCCGTGACGCCCGCCTTCAAGATGCGCTTTTGGAACATCGGCGCCGAGGGCCAGGTGCTCGCCGGCGGTCTCGCCGCTGCGGCGTGCATGATCTGCCTCGGCGACAAGGTGCCCAACGGCCTGCTCATCGTGCTCATCGTCCTCTCCGGCATCGCCGCGGGCGCGGTCTGGGCCGTCATCCCCGCCATCTTCAAGGCCAAGTGGAACACGAACGAGACGCTCTTCACCCTCATGATGAACTACGTCGCCACGCAGCTCGTGGCCTATTTCGTCATCGTCTGGGAGTCGCCGAAGGGTTCCGGCAAGGTCGGCATCATCAACCAGAGCACCGAGGCCGGCTGGCTGCCGCAGATCGGCGGCTACAAGTACCTGCTGACGATCCTCGTCGTCGCGGTGCTGACCGTGCTCGTCTACATCTACCTCAACTACAGCAAGCACGGCTATGAGATCTCCGTCGTCGGCGAGAGCGAGCGCACCGCCCGCTATGTCGGCATCAAGGTCGGCAAGGTCATCGTGCGCACGATGCTGCTGTCCGGCGCGCTGTGCGGCATTGCAGGCGTGCTGCTCGTGTCCGGCACCGACCACACGATCACGACCACCATCGCCGGCGGCCAGGGCTTCACGGCGGTCATGGTCTCGTGGCTGGCCAAGTTCAATCCGCTCGGCATGATCCTCACGAGCTTCCTGCTCGTGTTCCTCGACCGCGGCGCGGGCGAGATCTCGACCGCGTTCGGGCTCAATCAGTCGTTTGCCGACATTCTCAGCGGCATCATCATTTTCTTCATCATCGGCTGTGAGTTTTTCATCACCTACCGGCTGAGCTTCCGCAAGCCGGCGAAGAAGGAGGCGGCGGAGCATGTTTGATTTTGTGTCCTTTATCCCCCGCGCCATCATGCAGGGTATCCCGCTGCTGTTCGGCAGCACCGGTGAGACGCTCACCGAAAAGTCCGGCAACCTCAACCTCGGCATCGCGGGCATCATGTATGTCGGCGGCATCAGCGGCGTCATCGGGGCGTTCCTGTACGAACAGGGCGTCGGCGGCGCCGCGGGCATGAACGGCTTTCTCGCCGTGATGATCCCGCTGCTGTCGTGCCTGCTCGGGTCGCTGCTCATGGGTCTGCTGTACTGCTTTCTCACCGTCACGCTGCGCGCCAACCAGAACGTCACCGGTCTTGCCATGACGACGTTCGGCGTCGGCTTCGGCAACTTCATGGGCGGCTCGCTCATCAAGCTCACCGGCAGCGAGGTGCCGTCCATTGCGCTCTCGGCGACCAACAGCTACTTTTCCAAGTCGCTGCCGTTTGCGTCGAAGCTCGGCTGGTTCGGGAAGATCTTTCTGTCCTACGGCTTTCTCGCCTATCTCGCCGTGGCCATCGCGCTCATCGCGGCCTATGTGCTCAAGCACACGCGCGTGGGTCTGCACCTGCGCGCCGTCGGCGAAAACCCGCAGACGGCCGATGCCGCCGGCATCGACGTCAATAAGTATAAGTACATCGCCACCTGCGTCGGCAGCATGATCGCCGGCCTCGGCGGCTTGTACTACGTCATGGACTACGCCTGCGGCGTCTGGTCGAACGACGCTTTCGGCGACCGCGGCTGGCTTGCCATCGCGCTCGTCATCTTTACGGTCTGGAAGCCGAACGTCGGCGTGCTCGCGTCCTTCCTCTTCGGCGGACTGTATATCCTGCACATCTTCCTGCCGAGCGGCACGAACCTCGCTGTCAAGGAACTGTACAAGATGATCCCCTATGTCGTCACGATGGGGCCGACGCAGTCAACCACAAACCGTCCCTCCGGCGTACTTGCAAAGCCCTTGATCCGATACGTTTCCTCGGCAAACATCCGAAGAAAGGACGTCAGGTCCTTTTGCTGAAGCCCGAAACGTGCAGCAGGAGCTTGCGGGCGTGATATCTCTCGTGTGGACCTGTCCATCTGCAGGATCCTCGGCGGGCTGCTCTTCCATCGCCGTCAGCCATTTCCGGCCGGATCCGGCCAAACGTTGTCTCAAAGGTCGGGCGGTTCGGCTTCTGCGCGCGGACGATGGTATTGATCTCATCCAGCTGCTCACGGGAGGCAATGTCGCACTTGTTGATGATGATCATATTGCTGATGGCAAGCTGCATACGGCAGACGCGAGCGGTCTTATAAACGGTCATAAACCGTGCGCCGTCCACAAGGCAGATCGCTCCCGCGTATTCCAAATCGGGGAATTTATCCCGCTGCCGGAGGATGGTACCGACGGCTGTCGGGTCGGACAGACCGGAGGCTTCCACAAAGATGACGTCAAAATTCTCCTGCTGCAAACGGAGAAGCGCGTCCTCAAACTGTTCGATCTTACAGGCGCAGAAAATGGAGCCGTTGTTGATCTCTTCCATCTTGATATCGAGATCCTCCAGCAGCGTTCCGTCTACGCCCTGCTTGCCGAACTCGTTGACGACGATGGCTGTGCGCCGGTCCGGAAACAGAGACGTACAAACTGGTGCAGGAACGTCGTCTTCCCCGCCCCGAGAAATCCGGTGATAAGATACAGCTTTGTCATGATAACAGTCCCCTTTTTTCAGTGCCACCGCACAAGACGTGTTTCAAGCGCCGTTACCGCGCGGTTGAGCAGCGTGATGACCAGCGCCACGAGCAGGATGCCCGCAAGAACGTTGGTATAGTTTGCGTAATCGGCAAAGTTACGGATGAAATAGCCGAGACCGCTGTGCGCACCCATCATTTCAGCGAGCGTCAGCAGCATAAAGGCCGAGGAGAGCGAGCCGCGCAGGCCGGTGAGTATACCGGGCATGACCCACGGCAGGAGCACCTCCCCATAACAGCTCTCGCTGTTTCAGCCCCCAATACTCTGGCGCTGTCGAGAATGCGCTGATCCAGCGCGCCGACGCGCGCTGCCATCTGCAGAAACGTCGGCCATAAAATGCCGATGATCAAAACCATGGCGGAAGCGGAGCGGAACGACGGCATGATCGCGATAAGATACGGCGCATAGATGATGGCCGGTATTGGCGACAGCACGCGTGCGATCGGCACGACGGTATCGCGCAGACGAGAGTTCCAACCGGCGACCAGTCCGAGAGCCACGCCGAGCGGCAGCGACACGCCGAAGCCGATAAGAAGCAGCGAGAGCGAGGAGAATACGCCAAGGATCATTCGCTCGCGCATGGTATAGAAGACCGAGAAAACGGCTTCCGGCGTCGGCACGAGGATGATATGTCCGCGGCCAAGGCGCGTTGTATACACCTGCCAGAACAGCAGAACAAAGACGATCGCGCCGATATCTCCGGCGGTACGCGCTTTTTTCCGACGAATCAGCTGATAGATCACGGCAAGCTCGATGAGAACGCACGCCACGGTCATACACGGGGCTTGCCTTGACCTTGGCGTTTTTCCGGCAGATACATGGAGAGCATCAGCGCGGCGAACAGAATGTGAACGGCGAGAATCGGGCGCCTTTTTGCTTCGCGCTTCGTCATGGGTTCACCTCCGCCGCCTCGCCCCACTTATAGAAGAGCGAGATCATGTCCCGTCGCAGCGCGCAGCACTCGCTGGAAATAAGCAGCGTTTCCCGCTGGCGCGGGCGTGAAAACGGGATCTTGTGCCGGAAGACGATCCGTCCCGGCTCCATAAATGCTACGCGGTCGCCAAGCAGGATCGCCTCGTCCATATCATGTGTCACAAACAGTACCGTTTTTCTGTCCTCCTCCCAGAGCTTGAGCAAAAGCTCCTGGAGAGCGAAGCGGTTTTTGGGGTCCAGCGCAGAAAACGGCTCGTCCAACAGCAGCGTAGGACAGCCCATACCGAGCACTCTTGCAATAGCAACGCGCTGCTGCATGCCGCCGGAAAGCTGGTTTGGCAGCATGCTCATGGAATCGGCAAGCCCAACACGGCACAGCGCCTCCTCAGCGCGGGAGCGCGCTTCGGCCCTGGAGAGCGAATGGTCGCTTTTTCGGATGGCAAAGGATACATTATCCCGCGCCGTCATCCACGGAAACAGGGCGGGGCTCTGGAAGACAACGCCGCGGTCGCTGCCGGGGCCGGTTATCGGAACGCCGCCGCAGAAAAGGCTGCCGCTTTCCGGCCGTTCCAATCCGGCGAGCAGCCGAAGTAGCGTGGACTTTCCGCAGCCCGAGGGCCCGATGAGCGAAAGGAATTCTCCCTCGCCGACAGAGAGATCCACGCCCCGGAGCGTTTCGGAAGACGTCCCGGGGTAAGTGAAAACCAGATCTTTGACTTCAATGCCGCCCATATCAGAGGTTATTTTCCTCGTAGGCCTCCATCATGGCCGTCCACCCGTCGAAATCGGGATAACGTTCCATAACGGTAGTCAAAGCATCGTAATAAATGCCGGAATCTACATGGTCGGTCATGTCGTACTCGGAATCGGCGGCAATATCGCCGTTTGCCTGCATGATCTCATAGAATTCCTGCACGCGGTTGGCGGATGGGTCCATGGAGATCTTCATAACGCCGTCGTAAATGCAGTTGTAAACATACTGCTCATCAAGACCGGAGAACTCGACCAGTTTGGCAATGGTCGTCTCCTTGTCGGTCAGCATGAGCATCATGGCGCGCAGATTGGCGATCTCAAAGCGGACGTAGGCGTCACGGTTCGCTTCCACATTGCTCTTGAGCGCAGTCTGGCGGCAGCAGACAGCGTTCGGCGCATATTCACCGACGAGGAACGGCACTTCAAGGCCCTGCGTCCTGGCGTTCTGGCCGAAGCCGCTGTTCACGAAGCCAACGTCCGCCTCGCCCTTGAGCACAGCTTCAACAACAGACTGGAAGCCGTCAAGCTCCACAAACTTAACGGTCGTCATATCAACACCGGCCTGCGCGATCTTCTGCATCATGATCATATGGCCGGTCTCCGGACGGACGCAGGCGACGGTCTTGCCGGTAAACCAGGTCAAATCGCCGTCGATGCAGGTCGCGGCATTTTCCGGCGTCATAACGCACTCGCTGCCCTCGGCGATCGTGCCGCCGATGACGGTGAGATCGGCGCCCTGCGCAACGAAGGTGCAGGTGGGGATCACGCCGAACGGAAGAATGTCGAGACTGCCGCCCAGAATGGCGGTGATGCCGTCGTTCAGGTTGTTGATCGGCTCGAACGTGACATCAAGACCTTCCTCGGCATAGTAGCCCATTTCGTTGGCAAGAACAACCATGGCCGACTTAATGCTGGTGCCCATCTGCGCAACGCGCAGAGAATAATCAACATTGGAATTATCCGGTTCCGCAGACGATTCCACCTCAGCAGGAGCTTCCGCAGGAACTTCGGTCGCCGCGGGTCCGGCGGGCTGCGCGGTCTGTCCGCAGGCAGCGAGAGACAGGAGCAAAATGGCAGCGAGCAGCAGTGCAATGGTTTTTTCATGGTTTTATCCTCCGTTAATTATCCCGCTTTTTTCTTTTTTGGGAAGAACGGGCAGGCGGTTCCACGGCATTCCCGGCTTTGGCTGAAATGATGGCAGGTGTGCTCCGGTATCTCGCCGAGATCGAGACCGAGAAACTCCCTTGCTGCGGGAAGCGCCGCCGAGAGTGTAAGATACGTCACTCTCTTACAGCAGCGGGGGCCTTCCACCGAAGCGATCGCAGAGAGGCAGCGGGCGGTCATCTCATTCCCTGCCGCCCAGCCGGTTTTGGAAAGCGACGTTGATCCCGCCAAACGCAGGCAAAAATTCCCGCGCCCACAGCGGCGCCGCAGCAACCGAACTGTCCGCAGCAGCCCCCCGGCACCGTTCCGGCGCGCTCCCGCGCCGTTTTGAGCCGTTTCTGCAGCATTTCCTCCGTTTCGCCGCTTATTCTGCTGGCGGCCGTGAGCAATACGGCAGGGATCAGATAATGGTGATACGGGCAATGCATGGGGGAGCTTCGGATCGTCCATAATATTTTCGCAAAGCGAAAATACGCTGACCGGCTCTTCTGCTTCAAAGGCAGAAATGCACGCCTTATCGATGATGTCCATATGCGCCGGATCAGGAAGCATCGGCATGTTTATCACCTCGAAATTCCTTCATATTGGCCTCGTCTTATATTGGACGTGGTCTACTAAATATGTAAAAAAGCACAGGCCGCGGGGTGACCGTCCGGAGCGAAAACGCTCCGGACGGCCGCGCTTGGTTACATGACTTCGCGGATCGCAGCCTCCAGTTCGTCCTTGGAGGGGATAATGGAACGGAACTTCATCTTGCCGTTGATGTAAACGGACGGCAGATTGGGAACGCCCATCTTTTTCATGCGGGCAATGTCTTCCTTGACGGTATACTTATAAACGTTATAATCGATGGCGTCGCCGAAAGTCCGCTTCGCCTCATCCGTGGCCGCGACCATGTAGGTGCAGGCGGCGCAGGTGGCGGGTCAAGCGTAAAGGCTTCCACCAGGGGCTTGGTGAGATCCTTATAGTCGGGCAGCTCAACTTCGATGTCGTTATCGTCTTCCGCAACATAGTCCTTGACCATTTTCGCGGACCTCGTCCGTCTGCAGCACTGCCTGCATGCAGCCGATCGTGTTTTCAAACGGTACGCCGTACGGCATATCGCAGCCGGTGGCAACGATGAGACCGTTCTTGTTCTCAATGCTGTCGATCAGGTCAACGCAGTACTTCATGTTGTCCATCTGCGTGCCATGAAGCATGATGGTCGTAAGCGGGATGTTGCCGCCGAAAGCTACGCTGTACTTGTCGCAGATCTCTTTTGCGGGCTTGAAGTTGACGTTTTCGTCGACCGAAATGGAGTCGCAGCCGGTCTTGCACATGACTTCGATGTTTCTCGTGGCATCGCCGCACACGAAGAATGAGGAGTAAGCGCCCTTTTTCACGAATGTGGTCGAAGAGCTTCGTGAACGGCTCGGAGCAGAACTCTTCAAAGTGCTCGGTGGAGATCTGAGAAATCAGCGGGTCAACAACAGCGATAACGTCCATACCGGCGTCGATGAAGTATTCCGCCATCTTGCACGCGGCCTTGTAGCAGTAGTCGAGCAGGTCATGGACAAACTGGTCGTCCAGAAGCATGTCGAGGAAAATGTCGGGGCCGCGCAGATGCGATGCCAGCGTGAACGGACCGGTGATCAGGCCGTACAGAGCGGTGGTATCGCCGATTTCTTTCTTGACACGGCGCATGGCTTCGCACACGAGCGGGATGCGTCCGTCGTTCGGGCCGGGGAGCGTGCATTCGCAGGGGACAACGGGAGTATCTCCCATTTCGGTAGCCAGAGGATGGGATGCAACGCTGGGAGGGCCGTCATCCGCCCACATCAGGTCGCAGCCAAGGACTTCCGCTTCGATCTGAAGATCGAAAATGCAGCACTCGCCGTCCGGCTTGAACATGCGGTTAACCTCGAGAAGGCATTCCGTCAGCTTATCGGCGCTCTGGAACATCTCCGTCGCGGTATAGCCTTTCAGACGGGAGGCATAAGCGCCGGCAAACGGGATCCATGCGGGGCGCGGCGTCGGCTTACACTTAAGCGTTGCCAGCAGTAATTCTTTGGGAGTCATGATCTGTTCTCCTTTGCATGAATTAAAAATAAAACCGTGTGTATCTCCGTCTTTTAACGCCGGATCGTCTGAGCTAGTTAACACAGACAAATAGATGCTGCCGAAGCGTTAATATACATTGATGTTTCTGTTTCATTTTCGGACAAAGTATAACATATGAAGTAATTGATAAAATAGAAAGATTTTGGACAATATTAGGAAAAATCCGCAAAGATTCTCTAGCCGGGCCAACCCGCAGTGCAGCACACGAGCGAGGCATATTGACTTTCCTGCGTTGTATGCGCTATGATTTTTAACGGAACAAATACATGCGGAAAAGGGGCGTCATTTTATGGATGCGTGTTTGGAAAAGTGTGCCTGTCGGGGCTCCTATCTCGATAAATTTCTTCAGCCTGCCATACTGGTCGTTCTGCAGCGCGGCAGCAGCCACGGGTTTCAAATGATCAGCGATCTGGAAAAAAGCGGTATGGTCTCCGGCAACGGACTTGACCCGGCCGGACTATACCGCACGCTTAAACGGATGGAGACGGCCGGACTTGTCACATCCTACTGGGACACCGAATCTGCCAGCAAGCCGAGACGCGTTTACTCCATCACGGACGAGGGGGCGGCACTGTCTTTCCGCATGGGAGAAAACGCTTCTCGAATATCGGAGCAACATTGATGCTATTCTCCGCGGCATATTATCCGCCGAAGAGCTTTTGAGACTGTCAAATATTACATTTCTTTCTTTCGTATAACAGCGGCTGTCAAGGCCAAAATAGGCTCGGACACAGCAAAAACGTGTTCGATTCGAGAGAAAGGAGTTGCAATCAGATGTCTACCAACAAGAGCAATCATCTTGTCAATCCTCAGGCCCGCGAAGCGATGGATCGCTTTAAGATGGAGGCTGCCAGCCAGGTCGGTGTGAACCTTACGAATGGCTATAACGGCGAGCTTACCTCCCGCCAGGCCGGCAGCATCGGCGGCCAGATGGTCAAGAAAATGATCGAGGCCTACGAAAACGGCATGAAGTAATCATTCCCCATAGAAAAAGCGCGAAGGATCTTCCCTCCGCGCTTTTTCAGTTCCTCACCTCGATCACATTGATCGCAGCCGCCGTCATCTCGGTGTTGGAGAGAACGGCATCGGTGATCTGGGCAACCTGCGTTTCGGTCAGGCCGTCCGCACCGGACGGGACAGCGACCGTGCAGCCCTGCGAGGAGAGATACACCACACAGTCGGCAAAATCTTTGGCAAGAAGCTCGTTTTCGATCTTGCTTTCCAGCAGAGACCAGTTGGCCATAACGGTGATCTCGTTCATGGCGCTGTCGATGACATCCTGCGAAGCGGACTCGGCACAGGCCGCCGTTTCAAGCAGCGAAAGCGCCTGATCTCTTGACTGCTGGCGTGTGAGCCGCGCTTCCGAGAAATACCCGGACACAGACGCGGGGAGCGCTGCGGATACGGTTTCCTCCGGCGCGCCGTCCGCGGCGTTTACGGCGGTCGTCATTTCGTCCTCCGCGTCGGCCATGGCGCTGTTGCCGTCGCCCCAGCGCTGGTTGTACGACCAGTTGAGGAATGCCGCCGCGCACACGAGCAGCAGCACCGCTGCAATGAGAATGTTTCGCTTGAGATGGGGACGCAGATTTACCGTCTTCATATAATCATCCTCCTAAGATATCAATTCTTCCACAATGATCCGATCGCTGCCGAGACCGGTGAAGGCGCTCACGGCCTGTATGACGCGGAACCGTATATCCGGCGACCTTGCGCCGGAACAGACGACCACCGCCCCGGTATACTCGCCTCGGCGGTTTGGCTCTTCGGAGAGCAGCGCGTACACCTCTCCGACGCCGTCGATTTTTTTGAGAGCACCGCATAGAGCCGCTTTTCCTCTGTAGTTGACACATCCTCGTTCTTTCCTGCTATGCCGCTGCCGGACGATCTGGGCCAGAGCAGAAAGCAGCAGCCCCGCGGCAAGCAGAACGATCAGCACGCTTTTCTTTTGCAGCATAGCGTTTAACAAAGATTTTCCGCTCACTCATCGGTCCAGTGCTGCCTTTCTGCCGGAATACCCAGCTCCGCGGCAAGATAAGCGCTCAGGCGGTATCGCTGTTCGGCGGTAATCTCTCCGCGTATCGTAACTTCACAGGGCACCCAGCTCTCATCCCCATTTCACCTTCACCGAAACCGACGGTTCCGGCATCCCTATGGATCGTGCCTCGTCCAATATGTATGCCGCGGTCTTCTGTTCTATGTATGTTCGCAGCAGTTGATTTTCCTGCTCCTCCAGATCATCCGTCAGCTCGGCAACGGTCCGCCGGTAGTCGTTTAGCGCGAGCGAGAACGATGTCTCGTCCGTCCGCAGCACGGGCGACAGGAGCGTACACGCAAGGAGAATGCCGCAGGTAAAGCGTGTTACACGCTTTACGCTCCCCTCCGGCGTGAGCTGGAGAGCCAGCGCGGAGAAGCGACGCCGCGACCAGCGAACGGATCCACGAAAACAGCCATTCCGTCATGCGTTTACACCACCGTCTGTATCAGAGAATAAAGGGAGAGGAAGAGCATCATCGCCCCTGCGCCGTTTATCGCAAGCAGCAGCGCAAACGCCGTGCCAAGATTCGATATTAGCTCCGAAAACCGCTTGTCCGCCACACACTCGCACACAGCGGCCGTCAGCTTATAAACGAAAAACCGCACGCCGAAGCGTCAAAACGGGCGGCAGGCAGATCGCCGCCACCGCGAGAAGCCCGAAGATCCCGATCGTTGCCTTGAGCGTCCCGGCCGCGGCTGCGAGCGTTGAGGCCGCGTCCGACAAAATGCTCCCGACGACCGGAAGCGCCGCGGAAACCGCCGTTTTCGTCACCCGCGCGGCGCGCGTCTGCCACCGGTAACGACGCCGGTGAGCGATAGCCACGCGGTAAACGCCACGCATACGGCGCTCAAAAGAGCGGTGCAGACCGTTTTCATGATCTTCTTTGCGGTTTCAATATTTCATTTCCTACAGCGGCGTCGGCAACGGACAGCGCGGCATACCCGCACACGCACGGGACGAGAACGCTCCGCGCAACGGACAGAAGCACGTCCATGCATACAGCTGTTGCGGCGTACTTTGCCGCTGCGCTTCCCTGCCGCCCCGGACGCTGCGGCGGCGGACGAGAGCACCGGCAGAAGGACGTGGAATAGTCCGAGAGTGTCTGGAGCGTCTCCGTTCCCAGCGAGAGGTACGAGCGGAGATCCGAGATCGTCGCCGTACCGATCACCGCGACGGCGGCAAATGTGATATACGGCGGGGCCCGGCTGCCGAGATCAAGCGTATCCGTGAGCGATACAAGCACGCACACACAAAGGAGTATCCCTCCCGTGCGGCAGATATCCGCGGCGGAAGAACGTACTTTTTCCCATGCCGTTCGCAGGAGCGTTCGCCATACGCTCTCCTGCGGCAGTTCCTCCGGCGAAACGCCGGAAAGAATAGGCGCCGCTTCCTCCGGGAGAGCTTCGGTCAGCTCGTCCATCCCGGGATCGGAACATCTGAAGCGGCAAGCGCCCTCCCTGGGCAGACGGCGAGCGCCAGTACGAGCAGCATCAAAGCAGCTGCTCCACAATGGCGAGGAGCGAGCGGATGAGCGGCAGGGATATATATAAGGCGCAAAGCGTTCCGCAAAGCTCCACAGCGGAGGCAATGCTCCCCCTGCTGTGCGTCCCGGCAGACCTGTGCCGCCAGATGCGTGATCATCCCGATCCCGATGCATTTGAGCACCGGGGGAGATACACCGCGTCGATGCCGCCCTTCTCGGCGATCTCGCGCAGAAGATCGGAAATACGCGAAGCCACCGCTGCCGCGAGCCATACGATGATCACCCCTGCGAGGGATCGTCACCGTGAGCGACAGCTCCGGCGTATATTTGCGAAGCAGCAGTGCCAGAATGCTGCCGATCACCGCCGCAGCCGCGGCGCGAATCACAATTTCCATTCATTCCCTAAAACCCGAACAGATCGCGGATCAGATCAAAAGCTCACTGATCTCCTGCACCACGATCACCAGAACGACCACGAGACCGGTGATGCTCGTCATAAGCGCCTGATCTTCCCTGCCCGACCGCGTGAGCAGAATGTTCAGCACAGCAACAAGGATTCCGACGGCTGCAATTTTAAATATCAGATCCACATCCATAGGGCGCTCTCCTTTGCGGGGTTGTCCACTGTCAAGGTATGAGCGCGCGCGACCAAGTATATGCGAAAACCTCCGGGACGATGTCCCAGAGGTTTACATAACAATATAGCAGCCTGCCGTATCAAATGAGTCCGAAATGCTCCAGCGCCAGAGCGAGTCCGTCTTTCGTGACAGGTGCGGTCACATAGTCCGCCTCTTTCCAAAGAAATTGCGGGCGTTGCCCATGAGAACGCTCGTCCCCGCCTCGCGCAGCATGGGAGATCGTTCGGTCCGTCGCCGAAGGCAAAGGAATCCTTGGGAGCAAAGCCGAGGTACTGCATCACGGTTTTCATGCCGCCCGCTTTGGATAGGCCTTTCAAAATGACCTCGCGCATGGAATGCTCGCGGCGGATGAAATCGAGCCGGTCGGAAAACGCTCGCTCAAAAACGCGCTCGGGATCGGCGCACGCCTGCGGCCAGCAGACAAACTTGTCAAAAGCAAAGTCCGGCACAGCAGTGTCGGTAAAGGCGGGCACTCCAATGCTCCTGAGCCACGCAAATTCGTGCCGCGCGATGGCGGATGTGCATCGCTCATCCATCCATACCCCCCTGCTCGGATTCAAACAGCATATCCATGCCGCATGCATACCCTGCGTCACGGATCTGCACAGCCTCTGTGTGCGGGATCGTTCGGTACAGCAGGTCTTTTCCATCAGAAGGATGTGTCCGCCGATGGAGCAGATGTATCCGTCAAAGCCGAGAGCGCGGATCTGCGGCTCAATGTGCCGGAACGGGCGGCCGGTGTTGATTATGAGGATGTGTCCTGCGCTCTGCGCTTTTTTTCAGTGCGGCACGCGCGCTTTCGGGAACGACGTGGTCCGATGTCACGATCGTCCCGTCCACATCAAAAAAGAGGATCTTTCTATTCATATTTCTATTATCACCCGCCGACAGTTTGCCACAAAGCCGCCGAAATGTAAAGGCTAAAGAAGTAAAACGGCAAGAAGGCAGCCCGCGGCGCCCAGCGACGGATAAAGCCGAACGGCGGCACGGTCCTTTTCTCGCAGCGCATCGCGCACGAGCCGGACCGAAGCGTCCAACGCATCGAGCGCCTGCTCCGGCTCCGTGCCGGAGCAGGCTGCGCCCCCAGCCGAAGAAGCGGCTCTTCCAGCGGTTTTGGGCAGCGCGGCACAGCGAATACTCGCCGTCCAGACCGATAGAAACGAGAACTCCCGAACGAGCATGCATGCGTTTTCTGCATCCGGGAAAAGGCGCGGATACCGCGCCCCCAGTCGCTCCAGCAGCTGCGGAAGGGGTGTCCGGTGACAGAGTATTTCCGTTCGCATATCGCGTGATGCGTCAAGAATCGTTTCGGCACTTCGGAGGGCCGTCCGCAGATGTTCCAGCGCGGAGAAACCGGCGTAACCTCCCGCCGTGATGAGCAGGATCGCCCCAAATGCGGATATCACAGCATAACCTCCTCATAGCTCCGGCAGCCATCGGCACATCGGATAACGATAGCGCGGAAAAACACCTTGTCGCGCAGCAGTCTCTGATAAACGTCCCGTTGGGAGAGCTCTTCGACGTCTGAGGCATGTGCCGTGGCGAGGAGCGATACGCCGCAGTACGCCGCGCTGCGGCAGGCGCCGGCGTCCTCCGGCTCAGATATCTCATCCATCGCGATGAGCTCCGGCGACATGCAGCGCAGAAGGATCATGGCCGCGCGCGCGCCTTCGGGCAGTCAGACAGCACATCCGTCCGCTCTCCGATATCAAATCCGCAGCTGCCGGCGAGACAGCGCTGCGATCTCTCCGCGCTCGTCGCAAAGACCGACGCGCATTCCCCATCGGAGAGCGTCCGCACCATATCACGCAGCAGCGTTGTTTCGCCGCCCGGCGGGAGAGAGGATCAATGTGGGGAAACGGACGTGCGCAGAATCTCTTCCCGATCCCTTTACCTCTCGCGGAATACGGATACACGAAAAGAGATCGTCTCGATTCCAAAGGCCGCGCTCGCCGCCCGGAAACCGCCCGCAGAATCCAACACGGACACCGCCCTCCGCCGTAATGAAACCGGCGCAAACAGTCCGACGCCGCATAGGGGATGCGCCTCTCGCAAGCTCCAGAACGCGGGCGAGATCGGCCGCCGTTACAGCGGACGTATCAAGAAGCGGATGTTCTCCGTCCGTCAGGAGTTACCGCCGGAAGCCTTCCGCGGCGGAGCCGAATTTCACAAACTTCTGAGGCTGAATTCCCCGGCAGATGACGCAGCGTATTCCGAAGCTCCCCGGCAGCAGCCACAAGGAATTTTCAAGGCAGACATGGTTACCGCCTCCCTTCCCTGCATGACTATGCGGCCATGGTGCGAATTTTTGAATTGTTCGTGTTCGCCGCCGCAGGCAAAGCGGCGTTTTTTTAATCCGGGTTTGACTTACCCGCCGCCGTATATGCTATCATCAAAAAGCTATAAGCGGGTATGATGGAATTGGCAGACATGCGAGATTTAGGTTCTCGTGTCGTGAGACGTGCAGGTTCGACCCCTGTTACCCGCACCAAAAAACCAGCACCTCCGTCAGGGGAGGTGCTGGTTTTTGGCATATTTGAACGCTCAAGACGGGCAGACACTGCTTGTGCCTGCCCGCCTGTATGGATTTTTGAGCTTTCGCTTACGGCTTGGTGAGAATGGCGCTCACGTCGGTCATTTTTTCGCCGAGGGTGAATGTGACGGCCTTGCCGTCGTGGGTGAGCTTGTAGGTATCTCCGCTTTCGCCCTTTTCCAACAGATCAGAGAGCATAAACGCGGAGGTCGCGCCCTTGGTGACAAAAATGATCTTCTCCACGCCCTGCGCCTTGAGGGTGCGGATGCCGCTGAGCCCGCCCGTGAGCACGGCAAGGTCCGCGTCAACGGTGACGGTCAGCACGCCGTCTTTACGCTCTGCCGTGCAGACAATGTCCCTGCCGTCCTTGTCGGTCACGCGGTAGAGGGGGCATCCATGCCGCGCTCCGCCTCTGGCTGCTCAGGCACGGCGGGCTCGATGGGCTTCTCCGGCTGGGAAGACGTTCCGAACGTGATACTTGTCGGCTTATCATTCTCCATGTCCGCACCAGGGGCGTAATACGCTATGCTTCCGTTTAGTCAGACCGGAGGTATCCGGCTCCACCTCTGCGCCGGTATCCGGCTTCCGTCCGCGTTGCTGCCGCCGTCGCCGATGCCTGCGCCCGCTCCGTCATAATGGTCTTCAACGCCGCCCCGCACCTTCAGCTTCGTGTCGCCGGAAACGGTGATGTCGTTTCCTTTACTCCGCAGACCGCCGCCGATGCCTGCGCCGTTGACGCCGCTGCTAGCATTGACCTCGCCGCCGGTGATGGTGATGTCGCTGCCAGTGCCGCGAGATCCGCCGCCGATGCCTGCGCTGAATCTGCCGCCGGTGGCATTGACCTCGCCGTCGGTGATGGTGATGTCGCTGCCATTTCCCTTGTAGCCGCCGCCGATGCCTGCGCCGCTTGTTCCGCCGGTGGCATTGACTTCGCCGCCGGAGATGGTGATGTCGCTGCCATCTCCTTGCCGCCGCCGATGCCGGCACCGTATTGGCCGCCGGTGGGACGCAGTCTCGCCGCCGGTGATGGTGATGCCGCTGCCAGCTCCCTGATCGCCGCCGCCTATGCCCCGCCGTATTTGCCGCCCTCGGCGGTCAGCTTGCCGTTTTTTGTCCTCGTCCGCAATGGTCAGCTTGCCGCCGTTTTCTTTTCAAGGCCGGCATGACCCTTACCGCTCTTGAGCGTGTTGTCGCCGTTCAGCTCGATGCTGACATTGCCCTCGCCGGTGGTGGTAACGGCGGCCTTGCCCTCACTGCTCACGTCGATGTTCACATCGGAGAGGGTGACATTGCGGTCTGATCCTTCTCCGCGTTGATGGTGAGGGTGTTTTCCGTGGAGCTTCCCGTAATGACGGGGGCGCTGTCCGGAACATCGACCTGCGACCCCTGGGTGACCGTCTGCCCGCCGCTTCCGGCGTTTACGGTGATGTCGCCCCTTGCTGATGTCCCACTCCGCCGCCAGCGCCGACACGGGCAGGCTGGCGAGAAGCAGCAGCGCAAGGAGCGTTGATACGATTTTCCTTTTCTTCATGTGTAAAAGCCTCCTTTGTTGTTCTGATTGATCGCCTCGATTCCTTTTAGTGCTCAGACACAATAATTTTACCTGACAATGCGGAGATTTTCAAGAGCTTGTTCGGACAAAGACCTGCTTTTGTGCATCACAAAAATAAGGCTACAAAAAAGCTTCGTGATTTTTATAACCACGAAGTTTCTTTAATTTGATGTATCAGTCGGTAAGGTCGCTCATGGCGGACAGGCGCTTCTCCTCCATCTTGATCTCCCAATGGATGAGGATGCTCATAGCCGCGTGGAGGAAAATGATCGCACCGAGCACGAAGTTCGCTCCACTCGCGCACGATCACCGTGCGCAGCACCTCGCCGCCGAGCTTGAAGCACAGCGCGAGCGCAATGCCCTGCGCCATGGAGAGCCGTGCATGCGGCTGATTTTTACAAAGTCGGACAACGCTCTTCGCGCCGGAAAACAGGAGAATGACCGCTCCCGTTCCTCCAGAAGAATGATCCCGAACTGCACAAGGTACTTTAATACACTTTCCGCCCAATGAAGTAATTCCACTCTCATTTTCACCTTTCTGCTTTACAAAATACGTCTCCCCGGCGGATTGTGCGGACGTACCGCCGGAGAGAATACATATAAAAGCATACAGGGAAATAAAAAGAATTCGTCAAGAACTTGTTAAGTCTTTTTCTTCTTTTTTCGCACGATAATCAGGACGACCGCCGCGGCGGCTGCGGCGCCGCCCGCAATGCCGCCAATGATCCAGCCGGTACGGGAGGTTTCCTGCGCAGGTACACGATCGATGCGCCGTTGTCCAGCCGGAAAACAATATAGCTGCCGTCTCGGGTGAACGAAAGCGGCGTGAGCGTGCCCTTCCGAGAGTGTATAGAGACTCCCGGACGCCGAGGTAAGCATGCGCACGGTGAGGGGCTCGGAATAGCCGGAAACGCGCACCGTGTATGCCGCGAGAATGGACGCCGCATCGATGCCGAGCGTTTCCGCATCCGGCACAAAGGGGACAGCAAGAAGCGTCTGCCCGTCGCGGAAAGTGCCCTCCGCAAGGAACAGTGGCTCGTCCTCGCCGGTCGAGATCGTTGTGACCGGCCGGATATACTCCCCTCGACGGTCCGGCTGTAGTATACGGCCTCGTTGGGATCAAAGTCGTTCCACTGCCAGTACATTCCGTCCTTGTCCGCGACCGAGGGGACCGAGGCGATCTTGCCGCCGAACGGCACTTCGACCGTCTCCACCGTCACGCCGTCCTTTACAAACGTCACTCCGATGCTGCGGAAAAAAGTCCGGCGTGTCCGGAAGGGCCGCAAAATCCTCATAGTCCATATAGTCCGTCTGACCGGTGAAGCTGAAACCGTCCACACCGCCGACCGTGGAGTCGGAATAGAGATTTTCGGCGATCGTACCGTCGGCATAGCCCGCCACGGAGCCGCAGAGCTCCGCGCGATTCTCAAAGTGCGGCATGACGCTGCACGAGGAGATGTCCTTGCCGAGCCCGGCAATGCCGCCGACATACCGTTTGCCCGAGAGATTGACGCGCGCGCGGCAATTTCCTCACGGCGGCAGAGCTGTGTCCGACGATGCCTCCGGCATACTCCTCCGCCGTTGTCACCTCACCGAGCGCGGAGCAGCCGACCGCGAGACCGTAATCCATTCGTCCGGCGATACCGCCGGCGCAGGACTTGGAGGCCGCGACGGAAGCGCTGTTTTCGCAGGACGAAATGCGCGCAAAAATCTCATATTTCCCGCTGCCAACCAGCGTGGAGAAATGTTGAGCTGATCCTCTCGGTCAAAGGAGATATCGAGCGACACGTTTCCCGCGATGCCGCCGACATTCGTATCGGCAGTGATGGACGCCGTATTGGCGCACTGCGCGATGAGGCAGAGCGCTTCATCGTCATCGTCGGTGTCGGAAGTGTCCTCAAGCTGAACCGAGGCATTGCCGAGACTGTACGCCATGCTCATGATCGCCGAAGAGACGTTCATGAGCTGGGAGAGGACGTTCTGCATATCCTCGATCACGGCGTCGCTCGTAAAGACGTCCGTCATCTGGCCGAGAAGACGTACGATCTGCTGAAGATTATCGGAGAGATCGTCCATTGAGCCGCTGCCCGGATCGATCCATCCGCCGGTGGAGTCATCGCCGCTGCCGGCGTCTCCGTTGTCGCTCCCCCGCCGGTATCTCCGGTATCGCTGCCGCCGTCGCCGCCGGGTGTCGGCCATGGAATGTCGGGATACATTCCGCCGATGATATCGCTGCAGTTTCCGAGTAGATCAAGGATCTGCTGCATCAGCGCACGCGCTTCGGTCTGCGAATCGCCGAAATCGCCGAGCGTAGTGCGCAGCAGACTCTCCAGCTGGTAAAGCTGGGACTGCACTTCGCCGAGACCTGTGCCGGTAACGTTCCACGAGGTATACGGCTCCACCTGCCCGACGATGCCGCCGACGTCCTTGCGTGCGGTGACCTCTCCGGCGTTTTGTGCAGCCAAGAACGCGGCCGCTCTGGCGTCCGGCAATGCCGCCGACGTTATAACCCCGTGTGGGGGTATCCCACGTCGCCGTAGTTGTCGCAGTACTTGATAACGGAGGTATTCAGCCCGGCGATACCGCCGAGATCCGTGATATCAATGATGGTTTCCTCGTTCAGAGTGAGCGTGGAAATATCAAACGATTTTTTCTGGTCGGGCTTCTCGACTGCGATATAATCCGTATTAACGCTTGTGCGGTTTTCGCACTCGCTGAGCACGCCGCGGTTCTCGCCCGCAATGCCGCCGGCGCGGTGGTAGGCCGAAATGGAGCCGGAAGTTTTACACTCGCTCACGAGAGCGCCCTCTTGGTTCAGCGCCCGACGATGCCGCCCGCCGCGGCCTGCGCGAGAATATCTCCGTCAAAGCGGCAATTTTCGATCGCTCCGTAGTTCACCCCGGCGATACCGCCGATGTTTTCGCCGTTTCCGGTCGCGCGGAGTGTGCCGAGACCGTGAGATTTTTTCACGACGCCGGTTTTCAGCACTATACGGAAAAGTCCCTGTGTTGAGGCGTCGCCGTCAAAGGGATATGCCGAGTATGCTGTGGCCGCGGCCGTCAAACGTTCGGACAGCTTAGCGGGATGGGGGAAAAATCGCAGCCGGTGAGACTGATGTCGCGCGTGAGCACGATCGTCTTCCCTTCCGACCATGCGTCCGACGTGCACAGCGCGGAAAGCTCCCGCGAGATCCTCGGCAGAGGATATCTCAACGGTATCCGGGTCGGCGGCTAGTGCCGCGCCGGACACGGAAAGAAGCAGCACCGTGCTCAGCAGCGCTGCGATCCATCGTTTCATTCCACGGCACCTCCCGTCGTCGTTTTTTTCCGAAATGTTGTTTTTTCAATGACCTTGTCGAGCAGCACGATGAGCTGCGGCAAAACGCTCAAAACGAGGATGACCGATATAAGCGCGCCGCGGCCAACGGCGAGACCGATGTGGCCGATATACGTCCGACACGCGGTATGCGATCAGAATGCCTGCAACGGTCATGATGGTGCCGGAGGTCATAACGGTCGGAAAGCTCTCGTTGACCGCCTGCGCCATCGCCTCCTGCGGCGTATGGAGCTTTTGAGATCCAGATACCGGCTCATGATAACAATGGCATAGTCGATCGTCGCCCCCATCTGAATGGCGGAGACGATCATATTCGTGACGAATGACGCGCGGGTATGTGTCAGGTACGGAAATGTAAAGTTGATCCAGATGCTGCCCTGAATGACGAACACGAGGAGCGCCGCACCTACAACGGAACGGAAGGTGAAAATCAGGATGATGAAAACAAAGGCGATGGTGAGCAGATTGATGAGCAGCGAATCGCCGTTGAAGGTATCCGCCAGCTCCTTGGCGCTCGTCACGTCGCCGATGACGAGGCACGCTCCTTCTCCGTAGCGTCCGTCGGCCAGCGAGCGCAGTGCGTTTACAAGCGCGACGCTCTCGTCACCCTCGATGGGTACGTCCGCCGTGATGACCATACGGTCCCAGTTTTTCGCCGCGAAGCTGCGCTTCGCCGCGTTCCAGCTCACCGCGGAGGCTGTCCAGCGTCTCCTGCGAATCGGCGTCGAGTGTCACGATGCCCTGATCGATCTTTTCAAAGAGGAAAAGAAACATATCGATGAGCGGCACGGAATAGGTCTCGGCATTGCCGAAGATCGGCTGATACTGCCCGTTCTCCACGCCGTAGGCAGCATAGAGCATTTCCGCTTCTTCAAAATCGATGTTCAGCAGCATGGAGAACATGCGCGGCGTATAGGAATCCGTCAACACTTTCCCGTCCTCGATCTCGATATTCGCAAGCCCGGTGACGGTCTTCACATTGTCGAGCTCCGCGGCGTCGCGCAGGAACTGCTTTTCCGCTTCGTAGTTTCCGCTCGGAACGAGCACGGCGATCGTCGTGTCGTTCGCAAAGGTGCCGGTGATCTTCCGCGCCGCCGCGCGGCTCTCGGAGTATTTGAGTTCGTCGATCCCCGCGTCGTTGAACGCGTATTCCGTCCGGCTCGAGCACCAGATGGCAAGCGGAAGGATAATAACAAACACCGCGACAAAGCCGAAGCGTGTTTTCATGAGGAACCGTCCCCAGCCGGTGATATCCGGCACATGGGACTTGTGCGTCGTTCTGCGCAGCGGGCGAAAAAAGGAAGCGATCAGTCCCGGCATAAGAAGAAATACCGTGATAAGGCTGCAAAGTATGCCCTTGGAGAGCACCAGACCGAGGTCATAGCCCAGCCGGAACTGCATGAGCATCAGCGCAACAAGACCGGAGATCGTCGTAAGGCTCGAGGAGGAAATTTCAACGATGGATTTGGAAAGCGCTTCGATCAGCGCCTCGCGTTCCGTTGGGAAGCGGTCGATCTCGTCCTGATAGCGATGGGAGAAAATGATGGCATAGTCGATGGCGAGCGCGAGCTGCAAAATAACGGCAATGGAATTGGTGATGGAGGATATCTCGCCCAGCCAGAAGTTTGTGCCCATATTGAGCAGCGCCGCAACAGAAAAGACGATAAGAAAAATGACGACCTCGAAATAGCTGCGTGACGTAAAGAGCAGCACCGCCATGATGACCACCGCCGCCAGCGCCACGACGCCAACCATCTGCTGCGCGATCTCCCCCAAGGAGGTCCGCGCCGATGTCCGAGGATGTATATGTATCAAAGCCTGCTGTGAGTGAACGGATCTCATTCATCGTCGCAATGACGTTTTCATCGTCGCTTGTGCCGTCAAAGGAGATCGTGAGCAGCGCTGCAGAATCCACAAAATGCGCCGGAGAATTATCAAACGTAACGCCGGTCACATGCTCGAGCGTCTCGATCTTCTCCGCAGCGGCACTCGCGCGCTCATAGGTCGTATTGGCAAGCATAACGTTGGCGCTTGCATACGTCGTGAACTCGTTCTCCATGATCGTGAGTCCGCGGCGGGTATCGGTATCCGGCGGAAGAAACGAGGTTATATCGTTATTCACATGCACGCGGCTGATGGAAAGCGCACAGTAAATGCTCATGTACGGTAGAGAAGCACAAAGCAAAACAAGGAT
>VOFC01000159.1_pt1 | contig 31026 bp, 42 predicted proteins | sample 5384161 | NCBI WGS metagenome assembly VOFC01 (sample SAMN12384722, study PRJNA508395) | human gut metagenome | isolation source: healthy gut B | host: Homo sapiens
CCCTTGAAGACTACAAGGTTGATAGGCTTCGGGTGTAAGTGCGGTAACGCACTCAGCTGAGAAGTACTAATAGGTCGAAGACTTATCCTTAGAGGTTAGGATGATTGCTTTGAAGTATTGGAGCCCTTGCATTTCCTGTTTGCGCCGATGTGGCTCAATTGGCAGAGCAGCTGATTTGTAATCAGCAGGTTATCGGTTCGAGTCCGATCATCGGCTTTATTCAATGAAAATGAATATGGATGGATTCCCGAGTGGCCAAAGGGGACAGACTGTAAATCTGCTGCAATTTGCTTCGGTGGTTCGAATCCACCTCCATCCATTCTCTTTCAGGTATATTTTGAAAGAAGTTGAATACAATATCAATCGGGCTATAACCCGAAGGTCATAGGTTCAAATCCCCGCCCAAAATAACTGAAAATCCTTGTACTGGTTCGACGCGGGGTGGAGCAGTCTGGAAGCTCGTCGGGCTCATAACCCGAAGGTCATAGTACTTTTTTCAGAACAACAAAAGGAGCAGTTCAAATCCTGTCCCCAGAACAACTAATTGCATTTAATGCAGATCAAAATCATATACAAAAGATTATCAAGCAAAATATGAACATGTCCCGACAGATGCACCGCGAACCGGATGACTGGGATATTACGACTTCTGCGAGACCGGAGCAGGTGAAAGTGTTGTTTCATCGTACAGTGGATACCGGTATTCAGCATGGAACAGTCACTGTTTTGATGGATAGGGTTGGTTACGAAGTGACGACCTATCGAATTGACGGAGAATATGAGGATTCGAGGCATCCGAAGGAGGTTACGTTTACAGCGTCGTTGCAGGAGGATCTGAGGAGACGGGATTTTACGATCAATGCCATGGCATATAATGAGGAAGCTGGTTTGGTAGATATTTTCGGGGGAATCGAGGATATTTCGAAAAAAGTGATCCGATGCGTTGGAGATGCGAAGGAGCGTTTCACAGAGGATGCACTGCGGATGATGCGTGCGGTTCGTTTTTCTGCCCAGTTGGGATATGATATCGAGGAAGCGACACGTCTGGCGATCTGTGAACTGTCACAGACACTTGAAAAGATCAGCGCTGAACGGATCCGAACAGAGCTTTTAAAACTTCTGGTCAGCCCACATCCAGAGATGCTGCGGATATGCAGGGAAACGGGCATGACGGCTGTTTTTCTGCCGGAATTTGATCAGATGGCGCAGACAGTACAGAACAATCCACATCATTGCTATGATGTCGCGGAGCATACGATTCAGGCATTGATGCATTCTGCACCGGAAAAAAACGCTGCGGCTTGCTCTTTTTATTTCATGATATGGGAAAAGCGAAGACGCGGACGACGGATCAGGACGGCGTGGATCATTTTCATGGACATTCGGAGGTCAGCGCCGAGCTGGCAAAGGACAATCCTGCGCCGATTGAAATTTGATAATGAAACGATCGATCGAGTTGTCCGTCTGGTGCGGGCACACGATGTGAAAATTGAACCTGGAGAACGAAATATGCGGTTTGCTTTAAACCGTCTGGGTCCGGATCTTTTCCCGGAATTGTTTTTGGTGAAAGAGGCAGATCTGGCAGCCCAGAGTGATTATCAGCGGGAGGAGAAACAAGAACATCTCAGGAAAATGCAGGAAGATTATGAAGCGGTGATTGCAAGCGGTGCATGCCTGACATTAAAAAGGCTTGCGGTAAACGGCAAGGATCTGATCGGAATCGGGATGCAGGCAGGACGCGGGCTGGGAGATATTTTGCAGAAGCTTCTGGAAGAAGTGCTGGAAGAGCCGCAGCGCAATACGAAAGAATTTTTACTGGAGGAAGCCAGAAGGATACAGGTGAAAGGTTCCTTTTAACAAAAACAGCTCAGGATACTCTGATTTAGAGTCCTGAGCTGTTTTTATATGCATTTTTTGCGATGCTCGTTCTCAGGAATAAAATGTCACATGAGAATTTGCAATTAGCAGAACTTGCCGCCTTTTACTGCAGGAGCGATAGACAGATCTGCGGTATAGAACGGGATCAAGGTAGCCTGTACTGCATGATACAGATCAGACTTGCCGGGCCATACGGTGCCGATCAGGTTGTTGTTTGCATCCAGCTGATGGAACCAGGAGCCGTGTACATGATCCAGAACCTTTTCATCCAGATACTGCATGAACTCAGCAAAGTTGTCTGCATATTTCTGGTTGCCGGTTACATGGAACAGAACTGCGGAAGTATTGATTGCTTCTGCCAGAGTCCAGTGCATTCTGTCGTGAACAACCGGTTTGCCGTTCCAATCGGTGGTGTAAACGATACCCGGAGCGCCGTCAGCATTCCATGCGTCCTCGATTGCACGGTTGTACAGGTTTTCTGCAACAGTGATGTATTTGGAAGCGCCCTCTTTGTCGCCCTTGAAGGTGGACAGAGCCCACTGGGTGATCAGACGGGACCATTCGATGCCGTGACCGGGAGTTGCGCCGTAAGGCTTGAACTGATCGTCAGGACGATCTTTGTTGCATTCAGATCAGCAACCCACTCTTTGGTGAAGTGTTCGGAATTCTCCAGTTGTTTGCGGATGCCCAGCCAACAACGTGATCGATGATGCGGCCTGCTCTTACGCGGTATTTCTCATCGCCGGTTACGTCTGCAGCTGCCAGGAAAGCTTCTACAGTGTGCATGTTGGCATTTAAGCCGCGGTAGTCGTCCAGAACGGTGAATTCAGTGTTCCAGGTATCGCATGAAAGACCTTCTTCTTCATTCCAGAAACGCAGGTCATACAGAGCAAGTGCATCGTCTAACAGCTCTTTTGCACCGGGAATGTCTGCAAGGACGCCGGAGGAAGCTGCAAGAATTACGAATGCGTGTGCATAGCACTGTTTGTTGAGGCAGGATATTGCCGTCTGCAGTCAGACCGGCATACCAGCCGCCGTTTGCAGTATCATGCAGTTCGCCGCGCAGACCTTTGATCGCTGCTGCAGCAAGCTCTTTGCTGCCGGGATGACCGAGGAAGGATGCCAGGCTGTATACATGTGCCATACGGCTGGTGATCCATGTCTCACGGTTGCGATCTTTCCACGGAGTACCATCATCTCCTAAATAATAAGAACTTCCGCCAGGAGCGGGGAAGTTATGGCCGAAAGAAAACAGTCCTTCTCTGACATCAGCCAGAAAAGCTTCGTTTTCCTTGGTGCCGAGCTGATATTTTACATTTAATTCGCTCATTTGTTTTCCTTTCCTCAGCGTATTGATACGCTGACCCTTTATACGGTTATTGTATCAGATGGAGTCTGAAAATGAAATAGGATTTTCAGGAAGATGTTGACATGTTACAGTTCACTCGCGCCATTCGCAAAAGCGCATCTTCGATGCTTTCCGCTGCTTCGCAGCTTATTTTTGCTCATAAAGGGCGCTCCTTCATGGTTTCTTGTGGACAGATTCTCATGCGAGCATGGAATCTGTCCACAAGAAACCATGAGTGAACTGTAACGTTGATACATAACCGGAACATTTTGCTCATAGGATAGGTAGTACCTAAGAGGCGGGAGGGAATGCAGGTGAATGACAGGTCCGTAAGCGTACTGGAAAATTATGATTTTGAAGTGATCCGTACACAGAAAAGCAGAAATGCAATTTTGTGTGAAACGAATAAAGGTTGGTATATCTTGAAAGAATATAAAGGACCGGTCTTCCGGCTGGAAATGATGGCAAAGGTACTGGAGGAGTCCGGCAAAACGGCTTTACGCGTGCGGAACAACTTCTGTCTACAAAAGAAGGCGCGCTGTTTTGCTGCGATCAGGAGCAGAACAGATGCATTGTAAAAAGCTGGCCACAGGGAAGAGAATGCAGTTTAAAGGATGGACAGGAATGCCGGGATGCTATGCGCACCCTGGCGGTTCTGCACAGTGCGCTGCATTTTCCACAGCTGCAGCAGGAGTATGGGCTGCACGCAGTCAGCCTGGCAGAGGAATATGAGAAACGGAACCGGGAGCTGCGTAAGGTCAGACGTTTTTTGCGGGAAAAGAGTCAGAAGACAACGTTTGAGATCAACCTGCAGCAGACGTTTGATCTGTTTTTGGAAGAGGCGGAGCGGGTGACGGAGGACGTCCGTTCCTATGGGTCTCTTCTGGATGCGCGGGAATGCGAGGAAAGCGGAAGCTTTTGTCACGGGGATTATCAGCATCACAATCTGCTCTGTCAGAATACGACGTCCGTCATCAATTTTGAAAAATGTGCCCTGGACAGTCAGATGCGGGATCTGTATCTTTTCCTGCGTAAGCTATTAGAGAAGACGAACTGGTCAGTGCCGCTGGCGAGAGGACTTTTAGACGTTTACGGCAGGATCAGTCCGCTGTCTGCGGTGGATTATCTGCAGCTGTATTATCGCTTTGCATACCCGGAAAAATTCTGGAAAATTGTCAATTTTTACTACAATAGTCGGAAAGTATGGATACCTGGAAGGCACATGGAAAAGCTGGAGCGGCTGCTCATTCAGCAGGGGGTGAAAAAGGCTTTCCTGGAGCAGACATTTTCCTGTAAGTATTGACAAACAAAGGAACTACAGGTATAAATAGAATATAATGTTTCTGGGCAGGACTGCCCTTTTAGACATTTCGAATGGAACAGGAAAAGAAATACAGGAGGAGTTCATAATGAACAAGACAGAATTAGTTGCTGCCATCGCTGAGCAGGCAGAGATTTCGAAGAAGGATGCAGAGAAGGCTTTAAAGGCTTTCACTGATGTTGTAGCAGAAGAACTGAAGAAAGGCGAGAAGATTCAGCTGGTTGGCTTCGGTACTTTTGAAGTATCTGAAAGAGCTGCAAGAGAAGGCAGAAATCCTCAGACTGGCGAAGCAATGACAATCGCAGCTTCTAAGACCCCTAAGTTCAAAGCTGGTAAGGCTTTAAAGGATTCTATTAACTAAATCAGAAGATGACAGGGCAGCTGCTGATGCGGCTGCCTTTTGTTATTCTATAAATAACGTTGTTCTTATACGATAACAAATGCTCCGCCGGCGGTGGTTAGCATTTAGTAGAGAAGGGAAAAAAAGATGAGACTGGACAAATATTTGAAGGTATCCCGGCTGATTAAGCGCCGCACCGTTGCAAACGAGGCATGCGACGCGGGCAGAGTGTTGTTAAATGACAAGGTGGCGCGGGCGTCCGCAGAAGTAAAGGCAGGAGACGTGATTACGATTCAATTTGGCAATAAGGATGTAAAGGTCGAGGTCCTGACTGTACAGGAAACTGTACGCAAAGAAGAAGCCAAAGAGATGTTTCAATATCTCTAAAGTCATAACGGCAGACATCGGCGCGTATACTGTGTAAGGAACAGTAAGGAGGGCGCGCGATGGAAGAATTAAACAGCAGAGCAGGACAGCACCGGATCAGTTTGGTCAACCGGGAAGTGTGTGCGATTAACGGCGTTTCCGATGTGCTTTCCTTTGATGTGGGGGAAGTGCTTCTGGAGACGGAGCAGGGGATGCTGATGATCCGCGGCAGTGAGCTGCATGTGAGCCGCCTGACGCTGGAAAAGGGAGAAGTGGACATTGACGGGCGGATTGATAGCTTGACCTATTCAGAACAGACAGCTTCGGCGGGCAGCAAAGCGGAATCGCTGCTGAGTCGGCTGTTTCGGTGACGGATGAGCAGTGAGATCGCCAGAGAGGGAACGTTCTGGCTGCATTCGGTTTTGCTGGGGATGGCGGTGACGCTTGTTTACGATTTTCTGCGGATTTTCCGGAGAGTATTTCCACGGAATATTCTGGATTTCGATAGAGGATCTTATTTACTGGTGTGTTGTGGCAGGCAGCTTTTTTTCCCTGTTATATCTGGAAAATAATGGGACATTTCGGTGGTTCTGCGTATTCGGGGCAGCAGTTGGGATGCTCGTTGTAAAAAGCACGGCGAGTCCTTTTCTGGTAAAAGCTGGAGCGCGGTTCGGTCTCTGGATAAAAAAGGTGATTTCCTATGTTGTAGGATGGCTGATGCGTCCCGTAAAGTATACCTTTCGAATAGGAAAAAACGGTTTTTCGAAAATTTTCAGAGGTGCCAGACGGAGTGCAAGAATTTTGAAAAAGCGGTTGACTAGCCGTTTAAAACTGGCTAAAATAGCTTTATGTAAACAGAACAGAAAAGCATTGCGAGGCAGGAAAAATGGTTAAAAGAAAGATTGTTTTTCGCCGGAAGAAACGGGAGAACCGTTTGAGCATGCTTCTGGTAACGATGGTAGTTCTGATGGTGCTGGCGGTAGTATCGATCCGGAGCATGGAGCTGCGACAGAAGCAGCAGGGATATCAGGATCAAATTAAACAGCTTACGCAACAGATTGAAGAAGAAACACAGCGGACGGCGGAAATCGAAGAATACGAAAAATACACCAAGACGCGCAAATATGTCGAAGAGGTTGCAAAGGATAAGCTCGGACTGGTGTATGACGGTGAAATTATTTTTAAACCGGAGAATTGAGAGACGGCTGTGAAAACGTCCGTATCGGCAGGACGAATGTAATATAATGAGCGCAAGAGAGCGGGAACAGGCGAAGCTTGCTCATCGCGAACGGCGAATGCCGATCATGAACGAAGTTCATGATATAATGAGCGCAAGAGAGCGGGAACAGGCGAAGCCTGCTCATCGCGAACGGCGAATTATTGAGTGAGCTGTGCTCACGATATAATATAAGAAGAAAAAGGATTGCGGATTCCGGATGGGATCCGCGTTTTTTTATTTCATAGGAAAATGCGTCCTATGAAATAAAAACGCTCCGCGAGGATGTGCACTTGGCGCAAGGGTAGATGGTTGCTAAAGCAACCGCCTCGGCGCGAGAATGTGCCAGGGCACATTCTTTTTTGCTTTATAGGAAAGACCGCCTACGGCGCTCTCTTAAATTAAAAGGGCCCGCACGGAGGCGGGTATAGCAAACAGACGATTGATGGCTTAGAAGATATAAAAACCTTCTTCACCAAAGCCGTCATCAAGTTCATCGTCATTTAAGAAATAATCCATATCCAGAAGCGCATCCTCGCTCATAATGCGAATGTCCTGGGATGTCATACCTTCCGGCGGATTATCCATGTATTTTTTTTTGCGCAGTGCCTCGATATCTGGTTTCATGGCGATCATCCTCCTTTTAGAGGATTATAACATAAGAATCGAGAAAATCATGCAGAAGAACGCTTTCCACGAGATTTAGACATTACTTTCTCGTACATTTCTTCGAGGGAAACGCGCTGGTGGTTGAAGTATAGTTCTAAGAATTCCATCCTATGCTGGCAGTCAGGGCATACCAGGGGGTCATATCCAAAAGAAGACAAAATAGCAGTTCGCCACTGATTAAAGCTGCGGTAGATATGATGTTTGCTTTTGGAAATAGCACGATAGAGTTTGGAATCAATTTCTCGGTGACGTGCATAAATCCCACCATACCGAATCATTTTAAAATGTTTTTCAGGGATGTGGCGAATGAGACGCTGGATGAATTCCATAGCAGGAATCGTTTCTTCTATGTATTGTTCATCCTCATGCCGGTTGTAATGGAAAGTGACCATTTCACCATCGTATTTATCAATTCGGGATGTGGCAATGACAGGACGACCAAGATAACGCCCAATGTATTTTACAACAATTCTGGGATCGCAGAGGTTGGGTTTGGCATAAACATAAAAACCCTGTTGGTGTTCACGATAACATTTCGCCTTCACTTTTTTGAAGGAAGACCCGATTTTGGATTCCATTTCATTAAGCAGAGCCGTGCGAAAAGCATTGCGTAAAAAAGTGTAGTCAAAGTGTTTGACATTACGCCAAAAACCGTCATCGCTGTATCCGCCTTCAGATATGAGGCAGTGGATATGCGGATTCCATTTCAAATCTCTGCCAAATGTATGTAAAACCATAATAAAACCGGGCGTGAAGTTTTTGGATTTATTCATTTTGAAAAACATACGGGTGATAACACTGTTTACAGAGTGAAACAGACAATCGAGCAGAGAACGATCTTTGAGAAAGAATTCACGAAGATTTTCATCGATTGTGAAAACACAATGGCGATGTGTGACATTAACCAGCTTAAAGGACATACTGGTAGTGCGATCCATGGTATATTTGTTGCCGCAGGTAGGGCAGAAACGGCTATGACAGCGGAAAGGAACAAATTTAAGTTTCCCGCAGTGAGGACAGCCATACATGGCACCACCGAAAGATGGATCACCACAATGAATCATCTTATCGATATTTTCCATCTCAGTTTTTCTGGGATGAAGAATATATTCAATTTCTTCATAATAGTCAGTAAAAATCTGTTGTAAAACATTCATAAGACTATTATGCATGAAATAGTAACAAAAAGAAATCCCACCCTCAAGATTGAGGGGCAGGGGAGTTGAATAGGCGAAGCCTATTTTTTATACAATTCTGCGGATACCTCTTTTCCTGAAAAAAAGAATCTACGGTTTGCCTGCTTTGACAAAAGGCGCGCATGTCAGCAGTTATACTGGAGAAAAAAGGTCGCAGGAAAGGACATGCCATGGAATCTCAATATTGGAATGACGAAGTGCAGCAGTCGGCATGGCTGCTGGATTATGACCGAAGATGTATGCTGGACTGTGCGGATACGTTTCAAAATCTTGCTGCGGTTATGGGTGAGATGAACTGGGAGCTGGAGCAGGAAAAAACGCCGGACGATCGGGAAGAGCTGCTTCGGCGCAGACAGGCGATGGAGAGCCGGAAACAATATGCGGCGCATATGCGTCAGATGGCGGGAATGCTGCAGTCGGTAGCGGATACGTCCGTTCAGCTGATCCGGCTGGGCGGTCGGCAGGAAAAGCAGATTGTGCGCGCCCTGGCGGGAGAAGGCATTGTAGTAGAGGATATTTATCTGCTGCGGGGAAAAGAGGACAGGCTGCAGATCACGATATCTGTCCGCCTGACAAAGAACAAAAGCATGACGGTAGAGGAAATTGCCGGGTATTTGTCGGTGCTGATGGATATCCGGTTGGTGCCGCAGAAGAGGAATCCATATTTTGTCGGAGAAGAATCCGTGAGTCTGTATTTTGAGGAAGAGCCGATTTTCAGCTGTTTGACAGCGGCGGCATGCGCGACGGAAGAAACGGAGAGCGTCTCCGGGGACAGCTATTCTTTTCTGGAAACGGACGACAGTGTTGCCATGATTTTGTCGGATGGAGTTGGTTCCGGGGAGAGCGCGGCGCGGGACAGCGGCAGGATTGTAGACTTGACGGAGCGGATATTGGATGCGGGGCTTGGACCGGATATGGCGATGCTTTTTTTAAATGGGATGGCAGGCGCGGGGGGACGAAAACCGGATGGCGACGCTTGATCTGTGCCGGATTGATCTTTACCGGGGGAGTGCGAGACAGTGAAAGCTGGCGGGCAGCAGGGTTTATCAAGCGCAGCGACCGTGTGGAGAAAATTCAGAGCAGACAGCTGCCGCTCGGCATGTCGGCATCAGAGGACATCAGTGAAAAAAAGTGGCAGTTAAACAGCGGCGATCTGGTCATTTTGGTTTCGGATGGTGTAGTGCAGAACTGGCCGTGCGGGGACGGGGAATATCTGTTGGAGCAGAAAATCGCTTCGTTGAACGTCAGCTCACCGGTCGACCTGGCAAACCTGATTTTGCGTTATGCAATCCGCCAGTGCGGCGGCAAAATCCGAGATGATATGACGGTTTTAGTTACGGGAATCTGGAAAAACGAAGAACGGGAGATAGAGGATATAGAATAAGAAGTTTCGCTGGACAAACATCTGAGGTATAATGTAGGGGCACAAAGGAAAAGCAAGGGCTGCCGAAGGCAGCAATTGGTTTTCGCGTGCGCGCCTAACGAGAGTGCAAAGAGCGCGTCAGCGCGGGCACTCGAGTTTATCAGCACAAAGGAAAAACAATTGGTTTTCGTGTGCCCCTAACGAGAGTGCAAAGAGCGCGTCAGCGCGGGCACTCGAGTTTATCAGCACAAAGGAAAAGCAATTGCTGCCGAAGGCACAAAGGAAAAAAGGAGGCTGCAGGATGGATCTGACGGAAAAAATTCTTTTCTATATGAAGCGGTATCATATGATCCCGGAAAATAAAAATATCGTAGTCGGACTTTCCGGGGGAGCAGATTCCGTCTGCCTGCTGTATGTGTTGGTTGCGCTGCGCAAGAAGCTGGGACTGCAGCTGTGCGCGGTACATGTTCATCATGGCCTGCGTGGGGTAGAGGCTGATGCGGATGAGGCGTATGTGCGCGATATTTGCCGGGCGTGGGATGTGCCGTTAAAGGCAATACGGATTGAGGCGGCGGCGCTGGCGAAACAGTGGGGAATCGGCTGCGAAGAAGCCGGACGCCGGGCGCGCTATGAAATTTTTGAAGAGTGCTTACAGGAGATGGGCGGTTGTCGCGGTGCGATTGCGGTGGCACATCATCGGGATGACTGCGCGGAGACGCTTTTGTTTCACATGTTCCGCGGCACTGGTCTGGACGGAATGGCAGGGATTCGCCCGGTGCGAAAGACGGAACGGGAAAGCATGATTATCCGTCCGCTTTTGGAAACTGGAAAGACAGAAATAGAAGGCTTTCTCCAGGAAAAAGGGATTTCCTGGCGGATAGATTCTACGAACACCGGAGAAGATTATACAAGGAACCGAATCAGGAATCGGGTTCTGCCGTATGCGGAAAAGGAAATTTGCAGCGGAGCCGGAGCACATCTGGCGAAAGAGGCACAGCTCCTGGCGGAGACGGCGGATTTTGTGCGCAGCTGCACCCGACAGGCACTGGAACGCTGCAGGGTGGAAGCAGGTGCTTTGAAAACGAATGTGTGCGGCAGAGAGAGAGTAGAGCATGTGGGGCGAAGAAAAGTAACTGCGGAGCATACGAGATGCGATAAACAGACTATAATAAAATTAAATATCGAACTTCTGCAACAGGAAGATATTTTCCTTCAGAAGCAGTGCGTGCGGGAATGTCTGCTGGAGATCGGCACGGGGCGCGACCTGACGGCAGCGCATATCGAAGCGGTGTGGCACCTTGTAGGGACGGACTGCCAGAGCGGTAGGAAGCTGCGGATTCCAGCGTGTCAGCTCGAGGTGGAGCGGCAGTTTAGGCTGCTGGTCTTTCGAAGGTTGGAGCGGCAGCAGGACGCATCGCCGGAGCAGCAGGACGCATCGTCGGAGCAGCGGTTTGACCGGGGCGGGCAGGTTGGGCTTCAGACCGCAGAGCTTCCGCTCCCAGAGCATTCTGGCGAGCTGCATGTTCCGGGGATGGGTGTGGTGTCAGTGCGATACCTGCAGCGGGACGAACCGACAGCAGGTGAAAAAAATACTGCGGCAGGCGAGGAAAGCGGCGCTGCTGTTGGTGCTTTTTTAAAAAATATCCCTCAAAAAAAGTATACGAAATGGTTGGATTATGATAAAATAATACAATCTGTCGTATTTTCGAACGCGCAGGAGCGGAGATTATCTGACAATCGATGATAATTTTTCTAAAAAAAAGCTTAAAGAAATATATGATCGAAGAAAAAATTCCTGCAAATGAGCGGAACAGTATGATGGTGCTGGCAGACGGGAATCACATTATCTGGGTACCGGGCGGAAGAATCAGCACATACTATCGGGTAACGGAGCAGACGAGGGTGATTTTGGAAGTTACCTGTATGGAGAAGCAAGAATAGAACAGAAAAACCAAGGAGGATTTGGGCATGGCAGAAAGAGTTGAAGTGATGTTGTCGGAAGAAGAGGTAGACAGAAGGATTCAGGAGATTGGTGAGCAGATCAGCAAAGATTATGCCGGAAAGCAGGTACACCTGGTATGTGTATTAAAGGGCGGCAGCTTTTTCATGTGTGAACTGGCAAAGCGTATCACCGTTCCCGTATCCCTGGATTTCATGTCGGTATCCAGCTACGGCGGCGATACCAAATCAAGCGGAGTCATTAAGATCGTAAAGGACCTGGATGAGCCTCTGCGCGACAAGAATGTTATTGTTGTGGAGGATATCGTGGATTCCGGACGTACCCTGAGCTATCTGCTGGATATGTTAAAGGCACGCGGACCGAAGTCTATGGCACTCTGCACGCTTCTGGATAAGCCGGATCGCCGTGTGATCGATGTAAAGGTAGATTATACCGGATTCCAGATTCCGGACGAATTTGTGGTAGGCTATGGTCTGGATTACGACCAGCGTTACCGCAACCTTCCGTACATCGGAGTGGTAAAATTTGATTGATGCAGGCTTTTAGCCGAAGGAGGATGCAGTGAACAAAAACGGCAGAGGAATGAATCTCGTCATTTCCCTTTTGCTTATTGTGCTCCTGGTTTTCTGGTTTTCGGGAATACTGCGCAGCATGGAGGATACCTGTACACAGGCGGAATTCAATCAGATGCTGGATGCCGGAGAAATATCGGGAGCTGTAGTAGTGCAGAACCGGGAAGTGCCGACCGGTTCCGTGGAGGTACATCTTACCTCGGGAGACGAAAAGGTGCTGGTGGTATCGGATGTCAATCCGGTGCTGGAGGAGCTGGAAACGGCAGGAGTCAAGACGATCGTGAGGGATGTGCCCGGCGATAATATATTTTTAACATCCATCCTGCCTGCGCTGATCACTGTGGGCGGTGTGCTTCTGATCTTCATGATGATGAATGCACAGAATGCCCAGATGAATGGCGGCAATAAGATGATGAATTTCGGCAAAAGCCGTGCGCGGCTGAGCCTGGCAGGCGACAGCAAGGTTACATGAAAGGATGTTGCCGGACTGAAGGAAGAGAAGGAAGACCTGCAGGAGATCGTTGATTTTTAAGAGATCGGGCAAGTTTACAAAGGTCGGGGCGAGAATCCCCAAGGGTGTTTTGCTGGAGGGACCTCCCGGAACCGGTAAAACCCTTCTGGCAAAGGCGATTGCGGGCGAAGCAAACGTTCCGTTTTTCTCCATTTCCGGTTCTGATTTCGTGGAAATGTTCGTCGGTGTCGGTGCTTCCCGCGTTCGGGATTTGTTCGAAGAAGCGAAAAAAAATGCACCATGTATCGTGTTCATTGATGAAATAGACGCGGTGGCGAGACGACGTGGAACCGGTATGGGCGGCGGTCATGATGAAAGAGAGCAGACGCTGAATCAGATGCTGGTAGAGATGGACGGTTTCGCTGCAAATGCAGGAATCATCGTAATGGCAGCGACAAACCGCGTAGATATCCTGGATCCGGCGATCCTGCGTCCCGGCCGATTTGATCGAAAGATCGCAGTCGGACTGCCGGATGTTGGAGGAAGAGAGGCGATCCTGCAGGTTCACGCGAAAAATAAACCCTTGGGTGATAACGTGGATTTAAAACAGATCGCTCAGACAACGGCAGGATTTACCGGAGCCGATCTGGAAAATCTGTTAAACGAGGCGGCAATTGTAGCAGCAAAGGATAACCGGTGCTTTATCAGTCAGGAGGATATCAAGACTGCTTTTGTAAAAGTAGGAATCGGAACAGAACGAAAGAGCCGTATTATTTCTGATAAAGAGCGTAAGATCACAGCGTATCACGAATCCGGACATGCGATTTTGTTCCATGTGCTGCCGGATGTCGGACCGGTTTATTCGGTATCGATCATTCCGACCGGCGCAGGTGCAGCTGGTTATACGATGCCGCTGCCGGAGCGTGACGATATGTTTATGACAAAGGGTCGCATGCTGCAGGAGATTATGGTATCCCTGGGCGGAAGAATCGCGGAAGAAATTATTTTTGATGATATTACCACCGGCGCATCCAGTGATATCAAAAAGGCGACACAGATTGCGAAAAAGATGGTAACACGGTACGGAATGTCTGAAAACGTAGGCGTGATCTGCTATGATGATGACGATGATGAAGTGTTCATCGGACGGGATCTGGCGCATGCAAAGGCCCACAGCGAGCTGGTGAGCGGGGAGATCGACAGAGAAATCCACCGGATTATCGACGAGTGTTATGCAAAGGCAAAGGCATTGATTCTGGAAAACAGTGATGTGCTGCATAAGAGCGCACAGCTGCTTCTGAAAAAAGAAAAGATCAGCCGCGCAGAATTTGAAGCGCTGTTTGAAAAGCAACCGGAAGATTTCTTCGCGTAAATGGTAAATAGTCACAAAAACAAAAACGAAAATTTGTGATATTTGTGAAAACAGAGAATATACAAAAAGGGGCGGGTCTGCTATTATACTCTTTGTAACCCCCAATACATTATATATTTTTGCTATACCCCATAAGAAGAAATACCTTCTCTGAAAAAAGGACAGCTTAACGGCTGTCCTTTTATCATGCGGCAGAATATCCTTATGCTGCGATATAGCGCTGGAGCAGGATTTTTGGCTTGCCATTCCGAAAACGGTAGTATAAAATGGGTCTGTAAAGGATAGGTAAAGAAAATCATGGAATTTAATCGTTTTTTCAGTGATCAGAAATATATGAATGAAATGCGCCCTGTTTTCAGTAAAAGGGCGCTTTATAGTGATACGACAGAAAATTATGTGACACCGCCGGAGCCTGCACCCTACAGCAGGGTAAAGATCGCATTCCGCACCAAGCGCAGCAATGTCGATCGCGTTTTTTTAGTCTGTAAAGGGCAGAAAAATCTGATGTTTAAGGCATCATCAGACGCGCAGTTTGATTATTATGAAGTAAAGCTGCAGCTGGATAATGAAAAGATCAGCTGGTATTTTGAAATTCAGGCAGGTGCGATCACCTGCTATTACGATTTTCGTGGTGTGGTAAAACGGCCGGATGAGCACTACAATTTCGTCCTGATTCCTGGCTTTGATACGCCGGACTGGGCGAAGGGTGCCGTGATGTATCAGATTTATGTGGATCGCTTCTGCAACGGGGATCCGACAAATGATGTCCTGACAAATGAATATCATTATATCGGCGCAAAATCACAGCATGTAGAGGACTGGTACCGGTATCCGTCCTCAATGGATGTGCGTGATTTTTATGGCGGAGATTTACAGGGCGTGTTGGATAAAATGGATTACCTGGAACAGCTCGGCGTGGAGGTTATTTATTTCAATCCGCTGTTCGTTTCGCCTTCCAACCATAAATATGACAGTCAGGATTATGACCATGTGGATCCGCACTGCGGAAAGATCGTAAAGGATGGCGGACGGCTTCTGGAGGACTGGGAAACAGATAATACCCACGCAGACCGTTATATCCTCAGAACCACAGACAGCGAAAATCTGGAAGCAAGTGACAGATTACTGATCCAGGTCATTGAGGAAGCTCATAAACGTGGAATACGGGTAATCCTGGACGGTGTATTCAATCATTGCGGTTCCTTCAATAAGTGGCTTGATCGGGAGCGGATTTATGAAAACAAGCCCGGCTATGAGAAGGGCGCGTATATTTCAGAAGACAGTCCGTATCATGATTACTTCAGCTTCCATGACAATAACCGGTTCCCATATAATCCGACCTATGATGGATGGTGGGGCCACGATACACTTCCCAAGCTGAATTATGAGGGATCCAGACAGCTTGAGGACTATATTTTGCAGGTCGCGAGAAAATGGGTATCTGCGCCCTTTCATGCAGATGGCTGGAGACTGGACGTTGCAGCAGACCTTGGACATTCCCCGGAGTATAACCACCGGTTCTGGGCAAAATTCCGGGATACGGTCAAGGAGGCCAATCCCCATGCATTAATTGTTGCGGAGCATTACGGAGATCCGTCTTCCTGGCTGCAGGGAGATCAGTGGGATACGGTTATGAACTATGACGCATTTATGGAGCCGGTCAGCTGGTTTTTAACAGGCATGGAGAAGCACAGCGATGATTATCGGCAGGATCTTCTGGGAAACGCGGACAGCTTTGTGGGCGCAATGGCATATCACGGAGCAAATATGGCGATGCCGTCCTGGTTGACTGCCATGAATGAGCTCTCCAACCATGACCATTCCAGATTTTTTGACTAGAACAAACCGTCGTGTCGGCAGAACGAACAGTCTCGGCGCAGAGGCGGCAAATCATGATGTAAAAAAAGCAGTGCTTCTGGAGGCTGTTGTCATGCAGATGACATGGCCTGGCGCGCCTACGGTTTATTATGGCGACGAAGCGGGCGTCTGTGGCTTTACCGATCCGGATAACCGCCGTACCTATCCGTGGGGCAGGGAAGATAAAGAGCTGATAAACTTTCATCGGGAGATCATCCGGATTCATCGTCAGAATAAGGAATTTAAGACAGGCTCCTTAAAATGTCTGACCCTGGACTATAATTTCCTGGCATATGGGCGATTTACAAAAAATAATCATTCGGTTGTTTTGATCAATAATAATGAAAATGAGATTACAAAAGAGCTTTCTGTCTGGGAGCTGGGGATCCGCGGGACTGCACGCTGCAGCGGCTGATCCTGACCGGGGAAAGGGGCTATGACATCAATCCGATGGAGATAGAAGTTTCAGCAGGACGAATTACGGTGACGATGCCGAAGACATCCTCCATGATTTTGCAATACCGGACAGAAGAGGAAGAAGAAAAGACGGTGAAGCCAAAGACGCGCCAGAGTTTCTGGACATTTGGATAAAAAAGGAAATATTATGTTAAAACAGTATTTTAAAAGGATCGGGGCAAAGCGCATGGTGATCATGCTGCTTGGAAATGTTTTTTCTCGGAATGGGAGTCAGCATTTTCAAGCTGTCAGAAATGGGGACAGACCCGTTCAGCGGGATGGTGATGGCGCTGGCAGAGGTGCTCGGAATTGGGTATCCGGTGTTCCTGATTCTGGTGAATCTCGTTTTGCTTTTCGTGGAAGTTAAGTTTGGAAGAGAGATGATCGGGGCAGGGAACGGTAGTGAACGCCTGCCTTCTGGGCTATATCGTGACGTTCTTTTATACGATCTGGGTGCGGATGTTCGGAGGTGTTCCACAGAATTTTGCAGTGCGGCTCGCGTTGGTGTGCATTGCGATTATCGTCATGAGCTTCGGCGTTTCAATGTATCAGACCGCTGATGTCGGAGTAGCGCCGTGGGACAGTCTTTCTCTGATTCTGATCAAACGACATCACAAACTACCGTATTTTGGATATCGGATTATCGGAGATGCGATCGCAGCGCTGGTGTGCTGGTTTGCCGGTGGAATTGTCGGAATCGGAACGGCAGTCTGCGCGTTTGGACTGGACCGTTTATTTCATTTTTTGATACGCATTTTTCCAAAAAGCTGGTGGAAAAGTAAAGAATCGGACGCAACGGCACGTTCCGGTGTTCGGATAAATGCCCGGAATTAAATAACAGGCGTAAAAAAGCCCCGTCGGTTTGCAAGGCGGCCTGGAAAAAACTTTCAGGCGAAGTCGTAAATCGGCGGGTTTTTATGTGCTTGCGCGGGATAGCGTGTGTGAGCTGTGGGATAGGTATGATGGCGCGTGCGTCTCTGTGAGCTGCAAATACCGATGTGCGATCAGTCGATAATATTATCCTCGTCCATCTCGATCCACTCGTCGTGCAGACGGTTGCGGATGTCTTTTAAACGTTTGGAGGTATAGAACGTGAAGATAATATTTTCAATTCCGGCGAAGATCAGCGAAATGCCCATGACCTGAACGAACAGGCTGCCGCCCTTTGCAGGGTTGAAGGTCAGGAAAATACCAAACAGCAAATAGACGATGGCGGAGAATAAAAGCAGTCCCCAGCCGGAGAGCTGATAGTGGCGGGCATCCATCGCGGTCTGGATTTTAAATACACTCTCTACGATTTCATAGATACCGACCAGCACCCAGGTAATGGAAAGTATAGCACCGGGATGGGTCAGAAACAAAATACCAAACAGCAGGGCGAAAAGTCCGAGTGCAAGATCGAACTGGAAGCCGATGTGGTAGCTGACGTTAAAGAAGTAGCCGACTATTTTGCTGACGCCGAAAACAACCATCAAAACACCGAGCAGGGTGCAGATAACGTTCATGGAAGTATTGCCAGATCAGCAGCACCGTGCCGAAAATGCCAAGCAGCAGGGAGCTGACCAGTGCGAACCATTTGGCACATTTGAAAGCATGCGTGGTTTCATCAACAATATGATTGGAATATCTCATGGTAAAAGTCCTCGATTCCTGCATATTTGCGGATGCGGACACTGTTTTCCGTTCCGTATAAACTCAGTATAGAACGGCAGCAGGAAAAAAACACCGGTCAGATTTGGAAAAATGAGGAAAAAATGAGCTGCCAGGCAGAAGAAAGCATGGAAGCATACAGGTTCGGAGACAGCACAGAGGAATTGGAAGCGTTTGGTGCTTTACAAATACAGTAACAAAAAGAGGTTATCATAGTAGGTAATAGGGGGGAAATGGGTATTTCGCGAATGGCACGGGTGAACTGAGAATGGAGAACACATGATCAAACTGGTGGCGACAGATATTGATGGAACATTGCTTCAGAGTGGAGAAAAAGAGTTCTCAGCTGCGGTTGCAGGGGAAAAAATGGCTGGATTTTATGCTGTCGGACAAAGGAACCGGGATGCGGGATCTTTGCGGTGTACTGGGGATTTCTCTGGAAGATGTGATCGCGATTGGGGATCACTATAACGATTTGCCGATGCTGGCAGAGGTTGGGCATCCATGGATTATGAAAATTCGGCACTCGATCAGGCGGGCTTTGGGCAAAGCCATGAATTTTTACGGGCGGAAAGTGTAGAAGAAATTTTGAAAAAGCTTTGAAAGGAAGGGTAACAGGATATGATGGTTTCAACGAGAGGACGATATGCGCTGCGCGTGATGATCGATCTGGCAGAGCATAATAATGGAAAATTTATTCCGCTGAAGGATATCGCGGAGCGGCAGGAAATTTCAGAAAAATATCTGGAAAGCATCGTGAAATCCTTAACGAAGGCAGACGTGCTGGAGGGTCTGCGCGGCAAAGGCGGAGGCTACCGGCTGACCAGACCGGCGGAGGAATACAATGTATATGAGATCCTGAAGCTCACAGAGGGCAGTATGGCTCCGGTGTCCTGTTTAGAGGACGCTGCAAGGGAATGTGAGCGAAGAGGAATGTGTGCGACGCTTCCGGTCTGGGAGGGGCTGGAAAAGGTTGTTCGGGAATATTTGTCGGGTATCACCATTCAGGAGCTGACCAAGCAATGGCAGCCCGGAGATAATTATGTAATTTGAATGACAAAACTGCTTTATTTTGCAAATATTTCACGGTTTGTACGTAGTAAGTAAAGGCAAAATGTGGTATACTATAAAACTGTAAAAAAGCGCTGTTTTATGAAAAAGAGCAAGTGCCGACAAAAGAACGGCATAGATTCGTGTATCGGCACAGGAAGGCCGGAATATGATGAAGGACGAGCGCAAAGAGCAGAAGCGCAAAGAAGCTTTCCGGAAATGGGCACGGCAGCATGCAAAGCTGCGCAGGAATCTGAGAAAGCATGGTGGGGACATTCTGCAGTCCGGCAACTTTAAAAGCACCAATAGCTTTATCCAGCACGGAAGCGTTTCCGTACACAGCCATTCGATCCGCGTGGCGGAATGCAGCTTAAAGCTGGAAAAATTTCTTGAAAAACTTGGCATCCACTGTCACGAACGGGACCTGGTCCGGGGCGCGCTGCTCCACGACTACTTCCTCTATGACTGGCATGACAAGTATTCCCACGAAAAGCTGCACGGCTTTCACCATCCGAATGTTGCGCTGGAAAATGCGAGCCGGGAGTATCAGCTGACACCGCGGGAACGGGATATTATCCGGAAGCATATGTGGCCGCTGACCCTGTTCCACATCCCGCGCTGCCGGGAAGCATGGGTCGTGACGACTGCGGATAAATACTGCTCCCTGAAGGAGACGCTTCTGGAGCGCAAGGGGCGTAATAAGAACAGAAAGAAATCAGAAAACAATGACGCAGAGGACACTTGCTGAGAGTCTGGCGGCTTATGCAGACAGCGATTACTATCCCTTTCATATGCCGGGACATAAACGGCGGCTTACAGAGATGCTGCCGGATTTTCCGGAGGCGTTGCAAAGGGCGGCGAGACTGGACATTACAGAGATCGACGGATTTGACAATCTGCACGATCCCGAAGGAATTTTGAAAGACGCGGAGGAAAAGGCGGCGGCGCTGTATGGTGCGGACAGCTGTTACTACAGTGTCAACGGAAGCACGGCAGGGCTTCTGACCGCAATTTCAGCAGCAGTGCCGGAGGGTGGAAAGCTGATTCTGGCGCGCAACTGCCACAAGGCGGTTTACCACAGCATTTATCTGCGGCGGCTGACGCCGGTTTATCTGTATCCGGATATCGTGCCGGGGACATCCCTGGCAGGCACGCTGACAAAGGAACAGATCGAAGCTGCGCTGATTCAGAATCCGGACGCATCTGCAGTGCTTTTGACCTCTCCGACCTATGACGGAATCACGGCAGACATTGCGTCGATTGCAGAGACCGTTCACCGGTTCGGGAAGACTTTAATCGTAGATGCCGCCCACGGAGCACATTTCGGATTTCATCCGGGATTTCCCAAAAGTCCGGTCGCACTGGGGGCAGATCTGACGATCGTAAGCCTTCATAAGACGATGCCGTGCCTGACACAGACCGCACTCCTGTTGCAAAAAGGCAGCCGGGTCAGTACGGAACGGCTCCGGCTGTTTGAAGGAATTTATCAGACGAGCTCGCCCTCCTATCTGATGATGGCGGCGATGGATTCCTGTATGGACATGGTGAAAAAAACATGGCGCAGGACTGTGGGACAGCTTTTTACGGAAAGAGAACGTTTTCTGGAACGCTGCAGCAGTCTGAAAACGGCTGCAGGTTTTGACGGACGGCACGAAATGGAGCCGGAAAATGACGTCAGAAACCGGTTTTTTGATGGATTCCGGCAAAATTTTATCAGAAACTTCAAAAACATGTTTGACCGGAAAGCGTTTTTACGATATTCTTTTAAAGCAATATCATTTGCAGATGGAAATGGCGGCCGGAAATTATGTGACCGCGATTATGACCTGTTGTGATACAGCAGACGGTTGGCAGCGTCTGTGGGACGCCCTGAAAGAGATCGATGATTTCTGTGTCGCTACGGACGAGCCGGTACAGGAAAACCGTAAGCTGCTTGCGTATCCGGTTTTAAAACAGCAGATCAGTCTGACGGATGCGCTGGATGCGCCCAAAGCGCAGGTGCCGTTTACAGAAGCGGCAGGACAGACAGCGGGTGCGTTTATCAATCTGTATCCGCCCGGAATTCCAATTGTGGCGCCCGGGGAACAGATCACGCAGGAAGCTGTCGATGTGATTACGCGTTACAGGCAAATGAGCCTCCCGGTTCAGGGAGTCGATCATGATGCCATAACAATACTCAAATTATGCTAAAAGGAGATTTACAATGAGAAGAACCAAAATTATCTGCACAATTGGTCCGTCGTCTCAGGATGAAGACATGCTTCGTAAGATCATTCTGGCCGGCATGAACGTGGCGAGATTCAACTTTTCCCACGGCGACTATGAAGAGCATGGACTGAAGCTTGAAAGAACCAGAAAGATCAGCCGTGAGCTGAACCTTCCTGTTGCAGTACTGCTTGATACAAGAGGTCCCTGAAATCCGTCTGCGCGACTTTGCAGAAGGCAAAGTAGAATTAAAAGGCAGGCCAGAAGTTCACTCTGACCACCGAAGAGATCATGGGTACCGCAGAGCGCGCAACCATTACCTATAAGAACCTGCCTCAGGATGTTAAGCCTGGCGATTCCATCCTGCTGGATGACGGTCTGATCGGTCTGAAGGTTGAAGAAGTACAGGGCGATACAGAAATCGTCTGCACCGTTATGAACGACGGCCCGATCTCCAACCACAAGGGCGTTAACGTTCCCGGTGTAAAATTAAACCTGCCCTTCATCGATGAGAAGGATCACGCAGATATCGTTTACGCTTGCGAAAAGGGCTTCGATTTCATCGCAGCTTCCTTCGTAAGAAGCAAAGAAGACGTACTGCAGATCCGTGAGATCTTAAAGGAGCACAACTCCAAGATCCAGATCATCTCCAAGATCGAGAGCCTGCAGGGTATTCAGAACCTGGAAGAGATCATCGAAGTTTCCGACGGTATCATGGTAGCCCGTGGCGATATGGGTGTTGAGATCCCGATGGAAGAGGTTCCGATCATCCAGAAGAGAATCATCAAGCTGACAACTGCAGCTGGTAAGAACGTTATCACTGCTACACAGATGCTGGATTCCATGATGAAGCATCCCCGTCCGACCCGTGCAGAGGCAACCGACGTTGCAAACGCTATCTACGATGGCACAACCGGTATCATGCTTTCCGGTGAGACAGCAAACGGCGATTACCCGCTGGAAGCTGTTCAGACCATGGTTCGTATCGCAGAGCGCGCAGAAAAGGATATCGACTATGTAGGCCGTCTGCAGAAGACTGGTGCAAGACTTCCTCAGGAGCAGGATACAACCACTTCTATCTGCCACGCAACCTGCACCGTTGCTACTGACCTGAATGCAGCAGCAATCATCCCGGTATCCATGTCTGGCTTTACTTCCGGCATGGTAGCACGTTTCAAACCTAACTGCCCGATCATCGCATGCACAACCAGCCGTCTGGTATGGCGTCAGATGAACCTGCAGTGGGGCGTAACTCCTCTGCTGATCGCAGAAGAGAACACTGCAGAGGATCTGTTCCGTGAAGCAGTTAAGGCTGCAGAGAACGCAGGTCTGATCAAGAAGGGCGACAAAGGTTGTCCTGACTGCAGGTATGCCTCTGGGTATCCCCGGCAGAACTAACATGCTGCGTGTTGTAGAGGTTTAATAGACAATAACATACTGCCGCACTGAAGAGGTTCAGCGCGGCAGTTCTGTTTTTACAGGGAAGAAAAATTTCGGAGGAGGGGTTTTCTTTCTGTAAAAGCAGGACTGCTGCAGCTTACAGGTCCAAAGGTACAGACAAGACAGATGCAAAAATACGATACAGGGGTACGGGTATGCAGAAAGCGAAGAAGTACGTCATGGCACTGGATCAGGGAACGACGAGTTCCCGTTGTCTTTTGTTTGACAGGAGCGGAAAGGTATGCTCTGTTGCGCAGAAAGAGTTTGCACAGTATTATCCCCAGCCGGGCTGGGTAGAGCACAATCCAATGGAAATCTGGTCGTCCCAGCTTTCCGTAGCGGTCGAGGCGATGGGACAGATCGGCGCGGAGGCGGACGATATTGCGGCAATTGGCATTACGAATCAGCGTGAGACGACGATCTGTTTTTCGAAAAAGACCGGAAAACCGGTTTATCCGGCGATTGTATGGCAGTGCAGGCGGACAGCGGATAAGATCAACGCGCTCAAAAAGGACGGTTTTGATAAAGTGATCCGGGAACGGACGGGACTGATTCCGGACGCTTATTTTTCCGCAACGAAAATCTGCTGGATTCTGGAGCACGTGGAGGGCGCGCGCCAGATGGCAGAGGACGGAGAGCTTTTGTTCGGCACTGTGGACACCTGGCTGATGTGGAACCTGACCAAGGGACAGGTGTTTGCGACGGATTATACCAACGCATCCCGGACGATGCTGTTTGATATCCACAAACGGCAGTGGGATCCGGAAATTCTGGATTATTTTCAGATTCCGAAAAGCATGCTTCCGGAGGTTCTGCCGTCGAGCGGGATGTTTGGCGTGACGGAGGAATCCGTGATCGGCGGGGAAATTCCGATTGCAGGAGCTGCGGGTGACCAGCAGGCGGCGCTGTTCGGACAGTGCTGTTTTGATGCGGGCGAAGCCAAAAAATACATATGGAACCGGCTGCTTCCTTTTGATGAATACGGGCGAAAAGCCGATTGAATCCCAAAACGGACTGCTGACGACGATCGCAGCGAGCGGCAAAGACGAGGTGCGTTATGCGCTGGAAGGAAGCGTTTTCGTGGCAGGCGCTGCGCTGCAGTGGCTGAGGGATGAGATGCGGATGTTAAAGAGTGCACCGCAGTCGGAGGAATATGCGTCGGCAGTGGAGGATACCCAGGGCGTATATGTTGTGCCTGCATTCACCGGATTAGGTGCGCCTTACTGGAATCCGTATGCGCGCGGGATTGTGACCGGGCTGACGAGAGGAACTTCGAAGGAGCATTTTATCCGCGCCGTTTTGGAGTCGCTTGCCTATCAGGCGGAGGAAGTCATCGAAGCGATGGAAAAGGACTCTGGAATCGAGCTGAGGGCCCTGCGTGTGGACGGCGGTGCGAGCGCTAACAACTTTTTGATGCAGTTTCAGGCGGATATGCTGCAGAAGCATGTGCTGCGCCCGGAATGTATCGAGACGACCGCACTGGGAGCCGCTTATCTGGCGGGACTTGCGGTCGGCTTCTGGAAAGATAAGGACGATATCCGAAGCAACTGGGCACTGGAGCGTACCTTTGCACCGGTAATGGAGCCCAAAGACCGCGACAGACGTTTAAAGGGCTGGAAAAAGGCAGTCCGTGCGGCGCTGTATTTCGCCAATGACGAGGAAGAGTAAAAGAAGTAAGCTGTTATGGGAAAAATCTATTATATTATGGGAAAAAGTGCCTCCGGAAAAGATACGATTTACCGGAGATTGATGGAAGATAAAACGTTTGCGTTTCACACGCTGGTGCCGTATACGACAAGACCGATGCGGAGTACGGAAGTAAACGGCAGGGATTATTTTTTTACAGACGAAGCAGGGCTGTCCCGGCTGCAGGAAGCGGGCAGGGTAATCGAGCTGCGTTCGTATCAGACAGTGCATGGAATCTGGAATTATTTTACGGTAGACGACGGGCAGGTGGATCTGGCAAACGATAGCTATCTGTTGGTGGGGACGCTGGAATCCTACCGGAAAGTCCAGGCTTACTACGGTTTGGAACAGGTAATTCCGATTTATGTGGAGGTCGAGGACGGACTGAGACTGTCCCGTGCCGTTGAACGGGAACGGGCGCAGAGGGAGCCGAAGTATGCAGAGCTGTGCCGACGGTTCCTGGCGGATGAAGCGGATTTCTCCGAAGAAAAGCTTTCCGAAGCGGGAATTGTGAAAAGATTCCAAAACGACGATCTGGAACGCTGTCTGCAGGAGATTTTCAGGGAAATTACGAAATTGGAAGGAGATGAGTGACATGGCGGGATTTCAGGATATTATCGGGCAGGAACAGATCTGCGAGCATCTGCAAACTGCGCTGAAGCTTCAAAAAGTATCGCATGCTTATATTATCAACGGAGAACGCAATTCCGGCAAAAAATTTATCGCGCGGATTTTCGCCATGGCGCTGCAGTGTACCGGAGAGGGGGAAAAGCCCTGTCAGGTTTGCCGTTCGTGCAGACAGGCACTTTCGGAAAACCATCCGGATATTATCCGGATTACGCATGAAAAACCGAACAGCATCGGTGTAGAGGATATCCGCACGCAGGTCAATAACGATATGGGAATCAAGCCCTATCAGGGACCTTATAAGGTTTATTTGATTGAAGAGGCGGAAAAAATGACGGTTCAGGCGCAGAACGCGCTGTTAAAGACGCTGGAGGAGCCGCCGGAATACGGCGTGATTATTCTGATGACGTCGAGTCTCGAAGCGCTGCTTCCGACGATCCAGAGCCGGTGCGTGCTGTTGAATATGCGTCCGGTACGTGACGAGCTGGTGCAAAAATACCTGATGGAGCAGCTACAGGTGCCGGATTACCGGGCGAAGCTGTGTACGGCGTTTGCGCGCGGGAATATCGGACAGGCAAAGCTGCTTGCATCGAGCGAGGACTTTGACCGGGTGCGGGAAGAGGCGGTGACGCTGCTCAAATATATTAACGAGATGGAAATCACGGAGCTGGCAGCAGCAGTCCGCAAGATTACGGAGTATCAGCTCGACATGACGGATTATCTGGATATTATTTCCGTCTGGTACCGCGATGTACTGATGTTCAAGGCGATGAATGACGCAAATCACTTGATTTTCCGGGAAGAAATACAGTATATTAAAAGGGTGGCTGACAGAAGCTCCTATGAAGGATTGGAAAAAATTCTGGACGCCCTTGAAAAGGCAAAGGCGAGACTGCGTGCAAATGTCAGCTTCGAACTGACGATGGAGCTTTTGTTTTTGACGATTCAGGAGAATACCTGAACATGGAGGTAGATAGATTAGATGGTAAAGGTAATCGGCGTAAGATTTCGGACAGCGGGCAAGATCTACTATTTTGATCCGCTGAACTTTCAGGTAAAAAGAGGTGACCATGTCATTGTAGAGACTGCCAGAGGGGTAGAGTACGGTACGGTAGTCGGTTCCCCCAGGGAAGTTGAGGACGACAAGGTTGTACAGCCCTCATAAAGCCGGTGCTGCGCGTGGCGACAGAGCGCGACGACGAGCAGGAAGCCGGAAATAAGGCAAAAGAAAAAGAAGCGTTTAAGATCTGTCAGGAAAAAATCCGCAAGCACGGTCTGGAAATGAAGCTGATCGATGCGGAATATACATTTGACAACAATAAGGTTCTGTTCTATTTTACGGCGGACGGACGTGTGGATTTCCGCGAGCTGGTAAAAGACCTTTGCAGGCGTTTTTAAAACGAGAATCGAGCTGCGCCAGATCGGCGTGCGCGACGAGACGAAGATTCTGGGCGGAATCGGCATCTGCGGCAGAGTGCTTTGCTGTCACAGCCATCTGTCCGAGTTTATTCCGGTTTCCATCAAGATGGCGAAGGAGCAGAACCTTTCCCTGAATCCGGGCAAAATTTCCGGTGTGTGCGGAAGACTGATGTGCTGTCTGAAGCATGAGGAGGAAACCTATGAGGAATTGAACCGCCGTCTGCCCAATACCGGCGATTATGTGACAACGGACGACGGCTTAAAGGGCGAGGTTTCCTCTGTCAACGTCCTGCGCCAGCTGGTCAAGGTGCTGGTTGAGGTCAACGACGAAAAGGAACTGCGCGAATATAAGGTAGAGCAGCTGAAATTCCGCCGCAGACAGCATGGACGCGGACGCAAGAACGGTGAGGGCGACGAGAAAGAGATGAAAGAACTCGAAAAGCTCGAACGCCAGGAGAAGAAGGAAGGAAAATCAAAGCTGGATGACTGACCGGACAAATTTGTTAAAATCAGGCGAACGGATTGACGATCTGCAGAGAAACGGGCTGAAAATCATTCAGGATCCCGGGAAGATTTTGCTTCGGAATGGACGCGGTGCTCCTTTCGGGTTTCGCTTCTGCAGGCATCCGGCAGGGTATGCGTGTGCTGGATCTGGGAACCGGGACGGGGATTATTCCGCTGCTGCTGTCCGCAAAGACGCAGGCGGAGTCCCTGTGCGGTCTGGAGATTCAGGCAGACAGTGCAGATATGGCGAGGCGCAGCATTGCCATGAACCATCTGGAGGGATCGGATTTTGTCATACAGGGAGATATCAAAGAAGCAGATAAGCTTTTTGCGGCTGCTTTTTTGACGTTGTAACGTCCAATCCGCCATATATGATCGGGCAGCATGGTCTGACCAATCCCGAAGACGCCGAAGGCGATTGCGAGACATGAGGTTTTATGTACCTTTGAGGATATCGCAGCGCAGACGGCTCGGCTGCTTGCACCGGGCGGAAGCTTTTATCTGGTGCATCGCCCGTTTCGGCTGGCAGAGCTGATCGTCACCCTGTCGAAATATAAGCTCGAGCCTAAAAGGATGCAGCTGGTGTATCCGTATGCCGACCGCGAGCCGAACATGGTGCTGCTGCAGGCGGTGCGCGGCGGGAAACCGCGGATGACGGTGGAAAAGCCGCTGGTGATCTATAAAGAGCCAGGTGTGTATACAGAGGAGATCTATGGGATTTATGGGTATTAATGGAGACCGCCCGGAGGGTGCAGCGGACGGACAGTTTTGTACCAGGCGCAAGTGCCGTCGATTGCGCTGCGGTGTTCTGGCAGCAGTGCTTGCGGCAGGGCTTTGCCTGAGCGGATGCCAGGGAAAAAATGTGGAAACGATGGCGGCGTTTGCGGAAAAGGAAGGAACAGAGGACGGCACTGGAGCCGCAGACAGCGTAGACGGCGAGTTCGGGATGTCGAACGAGTCTGAGGCTGAAACTACTGTGGACGGCGACACAGCTGCAAATCCCGGCGCGAGTACAGGCAGTGTAGAGGATGCAGCCACCGTTAAAGAGCTGAATCGCGTCAAGGTAAAGGGCATTTATGTCAGTGGCCCGATGGCGGGCACGGCGGGAATGGACAATCTGATTGCGCTGGTCGATCGTACAGAGTTAAACGCGCTCGTCATCGACGTCAAAAATGACGACGGGTATCTGACCTGTGAACTGGATGTGCCGCTGGCAGAGCAGATCGGCTCTGAGAAGCACTATATCAAAGACCTTCCGGCGCTCGTGCAGACCTGCAAGGAAAAGAACATTTATTTGATTGCGCGCGTGGTTGCGTTTAAAGATCCGATTCTGGCGGAAAAAATGCCGGAGTGGAGCTTACATAACAGTGATGGAAGCATTTTCCGGGATAAAAGCGGGCTGGCATGGGTCAATCCTTACCGCAAAGAAGTCTGGGAATATCTGGCATCTGTCGGGGAAGCGGCGATAAAAGCCGGATTTGATGAAGTACAGTATGATTATGTGCGTTTTTCGACAGACAGCCGGATGAAGCAGGTAGATTTTGGCGACAGTACGAAGGGAAGAACGAAAACCGAGGCGATCAGCGGATTTACGCTGTATGCCTCGGAGAGAATCCACGCGGCAGGCGGACGGATTTCTGCAGATGTTTATGGTGTTGTGATCGACAGTGAAGAGGATCAGCAGATCGTAGGACAGAACTATGTGGAAATGTCCAGGTCACTGGATGCGATCAGCCCGATGATTTATCCGTCGCACTATGACCGTATAATTTATCAGATTCCGGTTCCGGATGCACAGCCATACGACACGGTGCTCGCAGCGATGCAGGCATCCAAAATGGTGCTGGCCGGGCTTGATCCGAAGACCGGAAAGAAGCCGGTTTCGGCGGATGTGAGTGGGAATGATGCGGTGGACGCAGCGATTGCAGGCGGGGAAGCGGTCAGCGGCAACAATGCGGCGGACGCGGCAGCAGACAGCCAGAGCACGTCCGGCACAACCGCAGTTAGCGGTAACGACGCTGTGCAGAATGCAGAGAACGCGCAAGCTGCAGATGGTGCGCAAGCCGCAAAAGACGCGCAAGCCGCAAAAGACGCGGCTGCGAAAATCCCTGCGCTCTCAGCAAAGAAGAGATCGCCCAGCTGGACCCTACGACCGGCGTGCAGGCGACGGTTCGTCCATGGCTGCAGGATTTTACCGCGACATGGGTAAAGGGGCATATTTCCTATGGCCCGGAGGAAATCCGCGCGCAGATTCAGGCGGTCTACGATGCCGGATATGAGGAGTGGATTCTCTGGAATGCAGCCAACCGCTACACGGAGGGCGGACTGCTGACACAGGAGGAAGAACAATGACGGGAATTTTATATTTGTGTGCGACACCGATCGGCAATCTGGGAGATATGACACCCCGCGTGGTGGAAACGCTGCGCAGCGTGGATCTGATTGCGGCGGAAGATACGCGAAACAGCCTGAAGCTGATGACGCATTTTGAAATTCATACTCCTATGACAAGTTATCACGAATATAATAAAGTGGAAAAAGCATATACGCTGATTGCAAAGCTGCAGGAGGGACAGAATATTGCGCTGATTACGGATGCGGGGACGCCGGCGATCTCCGATCCGGGCGAGGTGCTCGTGCGGATGTGTCTGGAAGCAGGAATCCGGGTGACGAGCCTGCCGGGTGCGGCTGCATGCATCACGGCGCTCACGATGTCGGGGCTTTCGACCAGACGGTTTTGCTTTGAAGGTTTTTTGCCGCCGGATAAAAAAGAGCGCACCGAAATCCTGGAGGATTGCCGGGAGGAGAGCCGGACGATGATTTTTTATGAAGCGCCCCATCATCTGAAAAAAAAAACGCTGCAGGAGCTTGCGGCGGTGCTGGGCGACCGGAAAATTACGTTATGCCGTGAACTGACAAAGCGGTTTGAAACGGTGAGGCCGACGACGATTTTTGCCGCGACGGACTATTTCGAAACGAACGATCCGCGGGGAGAATATGTCCTTGTGATCGAGGGAAAAAGCTACGAGGAAAAGAAGCAGGAGGCACAGAAAAACTGGCTGGAAATGCCGGTGGAGGAACATGTTGCACTGTATGAAAGCCAGGGCTTTGACCGAAAGGAAGCCATGAAAAAAGCGGCAAAAGACAGGGGTGTGAGCAAGCGCGACATCTATCAGAGCCTGCTTTAAAAAATACCGGAAAACAGTTGACAACTGATAGGATGGATAATATACTTTGAATGTCAATTCACTGAAATATGATTTGGAATTAAAGGAGATAGTATTATGTTAGAGAGAATCGCAGGCATTATCCGCGAGCAGCTGAATCTGGACAATGTTGAAATTACAGAGGAAACCTCTTTTAAAGATGATCTGGATGCAGATTCACTGGATCTGTTTGAACTGGTTATGGCATTTGAAGAAGCTTACAATGTTGAGATCCCTTCCGAAGACCTTTGAGAAGCTGGAAACCGTCGGCGATGTTATGGATTACATCAGAGATAAAGAAATCGACGCTTAATTTACGATAGAGATTATGCACAGGAAAACGGGCTGTTTTGTCGAAAGACAGGCAGCCCGTTTTAGCGTGGCAGAAAAATGTGTGGCATGGAAAACGTCAGCACAGACGTGGAGTACAGTAGAGCTTTTGTGTGGTTTTTGCGCTCGCTTGACATGGCACTGCAAAAGGAATATGCTTAAACCACTGGGAAAGGCTAATAGGGGGAAACGCGATTTTTTACAGAAAAAAGTAACAGCCAATTATGGAATTCAAGGGATGCAAAAGTCGACGCAGCCTGAGACAGGCAGAGGCCGGACAGAATTTACAATTCATTCAGGAGAGAAGAAGAAACATGAAGTACGATTTTACATCAGTGATCGACAGAACGGGAAAGGATTCCATCGCATGGGAAAACATTCCGGTGCCGAATGCAGAGATTGCAGAGGGGTTTGACCGGATTCCGATGTGGGTGGCGGACATGAATTTCCAGACAGCGCCGTCTGTTTGCGAAGCGATTACGAAGCGTCTGGAGCATCAGGTGTTCGGATATTTTGATCCGTCCGAGGAATATTACAACAGCAT